>Ga0208507_1001065_pt1 | contig 16019 bp, 12 predicted proteins | sample CryBogCBH12Aug01_FD_184626 | JGI IMG/M metagenome (GOLD analysis project Ga0208507, IMG submission 184626) | Freshwater microbial communities from Crystal Bog, Wisconsin, USA - CBH12Aug09.1 (SPAdes) (version 2) | ecosystem: Environmental > Aquatic > Freshwater > Lake | place: Crystal Bog... | reverse complement strand
GGAGGTTGCTGGAGCTGGGCGCGAGGCGGGCGGCGTCCAGGGCGCGGTCCAGGACCTCCTGGGGCACAGGGTCCGGCAGGAAGGTGCGCACCGTCCGCCGGGCCTCCACGGTGGCGTAGAAGGCGGGCTCAGGCATCGGGGGCCTCCGCCAGAGGCTGGACGGTCTCAGGTTCGAGCACGGTCAGGCCGAGGCGACGCCGGAACCAGGCCCAGGCCTTGGCCAGGCTCAGGTCCTCCAGGATCTCGAAGAAGACCGGCACCACGATGAGGGTCAGCATGGTGGAGGTGATGAGCCCGCCCACCACGGCCCGCGCCATGGGGGCGCGCATCTCCGCGCCGGCGCCCAGCGCGAGGAAGAGGGGCAGCATGCCGCCGATCATGGCGAAGCTGGTCATGAGGATGGGCCGCAGCCGCACGGTGCCGGCGCGGATGATGGCCTGGCGCCGGGAGATGCCCTCCTCCCGCTCCAGATGCAGGGCGTGATCCACCAGCAGGATGGCGTTCTTGGTCACCAGGCCCATCAGCAGGATCATGCCGATGCTGGTCATCATGGACATGTTGTCGCCGGTGACCAGCAGCATCATGACCATGCCCACCATGGACAGCGGCAGGCTGAGCATGATGGTGATGGGCAGCTTGAAGCTCTCGAACTGGCTGGCCAGCACGAAGTAGATGAAGAACACGGCGAGGAGCAGGGACTGGCCCATGTAGCCGGCGGTCTCCTTGCTGTCCCGGGTCTGGCCCAGGAACTCCACCCGCAGGCCCTCGGGCAGCTTCCCGCTGGCCTTGAGGGCCTCGACCTTCTTGGCGGCGTCGGCGCTCACTTCGCCGAGGGTGGCCCCCTCGAAGTTGGCGTTGACCTCCACCTCTTCCATGAGGTCGTGCCGCTGCAGCTTGGCGGGGGCGATGCCCTCCTCGAAGCGGACCACCTGGTTCAGGCGGATGAGGGGATGCTTCCCGCCACCCAGGTCCTTGGTGCTCTCCACGGTGAGATTGGCCAGCTGGGTCGTGAGACGCCGCTCCTGGTCGGCGAGACGCACCCGCACGTCCCGCTGCTCGCCCTTCTCGTCCTCGTACTTGGCCACCTTCTCGCCATCCACGAGGGGGCGCACCATCCGGGCCACGGCTGAGGGGCTCACACCCAGGTCCGAGGCGGCCTTGCGGTCCACCACCAGCCTCAGCTCGGGCTTGCCGCTGTCCAGGCTCGTGGCGATGTCCACGGCCCCGGACACGGAGCGCAGGGCCTCCTTCACCAGGGGCACCGCGCGGATCACGGACTCCCGGTCCGGGGACTGCACGGCGATCATGATGGGGGACTGCTGGCCGAAGTCGTTGACGGTGCCCACGGTGGTCTCGACGCCGGGCAGGCTCCGGAAGGCGCTCCGGAGCTGGCGACGGATCTGGATGTGGTGGGGCCGGCGGCCCTCCTTCAGCTTCACGTAGATGTTGCCGGAGTTGATGGTCCCGTTGAGGCCCGTGCCGATGGTGGTGTACGCCAGCTCCACGCCGGGGGTGGCCTTGATGATGGCCTCCATGGCCTCGGCCTTCTGCCGCGTGGTCTGGAGGCTGGAACCCGGCTCGGCCTTGAAGGTCACCGCCAGGTCACCGCGGTCGTAGTCGGGCATGAAGTTGTTGCCGAGCAGGCCGATCAACATCATGGCCAGCACCCAGCTGCCGAAGCCCAGGGCCATGACAGTCTTGCGGTGGTTCAGGGCCCACTCGATGGCAGCCTTGTAGTAGACCTCCCAGCGGTCCAGCAGGCGGCTGAAGGCCTCCACGCTGCGCATGATCAGGTTCCTGCCCTGGTAGTGCACGTGGGCATCGGCGCTCTTCTCGTGCTCGGGATCGGGCCAGACGGCGCTGAGCATGGGATCCAGGGTGAAGCTCACGAAGAGCGAGACCGCCACGGCGAAGGCCACCACGATGCCGAAGGGGAAGAAGAACTTGCCCACGATGCCGCCCATGAAGGCCACGGGCACGAACACCGCGAGGATCGACAGGGTGGTGGCGATGACCGCGGGGCCGATCTCCGCGGTGCCCTCCCGGGCGGCGGTGACGTGGTCCTTGCCCATCTCGGCGTGGCGGGTGATGTTCTCCCGGACCACGATGGCATCGTCGATGAGGATGCCGATGGCCAGACTGAGGCCCATCAGCGTCATGGTGTTCAGGGTGAAATTCAGCGCTTTCATGATGATGAAAGTGGAGATCACGGACACCGGCAGGGTGAGGCTGGTGATGAGGGTGGAGCGCCAGCTCTTCAGGAAGTAGAAGACGATGATCACCGTCAGCAGGCCGCCCAGGTAGATGGACACCTTCACGTCATCCACGCTGTCGGAGATGAAGCGGGCGTTGTCGCGGGCCGTCACCACCTCCACGCCCTGCTTTTCCAGCTCTGGCTGCAGGGTTGCGAGGGTCTTGCGCACCGCGGTCACCATGGCCACGGTGTTGCCGCCGGTCTGCCGCTGGAGCTCCAGGGCCACCACGTCCCGGCCATCCAGCCGGGCCAGGCTGCGGCGCTCCTTCACGCCATCGACCACCGTGGCCACCTCCTGCAGCTCGATGGGGCGGCCCAGCTTGTTGCCCACCACCACATGGCGGAAGTCATCCACGGACTTCGCCTTGGCGTCCACCTTCACGGACACCTCGCGGCGGCCCTGCAGCAGGCTCCCGCTGGGAATGGCCGTCGTGTCGTTGCCCAGGGTGCTCATGACCGCGTTCAGCGAGAGTCCGCGGGACTCCAGGGCCTGGGGGTCCACCTGGATGAGGATCTCCCGGATGCTGCCGCCCGCCAGCTCCACCTTGCCCACACCGCTCACGTTCTCGAGGCGGCGCTTCAGGAAGTCATCGGCGATGCGGGTCAGTTCCCGGTCATTCATGCCAGGGTGCCGGGCATCCGGCTTCAGCACCAGCGAGAGCACGGGCAGCTGGGCCGGGTCGAACTTGGAGATGACGGGCTCCTCGATGTTGTTCGGGAGGGAGCGGCGGATCTGGCCGATCTTGGTGCGCACGTCATCCAGCGCCTTGTCGATGTCGCGGCCGAGCTGGAACTGGATCAGGAGCGTGCCCAGGCCCTCCTGGCTGGTGGAGCTGATCTCCTTGATCGCCTCCAGGGGGTTGACCGCTTCCTCCACCTGCTTGACCACGTCCTGCTTGACGGACTCGGGGCTGGCGCCGGGATAGATGATGGAGACCGTGATGATGGGGAGGTCGGTGTTGGGGAACTGCTCGATGCCCAGCCCCTTCACCGAGAAGAGGCCGAGCACCACCAGGGCCAGCATGATGCAGACGGTGAAGACGGGCCGCCGGATGGAGAAATCGGAGAGGAACATGTCACTTCCCTCCCGTTGGTGCGGTCACGACCTGCAGGCGCGTGCCTTCGCCCACCAGATCCTTGCCGCCGTCGATGACCAGGTCTTTCAAGGCCAGCCCCTGGACGGGGCGGAAGCCGTTCTGCTCCACCCCCAGGGCCACCTTGCGGCGATGGGCCACGCCCTCCTGGGCCACGAAGAGATCGGCGTCGCCGCTCTCGGCCTTGAGGAGGGTGGCCGGCAGGGCGGCCTGCTTCACCTCGCCCTCGCCGAGAATGACCCCCTCCACGAAGAGGCCGCCCTTGAGCTGGCCGTCGGGATTCGGCACTTCGATGCGGACCCGCAGGGTGCGCCCGTCCGCCGACAGGGAGGGGCTCACCTGGGTGAGCGTGCCCGCCACCGGGCGGCTGATCCCGGCCGTGCGGAAGGTGACCGCCAGCCCGGGCTTCACGAGCCCCATGACCTCGGCAGACAGGTTGGCCTGGATCTCCAGCTTGCGGTTGTCCACCACCTCGAAGGCGGCCTGGCCGGGGTTCAACATCTCGCCGGGCTGGACCAGCCGCCGGGCCACCTGGCCAGCGAAGGGCGCCACGATGCGGGCCTTCTTCAGCCGGAGCCGGGCGAGGCCCAGGTTGCTCTCCGCCGCCTGGACCGCGGCCCGGTTGGCGTTGTAGGCGGTCTCGGCCTGCTGGGCGGACTGCCGGGTGATGCTGCGCTTCTCCAGCAGGGAGATGGCGCGGTCATTGTCCCGCTGGGCCTGCAGGGCCTGGGCCCGGGCCTGGGCGAGCTGGGCCTCGGCGGCCTGCACGCCCAGCAGGTAGTCATCCTCGTCCTGGGCGCCCAGCAGGGCGCCGGCGGCCACCGCGTCGCCTTCCTGGACGGCCACGCGCGTCATGCGGCCCGTGACCTCGCCCTTGAGCTCGGCGCGGTTCACGGCCACCAGGTTGCCCGTGAAGGGCACGGCGGGACGGAAGGTGTGCTCCTCCACCGGCACCAGCGTCACCGCCAGCAGGCCCTCGGTCTTGACCTTGGCCTGGTCGCTCAGCTCGGCGTTCCGCTGGCTCCGGTGGTAGGTGGCGGCGCCGGCGATGAGGACCACCGGGATGGCCACGTAGAGAAGTGTTTTGCGGTTCATGGTCAACTCCAGAAAATCTGTTCCCCGGCTGGCATCAGGCCTAGCCTGATGCCAGCCGGAGCAAATCACATTGGTGGCAGTCCCAGCGAGCGGCGCTGGTCAAAGCGGGCGGACCAGAGGCCCAGCTCGGCGCGGCGGCGCTGGCTCTCGGCCTGGCGCTCCGCGCGTTCCGCCTGCAGGAGGTCGAGGGAGGTGATGAGGCCCTGGTCGAAGGACTCGCGGCTCATGCGCAGGGCCTCCACGGTGGCGTCATGGGCGCGGCGGGCCGCATCGTCCATGGCCGTGGCCTTCTCCAGCTCGCGGTCGGCGGTGCTCTGCTCGATGGCGATGTTCCGCTCCCGGTCGAGGCGAACCTGCTTGACCTGCTCGAGCTGGGCGGTGTTCTGGGCCCGCTTGCCGGAGCTGCGCAGGCCGTCGAAGACCGGGAACTTCATGGTGACGCTCACCCGCCAGGTGTCGTAGGGCTCTTTGAACAGGTTGTCGGTCTTGCCCGCCTGGTAGCCGTAGGTGGCGTTCAGGTCGAACTTGGGCCGCAGGTCCGAGGTGATGATCTTCTCGTTGGCCCGGTACATCGCCTCCTGCTGCTTGAGCTGCGCCACCTCGCTGCGCTCGGCGCCGGCGGGCCGGGTCGCGGGTTCGGGCCGGCCCAGCTCTGCCAGGGCCAGAGGCGCCTTGGGGTCGAGACCCAGCTGGCCGTTCAGCACCTCCAGGGACCGCTGCAGGTTGGCGTCGGCCTGGAGGGACTCCGGGATCACCGCGAGCAGCTCGCTCTCGGCGCGGAGGCGGTCCAGCTCCGTGGCGGTCTGGGCTTCGAGCTTGGCCTTCACGTCCGCCACGAACTGCTCGGCGGTGCGGCGGCGGCTGTCGATGACCTCGCGCTCGGCCCGGGCCGCCAATACGCCCAGGTAGGCCTTGGCCACCCCGTGCAGCACGTCCAGCTCCGAGGTCGTGAAGGCCAGGGTCGCCTCGGTCTCGCCCATGCGGGCGATGTCCACGGCGGTGCCCAGCTTGCCCCAGTAGAACAGGGGCTGGGTCAGGCTGGCCTGGCTGGTGTAGACGCTGCGGGTGCCCACCAGGCTCGAGAGCGGGAAGCCGAACTGCGGCGCCAGTTCCGCGAAGCTGCTGTTGAGCATCGAGACATCCCGGGTGCGGGTGAAGTCGGCGTTCAGGGACAGCTGCGGTAGGGCGTCGGCGCGGGTGGTGGTGATGAGCCCCCGGCGTTCCTCCACCCGCGCCTTGGCGGCGCGGAGCATGGGGTTCTCGTCCCGGGCCCGGCTGAGGGCGGATGACAGGTCCAGGGTGACGGGCGGGGCGGCCGCGGGCGGCGGCGCCTGGAGGGCGGGCGGTGCGAACAGGAACATGTCAGAGCCTCGGCTGCGGGAAGGCCTCAGGGACGCCAAGTCCCCGCAGGCTGAAGTCGATGAAGTGCTGGATGAGCTTCTCCAGGTCCTCGGGAAAGGCCGGGTTGCCGCGAAGCAGACGGATGATCCCCAGGGAGTTCCGGAAGTGCAGGACCTGCCCCTGAATGCTGTTGCCCATGAGGAAGAGGGCCTCCTCGTCCAGGTCCGGGCGCAGCAGGGACAGGCAGGCCATGAGGTAGGTCACGTAGGGCTCGATGTGGGCCATGAGCACCGGCGCGGAAGCCTCGCGGGGGGCCTGCATCTCCCGGGCCATGAGCACCATGGCGGCTTCGGCCACGGGATCCGAGGCGTCACAGGACATCAGCTCGGTGATGAAGGCCCGGAGGTAGGCCCGCAGCCCCTCCAGCGCCGCCTGCCGGCCCCCGGGGGCATCCGCCTCAGCGAGGGGCTGCAGGCCACTCAGGGGCGAGGTCTTGCGCGAGAACACCGCCTTGAGGGCTTCCAGGTAGAGGCCCTCCTTGCCGCAGAAGTGATAGGCCACCAGGGCCGAGTTGGCCTGGGCCCCCTTCGCGATCTCGCGGATCCCCGTCCCGTCATAGCCGCGCGCGGCAAAGTGCAGGATGGCGGATTCGATGAGCCGGGACCGGGTGTCCTGGGGCAGCAGCGGGGGAACCATGGCGACCTCAGAGGTAATCAATCGAGTGATCAAAACATATTGTTCCATCTTAATCGATCGTTTGAACCCGTCAAGCCCCCGAAATCGTGACCGGCGACCGGCCCCCAAGGTTCCAGCATTCATGCGATCCTGGAGCCTCTGGAGACCGCCCATGATCTTCCTGGTGTTCTACTTCATCCTCTCTGCCGTGCTGCTGTTCCAGGGCACCCATGTGGCCGGGGAGGTGAAGAACCCCCTCGGCACCCTGCCCGAGGAGGTCGCCCAGAACCCGGTCGCGGCCAACCGCTGGGGCCTACTCCTGATCCTGGTCGGGCTCTTCGGCGCGGTCCTGGGCGTGCTCGGCTTCCAGAACCCGGGCCTGGCCAAGGCCCTGCCCGGCTTCTTCGCCGTCGGGGTGGCCAGCCTCGCGGGCTACGGCCTCTGGGTCGTCTTCCTGGGCCGGAAGGCCGAGTTCATCGGCAAGGCCGCTCCGGTGGACAACCACGGGCACCACTAGCCTTCAGCGGACCGGACAAAAAAAAGGCGGCCCGGAGGCCGCCTTTTCATTCGCTTGCGGAAGCTCTAGAGCTTCTGGACGTTGGTAGCCTGGGGGCCCTTCTGGCCCTGGGCGACTTCGAAGCTGACGCGCTGGTTCTCGTCCAGCGTGCGGAAGCCGCCACCCTGGATAGCGGTGTGGTGGACGAAGAGATCAGCGCCGCCCTCGTCGGGGGTGATGAAACCAAAGCCCTTCTCGGCGTTGAACCACTTGACGGTGCCTTGAGCCATGACTGTATTCCTGCAGTGAGTCTGGTGATGATGATGCGATGACTTTCCCCAGACAAGGCCGTCAAAGCGTGTATGTGAGGTCCGCCCTTGGCGGGTCACGGGAGTCAGCATGACAGAATCGGCTTCGTCTATCCCTTTTTTTAGGGAAGTTCAGAATATTTAAAACCGGACCACGGCGCCCAGGCCGACGCCCTTGCGGTCCAGCTGGAACTCCAGGTCGTCCTTGACCGAGCCCTTGGGCACGTCGAAGCGCCCGTCCTCATAGTAGGCCCGCAGCCCGAACCACCTGACGGGGAACACGCGGAGATCCGCGCCGATCAGGGTGTATTTCGCCTGCTTGTAGCCCAGGTAGTGGACATAGGCCTTGGCCTCCACGGCGCCGTTGAACCCGTTGGTGCCACCGGACAGGCCGAGCTGGGGGATGGGGGCCGTCACCCGGGTGCTGGCGGTGACCGGGGTCTGGGGCGCGGGAAGGGGCGGGGTGCCGGCAGCGTCCATGTCCAGGGTCCAGGCCTGCACGCCCAGGTCCAGGCCCAGCCAGCCGGCGGGGTCGCGGAGGAACTTGATGGTCCAGGTGCCGTCCGTGGACGCGAGCTTCACGTGGGACTGCACGCGGCTCCCGGCACTGTAGGAGGTGCCATTGATGGTCACCACCCGGTTCACCACCCGGTCGCCCCGGTATTCCGTGGTGCCGCTGGAGACCTGGAAGGCGAAGCGGGGGCCCTGGTAGTTCAGGAAGAAGCCGGGCGTGACCTTGTCCTTGCCCAGACCCAGGTCCGAGTCCAGGTCCACCTGGATGGGCTGGCCGTCCTGCCTGCCCAGGAAGTGGCCCGTGAGGGTGGGGCCGAAGCTCTGGGCCCCCAGGGTCCAGGTGCGCTCGGGCCCGGCCATGGCCGGCAGGGGCGCGCCCAGCTGGGCGAAAGCCGCGCTGGCAGTGAGGAAGAGGGCGATCGGCACAGCTCTCATGACACCTCCGGGTGTTGCTAGGGAGGATATCGGCCGGGACAGGCTGTCCGATAACTTTTCTAGACAACCACCAGGCGGCGGAAGGCGTCCAGGAAGTCCTTGGGCTGGGGCAGGATCTCGTCCTCGAGGGCCGGGTTGTACGCCACCCAGGTGTCCTTGGCGGCCAGCCGCCGCACCGGGGCGTCCAGGTGGAAGAACAGCTCATCGGCGATGCGGGCGGCCAGCTCGGCGCCGTAGCCCCAGGCCAGGGTGTCCTCGTGGGCCACCAGGACCCGGTGGGTCTTCCGCACGGTGCGCTCAATGGCCGACCAGTCGTAGGGGTTGAGGGAGCGGAGGTCGACGATCTCCACGGAGAGGCCCTCCTTCTCCGCCTCGCGGGCGGCCTGCACGGCCCGGTGGACCGTATTCCCGAAGGTGATGACCGACAGGTCCGACCCCTCCCGCACGGTGCGGGCCTTGCCGAAGGGGATCATGAACTCCGGGCCCGGGTCGTTGCCCTTGTTGTGGGTCTGCCGGTAGAGGTGCTTGGGCTCCAGGAACAGCACCGGGTCCTCGCAGCGGATCGCGGTGCGGAGCAGGCCCGCCGCATCCAGCGCAGAGCTGGGGCAGATCACCCGCAGGCCTGGGGTGTGGGTGAAGATGCTCTCGCCGCACTGGCTGTGATAGGTGGCCCCGCCCATGAGGTAGCCGGCGATGGGCACCCGGACGACCATGGGGCAGGCGAACGCGCCGTTGGACCGCCACCGGATGTTGGCCAGCTCGTCGCGCAGCTGCTGCATGGCGGGCCAGATGTAGTCGAAGAACTGGATCTCCACCACGGGCTTGAAGCCGCGCACGGCCAGCCCGATGGCCCGGCCCACGATGGTGGCCTCGGCCAGGGGCGTGTTGAAGACCCGGTCCGGGCCGAACCGCTTCTGCAGCCCGTGGGTGGCCTTGAAGACGCCGCCCTTCCCCTTCAGCTCCTCGGCGTTGTCGTCATGGCTGACGTCGGCCACGTCCTCGCCGAACAGGAGGATCCTCGGATCCTGCGCCATCTCCTGCTTCAGCGTGGCGTTGATGAGGTCGAGCATGGTCTTGGCGCCCGCGGCCTGGTCGCCGGAAGCCGCCTCGGTGTCGAAGGCGGCGGCCGTGGGATCCACGGCCTCGCTGTAGAGGTGCCGGTAGCAGCTGCCGGAAGCGGGCCCCGGCGCGCCCTCGGCCTCCGCCCAGGCGGCGTCGATCTCGGCCTGCACCTCTCCCTTGAGGGCCGCCAGCCCCGCCTCGGAGAGGTCCCCCCAGGCCACCAGCTGCTGGGCGTAGATGGTGACCGGATCACGGAGGGCCTCGGCCTCCCGCAGGGCCTTGGACTTGTAGGCCTGCTCGTCGTCGGACAGCGAGTGGCTGTAGGGGCGGATCGTCCTGGCGCGCACCAGGGCCGGACCCCGCCGGCTGCGGGCGTAGTCCGCGGCGGCCTGCAGGGCCGCGTGGCTGGCCAGGGGGTCGCACCCGTCCACGTCATCGAGGATCAGCAGGCCATGGGCCGCGTAGCCCTGGAGCAGCGCGGCCACGTTGCCGCCGGCATACTGCACCTCGGTGGGGGTGCTGATGGCGAAGCCGTTATCCTCCACCAGGAAGACCACCGGCGCCTTCAGGTTCACGGCGTTGCTGACCGCTTCCCAGAACTCGCCCTGGCTGCAGGTGCCGTCGCCGGTGGAGGTGAGCACCACTTCGTCCGCACGGATGCCCAGCCGCTCCTGCACCCCGATCCGCTCGGCCCGGAGCACCGCTTCCGCCGCGCCCACCGCCTGCAGCAGTTGGCTGCCGGTGGGGCTCGAGGTGGTGAAGATGTTCAGGTCCCGGTGGCCCCAGTGGCTGGGCATCTGGCGGCCGCCGCTGGCGGGGTCCGCCCCGGCGCCGACGGAGCCGAGGAACATCTCCAGCGCCGTGTAGCCCAGGCCGTAGGCCAGGGCCCGGTCCCGGTAGTAGAAGAAGAACCAGTCGTGGCCGGGCCGGAAGACCATGGCCGCCGCAGCCTGCACGGCCTCGTGGCCCACCCCGTTGATCTGGAAGAAGACCTTGTTCTGCCGCTTGCCGAGGATCTCCTTGTCGTCGATCCGCCGGGCGGCGTAGATGTTCCGATACAGCCTGATCCGCTGCTCGCGGGACAAGGCGGTGACGGGCGCGGAATGGTCGGGACGAGCGGCCAAAGGCACTCCTGGGCAGGGTCTGCGTGCGGAAGAAACCCAATCTAGCACGCAGCAGGCAGGGTTCGGCCACTACCCCACCTTTTCACAGACCATCGCCGGGAACGATAGATTCCCGGCGATAGGCACAGACCGCTACAGATGAATTGCGACACCCAGGTCCCCTGCTTGCGACCCGCCCTGCAGCCCGCTCAGAGCCCCTGGGGGTAGGCCTCTTCGCCCTGCAGGACCTCGTCCAGGCCCGTCACCTCGGCGGCGGAGGTCACCCGCACGGGGGTGATCCGGTCGATGATCCAGAGCCAGCCGTAGGTGAAGACGAAGGCCCACACCGAGGAGATGCCCACGGCCGCGCACTGCTTCCCGAAGAAGGCGACGTTGCCCAGGAGGAGCCCGTCGGAGCCCGCCGGGTTCCAGGCCTTGGAGGCGAAGATCCCCAGGAAGATGACGCCGATGAAGCCGCCCACCCCGTGGACGCCCCAGACATCCAGGGCATCGTCCCAGCCCAGGCGGTTCTTGAGCGCCACCGCGTAGTAGCAGATCACACCCGACAGGATGCCGATGAGGGCCGCGGTGCTGAGGGAGACGTAGCCCGCCGCGGGGGTGATGGTGGCCAGGCCGGCAACGGCGCCGGTGAGCAGGCCCACGAACTTGGGCTGATGCGCGTTCATCCACTCCACCAGCATCCAGGTGGCGGCGGCGAAGGAGGCCGCGATGTCCGTGTTCAGGTAGGCGCTGGCCGTGATCTCGTCCACCTTCAGCTCGGACCCGGCGTTGAAGCCGTACCAGCCAAACCAGAGCAGGCCGGTGCCCAGGGCGATGAGCGGCACGTTGTGGGGAGTGTTCTCGACCACCTTGCGGCGGCCCACGTAGAGAATGGAGGCCAGGGCCGCGATGCCCGCGGTGTTGTGCACCACGATGCCGCCCGCGAAGTCCAGGACGCCCCACTTGGCCAGGATGCCCTCGGGGCTCCAGACCATGTGCACGAAGGGGAAGTAGACGAAGACCAGCCAACCTGTCAGGAACAGGAAGTAGGCCTTGAAGGTCACGCGGTTGGCGAAGGCGCCGGTGATGAGCGCCGGCGTGATGATGGCGAACATCATCTGGTAGGACACGTGCACGATCAGGGGGATGCCGGCGTCATTGCCCGTGTACATCGTGTGGAGCGTGATGCCCTTGAGAAAGGCGTAGTGGGTGGGGTCGCCCACGATGCCGTGCCAGGTGGGGCCGAAGCACATGGAATACCCGAAGGCGAACCACAGCACCGTGGTCCAGCCCAGGGACACGAAGCTCTGGGTCATGATGGTCAGCACGTTCTTGCGGCCCACCAGGCCGCCGTAGAAGAAGGCCAGGCCCGGCGTCATCAGCATCACGAGGCTGGCGCAGAGCAGGATGAACGCGGTGTTGCCAACGTTGAGCGGCATGGGGGTCATCAGCTTACCTCCGAATCGTGAATAGCTTCCCGGCTGGAAGTATGCAGAACTGTTGGGACGCTCCGGGTCCGCTTCCCGGACTTTTTACGCGCTTTTTATGCCCGCCCCCTACCCTGGTATCAGCATGGACACGCCTGCCGACAGCCGACCCGTCCTCGTGGCCCTGGGCTCCGAGGCCCATGCGCTGCGCCTCATCCAGGCCGGGTTCCTGCTGGCGCGGGAGCGCTCGGCACCCTGGATCGCGGCCTTCGTGGACATCGGCGCCGCCTCCTCCGCCGAGGATGCCGAGCAGGTCCAGGTCTGGCTCCAGGAAGCCCAGCGGCTCGGCGCCCGGATCCAGAGGGTGGAAGCACCCACCCTGGCCCAGGGGCTCTCCGACCTGACCCGACGGAACCGCGCCCAGGCCCTGGTGCTGGGCCGCTCCCGGGACCGCTGGCCCTGGGCCCGCCTGGGCCACGCCACGGCGGACGAGCTGCAGCGCCGGGGCCTGGATGTGGAGATCGTGGTGCTGGATGACCAGCGCGAGTCTGCGGGGACCGAGGCCCGGAGCATCGACTTCAGCGCCATGGTCGGTGCGCTGCTGGTGCTGGCGGCCGCCACGGGGCTGGCCTGGCTGGTGCCGCGCGAAGGCAGCCTCGCCCTGGTCCTGCCCGTCTACCTCGTGGGTGTCACCGTCATCGCCCACCGCTGGGGCCCCCGCCTGGGGGTGCTGGCCTCGGTGCTGAGCGTGCTGCTCTACAACTTCCTGCTGGAGACCCCCCGCTTCCAGCAGGCGGTCACCCGCTGGCCGAACCTGCTGTTCTTCCTCCTGATGCTGCTGGCCGCCCAGCTGATGATCGGCCTGCTCCGCCGGCTGCGGGAGCAGGCGCGGGAGGTGCAGCGCCGGGAGCTGCACACAGCCTCCCTCTACCTCCTGGGCCGGGCCCTGGCGCGCTGCCTCACCCGGGACGAGGTGGCCCTCACCGCCGCGGAACACCTCCGCCGGGTCTTCAAGGCCCAGGCCTGGCTGCTCTTCCCGGAGGGCGAGAGCTGGCTCGTGGCACCCGGCCCCTTTCTGGGTGCGGCCCTGCCGTCCCCGGCAGAGCTTCTGACCCGCCTGGCCCATGGGGAGCGCCTGGGCGATCCGCTGGAACCCCTGCTCGTGGGCGAGGCCACCTGCCTGCCCCTCCCGGGCACGGACCGCAGCGAGGGTGTCCTGCGCCTCCTCACCGAAACGGTCCACGGCCTGCCGCCCCGGAGCTGGGAGCTGCTCAAGACCTTCGCGGTGCAGATCGCCCTGGCCCTGGAGCGCCTGCGCTGGCTGGAGGAGGCCCGCCGCGCCCAGGTGGAGAACGAGACCGAGCGCATGCGCAGCACCCTGCTCGGCGCCATCGGCCACGACCTGCGGACCCCCCTGGCCGCCATCCACGGCGCCGCCAGCAGCCTGCTCCTGCCGGGGGACCTGCCGGAGTCCACCCGCCGGGACCTGCTGGCCATGATCCAGGAGGAGAGCGAGCGGCTGGCCCACCTGCTGGGCAACCTGCTGGACCTGACCCGCCTGGAGGGTGGCGCAGTGCAAGTGCAGAAGGAGTGGCAGCCCCTGGAGGAGGTGGTGGGCTCCGCCCTGGGCCGGCTGGACGCTTCGCTGATCCAGGTGGACCTGCCGGAGCGCCTGGCCCTGGCCCCCTTCGACGCGGCCCTGCTGGAGCAGGTGCTCATCAACCTGCTGACCAACGCCCAGCGCCACGCTCCGGGCCGGGCCGTGAGCCTGCGGGCCTGGAGCGATCCGGCCTGGCTGCACGTGGAAGTCGCGGACCGCGGTCCCGGCATCCCCGAGGCCTTCCGGGAGCGGATCTTCGACAAGTTCTTCCGTCTGCCCGGCGCGGGCGAGGGGGGCGTGGGCCTGGGGCTGGCCATCTGCAAGGCCATCATGCAGGCCCACGGGGGCACCATCCTGGCGCAGGACCGGCCGGGCGGGGGCACCGCCTTCCGCCTGGCACTGCCCATGGACGGCACCGCCCCCGTGGCGCCCGAGGGGGCCGCGTGAACCACCCGCTGATCCTGATCATCGAGGATGAGGAGTCCCTGCGGCGGTTCCTGGTGCCCACGTTGACGGGCCAGGGCTACCAGGTGCTCTGTGCCGCCACGGCCACCGAAGGGCTGGCCCTGGCCCGCAGCCACAACCCGGACCTGGTGCTGCTGGACCTGGGCCTGCCGGACCTCGACGGCATGGCGGTGCTGCATGAGCTGCGGGCCTGGAGCCGGAAGCCCGTGGTGATCCTCAGCGCCCGGAACCAGGAGAAGGACAAGGTGCGCGCTCTGGACCTGGGGGCCGACGACTATCTGGCCAAGCCCTTCGGCGCCGCGGAGCTGCTGGCGCGCCTGCGGGTGGCCCTGCGCCACACCATCCCCGCGGACATGCCGAGGCCCGTATTGACCAGCGGCACCCTGCGCGTGGACCTGGAGACCCGGGAGGTGGCCCAGGCCGGGGTGCCCGTGAAGCTCTCGGCCCTCGAATACCGCCTGCTGGAGGCCCTGGCCCGGCGGAACGGCAAGGTGGCCACCCACGCCCAGCTGCTGGCGGAGGTCTGGGGGCCCGGCGGTGAGGGCAACACCCACTACCTGCGCATCTACATGGGCATGCTGCGCCGCAAGCTCGAGCCGGACTCCGCGCGCCCCTGCCACCTGCTCACGGAACCCAATGTGGGCTACCGGCTCAACCTGGATCGGGAGACCCCGGGACCAGAGTAGAATGGGCCCTTTGCGAGCGCCCCATGCCCCTGTCCCCCGCGGAAATCCGAGCCATCCACGACCTGCCCGTGCCCGAGCTGCTCTACCGGGCGGCCACGACCCACCGGCAGCACTGGAACGCGGAAGAGATCCAGTTCTGCACCCTGGACTCCATCAAGACCGGCGCCTGTCCCGAGGACTGCGCCTACTGCCCCCAGAGCGCCCGCTACCAGACGGCCCTGAAGGTCGAGCCCCTCAAGGAGGTCGCCAAGGTGCTGGCCGGCGCCGCCGAAGCCAAGGCCGCCGGCTCGACCCGCTACTGCATGGGCGCCGCCTGGCGCGAGGTCAAGGACGACGCCAACTTCGAGGCGGTGCTGGAGATGGTGCGGGGCGTCTCGGGCCTGGGCATGGAGGTCTGCGTGACCCTGGGCATGCTCAACGAGCCCCAGGCGAAGCGACTCAAGGCCGCCGGCTGCCAGGTCTACAACCACAACATCGACTCCAGCCGCGACTTCTACGAGACCATCATCTCCACCCGCAAGTTCGATGAGCGCCTGGAGACCATCGCCGCCGTTCGCGCCGCGGGCCTGGAGGTCTGCTCCGGAGGCATCGTCGGCATGGGCGAGACCGTCGACCAGCGCATCCACTTCCTCCAGGAGCTGACCGAGCTGGAGCCCGCCCCCGAGAGCATCCCCATCAACCAGTTCGTGGCCGTGGACGGCACGCCCCTGGCGGACGTGGAGCCCCTGCCCCCCCTCGAGCTGGTCCGCATGATCGCCACGGCGCGGATCCTGTTCCCCAAGAGCCGCATCCGCCTCAGCGCCGGGCGCGCCCAGATGAGCGACGAGCTGCAGGCCCTCTGCTTCTTCGCGGGCGCCAACAGCATCTTCACCGGCGAGAAGCTGCTCACCACCCCCGGCCCCGGCCTGGACCACGACCAGTGGCTCCTCCAGTCCCTGGGCATGCGGGTGGAAGGCGCCGCGGTCCGGGCCTGAGCATGCAGCTGATCGACGACCTCCACGCCGAACACGACCTCATCGAGCAGGTGCTGGGCTCCCTGCGGGCCTTCGTCACCGCCCGCCTGGCCGGCGGCGGCGACCCCGCAGACGGGGCGCGGTTCCTGGCCTTCTTCCGCCACTACGCCGGCACCTTCCACCACGACAAGGAGGAGGCCGTCCTCTTCCGGGCCCTGGTGGAGCGGGCGGAGCTGCCCGGTGAGCGCGGCCCCATCTCCGCCCTCACCGGCGAGCACCAGCGGATGGGCGGGCTGCTCGATGGGCTCGCGGAGCTGCTGGGCAGCCCCCTGGACACCGAGGCGGACCGGACGCGCCTGCAGGAGCTGGCCGTGGCCTACAGCCGCTCCCTCTGGCAGCACATCGACGCCGAGAACTCCGTCATGTTCCCCGAGAGCCAGGAGCGCCTGCGGCGCTTCCACGTCCTGGACCTGCCCAGCCGGCCCATGACCGACACCGAGCAGGCGGCCCGG
>Ga0208507_1001064_pt1 | contig 16025 bp, 9 predicted proteins | sample CryBogCBH12Aug01_FD_184626 | JGI IMG/M metagenome (GOLD analysis project Ga0208507, IMG submission 184626) | Freshwater microbial communities from Crystal Bog, Wisconsin, USA - CBH12Aug09.1 (SPAdes) (version 2) | ecosystem: Environmental > Aquatic > Freshwater > Lake | place: Crystal Bog... | reverse complement strand
CCCACCTTTGCAGTCTGTTCAAGAAGAATTTTAAACAAACGCCGACAAACTTCCGCAAGGGGGGCGAATAGAATGAATTCGGCGCAGTCAGGACATCGGTAACACATATGGGTCAATACATGGGTAACACTATCTTGTTTCATCTTACCGGTTGGCTTTGCGGTTGACCAGCTTCCAAGGGGCGGCTAGCCGCCCCTTGGAAGCTCTCCGTGGCTCGGTCAATCCAACCCAACAGCAGGCGCCCAAACCAGGCCTCCGTTTTCCCGTCGGCTACCGGTTTCAATCCCACTGACCGACACAGTCATTGACTACTCGCCGGTGCGGGCAGTCCCATCATCTTCGCCAATGTTGCCTTCCGGTGTTTGACCGGACTGGCTCCGACCGCTAAACCAGCGTCTGCAAACCTGCTCGCTGCCGTCCATTTCGCCGATCAAGCCGCTGGTGGCAGGAGTGTCTGACCAGCGCCGTCTACGGCTTGCCACGCTCGTGCACCTGCCGGTTCATCGATCCTAGCAACCAGCAACCGCGGCCGGCGACCTTGCTGGTGACACCGGTGCAGGCAATTGGATTGATTGGCTACGTCCCGTTCGTGCCAGCTGCGCTGGCGACGGCTGCCGTGGGAACCTAAATAATAATGCGACAGAACCCATTTGTGTCTACAGGCTCCCCGATGAAGCCAATTTGTCTGCGAGCAAGGCCGTCCGGGAAACAGCGGAACAGTGCCTGCGGCTAATGTAGCAAAAAGCTGCTGCCGAATACTTAACCGGCATGGGCTCAGGGTTAAATGAGGCGCCGGGGTTGGGTGTGGTTTAGCTTTGCCAGCGACGTCGGTTAAGCCAGTATAACGCCAATGCAAAAACTGACGCTCGCCCAGCTCTCCGGCCTATTGTTCCGGGCCTGTGACGACTTGCGCGGCAACATGGATGCCTCGGAGTATAAGGAATATATTTTTGGTATGTTGTTCCTGAAGCGCATGAGCGACTTATTTGATCAGGGGCGCGAACATCTTGCCAAGTCACTCAAGGCGAAGGGCATGTCGGATGCGAAGATCGAGACGCAACTCCTGAATCCCGATCAGTATACATTTTTCGTTCCGCCTGAGGCGCGCTGGAATTACACCGACACCGATGGGAAAAAGAAAGGCATCGCGCACGTCAAAACCAATGTCGGCTCGACCCTGAACAAGGCACTCGAAGCCCTCGAAGACGCCAACGTGGACGCGTTGCAGGATGTGCTCAAGCACATCAATTTCAACCGCAAAATCGGCCAGCGCACGCTCGACGACGACACGCTTTCTAACTTCGTCCAAAACTTCGAGAAAATCCCGCTGCGCGATGAGAACTTTGAGTTCCCCGACCTGCTCGGCGCGGCTTACGAATATCTCATCAAATTCTTCGCCGATTCCGCCGGTAAAAAAGCCGGTGAATTTTACACGCCCGCCGACGTGGTGCGGACGCTGATTGAAATTCTCGATCCCCGCCCCGGCATGAGTGTTTACGATCCGACCGTCGGCTCGGGCGGTATGCTGATCCAGGCCCGCGATTACGTTGCCGAATGCGGCGGCGACCCGCGCGACCTCTCGTTTTTCGGTCAGGAATCCATCGGCACAACATGGTCCATTTGCAAGATGAACATGCTGCTGCACGGCATTCCGCACGCCGACATCCGGCAAGAAGACACGCTCCGCCGTCCGCAGCACAAGGACGCCAACAACGAACTCAAGCGCTACGACCGCGTTGCCGCCAATCCGCCGTTCAGCCAGAACTACATCAAAAAGGATATCGAATATCCCGGTCGTTTTGCGGTGTGGATGCCGGAGAAAGGCAAAAAAGCCGACCTGATGTTCGTGCAACACATGATTGCCGTGCTCAAGGCCGATGGCAAAATGGCCACCGTCATGCCGCACGGCGTGCTGTTCCGGGGCGGCGAGGAAAAGGAAGCTCGCAAGCACTTCATTGAGCGCGGCTGGCTGGAAGCCGTCATCGGTTTGCCTGCCGGTTTGTTCTACGGCACGGGCATCCCTGCTTGCGTGCTGGTGATCAATAAAAAAGATTCCGGAGAGCGCAAACATGTCTTCTTCATCAATGCCGACCGCGAGTATCGCGAAGGCAAGGCCCAGAATTTTCTCCGGCCCGAAGACATCGCCAAAATCGTTCATGTCTATCGTGAGCGGAAAAACGTGGATGGCTACGCCCGGCTCGTGCCGGTCAGCGAGATCGAGGCCGAAGATTACAACTGTAACATCGGCCGCTATGTGGACAACACCCCGCCGCCGGAACCGCACGATGTCCGCGCCCACTTGCAAGGCGGCGTGCCGGTGACGGAAATTGATGCGCTGGCGCCCCTCTGGAAAAACTACCCCGGCCTGCGCGAACGCGTTTTTGTTCCCCGGCCCAAGGACAAAAATTATTCCAACTTCGCGCCTGCCGTGACCGACCGCCGCGCGTTGGCCGAACTCGTAAAAACCGATCCCGGACTCGCCGCCGCGCACGCGAAGTTTTTGTATACACTCGACAGCTGGTGGCAGCAGAATGTCCCGCACGTCGAGGCGCTCGCGCCGAAGAACGGCAAGCAGGGAAATGTATACGAACTCCGGCGGCTGTTGCTCGGCACCATCCGCGACACCTTTGCCAAACAATCGCTCCTGAACGAGCATCAGGTGCGCGGCGCGTTTGCCAGTTACCTCGAATTTTTCAAGCCCGACCTCAAATCCATCGCCTTCAGTGGCTGGGGCGCGGAACTGATCCCGGACGACGAGATCATCCAGAGCCAGTTCCCCGAAGTGCTGGCCGAGATGGAAAAGAATCAGGTGCGGCTGGCGGAACTGGACGCGCTCTTTGCCGCCGCCGATGAGGAGGATTACGACGACAGCGACGACACCGGCGTGCTGCCCGGCGACGAGGTGAAACGGCTCAAGGCCGAACTCAAGGAAGCCAACGCGCAGGCAAAGTTGGCGAAACGCGAGAAGCGTGACCTGAAGAAATTTCTCGCAGAAGCGGAGGCGATTGAAAAGCGGCTCGCCCGGCACAAGGCGCTGGAGGACGAGGCCAAACAGTTGAAAGCCGACCTGCGCGCCACCGAGCAAAAGAAGACGGAACTGGTGGCCGCCGCCCGCGCCAAGATTGATGCGACGGAAGCGCGCCGCGTGATTCTGGCGCGGTTCAAGCGACTGCTGGTGCAGACCTACGAAGGCTACCTGCGCGCCGACCAACGCGCGGCGCTGGCTGCGCTGGAAAATCTGCACACCAAATACGCCGTGACCGCCAAGACCATTGAAGCCCAACGCGACGCGGCGGCGACGAAGCTGAAATCTTTTCTCGCGGAGCTGGGGTATGAGTGAAACTTGGCCGCCAATCAAATTGGGAGAATGCTGCGACATTCTCGACAATCTTCGAGTTCCGTTGAACTCGGAGGAGCGAGGCGACATCCAAGGCGACATTCCTTACTACGGAGCGAACGGACTTCAGGGCTACATAGACAAATTTATTTTTGATGAGCCGCTCATTCTGCTGGCAGAGGACGGCGGTTATTTTGACGAATATCAATCGCGTCCTATTGCTTACAGGATTAGCGGAAAAAGCTGGGTCAACAACCACGCTCATATTCTTCGGGCGAAGAGCGACAGTTCGTTTTGCCAAGATTACATTTTTTATTCGCTCCAGCACAAAAACATCACGCCGTTCATTAAAGGCGGAACACGCGCAAAGCTCAATCAGGCAGAGCTGCGCGAGATTCTGATTTCTAAAGCTCCCGAACCAATTCAGCGGCGAATTGCGGAAATTCTGGCGACGGTGGACGAGGCGATTGAGCAGACGGAGGCGCTGGTGCAGAAGTGGCAGCAAATGAAGGCGGGGCTGATGCACGACCTGTTCACCCGTGGCGTCACCCCGGACGGCCAACTCCGCCCCACCCGCGCCCAAGCCCCGCAGCTTTACAAACAATCCCCACTCGGCTGGATTCCAAAAGAGTGGGAGGCTTTGAAATTTGCGGCATTGCTTAACAGCATTGATTCAGGCTGGAGTCCCGAATGCGTCGAAGTGCCTCCTCCTTATGGCGAATGGGGTGTGCTAAAAGTTAGCGCAATCACCAGTGGTAGGTTTGTCGCCAGCGAATCTAAAACATTGCCGCCGCATTTAAGGCCATTGCCAGAATTGGAGGTCAAGCCGGGCGATGTGATTGCCGCGCGAGCCAATGGCGTCGCGAGTCTTGTCGGCATTACTGTTCAGGTTAAGGACTGCCCTCCTTCACTGATGTTATCGGATAAATTGCTGCGCCTAAATCCGAGCCCACTAGCTACCCGCGATTTTCTTGCGGGTCTTATGATGTCCGCTGCAACGCGCAGTCAGCTTGAAGGATTGATGAGTGGCAGCAGCGGGCAGCGCAACATTTCTCAACAGCAAATCCGAAATCTGACAACAGTGTGCCCATCGCTCGACGAACAAAATTTAATCACGGATGCACAAGCTTCATTGGAACGAAACATTGAGATTGAAAGTGTGCATCTCGCCAAACTCCGCGCGCAAAAGCAGGGTCTTATGCAAGACTTGCTGACGGGCCGCGTGCCGGTCAAAATCGGCACCACAAATTAACGACAATTTTAATCTATACGGGAGAATTCTATGGCAACAGTTCACGTCACAGCTAAACGAGATTTTCTTGAATCATTGACCGTGGCCCGGCCGCTGGTGGGGCTAGCGGAATTGGTGTGGAACGGTTTCGACGCCGGTTCCGACCGGGTGGAAGTGAATCTGGATTTGAATAGCATGGGCGGAATCCAAACCATCCGCGTGCGCGATTACGGCAGCGGCATCAACCATGAGCATGTGGAAAATCTGTTCGGCAGCTTGGGGGATTCGTGGAAGAAAAAGAAACCCCGCGACAACGGTCGCGCCTTGCATGGCAAGAACGGCAAGGGGCGCTTTCGCGCCTTTGCGCTGGGCACGATGGTGGATTGGGATACGACCTACCGGGGCAAAGACCAGAAAGCCCGCCGCTACCGGATTCGTGGTCAGGCCATATCGCTGGATGATTTCGAGATTTACGATCCCGCCGATGCCAATGGCGCAGCCACCGGCACGGAGGTGACTATTTCAAATCTGCGACATGATTTTGGTTCGCTAACGAGTGACTCCGCGCCGCAAGAGCTGGCCAAACTGTTTGCCGCCTACCTGACCGAGTATCCCCACCTCACGCTGGAATACAACGGCGTGAGGATTGATCCGAAGAGTGCTCAAGTTCACAGCAAGGATTATCATCTGGGCGAGGTGCCACTGGGCGATAACCGCACGGCCAAGGTCGAGGTGGCGGTGGTCGAATGGAAAATTCCCACGGAGCGCACGCTGCATTTGTGTGATGCCAATGGCATCGCGCTGCACGAGACGCCCGCCGGACAGCAAATCCGTGCGCCGGGTTTTAATTTCACCGCCTACGTCAAATCAGACCATTTCCGGGAACTGGATAAAACCAGCCTGCTCACGCTGGAGGAACTGCACCCGGATGTTGAGCTGATTGTCAAAGCAGCCAAAGGCAAAATCAAAGAACACTTTCGCCGCCGCATCCTCGAAGGCAAAGGCCAGACCATCGAGCGTTGGAAGAAGGAAAAAATTTATCCCTACGAAGATAAACAAGCGCTTGATCCGGTGGAAGAAGCCGAACGTCAGATGTTTGATATTCTGGCCATCAATGTCGAAAGCTACCTGCCATCGTTTGAAGATGCAGACTTCAAGTCCAAGAAATTCACCTTCCGCTTGCTGGCTCAGGCCATCGGTGAAAACCCGGAGTCCGTCCAAAAAATCATCGGTGATGTGCTGGGAATGAAGAAGGATGAACAGGATGAATTGGCCGAGTTGCTCCGCAGCACATCGTTTTCGTCCATTATCAGCTCGGCGAAGATTGTCGCCAACCGGCTAGATTTTCTGCATGGCTTGGAAACGCTGCTGTTCCAGCCCGATAATAAAAAGCGGCTGCTGGAACGGGATCAGTTGCACAAGATTTTGGAAAATGAGGCGTGGCTGTTTCACGAGGAATTCAGCCTAGCTGGTAGCGAGAAGCGCTTGGAAGAGGTTCTGCAAATTCATTTGGACAAACTCGGCAAACGCGAGGATGACCCCGAACCCGTAAAACTTTCCGATGGAAAAACCGGTCGCGTGGACATGATGCTGCACAAGGTCATTGAGCCACGACCGGGCGAATATGATTATTTGGTTGTCGAGTTAAAGCGCCCCACCAAGAAAATTGATGACGAGGTCGTGACGCAAATTAAGAAATATGCTCGCGCAGTTGCCAGCGATGAACGGTTCAATGGTATTCCAGCGCGTTGGACATTCATGGCGATCTCGAATGAATTGGACGATTTCGCCCAAGGAGAGGCGACTCAACGTGGGTGGCCACGCGGCATGATTGCTGACGACGCTGAACGCAACATAACGGTTTGGGTAAAAACTTGGTCAGAGGTCATTAACAATGCGCGGGCGCGTCTGGCGTTTGTAAATAAACAACTCGCTTATCAGGCAACCAATGACAGTGCCAAAGCGTATCTGAACAAGACGCACGCAAAATTTATCCCCAGCGCCGACGAACCGGCTGATGGGAAAAAGGCCGAAGAGGCAGAAATGCCGAGTGAATCAAAATAGCGTCTGGCGGCGAGATTTTTGCACTAGTCTCGTTTTCAAAGAGAACCAGACGCTTTGGACACATTCTGCCGTGTGTCTCTAAATCGCCAGTCGGCGGAGCTTGATTTTAGGAAATATCCATGTTTTAGTGGTTCAGTGAAATGAACGAAAAACCTAAAACAAAGGCCATTGAATCGGTGGACAGCCTGTTGGGCTTGTTTGTTAAAAACCTGCAAAATCAAGGCGATGGCGGCGTTTTAGCCCGTGCCGTTACTCTTTCCGATGGACGGGCGGAGCTGCGTTTTGAAGCGGAACACCAAAAACACATTCTGGAAGTCTGGCCGAGGTTGAATCCGTCGCGGAAGCTGTTACAGGCCAAGGCGGAGGCGGGCAACAAGCCGGTTCTGTTGCTCTGCCCACATCTGCCGGAAGCGCTGGCGGCGGACTTGCGAGCGGCAGGCATTAACCACGCAGATTTGAACGGTCGGCTGTTCATCAAGACGCCGTCGTTCCTGCTGGATCGCAGCCCGAAAAGCAAAGCCTACCGGAATCCGGGCGCGGAGCTGAATCCGTTCACGCTGAAATCGTCGCGGGTCGTGCGGGTGTTTTTATCTCGCCGGGAGCAGGAGTGGACGCAGGCGGATTTGGAGACGCACACCGGCATCTCGCGGGCGCTGGTGTCGCTTACGCTGGCCGACCTCATTGAGCGGGAGCTGGTGGTGCAGACGCGGGCGGGCAATCGCCATGTGGCGGCGCTGTATCGTGTGCAGGATTTCAACCGGTTGCTGGAGGCGTGGAGTGCGGAGGACAACTGGCGCAAGCGGACAACCATCCAACAGTATTCCGCACTGACGGGCAATCTGGTGGAGTTGGCGGAAACCGCACGCGATGCACTGGGCGCGGAGAATGTATTTTTCACGCAATGGTTCGCCGCTCATCTGCGGCACCCATATACAACGCCGCCGCTGGTGTCGGCTTACTTGAAAAAGAAGCCGCCAGTGGAAATCACTTGGGCGCGACCGGTGAACAATGGCGGTAATCTGTGGTTGATCACGCCGAAAGATGAAGGCGTGTTTCAAGAGACGCAGCCGGTGAGCGGTTTCAACTTGGTGTCCGACATCCAAATTTATCTCGACCTGTTGCAAGTCAGTCAGCGCGGGCCGGAGCAGGCACAGGCTTTGCGTGAATGGGAAGGATTTGCGAAATGAAGCACGACACGTTTGATAAATATCCAGCGGACAGTCTGGAATTGCCAACGAAGGCGTTACTGACGATTTGGGATTGCCTGCCGGATTTCCGCGCTGAATTGGTGCTGGTCGGGGGATTGGCGGTGCGATTTCTCACCAAGCCGCCGGGAGCGGGAGAGCCCGGCGCGGTGACGTTGGACGTGGATTTTGGTGTGAGTCTCGCGGCGGACGGCAGTGCGTATCCGAGCATCCGCGAAAATCTTTCCGGTCACGGTTTCGACTGGGTTGGCAATCGCTTTGTCCGAAAGTTTGGGCAGATGAAGTTGTTCGTTGACTTACTTACAGATGACGATAAATCCGTTCAGGGCAGCGTGCCGATGGATGACAACCTGCATATATCGGTATTCCCTGGCATCAACCGCGCGCTGGCGCATTATCGTCCGGTGGACGTCACGGGACAGACGCTACTCGGCGGAGAGGAGCAGACGCAAACCATCAAGGTGGCGGAAGTCGGGCCGCTGCTAGTGCTGAAGCTGAACGCCTTTGGCGGGCCACAGGGGCGCAAAGCACCTAAAGACGCGCACGACGTTCTTTACTTGGCGGAAAATTATTTGGGCGGGACAGCGGCTGCGGTCACGGACTTTCACCACGAAAGAAGCGTTGGTAATCGCGGCGTGAACGACGCGTTGATGTGTCTGAATAATTTGTTTTCCAGCCCGGACGCACAAGGCTCGGTGGGTTGTGCGGCTTTCCGATTGAATAATCAGCACGAGGAACCCGATAACCTCGAGACATCATTGCAAATTCGCCAGCGATGCGTGACACTCGCGCAAGCGTTGCTCTCGTAAATCATGTCCGAGTATTTCCATGTCGAGAAACCGTTCCTCGACCAGCTCGCCACGCTGGGCTGGACGGTCATTGACCAAGGACATGGAGTCATTCCGTCCAATCCGGCGGTGAGCTTGCGGACAAACTTTCGCGAGTGGCTCTTGCCGGAAGTGTTTCGTAAATCCGTCCGCGCGCTTAACCCGTGGCTGACCGACCGGCAACTGGATGACCTGCGCGACCAGATTTTACGCCAACCCAACCGCACGCTGCTGGAGGCGAACGAGGCGATTCAAAAGCTGCTGTTCAAGGCGCAGGTGGATGTGAACGAAGTCACCGGCGAGAACGATCCGGTGGTGCAGTTGATTGATTTCGCCCGCCCGGAACGGAATGCGTTTCACGCCATCAACCAGTTCCGGATTGATACGCCGGGCTGCGTGAAGAGCTTCATCATCCCGGACATCGTGCAGTTCGTGAACGGCATCCCGCTGGTGGTGACGGAGGCGAAGATCGGCGACGCGAATACGGCCAATCCCTTGCACGCGGCATTCGAGCAGTTGCTCCGCTACCGCAACGGGCGCAAAGAGACTCACGCCGCCGGGCTGCGTGAAGGCGAGCCGCGCCTGTTCCACACCAACCTGCTGCTCGTCCGCACCTGCGGCGAGAAGGCGGAGTTCGGCACGATCACGTCCGGGCACGAACATTTTTACGCGTGGAAAGACATCTGGCCGGAAAGCCGGGCCACGTTCACGCCGCCGCTGGGCATCGTCCGCGAGCAGGAGCGGATGATCCAAGGTTTGCTCGTGCCGGATACGCTGCTGGATGTTTTGCGGAATTGCTCGGTATTCATGGATACCGACGATGGCAAGCGGGTAAAGGTGGTCTGCCGCTACCAGCAATACCGCGCCGCCCGCCGCATTGTGGAGCGGCTGCGCAAAGCGAAAACGGCGACGGAGCGCTCCGGCGTAGTCTGGCACACGCAGGGGTCAGGCAAGTCGCTCACGATGGTCTTCGTCGCCCGGATGCTGCGCTCATCGGCAGACTTGGCGGATTTCAAGATCGTGCTGGTCAACGATCGCGTAGATTTGGAGGCGCAGTTGTCCAAGACAGCCCGGCTCATCGGCGGCAAGGTGAACGTGATTGAGAGCACGGCAGACCTGCGGGAGCATCTGAAAACCGACGCGTCCGACGTGAACATGGTGATGGTTCACAAGTTCATGGATCGCGTGGAAGAGCTGCCTATGATGTTGAAAGAGGCGCTTACGAACTATGGCACGCCACCGTCAGCGGCTAGTTTTGGCGTGGTCAATCCGTCAGAGCGTATCCTGCTGCTGATTGACGAAGCGCATCGGACGCAAAGCTCCGACCTTGGAGACAATCTATTTGAGGCATTCCCCAACGCGACGCGCATCGCATTTACCGGCACCCCGCTGATTACCGAGCAGCATGGCACGAAGCGGACGGTGAAGCGGTTTGGCGAATACATCGACACCTACAAGCTAATGGATGCCGTTCACGACGGGGCGACACTGCAAATATTATACGAAGGCCGCACAGCGGACACAGCCTTGAAGGACAAGGCGGGCTTCGACACGAAATTCGAGGATTTGTTCCGCCAGCGGACGGATGGGGAGATCGCCGCCATAAAAAAGAAGTACGGCGCGAGCGGCGACATTCTGGAAGCGGAGCAGCGGATCGCCGCCATCGCTCGCGACCTCGTAGACCATTACGTAGACAACATCCTGCCGGACGGATTCAAGGCGCAGGTGGTATGCCATTCCAAGCTGGCGGCAGTACGCTACCAGAAGGCCATTCGCACCGCGTTGGTTGAGCGGCTGGACCGTGAGCAGCTGAAAGCCAAACCCGATGGGGAGCTGATCCACCGCATCGCGTTTCTCAAGGCGGTGGTCGTCGTGTCGTCCGACGCAACGAACGAGATCGCCGTCATCACCGAGGCTCGCAAGGAGGCCAAGCGGTGGAATGCGGTGGAAAATTTCTGTAAACCATTCGATCTGAAGGAGCCGGACAAGCAGCTCACCGGCATCGCGTTTCTGATCGTCTGCGACATGCTGCTCACGGGATTCGACGCACCGATTGAGCAGGTCATGTATATCGACAAGCGACTGTATGAGCACAACCTGCTGCAAGCCATCGCCCGGGTGAACCGGGTGACCAAGGGCAAACAGCGTGGTTTCATTGTGGATTACATCGGCCTCGCCAATCATCTGGGCGCCGCGCTATCCATTTACAGCGCCGAAGACGCCAAAGACATCCAGTTGGGGCTAAAGAATCTGTTGTCAGAAGTGCCAATTCTGGAGGAGCGATATCAACGGTTATTACAGCACTTTCGAGCGGCGGGCGTGACGGAGATCGAAGCCTTTGTCACGGGCGGACTGCCGAACACGGCGGCGGAAGTATCCATCATCCACGCCGCCGTGTCCGGGATGAAGGATATCAAGCGGCGGGCAGACTTCGAGGTGTATCTGCAGAAGTTCCTGCAAAGCCTCAATTTAATCCTGCCGCACATAACAGGGCATCAGTATCGCGGTCCGGCTCGCCGCTTTGGGTATCTGCTGCGCATGGTCAAGGAACGCTACAAAGATGATTCCCTCGACATCGCGGATGCCGGAGCCAAGGTCAAAGAACTGATTAACGACCATCTGATTGATTTAGGCATCAATCCGAAGATTCCGCCGGTCGAGCTCCTATCGGCGGACTTTATCGCGCAGGTGAACAAGCACACTGACGGCGACCCGGAAGCCAAGGCCAGCGAAATGGAGCACGCCCTCCGTAAACATTGTACGATCCACTTTGATGAAGATCCGGCGTTTTATCAAAAACTTAGTGAGAAGTTGGAGCACCTGATCCAGCAGCACAAGGACAGCTGGAATGAGCTGGCAGAGGAATACGAGCAACTGCGGTTGGAAGTTGAGGCTGGACGTACCGATGGGATCGAGGGGCTAACGAAGGAGGCCACGACGTTTTACGATTATATCGTCCAACTCGCTTACGGTGGCAGCGAAGCACCTGCTGAACACCAGCCGGGCCTCAGGCAACTGCTGTTGCGGGTCATTGAGATATTACAGGAAACTATCGGCATTATTGACTTTTGGAGTAAACCTATCGAGGTAAAAAAACTGCGCGGCAATATCGCCACGGAAATTTTGTTGGCGGATATTCCGCAACTGACCGAGCGCCATGAGCGGCTCGCGGTGGAGATTGTGAAGCTCGCGGAGAAGCGAGCTAAAGACCTGACGAAATGAAGCTGGCCGAAGACATCCCGTATACGATTGTGCGCACGCATCGCCGGACGGCAGACGTGGTGATTGAGCGCGACGGACAGATTTTGGTGCGCGCACCCCGCAAGTTCACGACTAAACGCATACTAGAGCTGGTCACGGCTAAACGCCTCTGGATTTATAAAAATCTAGCCGAGTGGCGCGATCTAAACGCCACGCGGGTGATCCGTGAATATCGTAACGGGGAAGGGTTTCTCTATCTCGGTCGTAATTACCGGCTGTCGTTGGTAGAAAATCAAAACGATTTATTGGCGCTGAAAAATGGACGCTTCTGTCTGCGCCGCGATCTGGCTGACCGGGGCGGCCTTAAAGCCGCACGGGCGGCTTTTCGCGCCTTTTACACCCAACAAGGACGGGAACGCATCGCTCATCGCGTCGCCTATTTTGCCCCGAAGGTAGGGGTAGATTTCGGTAAGGTTGAAATCCGGGATACCAAGTACCGGTGGGCCGTTTGCTCGCCCGCAGGCAATTTGGCTTTCCACTGGAAATGCTTAATGGCACCGCCTGCAGTGATTGATTACATCGTTGTGCATGAGTTGTGCCACCGGCACCACCTCGACCATACAGAGGCGTTTTGGAACGAACTTGATAAGATTCTGCCAGACTATCAAGAGCGAAAAGAATGGTTGCGGGTCAATGGCGCTAGCTTAGACGTCTGAATTGCAAAATGGCCCAGTGGACCGAAGTGCTGGGCAGCGAACGGCAGACGGATGCCAAACGCCGGCTGAAACGAAAGTAAACCTCACGAACCTTCGACCGCAGGCGGGGGCGAGCTAAAGGCTCGAAGCTCCCCTCCTGCTGCTGCTACCTCGAAGCGAAATCAACCGCTTGACGAAAACCCTCAAATCCAGTCTTCTTTGCCCAGAGGGTGCAGCACTTTTCAACCGCCGCCCGCCGCACTTTTCAACCGCCGTTTACAATTCGCTGAAAAATCTGAACATCATGCCCTGTCCTTCATCGCTCAACAATCCCAGTCCGGTTTCCGGGAATGCGGCTGCTGCGACGGCGGATCAGAACTGGTATGATTAGCGCAACTTCAACGTATCTGGCGTGCCCAATCAATGTTACAATGGCGGTTACGGCTACAACGGTTTTTTGTATTCGGGGAGCGTGCCGGCGAGCACCGCGGGTTATCCGCCGGCCACCACCATTGCGCGGTCGTTTGGAAAGGAAAGCAGTGTTCAAACCCCCACCACCACGCCCGTTTTTGGCGATGCTTTTTGGGAAGACGCCTGGCCGGTCGAGACCGACACCTCTGCTCCCAACCTATCTATCGGTAGCGGTAGTTCGGTTTGGTCTGTGTATGGGATGCAGCGCATGACTATTCCCCGCCACGGTAATCGGCCCAACAGTGTGCCGGGAACTTTCCCCGCCACCAGCCTCATGCCGGGGGCGACGGATATGGTCTTCGTGGACGGTCAGGCCGGCACCGTGCCGCTAGAACAACTCTGGCAACAAACATGGTACAAGAATTGGGTCGTACCAGCCAAGCGGCCGAGGCTGCCTTGAACCGGATGTTTTAAGTGCCTTTCAAGAATATTCAGAATACCCAGTCCGAAAAAAAATTGGCTTCACGCTGATTGAACTGCTGGTGGTCATCGCCATAATTGCCATTTTGGCGGCCATGCTGCTGCCGACGCTGGCTTCTGCCAAGATTCGCGCCAAGGTCCCCAATTGCACTTCCAATTTCCGGGCGTGGGGATTAACCATGAACTTTTACGCAGGTGATAATTCGAGAGGTAAATACCCTTCTTTTGATGACCTAAATTTCGCCGGGGCACCGCATGATGTCGGTTTGTCCATGGTTTCGTCCCTCGGCAATTATAGCATGTCCATTACCATGTAGTTTTATCCGATTCGGCCAGAAGAATTGACCGCCGCCGAGAAAAACTTGGGGCATAGCATCGCCAACCTGACCGATCTGGCCAACGCCGTGGCGTATCCTTCACCGGCCAGTCCGCACTTTTCAACTGCCGTTTACAACATCTTCGGTGAAGATCTTGAAATGTAGGCTATCAGCCCACTGCTAGCCGCAAAAGAGAGAAAAAAACGGGGAAGCGGGTGGTTGAAAATAAGAATACATTCCTCTAAAGAAAGAAAAGCTCGCGGCCGGCGACCTTGCTGGTGACACCGGTGCAGGCAATTGGATTGATTGGCTACGTCCCGTTCGTGCCAGCTGCGCTGGCGACGGCTGCCGTGGGAACCTAAATAATAATGCTACAGTCCCCATTTGTGTCTACAGTTTCAACTGTGCGCATGAGTGAACACGCTGGTGCCTTGCCCGTTAGCGGTCTAGTCGATCACGTCAGCCGCATTGCCGTAGTCGTAGAGGTGGCCGTAGCATTCGAAATGCAGGGTCAGCTTCTTAATCTGCCCCACTTGCTGTCGCCACCACGCTAAATCGTCTGCCTCATCCTCCATGCCCCATAAACCGCCAATCGCAACCGAGGTGATACCCCGCTCGGCGCAAATGACTTCAATTTGCTGGAGCACTGCCAGCAAAGGCTTTCTGGCAAGGGCAACGCTAATACGATTAGGCGGAGGAATGAAGGGCGGCTCCGCTGGCGGTGGCGGTTCCTCCACCTGTTCGCGGATTATGAGCGTGTTTTGCGGCCAGCGCTCAGGACCGAAAAAGTCATACCGCATGCAGGAAACGACGACCGCGCCGCTACTTCTTGCCGTTTGCGGGGTTAGCGGTTTACGAGTCAGGGTGATATGCCGCTGAGCTGGATTGGGGTTTGGAATCGGATCCAGCCAAGCATAACTGCCGGTGGTACTGACGTACCCGTGGGTACCGCCGGCCCAGCTACGAATGGCATAACGTGGCGGATTGACCGGCCATGCCAATGCGTCGCTCGCGCACAGCAAGCTAGGCAATGGCGCTTTGTTGGCACGCAACAGCTGTCCCAATTGCCCATCCCAGCTAAAAGTATTTTCCCACTCCGATTGAAGCGCTTGGTTGTCTTCCGGTGGCACCTCCGCGTGGTACTCCGCGCTACCGATGACCAGCAAGTTAGGAGCTAACGCCACCCCAGTTTTCAGGAAGAGGCGCTGATAAGCTACCAATGGACTGCCCGCGATGTAAATGAGCCATATGTCGCGCTCCACGCCGCCAACCCGGCGCTTAAGCAATTTCGCAGCGCCCCAGCCCTGCCGTGCTTGCAAGTTCTGCATAGCCGTCCACGGTTCGTTGCGCATCTCGGAAAGCTCGCCCGTAGAAAATTCGCCCGAATCTTGGGTTAAAAAGCAATAATTGTTGTCGAAGGTCGGTGCGCGGTCAGTTACCAAGGCGTCTCCCACCATGGTCTGGCCAGCAATCAGTCGCTGCATGGCCGATCGAAAAGCGTCCTCGCGAGACCGTGGATCGACGTAAACGAATACGTCTGCGAGGTGGGTAAACCGATGCAGTGGCTGCCAGTCAAACGCGCCGCCAGCGTAAAAGCAAATCCGGCGCGTGCCCAGCCTTAGGTCCTGTGCGAGCTTTCGGACTACGGCTGCCTCCATCTCGACATAGGAATCGATTTGTACTAATGGATCCATCTCGGTGTGGTTGTCACTGGCACCGGGCGGTTGCCCAATCAATGCATCAATTTCGTCCATAATTTTGTGTAAACGGTTTTTGCTACTGCCCAGCTATAGGATTTGTATACACACTACCGTTGCTGGGGTGTTCTACGCAAGTCGAATAACGGATGCTTATTTCGATGGCGAACATCGCTTTGAAACGGCTTCTGGCGCGGCTAAAACAGCTGCGGTCGGCCCATGATCTGACCCAAGAAGGCTTCGCCGAACTTTCCGGCATCAGCTATAAGTACTACCAAGCGGTGGAAGCGGGTCGTAAACCGGACCTCCGGCTGTCTACGCTGCAACGACTGGCTAACGCATATGGCATCGAGGTCTGGCAGCTTCTGTCACCCAAGGCACCCACAACCAAGCTGCCGGTAAAGCGGCGCTAAGCTGGCGGGCATTGTGCAAAAAACGGTAAACGCTGCTTCAACATCAGACTTGCGATTGGACCGTATACAGTTCAACCCACTGCCCACCGCTCGTGCCGAACCGGCAATTGATTCAACGTTTGCCTTTGCAACCGCCACTTGGGTAGG
>Ga0208507_1001062_pt1 | contig 16037 bp, 15 predicted proteins | sample CryBogCBH12Aug01_FD_184626 | JGI IMG/M metagenome (GOLD analysis project Ga0208507, IMG submission 184626) | Freshwater microbial communities from Crystal Bog, Wisconsin, USA - CBH12Aug09.1 (SPAdes) (version 2) | ecosystem: Environmental > Aquatic > Freshwater > Lake | place: Crystal Bog... | reverse complement strand
CGGCAAGCCGACCGCGAAAGTCACGGCGGGATTTACCGCGACGCCGATCGCCGCCATGAGCAGCACGAGGAAAAGGTCGCCGTTCTTATGCTCCTGGGGCTTCGCAGACAGAGCGAGATCGATCCCGGAAAACAACAGCAGACTTCCGAGAACAGCGTCCGGGACTGTCCGCAACAGGGCGTAACCGCTTTCTCCGAGAAAGAGGCCTAACGCCAGGAAGATCAAACCGATCAGCAGCGGCGCGGTCGCAGTCCGTCCGCCAAAGCGGTAATGCCCGGTGACGCCACCGGCGCCGTGGCACATCAGATAGCCGCCGAAAGGGGCTGCCAGCAGATTGCCCAACCCGGTGGTGATCGCCAAATTGCGTTCGTTCACGGGGTGCAGTTCGTTGGGAAAAAGCTGCCGCACCACGGCGGCCGTCACGATGATCGCGTTCGTCAAGGTGAGCGGAATTTGCGGCAGGACAGCGTACTCGACCCCGTTTACGAGTTGATCCCAATTCGGCCAGATAAAATGCGGCAGATGGACGCCAAGGTCGAGCTTGGGCCAAGGCGCGGCGTCGCCGCTGAGCGCGCCGAGGCCGGCCCCGACGACGACCGCGACAAGGGCGACGGGCATGCGGGGCACGCGCATGAGGCCGACCATCAGCGCCGAGATGACGAGGCCGAGCCAGACTTCCTTTTCGATCAGGCGAATGCCAAGGCCCGCAAGCGAAAGACCAAGGCCAAGCTGAAGGCCGGCGGCAACGGTTGGCGGCAGCACGCGGGCGACGCGACTGACCAGCCCGGTGGCACCGGCAAGGAGGAAGAAGGCGCCGATCACCAGGCCGGCGCCGGCAACCGCACCTGGGTCCATGGGTTGGATGAGCACGGCGGCCGAGGCCGCCTTCATCGGCTGCACCGCCATGGGTACGCCGTAGAAGGCCCCGGCAAGGGCATAAAACAGCCCGAAGGTGGTGAGAATCCCGGTCGGGTCCATTCCAACGACGGTAATGGCCCCGATGATGTGCGGAAGGAACGTGCCGAGATCTCCAAGCGAACCGGAGACCTCGTTCATGCTCCAGCCGAAGCGCGGCCGTGACGGCGGCGTCAGATCGCCTGACGCAGCGTCGTCCTGGCGGAGTTCGATGTCGGGAATGCCGATCACCAGACCAACTCGCCGGCGACAAAGGCACGTGCCTCGGGGCTTCGGGCCTGGCAGAAAAATTCATCGGCCGGCGTTTGCTCAAGCAGCCGGCCTTTGAACAGAAACACCACTTCGTCGGCCAACCGGCGCGCCTGGCCCAAATCATGGGTCGTCATCATGATCTTGGTGCCGGCGGCGTGGAAATCGGCGATGGCCAATTCCACTTCACGGGTTGCCGCGGGATCGAGGTTCGCTGTGGGCTCGTCAAGGAACAACACCTCGGGCCGCAGTGCCCAGGCGGCGGCCAGGGCCAGGCGCTGCCGCTCTCCGCCCGAGAGGACGCCGGCCTGCCGGCCCGCAAGCGCGAGCAGTCCCATCCGTTCGAGGGCCTCCTCGGCAAGCTGACGGCGTCGGCCATTCGGCACCCGGCGTGCCGACAGCGCATAGGTGATGTTCGCGACGACTGAGCGGCGCAGCACGACCGGATGCTGGAACACCATCGCCTGACGGTGTCGTACCGGTTCCGACCCTCCGGCACCCCTCCGGCCAACCCATTCGACGCGACCGCTGGCTGGTTGCAGGAGACCATGGCACAGGCGGAGGAACAGGCTCTTGCCGGCGCCATTGGGGCCGAGAATCATGGTCCGGGATCCCCCGGTGATCGCCGCGCTGATGCCGTCGATGAGCCGCCGGCCGCCAGCGATATAAACCAGGTCTTCGACGCAAAGGGGCAGGATGGGAATGCCGTTGTGCATGGTTCGCAACCGCTCAGCCGACAGGCTGCCGGGCGATCGTCCCGGCGACATGGGCGCCGGCGTTGATGAGCACCGTGAGGATGAGGAGAATGATGCCGAGCCCCATGGCAAGAGTAAGGTCGCCGCGGCTCGTCTCCAGGGCGATGGCCGTGGTCATGGTGCGGGTGACGCCGGCGATGTTGCCGCCGACGATGATGATCGACCCGACCTCGGCCATGGCTCGGCCCACGCCGGCGAGGATTGTAGTCAGCAGGCGAAATCGCCCATCCCACAGCAGAGTCAGGACGGCGCGGCCGGTCGTCACTCCGAGCGACTGCAAATGTTCGCGATATTCTTCCCAGAGATCTTCAATCACCTGCCGGCTGAGCGCCGCGATGATCGGAGTTACCAGCACCGTCTGTGCCACGATCATGGCACGTGGGGTGAACAGTATGCCCAGAACGCCGAGAGGTCCGGACCGCGACAGCATGAGATAGACCACAAGACCGACGACCACCGGCGGCAGTCCCATCATCGCGTTCAGCGCCACGACCACGGCGCCACGCCCCGGAAATCGCCCAAGCGCGAGGGCCGCGCCACAGGGCAGGCCGACAAAGGTGGCAACGGCAACCGCGGACAGACTGACCCGCAGGGACAGCAAAACGATTTCCAGGAGCGCGGGATCGCCGTGCACGATGAGGCGAAATGCGGTGCCGGTGGCGGCGATCATGTCATTCAAAGCGAAGAACCCAAGGCAAATGGCTAATGTTCCAAATAAGCCATAAGCCAGTCTGCGGACCGATATGGTATTTCACGCATATCGACCGGGTGTAATTTGTTGGTTCAAGTTGGATCGGGGGGCGGTTCTGTGCCCTTATTCTTCCGGTGGGTGGTCAGCCATCAGCTTACGGAGTTCGCCCATACTCTCTGCCAAAGCCTCGGCGGCATGGGCTTCCATTCCCCGGTATAACTTTAAGATGTTGTGGCCCGTCGCCGTGAGTTGCGCACCGCCGCCATGCTGGCCGCCCTTCACCGCCTCCACCAACGGCTGACGAAAGCAGGCGTTCATGGTCCTTACCAGCTGCCAAGCCCGCCGATAGCTCATGCCCATGCGGCGGCCGGCGGCGGCAATGGACCCCGTTTCGACGATCAGGTTCAGCAACGCAGCCTTGCCGGGACCGATTGCAATTGCCGGCCCCAACATGATTCGCAGCCGGGGTTCCAGGCGTTCGTTCACCTGCACTTTCCTCCTCGGTACGGTGGCTTGAACCGCTGAGGCTGCCAGACGGCAGGTTTTCAGACAAGGGGTGGAAAGTTAGCTGGCTGCAGTTGGCACAAAGGGGTCGATGGCGGTCATAGCCTTGGCCGGCGGCTTTCCTTGTCAAAACCGGCCAGCCAGCCAGCCGGGCCTGGATGACGGCAAAGTGCCACAAGCCGCCTGATGGCTATTGCTCCATCGGTTGGAGAGACTATGACGTCCGAATTCTTCAGCGAGAGCCGGAGCCACAGCAAAACCGACAAGAAAGACGATGCAGAAAGTGACCTTCACTGGCAAATCCCCTCGGCGGTCTAAAGGCGGTCTATTTGCGGCACCGATTGTTGTGAGCACTGACCAATACGACCTTAGGGCGGAGAGCAAGAGGCTGCGCTCCTGGGCTTTTTCCCAGTGTGTTCGGTCTGGCGCGCCCTACTTCAGCCGGGATATCGGGGGTAGGCCATTATTCGCCTCTGATGGATTTACCGGCGCAGCTCGCCGTCACCTCAAAGAACTGGTCCGGGAACTTGATGAAGAGACCGTTCTCTCTATCCTGAGGGACGGCTATAACGAGAGGGTTAAAGCGGCGTGAGCGCGCTATGAGAAGAAGAAGTCGGATACCCGTAGAAAATATATGACCGGATCGGCTTAAGTTTGCCTTTAATTTGCGGGTGACACATCTTTATGAATTAAATTTTTTAACCCTTCAAAGAGCATCTTCATCGAAAATGGTTTATTCATGAACAGGTCTACCCCGGAAGCGTATGCTTGATGCTTAGCATCCACACCATGAACGCCTGTTAACATTAGGATCGGCGTCTTAGGATCAATGTTGCGATAACCATTACGTACATTTTTTGTAAACTCTATCCCGTCCATGACCTCCATCTGCCAGTCAACAATGGCAATATCCACAGCCGCGCTTGCTAGGGCCTGAAGGGCGTTCTCGCCATTCTCTGCACAGATGACCTCTTTTATTCCCTGGGCCTCCAGAGCCATACAAATGAGTTTGCGGGTCGGTTCATTGTCCTCTACGACAATAGCTTTCTGAAATTTTGGCATTTTTACCTCATGAATTAAGTAGATAAACGTCCGGCAAAATTCATCTGGATGCTAGTGCACTGAGTCAGACAAGGGATACAGGGAGACGGCGAAGTTTGGCCAGGATGGCTGCGGCGGGTTGTGTCCAGACGAATGGCTCTGCGGCCTCGTTGTGTTCCTTGATGTAACGGCGAATGGCGTCTTGAAGATCGGAGACTGACTTGAAGACGCCGCATCGGATACGTCGGCGGGTGATGGTCGAAAAGAAGCCCTCGACGGCATTGAGCCAAGAGGCTGAGGTAGGAGTGAAATGGAATACCCAGCGGGGATGATCTGCCAACCATTCGATGACCTTGGGGTGCTTGTGGGTGCCGTAGTTGTCGGTAATGGCATGAATGATCTTGCCGGCCGGGATGGTGCGTTCGACGGCGTTGAGGAATTTGATGAATTCCTGATGGGTATGCTTCGGCATGCAACGGCCGACCACGGTGCCGTCGAGGATGTTGAGAGCAGCGAACAGTGTCGTGGTGCCGTTGCGCTTGTAGTCGTGGGTCATTGTGCGGCATTTGCCGGGCTTCAGCGGCAGCCCCGGTTGGGTGCGATCAAGAGCCTGGATCTGGCTTTTCTCGTCGATGGACACAACGATGGCATGGGCTGGTGGGTTCATATACAGGCCGACGATATCTTCGACCTTGGCGGCAAATTGAGGATCCTTGGACTTCTTGAATGTGCGGATGCGGTGGGGTTGAAGGCGGTGTGTCCGCCAAATTCGCTGGATGCTGGTCAGCGAGATGCCGGTGACCTTGGCCATGGCCCGCCCCGTCCAATGCGTCGCTTCACCAGGAGGCTCGGCACAGGTCATCGCGACGACCTTGGCTACCGCCGACTCAGGGATCGGTGCCGTGCCCGGCTTGCGCCTGGGTTCGCGGAGCAGGACTTCCGGTCCTCCCTCGGCGAACCGGCGCTGCCAGCGCCAAACCGAGGGTCGGCTGATCCCGCATCGACGGGCGACTTCCTGTGTGGGCAAGCGTTCTGCCGAGAGCAACACGGCCTGCGCCCGTTGAATATGCTTCATTGGGCGCTCACGGTCACCGAGGATGGCGGTCAATCGCTCGCGATCCCCAGTATTTACAATGACGCTGACTGTCTGTGCCATGACGACAGAATCTCATGGCCAGACCCTTTTGTGAATCCCTTGTCTGGTTCAGTGCACTAGCGGTAAAATCATATCAGTAAATGCTGCGTGGAAACGCTTTGCCGAAGAAAACGGGGCACCGGATCTGGCAAAGCATTCTATAGGGCTTAATTACCGAAGTTACTGTATGACAAAAGATGGGTGGACTGCCGATAGTGACGGACTCAAAGCTTGGGCCGGTATTGAAAGCGTATTAAACAAGAAGTCAGAATATTTTACGTTCGATTATCCTTGCGATTCGCCGCACGAACGTCGCTATTTCAAGATGAGCGTCTCCCCAATGCTCGCTCCGCGGGAGGGAGTGATCGTCGCTCATGAGAATATTACCCAACGCAAGTTGTTGGAAGAAAACCTGCGATATTCAAACATTGAGTTGGACCAATTTGCCTCCGCCGTTTCCCACGACCTGAGGCAACCTTTGAGCATGGTGAGGAGCTATCTGGCATTAATCGAAAGAAATCTTGGGTCCAAGCCGGCAGGTGAAATCATGCCGTTTCTAAAAAATACGATTGCCAGCGCCACTCATATGGACGAGATGATATTAGGTGTTCTTGAGTATGCAAGATCTGATCAATTGGAGGTCGTAGAAGTTTCAATCAGCCAAATTGTTACAGATGTTTTGAATAATATTAAGCTGATACTTGATGAGTCCGATGCTGATATAATCGTGGCAGACCATTTGCCGGTTCTTAACGCGGACCCGCAGGCATTATCACGTCTTTTTGAAAACCTTGTCGGAAATGCCGTAAAGTATCGCTCCCCTGGCCGACCGCCGGTAGTAGAGATCGGCGGGTGCCGTCAACCCGAAAACTACCTTCTCTGGGTCAAAGACAACGGCGTCGGCATTTCCCATAAAAATCTGCAGAGGATATTCATAATCTTTCAACGCCTGGTGCCTCAGGACGCCGCTGAGGGCTCTGGGATCGGCTTGGCAATTTGCAAAAAAGTTGTTGAGCGGCACGGCGGGAAAATATGGGCGGAGTCGGTGCCCGGCACAGGCAGCACATTCTTCATGACATTTCCTGTCTTGGAGGGAAAACGTCCTGATACAGGATATTCCCCACCCAACGGCCTATAGGACAAATTCAGATGGGCCAGTCTCAAGCAAAGGGGGGCAAAAAGATCCAAGTGATAGTGGCGGATGACCACCAGATGTTCCGCGAACTTTTCCGGGCCTTCGTAGCCGAAGAAACGGATATTGAGATTGTCGCCGAAGCCGGATCGGGCGCTGAAACCATAGCTATTCTGGAGCAGAAAAAACCCGACATACTGATTCTGGATATCGACTTGGGCGACATGAACGGTATCGATGTGGCTCGTCAGGTGAGGAAAACTCATCCCGCGGTTTGCATCGTTGCTCTGACGGCTCATGTGGAAAGGGTTTATATTGAGCAGATGCTGAAAGTGGGGGTCTCTGGCTATGTAGCCAAATCCTCAGGAACCGCCCAACTGATTACTGCAATCCGCGAGGTGGCGAAGGGTGGAGACTTCATTTCGCACGAGGCTTCGAAGGTGCTCTTCCGGAAATTCCGCGCGACCACTGATGCGACGGCACCACCCTCAAGCGTTCTTGGAAAACGAGAAAAAGAGATTTTAGGACAGATAGCAAACGGCAGACGTTCTGTCGAAATTGCCGAGTATCTGGGGATCGCCTTGGGAACGGTCGAAGCACATCGTAGGAATATTAAGCGAAAACTCGGGATCTATTCGACTGCCGATTTGGTCCGCTACGCCATGCACCAAGGCCTGGTCAGGCTTTAAATAGGACTGCGGCAGCGTCATCTTATTACCCGTTACTGGGTAATAAAAATCTAGGCCTACCCTCAATTGATATACTTTTTTAGGGGAATAAACTTGCTATCGGTGTGGGGGATCCGAGGGGCACGCTAATGGAGAGCCTCACCTCACCCAGAGCAGAGAGGCCGATAATGAAAAATAATATACTTCTTATCGAAGACGATCATTCTCAGGCGTTTCTGACCCGAATGGCGATAGATGATTCAAAACAAGCGTGTCAGGTGCATCACATCAATAATGGTGGTGAGGCAATAGAGTTTCTACGCCGCGAATCACAAAATCACAGATCAGCCGTGCTGCCAAATCTAATTTTATTGGATCTTAATATGCCTGGACTTCCTGGGTGTGATGTTCTTATTAAAATTAAAGAAGATAAAAATCTTAAGGTCATACCGGTGGTTATAGTTAGCACTTCGGAAGATGAGGATGATGTTAAATTTTCTTATGGGAGAGGCGCGAGCGGATATATTTATAAGTCGATGAGCGTAGATAAGTTTTTTAGCGATATTAAGGCATGTATTTTATATTGGTTTGGGGCGGTTGCGCTATCAAGGAATTCTGCATGAATAAAATTGCTTCTCCGTTTAGAGAAGGAATTGGGACGTTGCCACAAGGAGATGGGGATTCTGTATTGGGATTAAAAGATGTCTTGGCGAACAGTCGTCGCGAAAAAATTCTTCGCGAATGGGGGGTGGCATCATCCCGTTATTTTTCCTTAAGTGGCATGGTCAGGGTGCCTCTGTGACACTTTTCTCGAGAGTACCCTCAAATGGGGGTGTCGGGATGCCCGCATCTTAATGCAAAAGGGTTCAATGGGCTGAGTTGCCTATATCGGCAGGGGTGCTAATGCCGCTCACTATTGAACTGTAGTGAAAGGCCTCTTTTTGGGGGTGGATAGTGCAGAGATATCCGTATCTCAGTGGCCGGGAAGTGTTCCTTCCTGACGACCAACTCATCGTCACCAAGACGGATCTGAAGGGGCGGATCACCTACGCCAATCAGACCTTTCTTGCCTTCTGCGGCTACACGAAGAAGCAAGTTCTGGGCGCGCCTCATAATATCGTCCGTCACCCCCATATGCCTCGCTGTGTGTTCAAGCTGCTTTGGGATCGGTTGGGGGCGGGTGAAGAGGTTTTCGCCAACGTCGTCAATCTCGCGGCCAACGGGGATCATTATTGGGTGTTCGCCCACGTCACTCCAAGCCGCACATCGTCTGACGGTATTGTCGTCGGGTATCATTCAAATCGGCGCAGCGTCGATCGCAACGCGGTCGAGAAAGCCATCATCCCACTCTATGCGGATCTACTGAAGGAAGAGCAATCCCATGCGGATCCAAAGCATGGCCTGGAAGCATCGACGAAGATGTTGAGCGACAGGCTGGCGCGGATGGAACGAACCTATGATGAATATGTCTTCTCTATCTAATCTTCGCATCTGCTCCCTGTTCGGTGCTGGTCTATCCGGGGCAACCGTGTTGGCCGGATGGTCGCACGGTGACTTGCCTCTTTACACCATGCTCGCCATGGCAACTGCAGTCTTTTCCATGGCCATATTCCTCTTCGCCCTGAAGACCAGGGCGTCGATCGTGGTTGTTTCTCAGGCCCTTGCCCGGCTTGCGGACGGTGATTTTGAGGCTCGCATTGCAGACAGTGACGAGGGTGGTGAACTCGGTGACATTGTCCACCGGATCAATCTGTTCGCGGATGTCGCCGATGCCTTCGTTCGCGAATCGGAAGCCACTGCGGAGGCGATGACCGCCGGAAAGTTTCATAGGCGGTTTGTCGAACGGGGCCTTCCGGGCCGTTTCTCGTTGGCTGCACGTAACCTCAATGCGGCTGCAATATCATTGAGTAATGCCACAGAATTCCGTCGCAACAGCATGCTTCAAATGGCCGGTGCCGCCGAATCGGAGGCGGGGGGTGTTGCTGACGATGTGTCTTACCTCACCAATGAAGTGTCGGAAGCGGCGAACAACCTGCACAAGATGTCGTTGAGAACAAGTGAGAGCGCGGCCTCTTCCTCCTCTGCTTCGGCTCAAGCGTTGGCAAGCGCTGAAACCGTGGCTGCCGCCACTCAGCAACTCCGTGCGTCGATCTCAGAGATTTCAAGGCAAATTTCCCAGACGCGGGCTGTCGCATCGCACTCCGTCCAATCTGCGCGGCAGACGGAAGCGGTCATGACGGGTCTGTTTGATTTGACCCAGGACATCGGTACTGTTGTCGAGCTTATCTCGTCGATCGCCCGCCAGACCAACCTGCTGGCGCTCAACGCGACCATCGAGGCGGCAAGAGCAGGAAATGCGGGCAAAGGATTCGCTGTTGTCGCTAACGAGGTTAAAACTCTTGCCAACCAAACGGCCAAGGCGACCGGAGAGATAACTTTAAAAGTGACAACCATCCGCGATGTTGCGTCTCAGGTGATGTCCGCCACATCTACAATGGCCCGCACCATTGGCGAAGTTGGGTCGGCCACGGCAAGCATTGCTGCCGCCGTTGAAGAGCAATCTGCAGCGACCAACGAAATCGCTCAGACGGTCCATGAAACGGCGGTAGCCGCCAATCAGGTCTCCAGTCTGATGATTGAAGTCGCCGGGCAGGCAGAAAAATCCAAAGAGTTCTCTGAAGACGTTATGAAGGACTGCACACGTGTGACTGAAACTGTTTCCGGCATGAAAAGGTCGCTTGCACGGGTGATCCGCACCTCAGCGAATGAGGTTTGCCGTCGCAAGAATCCCCGGTTTGGAATCCTCACTGAAGCAAAAGTAATGACAAACGAGGATTTCAGCGTCGTAACGATGACCAACATTTCAACCGGGGGGGTGGCGGCAACGATTGCCGACAGAAGCCTTGGCATCGGCGTAGGAGAAACCGTCTTTCTTGAGCACCCAGACTTTGGGAAACGAAAGGGATCGGTTGTTGCCTGCGAGAATATGCTCCTGCACATGGCCTTCGATGATGCGAATCATCTTCCCCAAGAGATTGTCGCGCGGATTTCCCAATCGGGGGCTTTGGCTCTGCTCAAAAAGGCAGAGTCCGATCATGAGGCCTATGTTGCAGGTGTTATGGCGGTGCTGGAAGGGAGCGCCAAAACGAAGGCTTCCGATTTGGCAAACCACCACACCTGTCGTCTTGGCAAATGGTACGACACCGTATCCGATGATTGGGTTCTTAAAGCTGGGCCGTTTGTATCCCTGATCGAGCCCCACAAACGAGTTCACGAAGCAGGGAAGGAAACGCTGTCTGCCTTTTGGAGGGGAGATCAGGTTGGAGCAAGGAAGGGTGCCGATGCATTAACGCAGGCATCCAGTGAGGTGATCGCCCTTCTGGAAAAACTCGGGGCTGAATTGAGCTCAAAGTTCCGCTCTGTCGCATGACGCGCAACCTAAGCCTTGACACTCAAGAAACAAGCCAGAGTCCGGATTTTATAAGCTTGCCCAAATGAACTTGCTGTCGATGACCATTAGGCAATTTCTCCATGGCAGTCGGCGGGCCACATTTGTGGTGGGTTCGCTGATCACCCTGGCAGCGTCCTGGGGGGTCTTTACCCTTCAAATCAAAATGGAGAATTCCACCTTCCGCGAGTTGGCGGCACAAAGGATTGTCTCCATCGGGTCCCATCTGGAAATCGCCTTAGATAACGTCAACATGCTGGTGGGGCATATCGAGACATCGCCCCGTGGCTCAATTCAGCGCGCTGGTTTTCGGAACTTTTCCCTGCCAAGACTGGAAACGCACACTTTCCTTAAGGCGTTTTCCTGGGATCCCAGGATCAAAAGGGATGCGCGGGACGAAATGGAGCTCCGGGCCCGCATGGGTGAAGGCCCCCAGAACTTCGAGATCTACGAGCGCGACGAGAACGGCAAGGCTCATCGCGCAGCCGAGCGGGATGAATACATCCCCATCCGATACATTGAACCTGAGGCTGGTAACGCCAAGGCAATTGGGTTCGATCTTGCGTCCGATGCATCGCGTCGAACCACCCTGGAGGCTGCCCGCGATGCTGGCAAAGGGCGCCTGACAGAGCGCATTTCTCTGGTTCAGGAAACCGGCAACCAATTCGGCGTTCTGTTGCTGGCTCCAGTTTATGACACCGTCAAGCCCTCCAGTGTTGCTGAGCGACGCGATAAACTGATCGGCTATGTTTCGGGAGTTTTTCGGATCGGCGATCTTGTACAGGAATCTCAGGATGATCTACAATCTGGTGGGTCAAATTCCAAGATTCTCTTCCACCTCTTTGACCTCTCGGCTCCCGCCGACAAGCGACAGCTTTATCCTTCCGGTTCCGATGTCAGCCCAGATTCTCTGACTGCCGACCTACATGTGGCCAAAACATTCGATGTCGGGGGGCGAACCTGGCAGTTGATCCTGACGCCGGAAGCCACGGGGCCCGGCTTTATCGCCTGGCTGATAACGGGCCTGTTGTTCCTGACGGGAATGATTGCCACCCGGATCCTGACGAGCCTGCAGCAAACGGCCAACAATCTTTTCACGGCCGAGGAAAAACTGCGGGAAGCCAATCTGGAACTGAGCCAGTCGTCGGCAACCAAAGGGTCAATTCTTTCCTCGATTGTCGCTTCTTCCGACGACGCCATCATCTCCAAAACGCTAGACGGCATCATCAGCAGTTGGAACCCTTCGGCCGAAAAGATTTTCGGCTATGACGCTGACGAAATGATCGGCCAATCAATGGCGTCTCTGGTTCCCCCGGATCGGGTGGATGAGGAAAACGCCATCATGGGGAAGATCTCAGTCGGCGAATCGGTCCAGCATTTCGATACTGTCCGGATCCATAAGGACGGACGGAAGATCGATATTTCAGCGACTATTTCCCCCATCCGCAACCATGCGGGAGAAATCATCGGCACGTCCAAGATCGCACGCGATATTACCGACCGTGTGCGTCTCGATATCGAACGTAACAGGATGGTGTCCGAACTTAAGGAACTGTCGGCCCGGGAAGAGTCCGCCCGCAGCAGGCTGGAACTTATCCTGGCCTGCGCCAGTGAAGGGGTCTGTGGGATCGATTTGGAAGGGAAGGTTTTCTTCGCCAATGTCGCGGCACAGAATATGCTGATGTGCTCGCCAGAGGAAATCATCGGGCGGGACTTCCATAATCTTGCCCACCACCACCATGCGGACGGGCACCCCTACGCGGTCGATGAATGCCCAACGCGCTGTTTCCTGCATAACGATCAAGCCACCGTGCCAATGCGTATCGACGGCGAATTTTATTGGCGCAACGACGGCAGCAGTTTTCCCGTCGAATATACCCACTCGAAAATCTTCGAGTCGGACGGCCGGGTGTCCGGCGCCGTGATCGTTTTCCACGACATCACCGAACGGCGCAAGATGGCGCAAGATCTGGCCGACAGCTATTTCCGCTATCAGACCGAGTTGGAAAATACCGTGCGCGAGCGAACCGAGGAACTGGTCGCCGCCAAGTCGGAAGCCGAAATCGCCAATCAGGCAAAAAGCGAATTTCTTGCCAATATGAGCCATGAGATTCGCAGCCCGATGCACGCCATCATTGGCTTCACACGCATTCTACGGCGAAAAATTGATCGTCCTGATCTAGCTGAACAATTGGCGAAGATCGATCAATCCGCCAAACATTTGCTCCGCCTTATCAACGATATCCTCGACATGTCGAAGATCGACGCAGGAAAAATGTCCATCACGGCTGAGGATTTCAATCTGCAGAGCCTGTTGGCCAATGTCTCCAGCCAGGTCAGTCCTCAGATCCAGAAGAATCATTTGAAACTTCTCATCGATGTGGGCTCCGATGTGCCGCCGCGACTGTTCGGTGATGGGCTGAGGCTCAGCCAATGTCTGATCAATTACGTCAGTAACGCAACAAAGTTCACTAAAGACGGCTCCGTGACGATCAGGGTTCGCATCGATCCGGGAGGCGAGCAGGGATCAGATGGTAATATTATGATCCGCTTTGAGGTCGAAGACACCGGGGTTGGCATGGAGCCTGAGGTGCTGGCGCGTCTCTTTAACGCGTTTGAGCAGGCGGATGGAACCACCACCAGACGGTATGGAGGCACGGGGCTTGGATTGGCAATCACACGCCAGTTAGCCGAACTGATGGGGGGAACCGTCGGGGTCGACAGCACTCATGGCGTAGGGAGCCGGTTCTGGTTTACCGCCCTTTTGCAACCGGCCAAGAGCCTTGAAGAAGAGAGTAAGGCTGAATTTGTCGCCAGTCCGTTTTATCGCGGGCCAAGCCGGCGCGATCAGGCACCCGCATCCGTCGAGTTCCCGGAAGAACAATTATCCCGATATCGAGCCGACGCCAGAATTCTTGTCGCTGAAGATATTGAAATGAACCGGGAGATTCTGGCAGACATGCTTGATGAATTTGGGTTGAAAGCTGATATGGCGGCCGACGGCCTGGTGGCCCTCGAGATGGCCTCCCACAGTGCTTACGATCTGATCCTGATGGACATGCAGATGCCCAACATGGATGGCATGGACGCCACCGCCGGCATACGCGATCTCCCCGGATACGCCGCGACCCCCATCATCGCCCTGACTGCCAACGCCTTCCAGGAAGACCGCCAGCGCTGTCTTGATGCCGGCATGAACGATTTTCTGAGCAAGCCGCTTGATCCCGGGCAACTTAGCGCGACCCTGTGGAAGTGGCTGGATCGCCGCAAGGGGACTTCCGAACCCTCCGCCGACGGCGTCTCCGCCGATCCTCATCTGGTCAAGCTTCAAACCTGCTTGTCCGGTATTACGGATATAGATATGGCCAAGGGGGCCGGCTATCCCGACAAGCCCGACCGATATATTCGGTACCTTCAGAAATTCAATCGCGACTTCAGCGACAGCATGGTGCGCCTGCGTGCCTTCGTCACCGCGACCGACAGGGATGAAGCCCGCCGTCTCGCCCACTCTTTGCGAGGAGCGGCCGGTCTTGTCGGCATCGTCGGGATACAGGACGCCTCGGCTGAACTTGAGACGGCGATATTAAGTAGCGCTGAAGACGGCGAGGTTTTGAACCGTGCGGATGAGCTTGAAGCCAGGCTGGCTGAAGTCTGCCAGGCAATTGGCCGTCTGAATGATTGAGGAGCGAAAAATGGGCAGTGGTACGATCCTGGTGGTCGATGATGATGAACTGGCTCTCGATGTAATCTCGGATGCTCTTCGAGACGCGGAATTTGACGTGGTCACGGCCGGAAATGGGCGCCAAGCCTTGGAGGCCCTTCTCGCCGATCCAAAAGTTTTTGATGCTCTGGTGATTGACCGGGTGATGCCCGTCATGGACGGCATGGCTTTGCTGTCCGCCGTTCGACAGAGCGACGAAACCACGAATATTCCCGTCGTCATGCAAACTTCTGAAGCCCATTCCCAAGCGATGAAGGAGGGCATCGAAGCTGGAGCGTTTTATTACATTACCAAGCCCTATGATGAAGGGACCCTCGTTGCCGTGGTCCGTTCGGCCGTACAAAGCCATAATCAATTTAGATTTTTCACCAATTATAATGCTGCGCCGCTGGAGGCTCCGGAAACGCTGGAAATGGCAAGGTTCCGGTTTTCCACTTTTCGGGAAGCCAAGTCGGTGATCTGGATGATCAGCCAACATGCCTTGGAGCCGGAATGGGTTTCGGCCTCGTTGCAAGAGCTTGTCACCAATGCCATCGAACACGGCAACCTGGGAATCGGCGGCCAGGAAAAAGAGATTTTGATCCGGCAGAACCGCTGGGAGGCCGAAGTCGCCAAGCGTTCCAATCTGCCTCAGAACGCCGCGAAGACCGTGGTCATTGAATTTGATGGGTGCGGCGCTGAAGCCGTCGTCACCATCGAAGATCAAGGTGCAGGGTTCGACTGGAGGCCCTACCTGACTGGGGATCTTGACCTTCGGAACAAGGTGCAGGGTCGAGGCATATTGTCAGCCAGATCGATCGCTCTCACTTCGATAAAATACGAGAAGGATGGACGGCGTGTTGTCGTTACTTTCCCTAGACAATAGCGTTTGGAGGTTTATCCGACCAGAGACGGCCGTCATGTCGGCCGATGCTGGCGGGTAGGTGTCATGACCGCCGGTCGAGGCGGTGTGATCATGGGGCTGCAATGGCTTGGGGCGGGCAGTCGTTGTCAACCGGGAAAAACGCCACGTCATGTCGGAGTTAAACGTATCTGCGGATTGCCTGTTCGTGCCGAAGCCGTATGAGGGAGGGAACGATCGATTGAGAAAGAATAACGCTTCAAGAAGTTAATTTTAGACCGGAAAACGTTCTTTGCCACTTTGAATTTTTTAGTGCTCTTTCTCGACTCTCAAGAAATTTGACGCTCCTCGACGACAGCACGCTGGCCTCATCAGATAAGTATGACTTAAAAAATCCCGCATTTTAATATCATGCGTCAATACGTGATCCAGTAGCCAGTCTCGTAGCAGTAGTATTAAATCCGAAAGCACCTCATTAATTGTAGTTGTTTTATTTTTATTTAAAAAATCATTTTTTATAAGCATAGAAAGAGAATTAATAATATTTCTGTGCGCATTTTTTTGATCTTCGATAAATGGAAATTTAAAGTATTCTTGTATTTCTTCTTCGCGCTTAAAATGTGACTGCGTATATTTATAAAGCTGCTTTGCTGTTTGCTCAGCGCAGCCCCAAGTCGGACATATTTCAAGCTTGTTTACCAATAAAAAGAGCGCCTTATGGTCATCATCTATTGCCGGAACACCCACACACATCTCTTCTCGCCAGCTAATCATGGCATTCACCCTCAAACATCTCACCATGGAGACATACGCTTATGTCACACTATATGCGGATTGAACTAAACCGCTAACGCGGGAAAGAGTGCTGAGGAGACGACAAGAGCCCTGTCTGACAAGTTTGGTTTTCCACAACCACCTGACAGACAGGAGCCCCCGA
>Ga0208507_1001058_pt1 | contig 16078 bp, 15 predicted proteins | sample CryBogCBH12Aug01_FD_184626 | JGI IMG/M metagenome (GOLD analysis project Ga0208507, IMG submission 184626) | Freshwater microbial communities from Crystal Bog, Wisconsin, USA - CBH12Aug09.1 (SPAdes) (version 2) | ecosystem: Environmental > Aquatic > Freshwater > Lake | place: Crystal Bog... | reverse complement strand
CGCCGCCGATGGCGATGGTTTTGACCAACGTGACGTTGGCCGCTTTGACCATGGCGTCGCTGGCTTCCACGCTGCCGACGTAGCCCTTGGTTTCAATCATTCCTATTGCTTCGTTCATAATTTGTTTGTGTTGATGGTTGAGAGTTGCGAGAAATTATTTTGGAAAATCATTTAATCAATTCGACCGGCGTGTGCGGTTCCAGATTGCACGCGTTGCCTTCGTCGGTGTCAATGTGCACTTCCAGTTTGAAACTTGGATCCACACGCACCAGCAATTGGTCAAGCGTGATGCCACACGGGCCGCCGATTTTTAATTTCATGTGGTCACCGGCTTTGACGCCGTAAAATTCCGCATCCGTCGGATGCATGTGAACATGGCGCTTGGCGCGGATGACGCCTTGTGGCATTTCAAAAAATCCTGCCGGCCCCATCAACATGCAGCCGGGTGTGTCTTTGATGTCGCCGGAACTGCGCAGCGGAATTTCAAAGCCCAGCGCGACGGCATCGGTGTAGGCCAGTTCAACTTGGTTGAGATTCCGGCACGGGCCGAGAATCCGCAGATTGGAAATCACGCGGCTGCGCGGGCCGATCAGAGTGACGGTTTCCTTCGCGGCAAACTGCCCGTCCATGTAGAGCCATTTGTGAACGGAAAGCTTCGCGCCCTTTCCAAAAAGAATTTCGACCGCTTCCGGCGTAAGATGGCAGTGACGCGCGCTGACATTGACGACGAGCGGACTTTGCCCGCTGGCAATGCGTGGCAAAGGTTTGCCAAGTTTGGCGTAAACCGCCTGCCGAACCATGTGTTCGACGACAGCGCGATGTGGTGCAGCTACAGCCATAAGATATGAATTACTTTGCCAGTTTTTAGATTAAAGTCAACATTTATCTTGCAAAAAATTCCAAATTCTATCAAATTGGAGGAAGCATGACCGCAGAAGAGCGTAAACATCGCATTGAAACCTATCTTCAGCGCGTGGAATTTGCGTCGCTGGAAGAACTCTCCCAGCACGTCGAAGCGTCGGTTTCCACGGTACGACGCGATTTGACGACGCTCGAAGCGGCGGGAAATTTGCGGCGCACGCACGGCGGCGCCCGCATCGTCACTCCGAAGTCGGATGAATTTGCGTTTTCCGCACGCGATGCACATCAGTTTTCCGAGAAAGAGGCGATTGGCAAAGCTTGCGCCGAACTCATTGGCGGAAATCAAAGCGTGATCCTCGATGCCGGCACGACGGTCTATCACGTCGCGCGGCATCTCGAAGAAAAATCGCCGCAGATCGTGACGAACTCTTTGCCGGTGGCGAATCATTTTGCTTCGGCGAACAAAGTGGAAGTAATTTTGGCGGGCGGTGTGATTTATCCGCGCCTCGGCGTGTTGGTCGGGCCGATGACGGTCGAGGCTTTTTCAAAAATGCGCGCTGACGTGGCGATCATGAGCGCGGGCGGCATCACGCTCGAAGGCGTGACGAATTCCCACGCTCTGCTGATTGACATCCAGCGCGCAATGCTGAAGGCCGCGCAGAAAATTATTTTCTGCCTCGACCACTCGAAGTTTGGCCGGCAATCCGTTTCGCCCCTGTGCGGACTCGACCTGGTGGATACGATTGTCACCGACAGCCGCGCGCCGCATGAACTGGTCGCCGCGCTGCGTGCGCACGGAGTTGAGGTGGTTGTCGCGCCGGTCGCACATGAAAATGGTGCCGTGGTGAATTAATAATTTTTTAACCAAAAATAAAATGAATCTTGCAGAAAAAGTTCGGCAGGCGGGTGTGGTTGGCGCGGGCGGCGGCGGGTTTCCGACGCACGTCAAGCTCAACGCCAAGGCCGAAACCGTCATTGCCAACGGCGCGGAATGCGAACCATTGTTGCACAAAGATGCCGTGACGATGGAAGAAAGCGCCGCCGAACTCGTGCGCGGTATGCAACTCGCCATCGCCGCGGTCGGCGCGAAGGAAGGCGTCATCGGCGTCAAAGGTAAAAAAAAACACGCCGTTGAAGCGGTGCAAGCTGCGAGCAAAGGCACGAATGTCCGCGTCCAGTTGCTGGGTGATTATTACCCGGCGGGCGACGAATATGATCTGGTTTACAACGTCACCGGCAAATTGATTCCGCCCGGCGGTATTCCCATCGCGGTTGGCGTGGTCGTCAACAACGTTGAGACGTTTGTGAACATCGCCGCCGCGCACAACGGCAAGCCGTTGACGCACAAAACACTCACCATTGCCGGCGCGGTGAAATCGCCGGCGACCCTGCGCGTGCCGATTGGCATGACATTTCGCGAGTGCATCGAATATGCTGGTGGACTAGATACGAACGACCCTGTGCTTTGCCTCGGCGGCTTGATGATGGGCACGACGACCGATGACCTCGACACGCCCGTCACCAAAACCTCCACCGGGGTCGTGATTTTGCCGCGCACCCATCATACCATCGAACGCAAAATCAAACCGGCCAAGATGCAGGCCAAGATCGGTAAGTCCGCGTGCGACCAATGCCGTTACTGCACGGAATATTGTCCGCGCTTTTTGCTCGGATACGCCGTCGAGCCGCATCAAGTCATGCGCACGCTGGCGTTCAGCGGCACTGGCGAAGATTATTTCAATCAATGGGCAGCGATGTGCTGCTCCTGCGGACTTTGCACGCTATATTCCTGCCCGGAAGAATTATTTCCCAAGGAAGCCTGCGACGACGCTAAATCCATGATGCGTGCCAAGCAGATGAAGTGGACCGGCCCAATGGATCCCAAGCCTCACGCGATGATGGATGGCCGCCGCGTGCCGATCAAATCGCTGGCTAAAAAATTGCACGTGCTCGATTACGATTTGCCTGCGCCGCTCGTGCGTCAGGAAATTTCCTCGAGCCGGCTAATCCTGCCGCTCAAACAAAGCGCCGGAACGCCCTGTATTTCCAAGGTTAAAGTTGGCGACCGTGTGAGTTTCGGACAAATCATCGGCGAACCCGCGCCGAACGCGCTGGGTGCGATCTTGCACGCACCGATGGCCGGTACCGTGCGCGAGGCAAATGACAAAGTAATTATTTTAGAGAAATAATTTTATGGCTGAAAAATCTGTTGGATTAATTGAACTTTCGAGCATCGCCGCCGGCTTCCAGGTGGCGGACACGATGCTCAAAGCCGGCAACGTGCGGCTGATTCTGTCACGCTCCATCTGCTCCGGCAAATACATGGTGCTCATCGGCGGCGAAACTGCCGGCGTGACCGCCGCCGTCGAAGCCGGTTGTGAAGCGGCGGGTGGCTGCCTGATTGACAGCTTTGTCATCGCCAATTTGCATCCCGATGTTTTTGTCGCGCTTGGTCGCACGCAGCCGGCGGAAACAAGCGGTGCGCTCGGCATCGTTGAATCTTTCAACGTCGCCACGCTCATCCAGGCGGCCGACACCGTCGCGAAAACTTCTGATGTCCAACTGCTCGAAGTTCGGCTCGCGATGGCGATGGGCGGCAAAGCATTTTGCACGATGACCGGCGATGTTTCGTCGGTTCAAGCCGGCGTCGCCGCTGGCCGCGCCGTTCTCGCCGAGGCCGGCGTGCTTGTAAACGCGGTAGTGATTTCGCGCCCGCACCCGGATGTGTATCGCGAAGTGGTTTGAAAACCCTTGCCCAGTTCTGTGGGGTTCAGTCGAGGTGAAAAATTTCGGGCAGTGGTTTGGTGACCGGCGCGTTGTCGGGCTGAACCTCCATCAGCGGGGCCATGTGATTCCACCACTTGCGGACTACGGTGGAATCGGGCAGTTCGGCGGCGGAATTGTTATCCTCCAGTTTTTGCACGGCGAACAGCGTGAGGGTTTCTTCGTCGAGGAAGATTGAGTAATCGGAAATTCCTGCCGCCCGCAGCATCGCCGCCAGTTCCGGCCAGATTTCGTCGTGGCGTTTTTTGTATTCCGCCACGACGCCCGGCTTCAACTTCATTTTGAACGCATGACGTTTCATCCTATGACTGGCCCAGCAGCAGCTTGAGAATGTCGTGGCAGGATCGGCCGCCATTCATGGCTGTGCCCAGACCGATCACCGCGGTCGAAAGCACGAGCGTGGCGATGCCGCCGCCGATGAGCAGATGCGCCTTTTTGCTGGAACCTTTCCATTCGTGGAAAATCCAGCCCCACATTGTGGCGAAGATGATGATGCTGGCCATGTGCAGCGTCCACGAGGCGAAATCATATTGCCCCATCTGCGTCGCGCCCATGGTGTAAAAGAAAAACTGGAAATACCAGGTCGTGCCCGCGAGTGCGGAAAACAGATAATTGCCCAGTACGGGAATTTTCAAATCCTTGACCGGACCGCCCGCCACGACATCGGCCGGGCCGTGTTCGCCGCTGCCGGTGCCGCCGTGGTGCGCGTGTTCCGGTTTGACGTGAGCGGCCAGATATTGGTAGCCCGAACCGTTCTTGAAGTTCAACAGTACGCACCAGATGAAATTGGTGGTGAAACCGCCGAGGAGCAGCACGGGGAGCGCGGGCAGGCCGGTCCAGATTTTATTGGTGCCGGCGGCGAGCGAGGCGGCGTTGATGTCCTTGCCGGCTTGCAGCGCGAAGGCAAAACACGCGCTCATGATGCCGCAAAAAGTTGCGACTAAAATACCCTTTTTAAAACTGAATTCTTTGATGGCGGTCTTTTTTTGTTCCGCCGGCATCTGGGCTTCTTTTGTGTAACCCGCCAGCGCCGCGATGGCGATGCCCACCAAGCAAATGCCCACGCCGGCGAGGGTGACTTGCCCGGATGTGGATTTGACGATTTCAATGATGCTGGCTCCGCCCGAGAAAACCGTAAAATTTGGCGTGAGCCATTTGAACACCGGTGGCACCAGCGTGCCGAACGCGGCGCAGTAGCCCAGCGCCACACCTGTGCCGAGTGATAGGCCCAGAAAACGCATCGTCAACCCGTAGGTCAGCCCGCCGAAGCCCCACAACAGGCCGAAGAAATAAGTCCAAAAGAGCGTGCCGGCGGATTGCTGCTTCAAAACGCCGAAGAGGTCGTTGGTCATGAAATAAGCAAAAGCCCAGGGACAGATGATCCACGAGAAGCAGCCGCCGACGAGCCAGTAGGTTTCCCAAGACCACTTTTTCACGCCCTTGTAGGGCACATAAAAACTGCCGGATGCTAGGCCGCCGAGCCAATGAAATAATACGCCGAGAAATGGATTTGCCATATTTGTTGTTTGATTTATTTGCGTTTGCTCAGGACATTTTTCTCGTAGTTTTTAACTTCCGTCAACCAATGTTCGCCGATGGGGACACCCTGGGTCTCGCAGTAGTAATCCCAGACCGCGCCGAAGGGCAGCGTCTTGGCCTCTTCCTGCAAGGCCAGTCGCGTGGTGAAATCGCCGCTCGCTTCCGCCGTGCGGACGAGCGGCGTTTCCAGCAGCGCGATAAGTAGCGCGCGGATCATGTTGCGCGTGCCAATCGTCCACGCTGCGACGCGGTTGATGCTCGCGTCGAAATAATCCAGCCCGATGTGAACGCGTTTCTCAAATCCGTTTACCGCGATTTCTCGGGCGATGGAGAGCAAATCGTCGTTGAGAATCACCACGTGGTCGCTGTCCCAGCGGACGCCGCGGCTGACGTGCAGCAAAATTTCCGGCATGAATTGCAGCACGCTGGAAATCTTGTCCGAAATACTTTCTGTCGGATGATAATGGCCGGCGTCGAGCGTCAGCATTTTTTTACGGCTGACAGTGTAGCCCAGGTAAAATTCATGCGAGCCGACGACGTAGCTTTCGCTGCCGATGCCGAAGAGTTTTGGTTCGACGGCGTCCAAGTTGAGTTTTGGTGAAATAGCTTTTTTGAAAACCGCATCCAGCGATTCCGCGAGGCGTGCACGCGGCGCGACTCGGTCGGCGGGCGTGTCTTTCATGCCGTCGGGAATCCACACGTTCGTCACGCAGGTTTTGCCGAGCGCCTTGCCCATCGCCGCGCCGATTTCACGGCTGCGGATGCAATGTTCGATCCAGAACTTCCGGATGTTCTTGTCCGCGTGCGAGAGCGTAAAGCCGTCGGCGGATTTTGAATGCGAGAAACACGTCGGGTTGAAGTCGAGGCCGAGGTCGTTCTGCTTCGCCCACGCAATCCAGTTGGCGAAATGCTTAGGCTCGATGACGTCGCGATCCACTTTCTTGCCGCCAAACTCGCCGTAGAACGCGTGCAGGTTCAGCCGGTGTTTGCCGGGAATCAGCGACAATGTTGTTTCGAGGTCGGCGCGAAGTTCATCCGGCGTGCGGGCTTTGCCGGGATAATTTCCGGTCGCCATGATGCCGCCGGTCAGCGCGCCGCCGAAATTTTCAAAGCCGCCCACGTCGTCGCCCTGCCAGCAGTGCAGCGAGATGGGGATTTGTACAAGGGTTTTCAGCGCGTGGTCCACGTCTACGCCGAGCGCGGCGTAGCGGTCTTTGGACCGCTCGTAGGCGGCCTGAAGGTTTTGTTTTGAATGGGGCATATCAATTGCCGGCCAATAATTGGCCAAGGGTATTTCTCAACACATTACTGATGAAACCGAACCGTGTCCTTGACAATAATGCCAAAGATTAGCATTTTCTGGCCAAACCCATTTCTTCGCTGTAGTCGTGGTTTTGCCGTCCGTCATGCCGCACCAAATACTCAAGCGCAAAGACTGGTTCCGGCCGGATGGATTTCCCATCGCGGTTGAGCGCCGTGATCCGCAGGAGCCGTTTGGGCTCCATGCCCATGAGTTTGCTGAAATTGTCATTATCACCGCCGGACACGGGATTCATGTCACCGGCAAGGAATCGTATCTCCTGAATCCGGGAGATGTTTTTGTGATTGGCGGTTCGCGGCCGCACGATTATCACAGCATGAAACGGCTCTGTCTGGTGAATATTCTTTTTCAACCGGAAAAACTGAACCTGCGCAATCAGGATCTGCACATGCTCCCCGGTTATCACGCGCTATTCATCCTGGAGCCGGCCTGGCGGCAACGGCATCAATTCAACAGCCGGTTGCGGCTGATGCCGCAGGAGTTAAGCCTCTTGATGGGGCTGGTGGATACGTTGGACAAGGAGTTGAAAAACCGGTCGGATGGATTTAGATTTATGGCGACGGCTTCGTTTATGCAGATTGTGGGCTACCTGTCGCGGTGTTTTGCCCGGGCGATGAATTCAGATTCCCGCGCCTTGCTCCGGATTGGGGAAGCCATCAGCCATTTGGAGGCGAACTATCATGAGCCGGTGGACTTGGAACGGTTGGCAAAGATTGCGCATATGTCGAAGCGGAATTTTATGCGGACCTTTCTTGCGGCCATGGGGAGTTCTCCCATCGCTCACCTGATCCAACTGCGGGTGAACCATGCCGCGTCATTGCTTCGGCGCACCGATTATGGCGTGACGGAAATCGCCTATCAGGTTGGATTCGGCGACAGTAATTATTTTGCGCGCCAGTTCCGGCGGATTCTCGGCGTCACGCCCAGCGACTATCGCCGGCAGCACGCCCGGTTGGGCTGAATAATGGATGACGCCGGCGAAGTCGCCATCATGCAAGCCCTGCTTATCAAAAATGAAACCGGCGGATTTTAATCATGATTAAACCAGACATTCAAACTCGTCCGTCCCTGGCCACCGGCCAGGATCAAGTGCGGCGGGTCCTGAATCGGCGGCGGCCCGACCGAATTGTCTATGCGCCAAATTACTGGCAATGGTTCGCGCACCACCAGCACCACGGCCGGTTGCCGCCGGAACTCGCGCACTGCCGCACGCAGCTCGACTTCATCCGCCATCTGGGACTGGATGTTTTCAGCCGCAACATTTATTCCGACCAGCAGCATGGCTGGTTCGGCGGTCTGGCCGAGGAAGTCTGGGACGGCGTGGAGGCGCGTGAGGAAATTCGCACCGAAGGCCGCGACCGGGTCATCACTCGGACCTACGCCACGCGGCATCACGGCACGGTGACTGAACGGCAACGCTACATCTTCGCCGACTCCACGCTGGTGCAGGAAAAATTCACGCTCGACGACACGGCGGATCCGCTCGGAGTGTTGGAGGAATTGCTGCGGGCGCGTCGCTGGCGTTTCCTTCCGGAGCGTTACGCGCTGGAACAGGCGCGCGTCGGCAACGACGGTTTGGTGGTGGCCGGCGAGTTGTTCAGCCCGCTCAAGGCGTTGCATCTGCTCGCCGGCGCGGTCAACACCACCTATCTGATTGATGACGACGAACCGCGCGTTCGCGAATTGCTCGCGTTGCACGAGGTGGCGCAACTTGAGCTGGTGCGCCAGATCGCCGCCGCCGGCGTGCCGGCGATGATGGCGATGGACAATCTTGACGCCGCGTTCCATACGCCGACTTATCTGGAAAAATTCTCTGCGGCGTTTTATGAACAGGCCAGCCGCATTGCGCATGAACACGGCAGCACGTTCTGGATTCACGCCTGCGGCCGCCAAAAAATCAATCTTAGGCTGATGGATTCGCTCGGCGTGGACGGCCTCGAAGGCGTGGCGTTCCCGCCGCTCGGCGACGTCCAGCTCGACGAGGCCATGCGGCTGACTAGCGACCGGTTTTTGATCACCGGCGGCATCAGCGCGATGGAGACGGAAAAATTTCAGAGCGCCGACGAGGTGCGGCGTTACGTCGGGGAGTTGTTTGGCCGGCTGCGGCCCTACACGCACCGGTTCATGCTGGCGGCGAGCTGCAACACCTCCATTCGCACGCCGTGGAAAGTCCTCCTGTGGTTTCGTGACGCGTGGCGGGAATTTGACCGGTGAGTTCAACTTTCATGGAAAAATTATGAACGCAGGTTTTGCAAGTTCAGCGTTTTGCTCCTTTTCATCATGCCGTGCGTCGTCAGCCTGCCGACGGCTTGGAGCGAGGTTGGTCACAGCGGAATTGAAATCACCCAGCCGCTGACACTGACTCTTGGTCCGATTATGGCCGGGGCAATCGCGGCTGGGAAAAATCGTGGCGGCGGGCGGTTATCGTCTGCACTTGCTGCTGCACGATCCGGGTGCCACCGCCGCCGTGTGACCTGGCGCTTCAAAGAAATCAGCGGGCCGGCAACTAAACCCGGTGCCATCGCGCCGCCGGCCATCTCCGCTTGGCCGCGTTTGAGAAACAACTTGGAGCCTTCCATCATCCGCGAATCGGACGCTTGCGTTCGTCGCGGAACTTCTGGTATGTTGCTGACCGGTGCAGACGCTGGCTGCCAACCTGAAGCGCGACGATGGGAGAACTGGGGACGTCGTGGCAGTGGCTTGAATGGCCTTTCATCAGGTACCAGCATCAAAAGCAGCCCGGTGTCAATTGGGGCAGGTTTTCCTTGCCGAATTTGTTGACAATCAAGGTTGCCCACGTGGCGGAATTGGCAGACGCGCTAGATTCAGGTTCTAGTGAGTAACATCATACAGGTTCAAGTCCTGTCGTGGGCACCACTTTAGAATTGCTTCAAGAAGGTCAATATTCCTTGGAAATATGCGTAAATAAAGGGGAATTTGTTTATCCTACCGACTGCCAACTGCGGCCAACTTCGGTCAGCTTTTTCCCGTTTTTGAGGCACCAAAAGGCACTGAAAGGCACCAAAGGGCACCAGCCTAAAACTCCACATCCCGGCTTTTTATCTAGCGCATTGAAATTGAAATCATTCTGGCATCAAACGCCATTCTCGCCGATTTCTGCCAGTGCTTTGGCAAGCCGGGCGCGGCGGGTTGCCATGCCTAAATAAGACGCAATTCCCGTCATTGCCATTCCGACTGCCAGCCCGCGCTCCCATTCGTGAGGCGCGATTAAAAAAGAGGCAGCAGCCAAACCTAACAAAACAGCCAGCTCATATTTGATACCCCATAGTTGACCGAGCACGGTTGGCTTCTGGCATTGGGCAGCTTGCATAGTCCGCAGCACGGTGATTTGATTTTTGGTGATATTCATAGGATTTTATTGTTTCAAGATGGCTGCGGTTTGATCGGGGCAATCTTCCAGAATTTCACGCGGCACAAGATTTGCCACGGCAAAACGGAAAGCTTCTGCTGGCGTGAGCCGGGCAGCGGGCGCAGTGAAATTTTCATCAAACATTTCGCCCTTATAATCCCAAGGCCAGACGCGCAAGTAATAGCCCCGCCCCTTTGACCCGCGAAGTAGTTGGTAATCCCATTCTTCATTCTCGGTGCAGAGGCACAGTAGGGATTTGCTACCGGGCGGAATTTTGGCGTGTTGGGGAACCATCAGTGTGCGAGGCCAAAAGCCATTGGCGAAGACAATGGCTTTCCAGTTTTTGGGCTTGGTTTTGCGAAATACAATTTGCTTTTCGTCGCCCGCAGTCTGCGACGGCTGCTTATCCCGGTTAATACGCCTCGCTTTAGACGAATCAAAGTAATCCGATACATCCTCGCCCGCGTCAAACTTTGCTTCAAGATTTTTGGCGGTGGTTTTGCCAAAGCTGCGGTTCGGCTTTTTCGTTTTGGCCTTGCTCATATCATTTTCTCTTTTTGGCGCGGTATTGCCGGACATCATCGGCAATTTTTTGATCCACTTCCTGCAAAACTAGCAGGCGCATTGCTTCAATGGGATTCAAGGTGATGCAGTCAAAATCTGTGGTGCAGCGGCTTTCTCCCTCCGCAATAGGCCAAACGCGGAAGTAATACTTCGCTTTGTGGCAGTCGCGGAAAAGATAGAAGCAAAACCGCTCGCCCCATTCGGGAAGCTCGCGCAAAACTATTGCATCCTTCGGCATCGTGTCCGGGCGCGGAACCACCAAGCCAACCGGCCATTCTCTTTTTGTCAGAACAATCCGTTTCCAGTTCTTTGAAGCCTTTGGCCGAAGATTTTCAGGCGGTAGCGAGCCGGTAAATTCCACCAACTTGCCCGCTTTGCGGTCTGCCGCAATTTCACGCAGCACACGCTTTTCGGCGGCAACTACTTGTTTTCGCGTCAGGCCATATTCACGCCAGACATACTCATAATCCGGTTTCATTTCCTGAATCTTGGTTTTCGGCTTCATCGCATTTTCCCCGTGCAGTTCTTGCGCCGTGCTTTCGGCTTTTTCACCTTCGCGGCTTTGGCTTGGATAATCAATTCTTTGCGGTTGTTCCATCGGCCAATTCGTCCACGGTAAGCGTGTGGCGGGATTTTCAGAGAGCCTTTAGGCCATTGTTTTGGGAATACTACCTTAATACCACCAGATACTTTCCAGTAGGCATATTCATCTCCAACCGCCCTGCCGGAAGCGGCAAGAAATTCCGTTGGCAAGGGTAATTGGCAATGTTCGTTGACAATGACCGTAATTTTTCCAGCGGTTTTTTTGGTTTTCATCGTGAAAACTTCCCATCGCCTGTTTTCCGGGCGCGGCCAAAGGTTTCCAGCGTTTTCAAAATTTCCGTCACATCCACTGGCTTGGCACGGGCGAATTGCGCGGCAAGATCGGCGGGCGCAATCGGCGCGGCGGCGGCGTGCAAGGCGGTTTCTACCGCGTGCATCCGTTCCGGCAAGGTTTTCGGCCATGCGGCTTTGCCTTTGCGCTTGGCTGGCGCGGCTTTCTTTTCGGCCTTCTTCTTCGCCGGTGCAGTTTCGAGGATGATTTCTTGCTGGCCTCTGGCCTGATACTCCGGGCGCAGCCAGTGGATTACGCCGCGCGCTTCTTCCGCCGCGCGCTCCGCGTTCAAGGCCACGAGCCGTTCCAAAATATCTGCGTTGGTCAGATTGGCCGGCCAGCCGTAGGCGGCGGACACGGCGGCGTCGAGATCATCGTGCAAACTTTTGAGCGTGGAAACCAAGCCGCGTTCGTGAATGAATTGCTCTTTGCTGTTCAACTTTTCCCCGGCGCGGATTTTTTCGAGGACGTTGTAAAGGCCGGTGAGCGTGACACCGTGCTTGGCTTGCACCTGTTTGCGGTGCGCGTCCAATGCTTCCGCCAATTCGCGGATGCGCGTTTTGTCTATTTCCCCGCACAACGGAAATGGAAACGGATCAAAGCAATCCGTTTTTACATAAACAGGATCGTTGCCATATCCAATCCAGCCGCCTGCGGCGATTGAATAAACGACATGAATCCGGCTGCTCAAAACGCCAAGAAAAAAGGCGTCATCCATCGTTATGACAACCAGCTTGTTGTCTGGCAAAACCTCTGTATCAAGAAATTGGAAAAAACGGTGTTTGGAGGTTTCAACCGTTGCAATATAGCGGCGAAGGCCCGCGAGTGCCGGGCGCAAATCGTTTCGCGGCTCGCCATGAATCCACCATTTTTCGCGATAGCTTGCGCGGTTATTTGTGTCGCGCTCCGGTTTTACGGTTGTTAGGACGTGCTGAAAAACCGCCGGGAATTTTTCGCGGACTTCTTTTTCAGTGAGTCCAAACAAATCAATAACCATCACCCCGCGTGGTTCGTTGTTAATGTCTCTGCCGTTGCGATATGGGCGAATGTGGTTTTCCAAGCCGGGAATTTTTTCAAGGCCAAGCCCTTTGGCTTCGTCTGGCGTGACAATGAAACCAGAGCCGATTAGCTGCACGCCGCGATAAGTCAGCCGTTCGTTTGATTTCAATTCAACGGTGGCTGTCACATTCGCGCCAGTCGTTAAATCGGCAGAAATAGTTCCGCGCTTGGTGGCGTATTTGATTTTTGCCGAACCGTCCGCTTGCGGAATTTCTTTTTCAACTTCCCAAATTTCGCCCGCGTGTTCGCCCGGCACGCCAACGGTCATGGCAATCCGCACGGCTGCGCCTTCCGCCGTGTCTACCCACGGATGATCGGGAATGGCAAACGCTAGCGACAGCGGCGGGTTTGCGGAAAGCTGCGTTTGCACCACGCGCCGCGCGAAAGTTTGGGTCAAGCTGTTCGTGGTGATGAGACCAAACCGCCGCGTCTTGCCGGTGCGGACAAGTTCCGCCGCCTTGTGCCACCAATACAAAACGAAATCGGCGGATTCCGGCACGCCGGGATAAGCGGCGCGGAGCGTTTCGGCGTAGCCGTCGCCCAAATCTTCCCGCATCCGCGCCGTGCCGATAAACGGCGGATTGCCGACGATGAAATCCGCTTCCGGCCATGGTGCCGGGCGCGGGTTGGCGTAGGTGAGCAACGGCACGCGCTTGGATTCGTCCGGCACTTCGCGCCCCGTCACCGTGTCCGTTTTCACGCTGCGCCGATCCCAAACCGTTTTGACGTTTCCGGCTTCATCGCGCGCCGGTTGCGGCTCGCCGTCATAGGCCAGCACGGCGTCGCGGCATTCAATGTTTTTAAAATTCTTCAGCACCGGCTCGGCGGGCATGGTTTGGCCGCGTGTGCGGAAATGCCATTGCAAGTAGCCAATCCATAAAACCATTTCGGCAATGGACGCGGCGCGCGGATTGATTTCGAGGCCGAGAAATTGGTGCGGGTCAACGGTGTGACTAGAGCCTTCTAGTTTGGCCGTCATGCCAAAATCAGCGGCGAAAGCAAAAACTTCGCCTTCGAGCCGTTTCATATATTCCAGCGAGACGTATAGGAAATTGCCCGAACCGCACGCCGGGTCTAAAACTTTCACCTCACAAAGCCGTTCGTGGAAACGATTGATTTCCGCCCGCGCCTTTTCAATCTCACCGCGCTTGCCATTCTGCACGGCGGCGGCGCGGACGTTTTCCCATTCGGCGCGGAGCGGTTCAATCACTGTCGGCAAAACGAGGCGTTCAACGTAGCTGCGCGGCGTGAAGTGCGCGCCTAGCTTGTGCCGTTCGCCTTCGCCGCCGAGCGCACGTTCCAACAGCGTGCCGAAAATGGCCGGTTCAACATGCTGCCAGTCGAGCGCGGCGGCGGCCTTCAAAATGCCAAGTTGCGTGCCGTCCACCGGCAAGACGGTATTGTCGGCAAACAACCCGCCGTTAAATTTAAGCAGCTTGCGGCGGAGAATTACCGAGATTTCCTTGCTGCGGCCTTCATTCATTTCCGCGAACAATGTGCGGAGCATTTCAACGAAGCCAGTGCCGTCTGGCGCAATGCTGTTAAGCAAGGCGGTGAAACCGGGTTTGCCCTCTACGTTTGGCAGCAAGCCGACATCTTCGGCGAACATGCAAAACAGGCATCGTGTGAGAAATTCAGCGACGATCTTCGGCGTGTATCCGGCCTTTTCAAATGACTGTGCAAGGATGGCAAGATGCTTGGCGACTTCGCGCGTGACTTCCGCGCTGCGCGTGGACGGGTCAAGCGCGGCGGGATTAAGCCAGATTTGCTTTAGCTGTTCGCGGGTTTTCGGATCGCGTAACTGTTCCAGTCGGATGCGATAGGAAAGCGGATCGGGGAACGGCTGATAAGCGCGGCCCGTCAGCGAGAAATCGGCGCGGACTTCAATGACGTGGCCGACATCCACGACGAGCAAAAACGGCGGCGCGGGTTCGCTGGTCGGCAAGGCGCGGACATAATCGCGGGCCTGCACGAAGGCTTTAAGCATGGCGTCGTCCCAGCGGTCAGTGTCGCGGACGGGCGCGGCGTTTTTCTTGCGCTTGGCAACCGCACCCATTTGTTCGGCGGCAAGTTCAAGGCTGGTTTGCTCAACAACTTTTTCTTGAAACTTTTTGGATTCGAGGATGAAGCTGGCGCGCTTGTAGAGATCAATGCGGCCTTCTTTGGTCGTGCCGTCGGCCTGGACTTCGCTGACGTGAAATTCAAAGGTGTAAGAGCCGTTGCGCTGGTTGCCGGGCTGCGGCACGTCGAGCAGGTCGCACAAGTCGCAAAGAAATTGCTGGCTGATAGCCTGCTCCGGCGCGGTCGCGTCTTTCCAATGCGAAATAAAATCCTCTACGTCCCGTTTCGGCATAACGCAAAGAATAAGCATCTCATGTGCTTGTGGCTAGAGTGTAAATATATTCGTTTGCGGTGCTGCGACCTCTGGTGCCAAGATTGGCCTCAAACTATGAGTGATGCGATGAGTCCAACTAGCGGGCCGCAGGAAAATCAAGTCTTACCAGTCATTCCAAATTTTGAGAATGTATTGAAAAAACATCGCAAATTGGCCAACGCAGTGAAGGAGTATTTGGAGCCATTTTGCGGGCGTGTTCCCGCCTTTGCTTGTGGGCCAACGATCGAAGCCGATCGAGCGCGTTTTGACAGAATTTTCCGGCCTTGGCCCAAATGGGTTTTGAGGTTGGGAGCAAAACTTTGGCATGTTGACTATCCCACAATAGACGAGGAAATATTTTATCAAACCTTCCGAGTAATTAACGCCGTTTTTTTTCGGCTTTCAACAAATTGGGAGACGCAATTTATTTCGACTACGCGGCAAAGTGTGTTTGACCGCGTAGATTTACGGATTTTCTCTTTAGTCATGGCTTCGTTTTTAGGCCATGCAGTTGAGCATTTTGCAGCCTACCGTAAGAAGCTGGAAGAAAAATTATCAAAAGGAGAAATAAGTACAGAAAAGTATAAAAAGGAAATGGAGTTAAACTCACAGGACAAAATGGACGCTACCCTTCGAGAGTTTCTCGCGAAAGTGTCAAAAGATGAAGACACAAGTCCTTTTGAAATCACAAGAAAAGTTGAGATTGCACGGGAAAACACTTTTGACAAATCGGGATGTTTAAAAGAATCGCAACTGGTCCCTATTTACCGGGAGATGGTTCAAAATTGGATTAAGATTGAAAACATGAGCGGGCCAAAGGAATTGGTAATATTTCTGACTGAACAAAAACTCCTTAACGGCACCTCAAAATCCCCCACGGGTGAGATTACGCGCATAGCAACCATGTGTAGCCGGATCGGCCTCAAATTTCGTCTCTAGTCAACAACTTTTGAATTACAGCGGCGACGTGTTTCAATGTAAGTCCCGATTAATTGTAAGTAAGCGGTAACAGTGGTTTGCTCTCATCCGTAAGCGGATGAAGATAAGCAAAATCAACCACAATGGAAACGTGCGCTATCGTGTGAACGAAGCGCAGGGACAAGATGGAAAGCGCCAGCGTAAGTTTTTCGAGACTCGCGAAGCGGCAGACGAATACGTTAAGCAACGCACGGCAGAAACACGCGCCTTTGGGATTCATTATACCACGATCCCAGCCAACGAGCGCGCCGCCATCGCCTACCACCTTGAACGGCTGAAAGCGCTCGGCTGGACGCTTGCCAAAGCTGTTGATTTTATTGAGAAGCACGGCAAGGCCGCGCCGTCATTACCTTT
>Ga0208507_1001054_pt1 | contig 16124 bp, 17 predicted proteins | sample CryBogCBH12Aug01_FD_184626 | JGI IMG/M metagenome (GOLD analysis project Ga0208507, IMG submission 184626) | Freshwater microbial communities from Crystal Bog, Wisconsin, USA - CBH12Aug09.1 (SPAdes) (version 2) | ecosystem: Environmental > Aquatic > Freshwater > Lake | place: Crystal Bog... | reverse complement strand
TAATCCGTCTTCAACTCCTTGAGGAAGCGCGCCACAACGACATCAGCGGCGGGCCGTTCCGGTTCGGGAATGCCGCCCCAGTTCCACCAAATCTTGCTGATGAGATTATATTTCTCGCGCGGAATCCCCTCCAACGCCGGCGGCAGGTAAGTGTGCGAACCGTAAAGATCGGCCAAGTCGTAAGTCCGCACGCCGCGCTCGTAGGCGTCACGCAGGAGTTTCTGGAAAACCGGGCGACCCTTGCGCGTCTGGTTGGATTGGCGGTTGCCGCCGTGCATCCCCGTGCCCATGCAGACGCGGGAAAATTTCAAATCCGTCTTCCCCAGCGGCACGAGCGCAAAGGGATCAAAGGTTTTCGGGGCCGCACTTTCCGTCGCGCCGAGCTGCGCGCCAATCAAAACACCGCCGGCAGCGAGCGCGGACTGCTTCAAAAACGCACGGCGTGGGAGATTCATGGCTTATGGGGATTCTGCCAGCGCGCGTTCCGTTTTCAAGCGCAACTGGCCGCACGCCGCGTCAATGTCGCCGCCCTTTTCGCGGCGCAGCGTGGCGGTCACGTCCAGTTTTTCCAGCGCGGCGAGAAACCGTTCGCACACTTCCTCGGCGGGCCGCACCCACGGCAGCCCTTCGACTTTGTTATACGGAATCAAATTGACCTTCGCGTAAAGCCGCTTGGCGAGCGTCGCCAGCGGGCGCGTCTGTTCCAGCGAATCGTTGATGCCGGCAATCAAAATATATTCCAGCGTGATCATCCGGCCTTTCACCTTTTGATAATCCTCGCACGCGGCGGTGAGTTCCGAGAGCGGATACTTCTTGTTGACCGGCATGAGGCGGTTGCGGACTTCATCCGTCGCGCCGTGCAGGGAAATGGCGAGGCGAAACTGCATCGGTTCGACGGCGAGCTTGCGAATCTGCGGCGCGAGTCCGCTCGTGGAAATGGTCATGCGCCGCGCGCCGATGCCGCCGCCCCACGGCGCGTTCAACGTCTTCAGCGCCAGAATCAAATTATCATAATTCGCCAGCGGCTCGCCCATGCCCATGACGACTAAATTGTTCACCGAGCGTGACGGGGGACGGGTGGCGGGTGGCGCGGCGGCGTCCCTTGTCCCTTGTCCCTCGTCACTGGTCAAGATGCGTTCCACCGCGAGCACTTGCTCGATGATTTCATGCACGCCGAGATTGCGCTTAAAACCATCCAAGCCGCTGGCGCAGAAACGGCAGCCGTAGGCGCAGCCGACTTGCGTGGAAATGCAGAGCGTGTGCCGGTCGCTCGCCTCGCCGTAAAGCGCGGGGTTGGCGGGAATCAATACGCTCTCGATGAATTGTCCATCCGCCAGCTTCCAGAGAAATTTCTGCGTGGTATCGGGCGAACCTTGCTTCTGCGCGAGTTCGAGAATTTGCAGCGAATACGTTTCGCGCAATTTGGCGCGTAGGGTTTTGGGCAGGTTGGACATCGCGTCCCAGCTCGTTGCGCGGCGGGCATAGAGCCAGTCCAGCAGTTGCGGCACGCGGAAGGCGGGTTCGTGCCACACCTTGAACTGGGCTTCGAGTTCCGCGCGGGTCAGGGCTTTGATGTCGGTCAGCACGCGGAGAGGTTAAGCGGTGGGCACAGGGAAACCAAGCGGGTTGTGCCGCCGAAATAAAAACCGCCGGAACCATTGCTGGCTCCGGCGGCGGGGTAGGGGCGGGCAAAATCACATTGCCATGTGGCTAACCGGGTCGCTCCAATCGCTGATTTGATTGTAGGAACCATGCGCGCGGGCGCGGATGGCATACGTTGTTCCGGGGATCAACCCCGTGGGCGACACGTTGCGCGGGTCGGTGAAATAACCCGCCGGCACCCAAACTCCGCTGGCCGTGCTGACTTGCACTTCCACGCCCCACACATTTGCTCCCATGTCCAGCGACAGGTTTAGGCTGCCGCCCGCGATGTTGGTCACGGCGGTGATGGCCACGGTGCCGACGGGTGCTGGTTTGGCCCCGCCAGCGTTGGCTAGATTGTAGCCCGATGATTTCATCACTTCGGGATCGTTTTTGGAATTGAGTTCCACGTCGGCCAGATTGGTGTCCAGCAAGGCGATGAGCGCATCGCGCAACGTTGACTTGTGAAGCGTGTCCAGCGTGGTGCCGTCCACGCAGACGGCCACGGCGTCGAGAAAGGTTTGGGCGGCAGCTTTCAAGTCTGCCGGTTTGACCTTCGGGTTTGGGAAGTTTGCATTGCCATCCATTTCCGTTGCCACATGCAGGCCAAAGTCGCCCAGCGGTGCGTCACGCAGTTGGATGTAATCATGCAAAAGATGATATTTAGCCATATCTTAATTATCTTTCTCTTGATTTGTTGCCTGATGGAAGCCCCATGAAGCCACCCCAGTGGTTCCGTGGAATAACCATTTCCACCGGCCATTTTAGTCAGAAAAGCCGCCGCGTCAATAGGGCTGGAAAAGTATAAGCGTTTGAAAAACAAACAATTAACCGGGATGTTAAACCGCTTGCCGCCGGTTCCTTCCATCATTCAGGAGACAGCGTTTGGAATGTGGATTGTTTCAACCGCCAAGCCGGATGTTGCATCCGCAATGCTGGAAGCTCCATTCGGAATGCCAGATGCCACAATCGGAACGCTGGACGTTCCATTCGGAAAGCCGAATGCTCCATTTGGAAAGCTGGATGCCGCAACTGGAATGCCGAACGCTCCATCCTTAATGCCGGAAACGGCTTCATGAATGCAGGAAGCTATATTTCAAATGCTGGAAACGACATCCGCCAAGCCAAAAATGCCAAAAGGCGGGCCGTTTTTTCAAACATCCTTGACCAGTTCACGCAGACGAACATCGAGTGCCTTGGCTATCCGTGTCCCCAGCCATCAAGTTCTCCGCCCATAGGCGTCGCGCGGGCGGTCAAAGTCGCCAGCCAAACCGTAACCTCATGAAACACGGGATGAATCCTCCGCCGCACGGTGGCCTGCCACTGCCCACGATTGGGCACATAAGCCACGCCCACCGTCCAATCGTGCTCGACGACCAACTTGGCAAAGGCGAGCGCTGACGGCTGCTCCCTAAAAACAATGTTAGCGTAAATCGGCTTGAGCGTTTTCGTTTTTGGTTCAAGTTCTGTCTGCATGGTCACTCAGATTCTATTCTTGGGGGCGAATTGGTTGGAATAGTTTTTTCTGACGGTGCAACCGTGCCATTCAATGCTTCTGCATTGGGAATAACCAGTGGCGGACGTTTGGAAAAACGGGTGTCTTCCATACGCAATGAAATTAACTCTTTTGTCGGGCCAAAGATTTTAATCCCAATGGGCGGCGAATCTTGGTCTTCCGCCCCACCCCAAGTCACATCAAAAATGGGAAGTTTTTTGAGATGGGCTTGATTTGAATTGGCCGGCCTCGCTTCCCATGAACCCGGCTTTTCGTTAATCGTTACCTGCACAGAAAGCGGACGATATTTCTTTTCCAATTCGCCAACATCCACGGAAACTGCTGCCAGCCACTGGGTCGCAAGCTGGTAGGCAGTATTGGTATCAAGCAAGCAAGGCAATGCAGCAAGTTTGCGAAACAAGGCTGACATATCATCCGAATTTCCATCATCCCATCTGGCAAACGGTTTTTTACGCATGACATAAGCCAGTTTACCACGCTCAAGAAACCAGACTGCCCCGAAACCATTGGTTATCGGTTGACGGTCATGGCCGGGAAATGAATAAAGAAATTCCTTGGCGTCAACCGACCCCACACCGGCAAGCAGCGGGGGATTGACATTGATGGTGGCGTTGGCTGCGGTGACAGGCAGGGATTCCGACAGTTTCAACTGCCGCGCAAAATAATTTGCCTCCAGCAACATCTGGCGGGCGGCAGCCTCTCGATACGCCGGCGAGACGGTGAACAGGTTTTTGAGGGTATTGGTATCAGCCTGAAGCTCGTCTCGCGGAAGAATAATCCGGTTGGTTGATAACTTCAAATCCTCACCCGAAACACTAAAGTTGCCCAAGAAAAACAAGCTGGCGACAAAAACGCCAGCTACGGAAATGATTGTTTTCATGAAAAGGATTCAATAGGGATAATACCGATACAAATTGTAAGCACCATAAATTTGCACCGTTGGATCAAGCGGCCAATAGGCGTTTTGCTTGGCTCTCTGAACGATGCCGTTTATATCAGCACCATCCCGCCATTCTGCAAAAAATTCTGCCAGCATGGCGGTGGAAAAAATGTAATCATCAGCGGTGCTTGGAAGTTTGGAGCTGCCAACATAACCAACAAAAGCGCGCGCCTTGAGGTTGTTGTATTGGTAGACTGAACGATTCACGGTTATCCGATGAATGCCAAATGCTTCACAAAGCGTGCCGCTGGCGGAATTGCAAGTATCAAGAAATACAAACCGATATGGATGGTGGACGGACTTTCCGGCAAGATTATCGAGACACCTCCGGACATCGTTTTCTTCTATTTCAGTAAGCCATCCCGCTATTTCATTGTAATCACCAAACCGCGTGGAATTGCCGTGTCCAAAGTAATAGAAATTGCGGTATGAGGGGTCGGCCAGATATTCCAGCAGATTGGTTTTATCGGCGCTAAGAAGCCGATAAGTTGTTCCGTTGAACGTGTTGCCTGGCGAAAGCGTGTAAGCATTATCTATTGCGGGACTGACAAGCACGTCCACAACCCCGCTTTGAATCATGTTTCCGAGCCGAGTTGTATTATTGATAATTGGAGTGACACCCCAAGCCACGACAAAATTGTCTCCTGACCAGCCATACTGTTTATTCCAGGTAATCGTTGCGGGATTGGAAGGAACATAAGAAGCGCCTTTGGGGGCAACTGTCCCGGACGTGCGGGCTTTGGGGGAATTGTTGGCAAGCTTCAAGAAAGAGGGCGGATTGGAATTCTTCCCAAATGCCGCAGTAACGGCCTTTGCCTTGGTTGCAACTTGGGCAGAAGTTGCGGCAACATTGAACACCCCGTAAAATGTTTCGTTGGTCAGCACGGTTTGAGAGGGATCTGTCAAATCCCACAAAAAGGAAATGATTCCATCCGTTGTGCTGGTCGAAAAAGTTCCGATGTAGCCGTCATCCGAATAAATATCTATGGAGACATCGGCCTGTGGCGAGGAAAGTTCCGCATAAACCCAAAGTTGTTCACCAAAATCGGTTGTGAAATCTACAAAGTGAACCTGATTATCCACCGTCACCGTATTGGTTATGCTGAAAATAGTTTCGTCATCAAAATCACACTGGGCATACACCTCGTAAGTTCCATTTGCTGTAAAAGCCGTATTCCATAGGACAGCCAGTTTGCCGTCTGGCCCAATATCGGTTGTTGCGCTTGATGCGCTATCGCCATTGATGAAAAGCCGGATTGAGGGGACACCGTTTGTAGTTGAAGCACCAAACTCAAATGGGAATTCGACCGTTCCTGAAACTGTCATGCTATTTTGAAATCCCTGTAAAAACACACCATTCCGAACCACCCGATAAAAGCCCGTGGTTGAAGACCCATTGGTTCCGCCGCCAGAAGAGTAATTGGTTCCACCTCCGCCGGGCAATGGAACTCCACCACCGCCGCCGCCGCCGCTACCTGAAACAATGACGGGATATTGCACGCTGTTGGAATGGGTGTAAGTCGTCAGATTCGTGTCCGCATCCGGCGGCAAAAAATTGGTGAGCGTAACCCACGAGGAACCGGCATTCAAATCCGGTCGGAATTGCACGATGTAAGTTTCATTGGTGTCACTTGGCCATGACAAGACCGCATTGGTGGATTGAACCGAGACTTGAAGACCTTCAATGGCGAAGGTCTGTGTGGTGAATCGAGACAGGCAGCAGGCGAATACGCAACCCACAATCAGCCTCCCGATAATTTTATCCGTGGCTTTCATAGTTTTATTTTCTGTTTTGTTTTGGCCGGTTGTTTCCCCCCAGAAAGCCTAAAGGCGCACACCTCGCGCTCCCATCAGTAGGCAACCGACCAAGGCGCCCGCAAGAGAAAGCACAAGGCGGCGCCCATCGGGGCGTGCCTTGGCCTGGTCTCTTGCTATGCCTTGAAAACTTGGTCGGTTTTATTCTGTGGCTTGTGTAGCGGCCAACGCTACGCAAAATGATTTGTTAAAGAACTGTAACGGGTTAGTTTTTACGCCCTTCGTCTGGGATTGCCAAGTCTTTTCGCAAAAGGAAAACCCACATTCGCCGCCGGGAGTTCAATAAAGTCTAATGTTCGTAACGCTTGCCATTGGATTAGCGCGGCTTGGCGTCAAGCCGCGCTAATTATCGGCAGGCTGTTTCATGGCGTTTTGGATGCGCTCATAATCGGCCATTTCGCCATCGGCAACCGGCTGTCCAATGTCGGAATATACTTTGGGCGTCTTCCAGCGCCAATGCTCCACATGACCATCAGCAAATGAAAGATTGGCACCTCGATTGTGGCGGTCGGCTGGCAAATCCCACCAAGTGTCCTGATCAAACCAATAAACGGGGGAATCCTTGGGTGGATTCCCAAACTGGGCATCCATTATGGAGCCTTCACTCTCATCAATGAAAACAAATAGTTCGCTGGGGATGGGGTGGCGGATTTGGGTGAATTTTTTCCAAGAAGGGATGTATTCATTAAAGAATGTGTCAAATTCAGGAAACCCATTGATTGACTGGCTCATGTTGTAGCTGCGCCAGCGGAGTTGAGGCAATAACTGACCATCGGGCGTTTCTTGTTGTGAAATATCCGCCGGACAATGATAAATATTAACGGATTTGTTATATTGATAAAGCATACCGTTGACGATGTTGTCAGGGGTCGTTTCCGTCCGCAAATTTTGGCCTAAAACCCACGAAGCACCCGTTCGATTCTGATTGTTGGTAGTGCCAAAAACATAAACGGAATTGTTCGGCACGAGAAAGTCATTGTTGTCCGTTGTGTAAAGATGCACGCAGAGTTCGAGCTGCTTGAGATTGCTCAAACACGCGATGGTGTAGGCCCGTTGCTTGGCCCGGCTCAACGCCGGCAGCAGCAGCGCCGCGAGGATGCCGATGATGGCAATGACGACGAGCAGTTCAACCAGCGTGAACGCGCCGGCGCGCCGTGGCGGCAACAGGATGGAAGCGGGCGGGCGCATCTTGACTGTCCATGAAATTAGGCCGAACCGCCGGGCGCGCAACTGAAATCAATACGTCAGCATTTCCACTTCGCGCTGGCCCTTGTCGGTCAACTGCCAGCGGCTGCCGTGTTGCACGACGAGTTTGCGGCACGGATGCGCCCGGTATTCCGCCGCGTTCACGGAGAGCAACTGGATGCGCGCCGGGCCTTTGATTTCCGACGCGGCGCGCGGCATGAGCGCGAAGGGCACGGCGTTGTAGTTCAACACGGTTTCATAGCCGGCCACACCTTCCTTGTCCGCCTTGGGATTTTTCAGGATAAGCGGCGCGTAGCGTTTGAGGTAGGAGAAATTGGTCGCGCGCACCAGCACGCGGCAGAGTTCCGTCTGGCTGCGGAGAAAGGTCAGCAGGTTGAAGGGTTTGACCGGATTATGTTCCGCCAGCAGGAGTTCGCGCGGGTCGAGGCCGGCAAGGTTCTGGCCGTTCCACAGGCCGTGGTCGTTGCGTTCGCCGGGCAGGTTCTTTTTGAACCACGCGGAGAAATTGTCGTTCACTAACACGTTAAACTCGAAGTGGAGATGCGCGCGGTCTTTGGTAATCGGCTGGCCGGTGCGCCCCATGATGGCGATGGTTTCGCCGGCCTTCACCGATTTGCCCGCGTTGAGGCCGGCGGCGATTTCGCTCAAATGGCCGTAGAGCGAATAGATTTCCAAGCCGTCCACGACGTGACGGATGACGATGTATTTGCCGTAATTGGAATCGCCGGCCTTGGGGTTGACATACATCACGGTGCCGTCGGCAGTGGCGAGGACGGGATCGGTCGGTTCGCCGCGCCGGTCGTGTTGGAGGCTGCGGATGTCGAGGCCCTCGTGCATCTGCCAGCCGTCGGTGCGCACACAGCCGAAACTGCCGGTGGTCCACGAACGGTCGGGCGCGGTGGGCGCGAGAAATTTCAGTTCCGCGCCGACTTCATAGAGCGCGTGGTTGGCCGTGGGAAATTGGAACGGCGTTTGCGCGGACAGCAGGGTGGCGCTGGCCAACAATCCGCCCCAAGCGAGCCGGGGAAACAACTTGAGCAACTTCATTTCGCCTTCTCTGTGCTGAGTTTAAGCGCCATGTTGTTCAAGCCGACGACCAGTTGGCGGGCTTCCTCCACCGAGCAATCCGGGGTGAACGCCAGGACGCCGTCGGCGATGCGGTGGTTGAGGAGCGGCGCGGCCAGCCAGCGGCTGTCGGCCACGCGCTCGTTCCATTGGCCGAAGATGGCGAGATGTTTGCCGGCATAGGCTGCGGTGTATTGTTCCAGCGTGTAGGTGCCGACTTCATCGAGCTTGATTTCCACGGCGACGCCACCGGGCGTTTCCAGCAGGACGGCGGCGACGATGTTGGCCTCGGTCAGGAACGGCTCGATGTTGATCGTCACCAGCACCGGATGCGAACGCAAGATAGTGACGGTCTCGCCGGAGCCGAGCATCTGGGCGCGGTTTTCGACATGGATGCGGAGCATCGCCAGGTGTTTGTCTTTTTTGGGAGCGGACTGGCAGCCGCCCAGCGCCAGCAGTGAAAGCAGCAGGCTCAGTAAATAAAGATTGAAACCGCGCGCGTAAAAATTCATAGTAGCCGCCACAAAATCGCAACCAACAATAAAAAGTAAAGACGATATGGGACAACAATCCAATAAAACCGAACATAAGAAACGCCGCAAGGCCTACATCAAACGCAAAAAGGCCACCATCAAGGCCAAGGTCGCGGCGAAGAAGAAGAAGGGCTGACGCTTTGCTGGTTTGATTCTTCAAGGCCGTCTGCGGACGGCCTTTTTCTTTTTGGCGGCGGCGGCGATGCGGATGGCGGTGCGCGCCCACGCCGCCAGTTCGGGCGGTTGTTCCAAGATTTCCGGCGGCACCTCGTGATAGCTCATCGTGAGCGGCTTGCCTTTCGATTCGTAAGTGAACGGCCCCATGCCGCGCGCCGTGTAATCGGGTGCGTTCGTCGCGTCAGTTTTGAAAAACAAGCGGCCTTCGTCGAGGATCGCGAAGAAATGTTCGCCTTGATACAGCCCGTGCGCGCCGAACATCGCCCGCGCCTGCACGTCCGGCAAGTTGCTCAACTGATCCAGCACAAAGGCTTTGAAGGAATCGTCCGCCATCACCGGAAAAATAGCACGAACCCATTCCCGCACAAGCGGCGCGCGGTGAAAGCGGTGGCCCGATAGTTTTCGGTGGGGCGACCTTTCCGCTTGAGTTTGCCGCCCAAGCTGGTTTAGTGACGGCCCATGAATAAAACCGAGATTGCCGCCAGTCTGCGTCAGGAAGTCGGCGAGTTGGAAGTTGCCATCAAGAAACTTCAGGCCCGCTGCGAGCGCTTGAAGACGTTTGTGCTGAACTTGGAGGCGGAAATCGCCGGCCCTGCCGCACAAAACGCGCCGCCCGTTCCCGAAAGTCAGTTTCGCAAGGTGATGGATCAGGTTTTCGGCGAAAAACCGAAGCGGCCCCGCCGGTGAAGCGGCCTAATACCGAAATCAACCACCGGTAATAATGCTTTTCAGAACCGGAAAACCGGGCATACTTTCCATCGCCATGCCCTTGAATTGCCCGATTGCGATTTTCTTGTTTACAGGCGATGTTGTTGCCGTCACCAACCGAATCTGAAGTCGGATTTTAATCAGCCCAGCCACTATTAGTTATGAATAACGAGTCCAATGCCAGCCAGCCGCATCCGCCCGTCGAGGTGTGGAAGGAGATTGTCGCGAAGTATCAACAGCCCCACACCGGGCGCGCCCTGTGGCAGATCATCAACACCATCGTCCCGTATGCGCTGTGCTGGTATCTGATGTATGTGGTGCTGCCGATTTCCTGGTGGCTGGTGGTGCCGCTCGCGGTGCTGGCCGGCGGCTTGTTGGTGCGCGTGTTTATTATTTTCCACGATTGCGGCCACGGCTCGTTTTTCAAAAACAACACCGCCAACGATGCGGTTGGTTTGCTCACGGGCATCCTGACGTTCACGCCGTATTATCACTGGCGCTGGGAACATTCCATCCACCACAGCAGCGCGGGCGATCTGGACCGGCGCGGCGTTGGCGATGTCTGGACGATGACCGTGCAGGAATACTTGGAAGCCTCGCGCTGGAAAAAATTTTCCTACCGGCTCGCGCGCAATCCGTTCATCCTCTTCATCATCGCGCCGCTGTTTTTGTTCGTGGTCATCCAGCGCTTCCCGTCGCCGAAAGCCAGCCAGCGCGAACGCCATTCCGTCTATGCCATGGACGCGGCGCTCTTGGCGTTGGTCGTCGGCTTGATTTCAATTTTCGGGTTGAAAGATTTTCTGCTCATCCAGCTTATCATTCTGATGGTCGCCGGGGGCGCGGGCGTGTGGATGTTCTATGTGCAACATCAGTTTGAAGACGTGTATTGGGAACGCGCCGATAATTGGAGCTACACGGCGGCGGCGTTGCAGGGCAGTTCCTTCTACAAGCTTCCGCGCATTTTGCAATGGTTCACTGGCAACATCGGTTTCCATCACATCCATCATTTAAGCCCGCGCATCCCCAATTACAATCTGGAGAAATGTCATCAGGCCGACCCGCTCTTCCAGCAGGTCAAACCCATCACGCTTTTTTCCAGTTTGAAATCCTTCACCTACCGGCTGTGGGATGAGAAGAACAAGCGCCTCGTCGGCTACGGCCATTGCAAACAAATGCGGAAGTAAGTCGCTGGCTCAACTCACTTCGGTTTGGCGGGTGATTGCCAGAGCGTATAATCTTCCGGCAGGGCAAACAGCGATGCGTCCAGCGGGGCCACGGTGGCGGAAACCAGCACCGTTGTTTTCTTCTGGCCGTTGATCGTCACCTCGCTTTTCACCACCATGCCGGGCAGGGGACTCAACGCCGGCTGCGCGTTCCGGTGCGGGCCGGTATCATTGAAGCGATCCAACTTCGCCAGTTCGGGGCGGATGCTTTCGTAATCGGGAAAATGCTTCGCCACCCACAACGTTTCCCTCACTCCGTGCGCCCCTTGCCAGACATAAACCTCCGTGTCATAACCGTTCATCGGCTCCGCCTTGCCGGTGTCCCAAGCCGGGGCGGGCAACTGGAAATTCTCATTCGTGTTGCCAAATAATTTTTTGTCCAGCGCCAGGTCTTTCAGGATGTCCGCCCCGGCCCGCTTGAGAAATTTCTTTTCCTTCGGCAGCAGTGTGAGGGAATCGCGCGTGTCCAGATTGATGATCACGCCATAACTGCCGTTGGTGTTTTCCTGCTGATCCAGCCGCATCCAGTTGCCGTGCAAACGCAGCGTAGCCTGAAACGGTGCGTTCGTGGCGGTGGCTTGTTGGACGAGCATCAGGTCGGCGCGCGCGGCCAAACTGGTGAAGAGCAGGGCGGTCAGGAAAAATGATTTTAAGTTCATGCAGATGCTGGGCGGGATTTTACCATCGCCCTGAAAAAACAGCTTGCCCGACCCGCCGGGCTTGGCAAGTGGAAAGCCGATTTGCCCAAGCAAATCCCAATCAAGCGGGTTCAGTCGAGCCGGTTTATTTCGTCGCCGGGCCAAACACCGTTTTCAACAAGTCCGTTGTCCGCGCCAGCGGATTCGCGCGAATGTTTTTTTCCTCCGCCGCCACCATCGTGAACAAGCCATCCAGCGCCTTGCTGGTCACATACGCATCCATGTCCGTGGTCTTCAGCGGCACTGGATTGCTTTTTCCGAACAGGCTGCCGAGCGAGTTCACCGCCGCGAATTTAGCCATCATCGTCTTGTATTCCGCCGTCACCCCCACGCTGTCCGTCGCCTTTTGGACGACGGGATAAAACTTCGCGAACAAATTTGTCTGCGTCGTCCGCCGGAAATACTGCGTCGCCGCGTCGTTCGTGCTGGCGAGGATGTTTTTCGCATCGGCAATGCTCATTTGTGAAATCGCGTCGCCGAAGACGCCCGCCGCCACCGGCACGGCTTGCTCGGCGGCATGGTTCATTGAGGCGATGAAGTTGTCCGCCAACTGGCCTTGCCCAGCCACGCGCAACGCCGTCTCGACCGATTGCAATTTTCCCGGCAGCGGAATCTTCACCGCCGCGTTGGTCAGAAAGCCGCCGCTGTGGCCGAGCGACAAGACCGCGTTGGACACGCCTTGGCTCAAGGCTTGTTTCAAGCCGCCCACGACTTGCTCTTCGGACAGGGCGGTGAGCGCCGCCGCCGGACTGTTGGTGGTTGTCAACGCCGACTTCAACGAGTCAAAAAATCCCGCGTGCGCCCGGCTGCTGGCGAGGACGAGGGCGACGGTTAAGGTGATGCGGCGAAATAGAATTTTCATGGCAAGCTCAATGGGTTGGCGGTTGATTAAAATACTTTCGCATCATAGCAGACCCTGCGCCTAGCCGCAAACTAGAGCCAAAAATTCAAGCCTTCTGCGTTTCCTTCGCCCACGCATCCTTCAACGTGATGGTGCGGTTGAAAACCAGCTTGTCCGGTTTCGCATCCAAATCCAAAGCGAAGTAAGCGAGGCGCTCAAACTGATAGCGTTGCTCAAAGGTCGCCGCTGTCAAACTCGGTTCGCATTTGGCGGTGATGACTTCCAGCGAGTGCGGATTGAGATGTTGCTTGAAATCGCCGTCCGCATCCGGCTCGGCCACCGTGAACAGCCGGTCGTATAAGCGCACTTCCGCATCCACCGCGTGCGCGGCGCTCACCCAATGAATCGTGCCCTTGACCTTGCGCGCGGACGTCGCGCCGCCGGTCTTGCTGTCCAAGTCAGCGGTGCAACGCAGCTCCACGAGGTTGCCGGCGGCGTCTTTGATGATTTCGTTGCACTTGATGATGTAGGCGTATTTCAAACGCACTTCGCCACCCGGTTTCAGGCGGAAAAATTTCGGCGGCGGCACTTCGGCAAAATCATCGCGCTCAATGAAGAGTTCGCGGCTGAACGGCAACTTCCGTTTGCCGGCAGTTTCATCTTCGGGATTGTTCGTCGCGTCGAGTTCCTCGGTCTGGCCGACCGGATAATTCGTGATGACAACTTTGATCGGTCGCAACACGGCGAGGCGACGCAGCGAACGTTTATTCAAATCATCGCGGATGGCGAATTCCAAAACCGACACGTCCGTGATGCCGTTGTATTTCGTGATGCCGATGTTGTAGGCGAAATTGCGCAACGCCTGTGCCGTCACCCCGCGCCGCCGGATGCCGCAGATGGTGGGCATGCGCGGATCGTCCCAGCCGGTGACGAGGTGTTCGTCCACAAGCTGCATGAGCTTGCGCTTACTCATCACCGTGTAGCCAAGCGCAAGGCGCGCGAATTCATATTGGTGCGGTAACGGACGCGGCAATTCGAGTGATTCCAAAATCCAATCGTAAAGCGGGCGATGCACCTCGAATTCCAGCGTGCAAATCGAGTGCGTGATGCCTTCGATATAATCGCTCAAACAATGTGCGAAATCATACATCGGGTAGATGCACCACTTGCCGCCGGTCTGGTGATGCTCGACGTGTTTGATGCGATAAATCAGCGGGTCGCGCAGCCAGATGTTTGGCGCGGAGGCGTCAATCTTCGCGCGGAGCGTGCGGATGCCGTCGGCAAATTCGCCCGCCTTCATGCGCTGAAAGAGATCAAGGTTCTCCTCCACACTGCGATTGCGGAACGGGCTTTCCAAACCGTTGCGGCGGTATTCATCCGTCTGTTCCGGCGTCAGGTCGCAGACAAACGCTTTGCCCTGCTCAATCAATTCCTCGGCGTATTCGTAAATCTGGTCAAAATAATCGCTGGCGTAAAACGGTTGGAACAGTTCCGGTTTTTGATTGCCGATTTCCGATTTCAAAACCGGCGGGAGATAAAAATCACGTTTGCCGTCGGCGGCCAAAATTTCCGGCGTGCCGCCTTTCGGCTTGAGTCCCAGCTGGTCATCCGCCCACGCGCTGATGAGCCAGTTCACGTCCGCTTGGATGGACTCGACGTATTCGATGTCCTCCTTCGCGGGATTGGTGTCATCCATGCGGAGATTGCAGACGCCGCCAAACTCGCGGGCGATGCCAAAATTCAGACAGATGCTTTTCGCGTGGCCGATGTGCAGATAGCCGTTCGGCTCCGGCGGAAACCGCGTGTGGATGCGCGGATACTTATTCTCGGCAACGTGCGCGGCGACGATGTCGCGGATAAAATCGGATGGCGCGGCGGGCGCGGCGGCTTCTTTATTTTCCAAACTCATAAAATCGTGCGCAGGCTAACAAATGGAAGGTCAATTGTCCAAATGTGTCGCGCGAAGAACGCGAAGGCAGCGAAGCCACCGGTCAGCAAGTTAAAGATAATTTCTTCGCCTCCTTCGCATTCTTCGCGCGACTATTTTTCCGTCACCAGCGGCGAAAATTGCCGTGTCTCCGGGTCGTAAGCGAAGAGTTCCGCCGTGGCAATTTTGAAGAACCAGCCGTGCAGTCGCAGCGAACCATCCATCAGCCGTTCCTGCACACACGAATAGCTGTGCAGATTATCGAGGCCGAACAAAACATTTTCCTCGGCGGCGGCGGTCTCGCGTTCGTTGGTTTCGCGGAGGTGCGCGTAATCTTTTCTCAACGTCTCCAGCACCGGCGCGGCAAGGTTCAGCCAGTCACGCAAATGCGGCGTGGAATTGCTCACCGGCTTTTTGTCCAGCAACTGCGTGATGGCACCGCACTGCGAATGACCGCAGATGACAATGTCGCTGACGCGCAAAGTTTCCACGGCGAACTCAATGGCGGCGGCGGTGGAATTCGTGTCGCCGCGCACATTCGCCGGCGGGACGATGTTGCCGACGTTTTTGACGACGAACAAATCACCCGGCTTGCTCTGCGTGATCAACTCCGCCAGCACGCGGGAATCCGAGCAGGTGATGAACAGCGTGTGCGGATTCTGCCCTTCCTGCGACAGTTTGCGAAATAGCTTCCGATAATTCCCGAACTCGTCGGTGCGGAATTTGTGGACGCCTTCGATAAGCCGTTGCATGAAAATTATTGCGCGAGCGTTTTATTTTTCGCCCGCGATTCTTCCATCAGCTTCACTTTGAATTCTTTCAATTCCGTCTGCAAGCGCGCGTCGCCCGTGGCGAGGATTTGCGCGGCAAGAATGCCCGCATTCCGCGCGCCGTTGATGGCGACCGTCGCCACCGGCACACCCGGCGGCATCTGCACCATTGAAAGCAGCGAATCGAAGCCATCCGTGGATTTGCCGAGGATCGGCACGCCGATGACCGGCAACGTCGTGAACGCCGCCGTCACGCCGGCCAGATGCGCCGCGCCACCCGCGCCGCAAATAAAAGCTTGGATGCCGCGCGCTGGCGCGCCGGAAACATATTCTTCCAGCCCGTGCGGGTCGCGGTGGGCGGAGATGACTTTGGCTTCGCTGCCGATGCCAAATTCTTTCAGTGCCTCGGCGGCGGCCTTCATCGTCGGCCAATCCGAATCGCTGCCCATCAAAATGCCCACTTGTGGTGTATTTGTGTTTGCACTCATCGGCAAAATTATAGCAACAGCCCCACTAAATGTCATCATTCCAAAATTTTCTCGATTCCCTTTCCTTGCCGCTGGCGGATAAGATGGCTTCGTGAACGGATGGCGAAAAATCTCCGAGTTTCTGGCGCTGCGGCGAAACACCTCGCTGCTGCTCGTCGCGCTCGTGCTGGCGGGCACCGGTGAAAAACTCTGGCTCGGCTTCGCGCCAAAATACATCGAGACGCTGGGCGGCAGCATTTTAATCATCGGGTTGTTTGATGCGCTGCAAACTTTGCTTGGCGCGATTTACGCGTATCCGGGCGGCTGGCTGACTGACCATTGGGGACACAGAAAATCGCTGTTGCTGTTCAGCCTTATTTCCATTACGGGTTATTTTCTCGTTTTGTTTTGGCAAAGTTGGCTGGCGCTGCTGCTCGGCTCGCTTTTGTTTCTCGCGTGGAGCGCGCTGTCGTTGCCGGCGACGTTTTCCGTCATCGCCACGTCGCTGCAAAGCCACCGGCACACGATGGGCGTCGGCGTGCAATCCATGATTCGCCGCGTGCCGATGATGCTCGGCCCGCTCCTCGGCGGCTGGCT
>Ga0208507_1001053_pt1 | contig 16132 bp, 17 predicted proteins | sample CryBogCBH12Aug01_FD_184626 | JGI IMG/M metagenome (GOLD analysis project Ga0208507, IMG submission 184626) | Freshwater microbial communities from Crystal Bog, Wisconsin, USA - CBH12Aug09.1 (SPAdes) (version 2) | ecosystem: Environmental > Aquatic > Freshwater > Lake | place: Crystal Bog... | reverse complement strand
CCATATCATTAATTCTATCTATTTTTTTACCCCCACCCCCACTCCCACCAGAACAAACCGACAACAAACACAAACGCCTTGCTAAAAACATGATATATATATTCGCTCACCAATGTCTAAATCTTGATATATTTTATATCAACATTTTCTCTTATCATCTTCGTTTTATATCATTTTATCATCCTTTCGTTCTATTTTGTTCCGTTTTTTGTTCATATCTGATATCGAAAAATTATTTAAACAAAAATTATTTCAATATATATTATATCTAATATTATTTTTATTCTCCTATTCTTATTATAAATTTTTTTTCATTTAATTCTTCTTCTGTTGGTTCTCTTTTAATTATATTTTTATTTTCACATTCATCTTTTATAATTTTATTTGGTTTTCTTTTTTTTAATAGATTATACTTCTTTTTTTTGATTTTTTTATTTTTTGTTGTTGCATTTCCATATTTATGTTCCATGTAATAATTATGATTATATATTGATGTTTTAACTTTTATTGATTTTTGATATTCTTTTACTTTTTTTATATTTCTTGCATAATATGTATTAGCATTTGATATATCATTATTCTTTAAATCATTTTGCATAATAATATAATATATATAGAAAAAATTAATATTAATATTATTTTAAAAAATACATGATATAAAGAATTAAGAATATAATAAAGTATAAATAAATAAAATGCCTACAGATTACACTAAAGCAAAAATATATAAATTGATTGATAATACAAATAATAATATTTATATTGGTTCAACATGTGAACCAATATTATCAAGAAGACTTGCAGGACATGTTAGCAAATATAAAAGTTGGAAAAATGGAAAATATAATTATGTTACATCATTTGATATAATTAAAAATAATAATTATGATATTGTATTAATTGAAGCTTTCCCATGCAATAATAAAGATGAATTGCATAAAAGAGAAAGACATTTTATTGAATCGATGAATTGCATTAATAAATTCATACCATCAAGAACAAAAAAAGAATATCAATTATTGCATGCGAATAAGATAAAAGAATATAAAAAAGAATATTATTTATCACATGCTGATGAAATAAAAAAAAAAGCAAGCACAATTATTGAATGTTCATGTGGATCAATCACAAGAAAAGATAATAAAAGAAATCATGAAAAAACTGACAAACATAAATCATATATAGCGAATCAAATCAAATGATAATATACAATAATATAATTTTTATGTATTAATTATAAATATAATTTTTTATATTTATAATTATAATTGATAATATAGAAAATAAAATAAAATAATAATTTAATTATATAATAAAAATTAATTAATGGGTATAAAGAAATAAATATATTGTATATTATATATATATAAGAATGAAAAATAAAATAACTTCTGCAGATTATAAAAAAATAGGATTTAAGACAAAATTAGATTTAGAATATTTCATAACAAAGTACTATAATCAAATTGAACATAATACATTTCCATCATTAACAAGAAATTATAAATCAAAGAAAGAAAAGGAAGATAAAATTGAAGAATTAGAATATGTTTATGAATTTGTAAAGACAAACAACATCAAATTTATTACAAAAAAAACTATCAAAGATGTGATTTATAAGTACAATGAATTTAAATTTAACAAGCAAATACCATTATTAGAAAGAAATTTTATAAATGATGTAAATAAATATGCTAAAAAAATAAGAGAAATACAATTTGAAGATGCACAACTAAAAAAGAATGATAATGTAACTATAACAATAAGTGATGCATTAATAAAAAAAATATTAAAAAATAAAATAAATTTAATAGCAGAGTCAACAATAACAAATGAATTTTATAATGGGAATAGTTATGATGAAACATATACTATACAAATAAAAAGATTTCATGTGAATAATGAAAATGAATTAAAAAGCAAATTAATAGAAAAAATAAATAAAATACTTAACAAAGATTCTCAAAAAAATGATATCAATATATCACATTTACAACGTATAATAATATATGAAGATGGAAAAGCAAATAAAGATATTAAAGATATGAAAATGTTACTTCCAGAAAATAAAATATTAAAAATATTTAATCAAGATATTGAAATAATTGAAACAAAAGAAAATTGTGTTCCTGCATACATAAGCAATAGACTAAAAACATTTAAATATAGTAAACAATTTTTTAATGAAACAATTGGCAAAGATGAAGGTGCATCAATAAATGATATAAAAGTATTTTGTGAAAGATATTCAATTAAAATGATGGCATATGATATTGAAAAAAATTTAATATGTAAACATATACCAACTATTAGAAGACACATACCAAGTCTAATTTTTATATGTTATAACAATCATATATATCCAATAAAAAATAATAAATTTTTAGAGAAGATAAAAAAACAAGAATATACAGAATATATATATGTAATAAATCTTGAAAATGAATTAATAAAGATGTTAAATAATCAAATATTAGTTAGTGATATACAAATGATAGATTCAACAATTATTTCATTTGTACATAAAAAAAAATTATATCATAGTAATGATGATTTTGAAGATGTAAAAAAAATATTAAATATATTTGGACTAGATGATAAAATAACCCATACAATAACTACATCAAATGTAACGGATATTATAGAAGAAATGTATTTTAATAAGAAAACAATAATGTCATATTTTCCATACAAAAATAATTTTGATGGTGGAATGGCTTATTGTAATAAAAAAATTCATTTTGATGTTGAAAATTCAATAACTATTGACCATTCAAAGCATTACGCTGATATGTTAAAAAAATTAACATATTTATCTGTAATAGATATAAGAAGTGAAAAACACATAACAGATAAAAATGAATTACAAATATTAAATAAAAATTATATCTACATTGCAAAACCAGAAAAATCAACAATATTGATGCCAATGACAGATTTATATACAGGTGAAGATTTAATATATTGTAAAAAAAATAATGTAAAATTTGAAGTACTTGAAGCATTTACAATGAAACGAAAAGAAAACGTATATACGCAAATGATAGAAGATTTATATGAGAAATTAGATGAAAAGACATTTAAAAGTATAATAGTAAAAATGATTGGTAGATTTTCATGTAAATTACACTCATCACATTTAGTATCAGAATTTAAAAAAATTGCAAATGCAGATGAAACAGAATGTACAAGTGGAATAATAAAAAAATTGAATGATGAATATAATTTAATATTTGATCTAAAACAATCAGTGAAAAACATATATGACAAGGGACCAATAAGAAGTCAAATATTATTTCAATCAAGAAAATTAATATATGAAAAAATGAAAGAATTAAAATTAAAAACAGAAAATGTAATACAAATAAGAACAGATTCAATTACATTTAAAGTAGAAGATAAAAATAATTTTAAAATTGAAACAAGTAACCAAATGGGAAAATGGAAAATTGAGACAAAAACAAAATTTTATAATCATGAAATTGACATAGTAGATGTACCAATAACATTTAAAAAAGATGCATTGAATGATAATAATAATTATATATATATTGATTATGCAGGAAGTGGAAAAACATATTATATAATTAATAATTTAATACCAACATTAAAAGATAAATTTATTGTTTATACACCATCACAATCAGCATTAAAACAATATAGAAAATTAAAAGATGTTAAATGTAAATGTATTCAAAATTCAAAGATACCAGATGAAAATATAATAATTGTAGATGAGATAGGAATGGTTGATAAACAAGGATGGGACTTATTAATAAAATGTGTAATAAAAGGTAAACAAATATATTGTTTTGGTGATTTTTCACAATTACCACCATTTAATATAAATGGAACAGAAAAATATAATAACCAAATATTTTTAAATTTTATGTTCAAAAACATTACAAAATTAGGAACAAATTACAGAAACAAATTTACAACAAATTATTATGATTCAATACTTGAATCAAATAATGATACATTTTTAATTGGAGAAATAAAAAAATATTGTAACTCAAATATTTATGATAATGATACAACAGTAATATGTTATACAAATGAAGCAAGACAAAGATATAATGAATTGATTTCAAAACATAAAAAAATAAAAATGGGAGATGTTGGATGTTTAATTGTATGCAAAACAAATAAACTATACAAATATGAAATTTATAATAACTTTTTCTATACAATTGTTGATACATTTGAGCAAACAAAAGATAATATTACAACTAATATGTATAAATTATTTGATGGTGATGAATATTGTGAAATACCAAGAAAAGATATAAAATATTTTGAAATGGGATATGCAAGAACTTTGCATAATGTACAAGGTGAAACATGTACAAAAATGTACTTTCCATTAGAGGAAAAAGAATATAAATGTATGAAATCTTATGTTGGAAATGAGGGAATATATACACTAATAAGTAGATTGAAACAATAAATATATTAACATATTATATAAATGTTAGATTTAATTAATATTATAATGATTAGTATCACATCTTTTTTATCTTTAGCTGGTGGATTATTTGCATTATTAAGAAACATAAAAATTTTTAAATCGTGTTGTTGTTATAGTGAATGCATGGAACCAATTGATAATAATAAAATAAATCAAGAAATACAAATGAAAATGATACAGTCATTAGAACATCTTGAAAATACAAATGAATTATTAATTAATGAAATTAATAAAACAGAACATAATAAACACTGTGAAACGGAAATTTAACTATTTATAATTTTATCAACATTTTGAATTATTTCTGATTCATTTGTTTCTTGTTGTTTAATTTTTTTTGGTCTTCCCCTATTAGTTTTTTTTATTTCAATTATTTTTAATTTAGGTTTTGGTCCTCTTTTTTGTGGTACTTTTATTTCTTTTTCAACTTTTTTAATTTCTCTTATTTTTGGTTCTTTTTTTGGCTTTTCTATTGGTTTTCTGCCTCTTTTTTTTGGTTCTGGTTTTATATAATTATCTGGTAATATTTTTTTTGGTCTTCCACGTCCATTTATAACAATTCCATTTTTTAATTTATCTTCTTTTATTTTATTCTTTCTATCTAAATATTTTTTCATTATTATATCTTTATTTTTTTCATAATATATTTTTCTATTATTTATTTTTATTTCATCCAAGAGAACAGGACGCCCTATTTTATTCGGATGATATATATCTTTTATTTTTTTATATTGTTGTTTTGAATATTCAATAATTTTATCTTTATTTTTTAAATAATATTGTCTTTTTTTTTCACGATCATATTTTATTTTTTTTTGTATTTCATCTTGTTCTTGTTCTTGTTGTGTTATATTATTTTTTTGTTTAGAATATATAACAATCATATGATCATTTTTAAAAGATGAAAACATATCATTAATTATTTTTTTAAATGATTCATTTTTATGATCAATATCACAATTATTAAATTCATCATTTTTATTAATTTCTGCAAATATTAAATTATTATTATTATTTTCCATTACTATATATTAAGAAAATAAAATAAAAATAGTAACGCATTTAATAAATATGATATAACAATAAACCGTCATAAATTTACAACAGAATTAAATAATTGAATAATATAATAAAAAATAATATTCTAATGTATAATTATAAATGGACGAACATGATTATTCGACGCTATATCAATTATATAATGGGTCAGGTGGCAGAGTTCAAAAAGGAAGTCAAGAAGCAAAAGAAAAAATGGCAATGTTAAGAGCAAGAAAACATAAAAAGGGTGGAAAAAGAAATACAAAAATGCACTCTAAAAAAATGCATTCAAAAAAAATGCATCATGCAGGTTTATATGTAGCAGGAAAAGCACACTCAAAAAAAATGCATTCAAGAAGACATAAAAAACTAAATTTTATGCATGATGATGGTGGATTTGTTGGTGGAATAAGAAAAATGCACTCAAAAAGAATGTCAAGAGCAGGAAATTTAAAAAGTTTTATTAGAGATTTTGAAAGAAAATCAGTTGATGCAGCAAAAAGATCATTATTAAAAAATAAAGGTGCAGGTCCATTAAAAACAGTTTATAATGATTTACTTAAACAAAAAGCAAAAATGTTAGGCATTAAACTAACAAAAGGAGCAGAGCATGGATATGCAAAAAAAGGAAAAAAAGAATTAGCATTAGAGATTGAAATGGAACAACATAAAAATGGTGGTTTTATTGGTGGTCTTGGTGTTGGTGGTTTTGTTGGTGGTCTTGGTGTTGGTGGTCTTGGTGTTGGTGGTCTTGGTGTTGGTGGTCTTGGTGTTGGTGGTCTTGGTGGAGCTAAACATCACAGAAAATCACATTTAAACCCATTGGCTGATTTAGTAATGTAAAATAATTATTTATAAAAATTAATATCTTATTATTATATTATAATGAAAAGATATCCATATCCTGTTATTGATGTTAAATTTACAAGGCCAAATAAAAAAATATTAAAAAATATAAAAGGTGGAATAAATGACGCAATACAATATTATTCAATAAATTCTGACGGAACTGATTTACATAAATATACAACTGATCTTGTGTCAACAACAGGCACAAATTATTATACTAATGGAATACCTGCATCATTTATATTTGATGCATATCCAAATTCTACAAAAGAAGATATAAAAGAAGCATGGAAAAATTTAAAAAAAATAGATAAAAATAAATATAAAAAAAAGCAAGATGATTTTTATAAATCAATTGGCATTCATTTACCAAAAGATGATGTAAATTATCAATATTTCAAGCCACAAATTGACGCAGAAATATTAAAAATAGAGCAAGAAAAATTAAAAATAGAGCAAGAAATTCAGAGACAAAAAGATGAAATAATAAAAAAAAAAGCACTTGAAGAAGCAGAAAGACAATTAAAAAAAGAAGAAAGGGAAAAAAAAAAATTATTGAACAAAGAAAAATTAAAAGACTTATTTACACTTGACGAAATACGTGATTTATTTGACGAAGAAATACAAAAAGAACAGATGAAATTTGAGCAAGCTTTTGCAAATGAAAGGTATAATATTGCTGAAGAGCATCAGAAACAAATAGAAAGATTACAACATCAGAAAGATTTAGAAATAATAGATTCATTAAAAAATCAAAAAAAAATATTAGAAGAATTTGAACAAGAAAAAAAATTAGAACGAGAAGAAGATGAAAATAAAAAAATATTATTTAGATATGCAGAAGATTTAAAAAAAATATCAAATCCAATTGTAAAAAAAGTAGAAGAAGAAAGAATTATAAAACAAGAAAAAGAAATAAAAGCAAAAGTAGAAAGAGAAAAAACAGAAAAAGAATTAAAAGAAGCATATACGAAAAAATTTAAACAATCAGATAAAACAAAAGAATTTACAGAACTAATTAATAGGCGTTTAGTTCCATATTCAAGAATAGCACAAATGATATCAACAGCAGAAAATCCAATTAAATTTTTAAATAGTTTAAATACAAATTTATCAGCAGATGATAAAAAAGCAATAGCACAGAAAGCAGTAGATATACAAATAAATAGAGATAAAGGAAAATCAAAATATATTACATTGTTGCGTCGTGCAATTCCAGAAGAATTAAAAAAAGATATTAATGATTTAAGTGGTGCAGGAATTGATATGATGGCTGAAGAAATAATACAAAATTCAGAATTAAAACCACAAACAAGAAGAAAACATATGAAGGAAGTATTGGCAATAAAAGAAGTTAAACCTCATAAATCAGTAAGAGAATTGCATACTGAATTACGTAATAAAAAAAAAGATAGATTAAAAAAAATAATTAAAATGCTACCAAAATAATTATTTCATTAATACTAAATGAACACCATTATTTAAAACTTTTGTATAATATTTTGCATTACTTTTTGGTTCTTGTAATCTAAAATGATAATAATTTTTTTCTTTTGTGACTTTAATCGGATTAAAATCATGTCTTCTAATCCAATTTTTTGCTTGTGTTGGTGTAAATTCATCAATAGGCAATAATATAACTTGTATTTCTTCACCACCTCCAATTAATCTTTTACCAAATGCTGCTAACCCTGTCACTGCTTTTCCTACGTTTGTAACTATTTTTTGAGTTGACGCCGACAGTGCTTGTGCAAGATCCTGAATAATAAAAGTTTTTACCTCAGGATCAATATTATATTTATGATCTTGTAGAGTAACAATATTATTGTATATAAAATTTTGACAATTATTATTTACAGGATCATATCTTATAAATTTATCTACTCCAATTCTCTTTTCTGTTTCTGCAAACATATTAAATAATGTAACCATTTCATTATTATATGTAAAATATTGGCTTTGTTTATCATCTTCTTTCATTGGATCACCTTTAAAATCTTCAATATTTATTACTTCATTTTTTTCAAATTTAACATTGTGTGATATTCCATTTTCATCAACACAAATCAATACACAATATAAATGATATACTTCATCAAAACTTTTTTTAAATTCACTACTAAATTTTCCTAATGTTATTAAGTTTAATGCTACTTTAACAAACGACTCAACAGGATCACGTCTAATGTAACCGCTTGCTATTTTCCAGTTTCCATTTTTTTTTAAATAATCATCTAATTTTCTTGAAAATGTTGGAACAAATGCATTTTTTACATTTTCAGCACCTCTTTTTATTGTGTTACCAATTTTTTTAAAAATATCAAAAAAAGCACCTCCTTCTAATCCATCATATGAATTATAGTCATAATAACTTCTTGCAATATTTTTAGACATTCCGTGAATATTCATTATATATAATAGTAATATATATTTTTATTATTTAGAATACATATTGTATATTATATTTTTTCTAATATTATAAAAAAAGATATAGTTTTTTTATTTTTTAAAAATATATATTACTATTATATATGTTTAGCTTTGAAAAAAATGAAAGACCAGTAGCAAAAATAATATCTAAAAATAAAGATTTAAAAAATAAATTGATATATGTTCATCCAGATAAAATAAAGTCAGGAAATGGATTTTTTAATAAATTAATATTAGAACCAAATTCAACATTAGTACAATTTCCAAATGTTGAATCAAGAGATATTAACTATATTACTGGTTCATCTGGTTGTGGAAAAAGTACATTAATAGGCGAATATGCAAATAATTTTAAAAAGTTATTTAATTCAAATGATGATGATATAATATTATTCCGTCCAACTGTTGGTGAAGATCCAGCACTTGATTTTATTAATCCTACACAAATTGAATTAACAGATGAATTATATAAAGATCCTATAACAGTAGAAGAATTAGAAAATAAACATAAACCTGTTCTTGTCATATTTGATGATTGTGATACAATACAAGATAAGAAAATAAATGAAGCAGTTCTAAACTTAAAAAATGCTATACTTGAAACAGGAAGAAAAAATGATATCTATACATCTATTGTATCGCATCTAATGACAGATTATAAAAAATCAAGAATTATAATGAATGAATTAACAAGTATGACATTCTTTCCGTGTGATGTATCACATAGTCAACTTAATTATACATTAAAAACTTATTTTGGACTTGATAAAAATCAAATTCAAAAAATAATAAAATTACCTTCGCGTTGGGTAACTATATACCGTAAATTTCCTAAATTTGTATTATATGAATCAGGAATGTATATGTTAAATGTTGATGACGAACCATTACCAATTTCAAAATTAACAAAAAGATCACAAATGAAAGAAATAAAACAAATTCAAATTAATAAATCAAGACCTAATAAAAATGAAGATACAGAAAGTGAATCAGAATCAGAATCTAATTCATATACTGACTCAGAAACAGAATCAGATTCTGAATATGATGAACCAATAAAAATATCATATCAAAGAAGAAAATAATATAATGTTATATTATAATGACAAAATCTAATGATAAATATTCAATGTATTATTCATTGAGTGGCAGTGATATTGAAAAAATGTTACCAAATGCGAAAGTTATGTTATACAGTGATTTATTAAAATATCCAACATTAAAAGATTTATTAGATGAAAATAAAATAATTGTTATTTTATATAGATCATCTGATTATTATGGACATTGGAATTGTTTATTTAAAAGAAATGATGGACAGATTGAAGTATTTGACTCGTATGGATTTTATCCAGATGATTTTAATGATAAAATTAATGATAATAAAAAAGTTAAATTATCACAAGATTATCCATATTTATGTAAATTATTATATGAAAGCCCATATAAATTAAATTATAATGAATATAAATTACAAGGATTAGAAGATCCAAGTGTATCAACATGTGGAAGACATTGCGTGACAAGAATATTAATGAAAGATAGATATATTGATATTGATGATTATGTATTTGACATGTTCTATCATAGAAATAAAAACCCTGATTATGTTGTAACTGAATTTACAAACAAATTATTTTAATTAATAATTTTCTTTAATTAATATATAATGTCTTCCGGAAATGTCGTCTATTACAACGCAAATATTACACATGACTCAAATTATAATATAGATCAAGATTCTCCAGCAGTTTTAAATGATTTACGTACTGATACTATTCTACCAGTATCAAGTGATTATGTAGGTTCAATAATTAGATTTAAAATTGCAGGTCTTAATATTCCTATTCAAGTTTGGCCAATTCAACCAAATCAACCAGATATTAATTTATCAACATATTCATTTACAATGTCATATTATAATAGTTCAACATCTACATATACATATCACCGTGAATTTGTTGAATATTTACCATTATATCCATCTGTTCCAGCACCATCATCACCAGTTGGAAACGCACAAGATAATACACAAGGTTATTATTTTGTTTATGATTATGATCATATTGTTACTATGTTTAATGCAACATTAATTAAATGTTTAAATGCTTTAAAAACAATTGTTGGATCTGCACTAAATGATGCATTATATCCTTTTTATGTTTGGAATCCTATGACATCTTTAGTTTCTATATATTTTAATACTGCATCAATTCCAACATGGGATAATGGTGCAATAGGTACAGATACATTAAATTTATATTTTAATAATCAAATGATAAGAATGATGCACTCATTTTATTATTCAAATCTTGGAATAAATCAACCAAATGGAACAGATAATTTATGTATTGTTGAATCGAATGTATTTGATGTAACTATTGGCAGTCAAACATTTATAAATTATATTCAACAATATAATTCAATTGATTATTGGAATTCATTTAATAATATTTTAATTCAATCTAATATGCCAATTACACAAGAAGCATCCGCACCATTAGGACAACAACAAACACAATCACAAAATACAAATACAAATTCATATACAGTTGGAATATTAACTGATTTTATACCAGATTTAAATAATATGGCAGGTGGACAGTCTAATAAATTTATTTATAATGCTGTTTTCCCTTATAGAGTTTTTGAATTTTCATCAAATTTACCACTTAAACAAATATCATTACAAATATATTGGACAGATATAGATAATAATTCTTATCCATTACTTCTTACATCACACACAAATTGTTCATTTAAATTTATGTTTATAAAAAAAGATTACTATTATAGTAATTTAAATAATAATATCAGAAAATTTTAATGTGTTGAATTTTATTTATAATATAATATAATTATTAAAAATAAATTTATATTCTTAATAATATATATAAATGGAATTAGAAATAAAACCCTTTCGTCACGTTGACCCAGTCATTAATCTTAATAGGGAATTATTGCAACCTGTACGTGTTGGACCTACAAATGTTACATATCAACCTATATCAGCAAATAACACATCTGCTATATCAAGCACATTTAATATACAAGTTCCAAGCAGGGATATAGTAATGTCAAGACAAGTTCAGTTACATGTGAAAGGAACATTAGTTTTTGCAGGTACAACTACAGACGGTGGTGTATTATTGAGAGATAATTATGATGCTCTTGCATCTAAACCATTAAATCACTGTGTTCAATCATATAATGTTAATGTAAATAATAATTCATTATCATTAGTTCTTGGTAATCGTGATATTGCTGATGCACTTTTGCGTGTTAATCGTACAACAGAATCAGATCAATTATATTTTTCATCTACACCATCCGCACAAGATTTTTGTGCACAGTATGCAGGATGGCAAGCTACAAATAAAAATCCATTGGGTCTTTATGATAATGGTATTGAAACTAATGATTCACCATGTAATAGAGGAGGTCAATTTTATCAGATTATTAGCAATACTTCAACTGCCGCACAAGTATCATTTGAAGTTTGGGAACCATTAATTTGTGATCCATTTTTATGTACAGAATCAGATGATTGTAAAGGACTTACAAATATAAATCAAATAACTGTTACTATTAACTGGGGAAATCTTTCAGGATTATGGAAACATAATGATGCAAGCCCTGCTACTCTTACAAGTATAACTGTTGCCAATGGTTCAAATGTAAATAATTTTAATTTGTGTGAGTTGAAAGTAAATTATTATACTTTACCATCCCATTTACCTAAACCATTGTCAAATAGATATAATGTCGCAAATATTAATTATTATCCATCTACTCCTCAAACTCCTTCCGCTATCACAAATGATCCAACAGTAAGGCCTGCAGTTACATTTTCATCAAATAATATAAGCACTAATACAATCCCAAGATATTTTATAATATATGCAAAATTTATTGCACCTCCTTCTGTATTAGTATCTAATTATGCTGATTCATTTCTAGCACTCGATAATCCCGCAATAAATATATCATATATGGGAAAATCTGGTATATTGAGTGGTGCAACACCTCTTGATTTGTGGAATATTTCACGTAAAAATGGGTTATGTATGTCATACCAACAATTTACTGGTCAACCTGTTTATGATGCTACAAGTGGAACTTATAAATATTTATCAGGTGGTCCAATAATTCTTACACCCGCAGATTTGAATTTAGAAGATGGATATGCTCAAGGTATGAATATTGTTAATCAATTTAATGTACAATGTAGTTTTTATAATCAAACAAAATACTCTGCACCTGCTACAATGTATGTTATAACTGTTGAATCTGGTGAAATGTTAATACATGCAAATGGAACAGTTGAAATAAATAATGCATTAGTGTCAAAAGCCGATGTCATTGAAGCTATTCAAAATGATTCATTAGTTGTTGATTATAGTTATCATGATCTTGATGGTTTTAAAGGTGGTTTTAATTTTGGTAATCTCTTTAAAAAAATTGCATCAACAGCAAAAAACATTATTTCTCGTGCTCCTGAATTAATTAAACATGGAAAAGAAGGTTTTAGAGTAGCAAAAGATATATATGGTGTATTAAAACAAGGTGATCAAGAAGAAAAGAGAGAAGAAGGTGCAGGAGGTAAACATTTGTCAAGAAGTTCTTTAAAAAAAAAAATGCTGAAACATTATAAATAAATTGTTTAATTAATTTTTATTTTAAAATATATAATGTTTAAAATATTATATATTGTATATTTATATATGAGTATTCAAAATTTATTTAATAGTAGTGATTATATTACGCCTATGTCTGTTAATACATTTAACAAACTCCCTAATGTTGTTTCTGGTTTTGGTCCATTATCTTTACAAGTAGCTACAAATACAACAAATATAACAACTCTAAATACAGAAGTGGGAACATTAAACACACAAGTAGCTATAAATACAGCAAATATAACAACTCTAAATACAGAAGTGGGAACATTAAATACACAAGTAGCTACAAATACAGCAAATATAACAACTCTAAATACATCTGTTTCTTCTTTGCAATCAGGAAGAAAAAATATAATATCTGGTGGTATAGTTGCTGTTCCTGCTGGAGCTACTCCAATTAATTTTTTTGTATTTAGCAATGTAAATGCTATTGGTAATTTATCAAATGTTGTTATAGGAGGTAGTAATAATGTTATAGTATTACAACCAAATTCAACATATGCAGTAAATTATAATTTAATTTGTTCATGTTCTGCAAATTCAACATGTTCATTACTTTTAAATAAAGGTTCAGCTATTGGAGAAACTGAAATGAATATATCAGGAGCACGTGAGTTACAATCATTTACATCTGATGTGGCTATTACACTTAATTATGATGGATCTGTAAATGTATTTGGAACTAATACAGATCCGCAATATTATAATATAGGTTTTGGTATGATTAGAGAAAATGCAAATATTGCGGTAATAAGTGGATCATTTATGATTTTTGAAATATAATTTATTAATTTATATTTTCTTAAATATATATATATAGTATGTCAATTCAAAATCTCTTTTTAGATACTGGATATATTTCGCCAATGCAAACAAAAGAATTCAATACAATTGGATCAGTTTTTTTTTCAAAACTTCCTGATATTGGAGCTGGCACTGATGCATCAGTTCAAGATTTTACATTAAATGGTGGTGGAAATGTAAATACATTTATTAGTGGTTTATCTGTTACTGGTAATGTCACTGTTAATCTTCCGTCACAGATTGGCGGAGCTTATTTATGTTCTTTATCATATTTAGTTACTGCATCGGTAAATGGGGCAATTGTAGCAGGAACAATAAAAAATACTAGTGGTGCAAATCCTATTATAAATGCACCATTTTATGAAAATAATTTCACTACGGGAGCAGTTGCTGCTGCTGCGCCTCAACAAGTTAATTTACAAGGATTATTAATTGTAAATGATAATACTGCAGGAGTACAATTTACATATCAAAGAACAGACCAGAATAGTGCACTATCAAATATTAAATTTTCTATCCAAAAGGTTGCATAATTTAATTTATTTTATATTTTTTATATATAGATATATATATGAAAAATCTAACAAAACATGATAAATTATTTATACAAAAATATTTAAAAGGTGGTTTAACATCTCAAAATGTTGCAGATGTTGGAACAACTGCATTAAATTTAGCTTCAAAAATTCCTGTTCTTGAAGAATTTGATCAGGCAGCAAATGCAATAAGTGGAGTTGTACAAGATTTATTTCATTCTGATAAAAGATTAGCAAGTGCAAAACATTATGAAGAAACAGGACAAACAGGATATGAAACTGATGCAATAAATAGAATTCAAAACGCATCTGATGATACTAATATAAATGGTAATTTTGCTGATGCTATTCAGCTTGAAGTTCAACGAATGTTTCAAAATCCATCACAATATAATTATACAAAATATCAGAATGAAATAAATAAATTAAAAAATGAATATCTTGAAAAACCACTAAGTGGTGTTATTTATCCAATGCCAATACGAAACAGTCAACTTGTTTTAGATAAAATATTAGAATATGTAAACCAAGGATTTATGAAAGAATCAAATATAAAAAAATATTATGATTGGAGTGAAATTAATCCAAATGTACCGAGATTAATTCCTGGTACAAATATATATGAAATTGGTGATAATCCACCAAGATTATATAAATAAAATTAAGTATCAAATGAATTTGAATAACATTTTTTGTGATATTTTCTTGTTTTCCAATCATTTGTTTTTTTGAATGTTCTTAATGGTTTTTTACAATATAAACACAATTTATTTATAAAATCAATTTTTTTGCAATCATTACAATTATATTTTTCCATATTACTATATTATAATATATAGAAAATAAAATAAAAAATAAAACGCATTACCATAAATAATACATGCTAAAATAACCTGATGAATATTCATTTAATTTATCATTTTTATGTCTATTTATATAATTCAATCTTCTTTTTTCATCTAAATGATCTAAATATTTATAATACCCAATTCTATCATAGTACTGTTGATTTGAGATACTACCAAATGAATATTTTTTATTATTAATATATGCATCATATTTTTTATCTTTTCGTGTACTTGGAGCATAAAAATCAATATTATCTAATTTTTTATGAAAAATATATGTATTCATATATATATATATAATATAAAGAGAAAATAATATATATATAATAATTAATTGTTTGTCCCTTCGGGACTTTAAATAATCTTTTGATTTCAGATATGAATAATTTTTCGATATCAGATATGAACAAAAAACGGAACAAAATAGAACGAAAGGATGATAAAATGATATAAAACGAAGATGATAAGAGAAAA
>Ga0208507_1001050_pt1 | contig 16143 bp, 11 predicted proteins | sample CryBogCBH12Aug01_FD_184626 | JGI IMG/M metagenome (GOLD analysis project Ga0208507, IMG submission 184626) | Freshwater microbial communities from Crystal Bog, Wisconsin, USA - CBH12Aug09.1 (SPAdes) (version 2) | ecosystem: Environmental > Aquatic > Freshwater > Lake | place: Crystal Bog... | reverse complement strand
AACCGGTTCCCTACCTCGATCTCAAGGCGCAGCTCAAACCGTTGCGCGCGGAACTCGACGCCGCCATCGCCCGCACGCTCGACAACTGTTCCTTTTGCCTCGGCCCGGACGTGGCGCAGTTTGAAAAAGATTTCGCCGCGTTTTGCGGCGCGCAGCACGCGCTCGGTTTTAACAGCGGCACGTCCGCGCTGCACGTCGCGATGCTGCTGCTCGGCGTCGGGCCGGGCGACGAGGTCATCACCACACCCTACACGTTTATCGCGACGAGCTGGGCGATTTCCTATTGCGGCGCGAAGCCGGTGTATGTGGACATTGACGAGGCGACGTTCAACTTGAATCCGGCGTTGATTGAAAAAGCCATCACGCCGAAAACAAAAGCGGTTTTGCCTGTGCATCTTTACGGCCAACCATTCGACGTGGACGCGGTGGCGGCGATTTGCAAAAAACATAATCTGCCGTTCGTCGAGGACGCAGCGCAGGCGCATGGCGCGAAATATAAAGGCAAAAGTATCGGCACGTTTGGCGCGGTTTCGTGCTTCAGTTTTTATCCGGCCAAAAATCTCGGCGCGTGCGGCGAAGGCGGCGCGCTGGTGACAAATGACGCGAAACTCGCCGCGCGCGCGAAATCATTGCGGGAACACGGTTCGACCGTGCGTTATCATCACGATGAAGTCGGTTACAATTATCGGCTCGAAGGCATTCAAGGCGCGGTGCTCGGCGTGAAGTTGAAACATCTGGCAAAATGGACGAGCGAACGTCAACGCGTGGCCGCTCGTTACGCTGAATTGCTGGCGGACACCCCGCTGCAATTGCCGACGGTCACGGCGGGCAACGAAAGCGCGTGGCATCTTTACACGGTGCGCTCGTCGCGCCGCGATGAGCTGAAGAAATTTTTGGACGAAAACAAAATCGGCAACGCGGTGCATTATCCGATGCCGCTGCATCTGCAAAAAGTTTACGCGAACCTTGGCTACCGGCCCGGCGATTTTCCGGTGGCGGAAAAGGCGTCGCGCGAAGTTTTGAGTCTGCCGATGTTTCCGGAATTGACGGACGCGCAGATTCAACGTGTGGCGGACGTGGTGAAGGAATTTTTCCGGCGCTAATTAGAAAAAAGCGGAAAGTTTTTTGCGGCGGCTTTTCGTAATGATTGTTAATAAATTTATATTTTCTTTCGGTAGGAGTTTTCTATACTCCGTGGCTGATGGAGAAACAAGGAAGGTTCAACTCGCTAACTTAAACAATAAAATTTATGCCACTGACACATACTAAAGACCTGTTCGCGAAGGCCCTCAAAGGCAAATACGCCCTCGGCGCTTTCAACGTCAACAACATGGAACTCATCCAGGCGATCGTCGAAGCCTGCGAAGAGGAAAAAGCCCCGTTGATTCTCCAGATTTCCAAGGGCGCGCGTGCTTACGCGAATCCGGTTTATCTCAAAAAACTCATTGAGGCCGCCGTCAGCGTCTCGAACATCCCGATCGCCGTCCATTTGGATCACGGCGACACATTTGAGTTGTGCAAAGAATGCATTGATGAAGGTTTCACCAGCGTGATGATTGACGCGAGCCACGAATCGTTCGAAAAGAACGTGGAGATTACCAAGAAAGTTGTCGAATACGCGCACAAATATAATTGCTCTGTGGAATCCGAACTCGGCCACCTCGTCGGCGCGCAGTTCGATGAAGGTGAAGAAGGCGGCGCGCACTCGATGAGCGGCCATTACACCGTGCCGGAAGAAGCGGTGAAATTCGTCAAAGAATCCGGCTGCGATTCGCTCGCGATTGCGATTGGAAATTCGCACGGAGCTTACAAATTCAAAGGCGAACAGCACTTGGATTTGGAACGTTTGAAATTGATCAAGAAAGCTTTGATGGAAGCGAATCTCGGTGATTATCCGCTCGTATTGCACGGAGCGTCCAGCGTGCCGAAGTATCTGGCCGAAATCATCAACAAATACGGCGGTAATATGCCTGATTCACAAGGCGTGCCGGAAGCCGATATCGAAGTCGCCCGCCGTGTGGGTTGCACAAAGGTCAATATCGACACCGATCTGCGCATGGCGATGACTGCGGGCATCCGCAAAGTGTTCGTGGAAAAGCCGGGCGAATTCGACCCGCGCAAATACATGGCGCCCGCGCGCCAGATGGTCAAAGACCTCGTCCGCCACAAAGTCAAAGACGTGCTCTGCTGCGCCGGACACGCGTTCGACTGAGAGTTTTTAAAGCAAAAAGCCCCAAGCTGGAAACGGCTTGGGGCTTTTATTTTCAATAATTATTCCGGGGGGTGATGAAATCAGAGAGTTAAGACTAAAAAGAATGACTGGTGTGGGCGTATCTACCAACTGACCGACTCAGACACTGCAACTACACTTACCCTTTCACTGCCTGCTACCGTCAACCGACACTCACGTCCACACCAGCCACTGATACCTTCGTCCTCTTTGCGCACCTGTCAAGCAATCGGCTTGAAATATTTTATAAATTATTTGGGGGCGTGCGTTTTATTGAGGTTTCGAGGTCAAATTGGTGTGAAAAGTGTGAGGGCGCTGCAAGAAGCTAAAATTTCCAAGAAAGAATGGTGCGCATAGCAGGACTTGAACCTGATTTTGCGGGGTTTTCAGTGTTGCTCATAGGTGCTTTTTTGTGCGACTGTCTGCAAACAGTGAATCACAAAAATCACAGTGTTTGCAATATAAAAATCGCAATAACCAGCAACGCTGCGAAAAATTATCTGTGTGTTTTTGTGCGACGTTTGCAGGTTTGTGCGCAAACTGTGCGGAAGAAAATAAGGGCAAATTTTGTGCGAAATTTGTGCGGACGATTTCGCACAGTTTCCGCACAGAAAGGCAGAAATCCATCCCGCAATTCCGCATAGTCCAAAACTAATGTGCCGCGCTTGCCCTGCCTCGGTTGCCGTTAAGCAGCGTCCTAAAACAAAGATTGATTGTCGGCAGCAACCTTTGCCCTTACCCGCGAAAACTGCAAAACTTCTTCCATCGTCGCGCCCTTGTTTTTGAACTCATAAAACAGATGCTCGCCCAGCAAACAGTAATTCCACGTTCGCCCGCCGCGATCCTCTGGCGGTAGTTCGTTCAAGCGTTCGCACCATGCGACGGCGGCAATCTTTTTCCGTATCACGTCGGCTTGGATTAACTGGTCTTGCGCCTTCGTTTCCGTCAACCAAATGCCCGTTGCCGTGCGGACAAGAAAATCAGGAAAGTAAAATCCCGGCAGTCCGTTTTCGCGGACATAGCGCAACCGCATGAAAAAGTGCCGTTGCTCGTTCACCTTGCAAAACGCTTCCACCGTTGAATCACCGTTCGCCTTGCCGATAAACGCTTCCTCAAAGCCGCCATTACGCGACGGAAACCGCAATCGCTCGTAAATGCACTTCGGCGTTATGATGGAACTGGACTCGCGCACGTTGATTTTCGCCACTTCGGAAAGCCGCCGCTGTTTGATTTCCGGCGGTGCGGTGGTTTCCGTCTCGGCCAACTCCGGCAACTTGCGCCCAAAAGTCTGGATGATGTGATTTGCCACCGGGTCGAGGCAAAGCAGCCGCCAGTTTTCATCCGCGAAAGGATTAAACTCACGCGCGAACAAACGCCGCCGGATAAATTCGTCAACCCACGCCGACAACTGCGGCAGGTTCACTTGCAAAAATGGAAAGCGGGAAATGTTCGCAAACTCCTTTGAGCTTTTGGTGACGGGCGCGCTCAAGCTGTCGGAAATCCGTTTCACCATGCGGCCAAGAAATTCATTGTAGCCGTCCGCCCGCATCACGCCGCCGTCAACGCGATAGTCGCCGAACTGCGTTTTGTCCATCACGTCATGCGAGCGGAACACGTCGCCTTTGCCAATCGTGGTTTTCAACTGATCGAATGTCATCGCGTTGAATTCCGGCAACGTCGCCACGTCCAGTTCCTTGCCAACAAGTTCTTCTTCCTGCTCGCGCAAAATAAACGGCACGGAAAAATCAAACTGCTCGAATCCCTCGCGCAAGCCGACGGAAATCAAATCCCCCGTGCTGCGTTTCGTCGGGTCGTCCGGCGACGCTTCGGCGAATTCGTAACCTTCACTCCGCAACTGCTCCTCAAAATCCGTGAACGCCGGATGCTCCACAATGCTCAAAACATCAATCAGGCTTTTTGGTTCTTGCCCGGTCTTGATTAACGCGCGGTTTTCGGTTTTCTGGTCGTCAAATTCGTTGCCGCGCCACATGAGCCGCAAGCCGCGCCCGACTGTCTGCTCCAAAAGAATCTTCGCGCCCGTTGTCCGTAGTGGCACAATCACGCAAATGTTGTTCACGTCGAAACCTTCGCGGAGCATTAACACACTGATAACCGCGCGCGGCTTCGGATGTTCGTCCATGTCGAAAAGTTTTTCGCGCAAAACTTTCCAGTCCGCTTCCGGCATTTCGCCCTTGCGGTTTGAATCCACGCGCAAAACTTCATCTTCATTCAGCCCTTGTGAAATCAGGAAATCAGCAACCAGCGGCGTGACGCTGGTATCTTCGCAAACCACCAGCATCTTCGGATGCTTGGACGGGTCAAGCGTGGCAAATTCTTTTTCCAGCTTTAACAACTTCGCCAAACCCGCGCGAACCATGACGCGCTGCCCCTCTGACAAAATTGGCCTGCCGTGTTCGTCGCGGTCTGCCTTGAATTGCAATTCGTCGTTTGACAACGCCCCAAGCTCGCGGCGTTTGTCCAACACCAGCGACTTCACCAGTCCGGCTTTCATCGCCGCTTTCAAATCAAAATCTGCGATGATATGCGGGAAATAAACGGCCTTTGCTTTCTTGCCGCTGCCAACTTGGTTGTAAGGGGTCGCCGAGAAATCCACTTGAACGAACTGACTGCCTTTTGTTTCCGCAATCGTGCGCAAACTTTTTTGCCATTCAACTTCCGTGATCTCGCCTTCACTGCGGACTTCGTGAATGTGATGCGCTTCATCGTTGAACGTCATCAGGCTCGGCAAATTTTGGAGATAAGCCAACGTGCCGCCGCGTTCGTAACGGCGATTCAAAACTTCCAGCGAGTTGCCCGCGCTAATTCCCGGCGACAGCGGCAAGACCGCCGCCGCCACTTCCTGCGGATCAGCGATGATGCCCGGCGATTCCGTTGCATCTTCTTCTTCGTCGGCTTCGTCCGCTTCTGCCAGCAAGTGCCAGTTGCAAATGCCAATCAGCCCGCCCGCCGTTACCTTCGTTCCCAAATCTTCCTTCGTGCAAACATTGCCTTGCACGAAACGAAAAACTTCATCGCGGTAACTGTCCGGCACAAACAAATCTTTGAATCGTGCCAAGTCTGACGATTCAAAATTCCGCTGGCCTTCGCGTTCCTTGCCCAGAAACGCATCCAGCAACCGCTGATAGACAATCAGCCCCGGCGCGACAATCAGGAAGTTGCGCGTGAACCGTTTGTCTTGCGGCGAACGCGCGGCGTTGAGCAACTGCCAGTAAAGAATCGCTTGCAGCACCCATGTCTTGCCTGTGCCAGTCGCCATTTTCAGGCAATACTTCGGATGCCTGCTTTGAACCACTTCTTCCAACCGCCGCGCCGTCAATAAATCTTCCGCCGCAAGTTTCTGGTAAAGGTCAACCAGCGTGTCCGGCTGCAAAACTTCGTGGCAATAAATCGTGTGCAAAAGTGCCTGCTTTTGTCCGTCGTGAAAATTTACGCCGCGCGTGTCGCAACAATCCTGTTGAAACCACCACCGCAACAAGTCTGCTGTCACTGGCGTCACCTTTTGCAGAATTGGCGCGTTGCCGGATTCCAAGCCAGCGCAATCCGCTTGCAGGCGCGGTGTCAGAGCCTTTACGAGTGGCAGCATCCTTACTTCCATAGGTCAAACGGTTTTAATCACCTCTGCTTCGTAGCCAAAAACATCCACCACGCGCACACAAACGCGCCGTGAACCGCTTTTCACTGGCAAGCCGCTCAAGACAGCCTTGCGCACAACATGAAGCGGGTCGTGGTCGTTATCCGTGTTGCCGCGATAATCCTGCCACACGCTGCGGAAAACTTCGCCGTCATAATCAGGGTCAACGCTCCAATACTCCACCAGCGCAAGCGGGTCACTGGCGGAAATCTTCTGTAATTTTTCCTTGTCCTTCGCTTCCAGATTCAGCGCGTCCGGCGAAAGCAAAACGTAGTTGTCCAGTTCCACCGTCAGCACTTCGCCGCTGGCAATCGCCTTGCGTTCAATCGGCTTCACCGTCACATATTGCAACGACGAAAAACGGATGCGTTGCGCGTCGAAATCCGTTTTCAGTTTTTCAAAGCCGCCGCTCTTTTTCAGGCGGTCAAGCAAGTCCGGCGGAATCACCAGCACTTCCAGTTTGTCATCGTTCAAGCTCGTTATCACATGGCCGATGTCCGCCGTGAAATTCCAACCCAGCACCACGACTTTTTCCCAGCCGCCCAAATGTGAGCCGCGCAACTCCTGTGCTTTTTTCAGCGTCGTCAAGCCCGTCAGCTTTTGCGGTGAATCCACAAAGACAAGTGTGCGCCCTTGCGGAATTTTGCCGAGATTGCGGTTCGGATTGTCTTCTGCGTCCAGCGGCAATGCGCCGTAAAGTCCAAGAACGATTTGCGACAAATCACCAACGCGAAACTTTTTGCCGAGTGCGGAACGCGCGGCTTCCACCTGATAATCGCCGATGGCCTGATAAAAAAACGGACGCGCACTCTGGTCAATCAGCCGCTTGCGCATAATCATGCAGGCGGGTTTGCCGAGGTCAGCAGTAATCCAGCGGCGATTTAATTTTTCCGCGACGGCAGCGGTAGTCCCTGAACCACCAAAAAAATCAGCAACCAATGAGCCTTCATTTGACGACGCTTGAATGATGCGTTCGAGAAGTTTTTCCGGTTTTTGCGTGTCGTAATCCGTTCGCTCGTTGGCAACTTGATTCACAATGTCAATTTTCCAGTAATCGTGCGGGGCAAATCCTTTTCCCAAATAATCGCGGACAACTAATTCTGGATGCGTCTTTTCCCAAATCGGGTCAACATCCTTTGCGGAGCGGATTGGGCTTCCAGAAATTCCACGTCCGCAAAGTCGGTAGTAACCGTTTTCGTCTTTAAGTTTGAATTTTTTTATTGTCGCTTCGGAATACGGTTCAAGAACGCTGTCAGCTTCCCAATTAAAAATCTGCCCGTCTTGTGTTTTAGAAAAAACCAAAATGTCGCCGTGTTTTCTATTCCAGTATCGCTTTGAAAACTGTCGCGTCGTGTAACACCAAACGACGTTATTCATAAAACAGTTCCTTCCAAAAATTTCGTCCAGAGCGAGTTTTACATAATGCGACGTGCGCCAATCCAGATGGACGTAAATTGAACCTTTGTCGGAAAGCATTTCACGCATGAGACACAAGCGCGGCACAATCATCGCCAGATAACTTGCCGTGCCGTCAACCCATGTATCGGAATAGGCGAATTGTTCAATCACCGTCGGCTTCTGTTCCACGTCGCCGCCCGCCAGCGTGATTTTCGTGCGGTAGTCGGCTTTGGAATCAAACGGCGGGTCTATGTAAATCAGGTCAACCTTCCCGCGCAGCGACGGCGTATTTTCATCGCCCGCAAGCAAGGCGGACATTGCCAAAAGATTGTCGCCGTAAATCAGCCGGTTGAACCATTGGCGAGTTGCGCCCGCCGTGAGTTCGGTTTGTCCGCCCGCTTCGTTAATTAGTGAGAGATTCCCCGCGAGCGTCGCTTTTGCTTTTTCCGAAGTTCGCAGTCCTTGAAATTCCTGCCAGTTCGTGTCCTTGGCCGGCGTCACCAGTTCGCGCGTCTGCAAGCCAACGCGACTCCGCGCTTCCAACCCTTCCATGATGCGTTCCGCCTGCCGCTTACCGGCGCGGACAATTTCGGGAAGCTGCTCAAGGAGCGTTCGGTTGCTGCGGGATTCTGTTGGTGTTGCCATTGCGAGAAACGCAACTGCAACCACGGGAGATCAAATGAAGAGGCGCGGACTTAACGCACCCCGCCTCAAGGCACTGCGAAGAGCCTACACAGAAGGGAAACGCCAAGCCGCGCCCATTTGGGCGCGCTAGGTCGGTCTTCTGTGTGGGCTTGCAAAAATTCGCAGTTTTTGAGGCAGCCCGTAGCCGTAGCTACGCTAAATTGTTAAATAATTATTTTTTGGTTTTTATATTTTTACGGACGCGGCGAGTGTGCGCGGAAATTCCGGCAGCGTCAATTTTCACTTTCGGCAAAAATGGTTGCGCGCCGATAAAATTTGTTCGCGCAATTTGGCAAAACGCCGCAAACTTCCCGGCAACCGGCAGCCTGAAATTTAATCCGAAACCCAAAAGCGCGTATGCCAGAAGAATCTCCCAAACCCGGCGGCGAAGTGATCCTGTTCCAGACGGAAGACGCGCAAACGCGTCTGCAAGTGCGGCTGGACGGCCAAACGGCATGGCTGACACAAGCGCAAATGGCGGAGCTTTTTCAAACCACGCCACAGAATATAACGCTCCATCTAAAAGCCATTTACGAGGAAGGCGAATTGAACGAGGCGGCAACTTGTAAGGATTACTTACAAGTTCGTTTGGAAGGCACGCGGCAGGTGGAGCGGGCTTTGCGACATTACAGTTTGGACGCGATTATCGCCGTCGGTTATCGCGTGAAATCGGCGCGCGGCACGCAGTTTCGCATTTGGGCAACGCAGCGGTTGAAAGAATACCTCGTGAAAGGTTTCACGATGGACGATGAGCGTTTGAAAAATCCGCCCGGTAAAGGGCAAACGGATTATTTTGACGAACTGCTGGCGCGGATTAGGGACATCCGTTCATCGGAACGCCGGTTTTACCAGAAAGTTTTGGACATATACGCAACCAGCGTGGATTACGATCCAAGCGCGGCGGCGTCACAGAAGTTTTTTGCCACGGTGCAAAACAAAATGCACTTTGCCACGCATGGCCAGACGGCGGCGGAAGTGATTCATGCGCGAGCGGACGCCGGGAAACCTTTCATGGGCATGGTGACGACGCGACCCGGCGGTCGCGTGCGGCGCGAAGATGCGGCGGTCGCAAAAAATTATCTGACGGAAGACGAATTGCAGGTGCTTAACCGCATTGTGAATCTCTACCTTGAATTTGCAGAACTGCAAGCCTTGGAGCGCAAGCCGATGACGATGCACGACTGGATTGCGAAGCTGGATGAATTTCTGAAAATTTCTGGGCGCAAGCTGCTGGATCACGCCGGGAAAATTTCGCATGACGCGGCGGTGACAAAAGCGGAACTGGAATTTTCCAAATTCCGCGCGCTGGAAGATGCCAAGCCAAGCCCGGTGGAAAAAGATTTTGAATCGGCGGTGAAAAAATTGAAAGCGTTGAAACCCGCCAAGAAAAAAAACTGAATTTTTAGCGCGCCAATCCGAAAGTTCGTAGAATGATTTCGGTATTTTTCTGATTTTCAGTTTTTTGGCAAAAATAGATCAATTTATTTTTTCAATAAAGCCATTGGCTAATGGATTCAAACGTCGAGCGTGTTCTCTTGCCCAAACAAGCCATTTCATTTCAACAGAATCAGTTTGTAATTGGCCGTGCGCATTGGTCATTTGTTTTTCACTGGCATCTATGAAGGCGCAAAGATTTATTGATTGCATCCAACGTTGCGCCTGATCTTCCAAATTTTTTCGGCGTCCCAGTTCAAGCGTCTCTTGTCGAGCGGCTTCTTCTCGCCGCCGCCGCGCTTCTTCCCACTGGCGGTTTTGTTCTTCGCGTTTGATAGCCAATTGCTTTATGTCTTTTGCGCAAATAAATAATCCATTTACTATATTTTCAATTTGTTCCTCTAAATTATGTTGCTTTGAATCGTTCCACTTTTTTTGACAGGCACTGTCAGTATATTCCTGAATTTCAAACCGAAAATGTCCCGTTGGATTCAACTGCCATTTGTTGAATTGCCATGATGAATCAGATTCGTCCTTCAGACGTTCGGTTCGCTTGGTTTCTTCAATAAGCAGACATTCGATTCTTTCGCTATCAATACGAATTTCTGAAAGCTCTGAATCTTTAACGCGCACAAACTCTGCGCCGCGTTGCACCAAAGCTCTAACAAGCGAATCCATGACGAAAAGAGCGCGATTAAGTTGCTCTTTTGAAACTTTTATTCGCAACACTTTGTGCCGCTGCAATCCATCGAGTAATCCCACGGTTGTCCTATACGGGGAACTGGCATCAAGGATTTGTTTCATTTTACGCACTTCGGGGTGAGCGCGCCTCAAATCGAAAGTTGTCATGGTTTAGGTTGAGTGGGTCATGTTTTTGGCACTTGGACAATTAAAAATTATTTTACCATGTTAATTTAATCTATTGTTCGTGGCTTAAAAAAAAACGACCGACCGATCATCCATCCCAAAACCGTCCGATTTTCCGCCAAATTCGGATTTGTGCGCGTGCAAAGAAGAGCCTTTATTTTGTGCGTAAGTGCGCCCCATTTAGCCTAATGTGAGGAGCATTTCCGCACGTTTCCGCCGATGGCTAGGCTTTTTGTGCGTCCGTCCAAGTGATTATCCCGTCCGGCGCACAGTGCAGCCAAGTGGCAAAACGTCCGTGCGGGGATAATGCCGCATAAGCCGCCGTTTTTCCAAAGCCGAGATTTTTCAAACCAATAACGGCGGCTGTCCGATTTAATTTCCGCGTGCCATTTTCAAAAACTTTTGCCAAATCTACGCGGGTGACGAATTTCTTTTTAATCGGCGGCGGAGATTGTGTCACGATCTTGGCGGCAGCAGGCATAGGGACGGGAATAGCTATTTTAGGAACGGCTGGCGGTAGGACAGCTAAACGCGGAACGGACGGACGCGGAACGGCGGCGGACTTGGCCGGATTTTCCGCCGGAATTTGCCGAAATACAGGCGTTTCCACTACTTTCCGTGGAATTTCCGCTTTGTCCGCTGGCACGGTTTCCGGCTTGGTTTCCGTGGCTTTGTCTGGAAACAGCCAATTCAGGACAAGTAAGGCTGTGCCGCCGATAATAATGACCGGAATCGCCGGAGCAATTACTGGCACAAGTGGAGCAATGGAGGCAATTAGCGGAGCGGTTTGTTTTGGATTCATAATTTGGGGTAGTTTTTATTTAATCGGACGGGAGTTGAAAAAGGTGTCCGTAATGTCCGCACGGACACTTCGGACGCTTTTTTCTCACTTCCAAAAATCAAAAAATAATTCCATAGCATATCAGTATGGTTTTTCCTCGTTTGCACCAAGCAGCCGAAAACCTTTCCAGCCGCGTTGTTTTTTGCCGTCCGTGCCTTTGATGTCGTGCCGGACAGTCGCACGGAAAATCCGCTGGGCGACTTCCTGACAATCGCGCCCAAATAAATTTCGGCTCAAGCCCGTCCAGCCACGATCCGCGCAGTAATCAGCATAAGCCGCGTAAGCATCCGTTATGGTCAAACCTTCGGCGGCACTGTCAGCAAGGCAACGATCCTTAAAAAATTCATTCACCGAATCGCTTTCCAGCAACAATTCATCTACGCGGGATTTTTGGATCGGCGACAAGGCAAGCTGCCAGTTCGCGGAGCGGAGCGCGTAAAGGCCGTCGAGCATCCAATTCAAAACACCGGACGCCTCGTTTGCCAAAATCTGCTTGTCGAGATCGGGAATGGCGTTGGCGGGTTTGGATTTCTCATAGGCGATGATTTTCAAGCGGCGTTGCCATGCCGCAACGTCGCCTTCTAGGTGAACCACCAGCCGCGAATTACTGGTGGCGACGATGTTAAATTCGCAAGTGAGCGACGGCGCGGCCATGCTGCTTTTAAGTTCAACCGTGATCGGATCGCCGCCGGTTAAACTTTTCAGGATGGAAGCATTTTCGTTGCTCAAAAAATTCGCGGGAACATCCGCGCCATAAAGCAACGTGCGGTCAATCAATCGGCCAATTTCAAACCGCTGATTCAATTGCTCGGTTCGCAAGCTGCCAATGTTCGCTTCGCCAATGATGCCTTTCAGCACGCGAATAAATGTCCCCTTGCCCGCGCCCGCCGTGCCGCTCAAAATCAAAATTGCCTGTGATATGTTCCGGCCAACCAGTGCAAGGCCGCACCAGCGTTGCAAAAGGCCGATGTCGTCAAAGTCGAGTGAGTTTCCCAAAAGGACATTTTCAAACATCGGACACTTCGCGCCGGGAACGTAGTTAATCGCCAGTTTGTTGCGGAAATGGTATTGCGGCGAAAAATCCAGCAACGTGCGATCACTGACACGCAAGACGCCGTTGCCAACGGGCAAAAATTGTTCCATGCCGCCGGTAAAAAAATCATCTACCACGACGTTGAATGATTTTGCCCGCTTCACCGCGCCCGCCAGCGCGGATGAATCGCGCAATCCAAATTCCAGCGCGTCCACGTCGCAATTTTCTTTGCAGGCACGCGCGCACGAAAGCAGCAAAGCCGAAAGCCGCGCGGAAATATCTTCATCACTCGCCAGCGTGTAAATTCCGCGTCCGGGCGTGTAGGTGTAAAAGCGGTTTTCGCCGCGCAAGTGAACTGTCGGCTCGTTTGGATTTGCCGCTGCGCCCAAAGTTGCGGCCATGAAACTTTCGTTAAGATCATTGGCCTTGGTTCGGTTGTTGGCAGACTTTTGAGAAACCGGCTCGCCGTGCATTTCCGCCAGCGCGGGAAACTATTGCTTAAACCAATCGTTTGGCGTTATGTCTGCGGCTATGTTGGCAAACAACTCAAATTCAGTTGCGGCTTCGGCAATCTCGCGGAGTTGCTCGGCTGTGCCGCCCGTCGCAAAAAAATCGTGCGCGTCTTTCACCGTTTTGCCTGTCGTGTCTGGCAACTCGAAAACTTTTACCGATGACATTTTGCCTTTGATGCTCGCGGCGACGGCGACGGCGTGCTTGCGTCCGGGCGCGTCTTTGTCGGCAATGATGCGAACGGATTTTGCGCCGTTAAAATACTCGGCAAAATTATCCTGCCATTTGCCCGCGCCGCCTGCGTTACAAGTGGCGTTGAATCCATTTGCCACTAGCGCGGCAACGTCCTTTTCACCTTCGGCAATAAATACCGTCTCGCCTGCTTTCGCCGCCGTTATGAGTTCAGGCAACCGATACGGGACAAGTTCAACGCCTTTCAAATTCCAAATATATTTACCCAACTGCGCGGGGTCTGGCCGACGCTGGCGAAAATCTTTTGGATCGTAGCGGCAAACTTCAAACAGCAATTCCCCTTTTGCGTTACGGTAAGAATACTTTTCTATGAGGTTAAATTTGCCGCTCTTTTTCTCGGTATTTTTTTTGAAAAATAATTCGGCTGGTTTTATACCGAGCGCGGCGGTGATATTTTCAAACGTGCATCCGGCATGACATTTCAAAAGCAAACCGTCGCGCCCTGTGCCAATAGACAAGCTCGCGGTTTGATCTTCGTGCGCCGGGCATCGGCAAATAAACCCTTCGCCCGCTGGCTTCGGCTCGCTGCCCGTTTTGGTGGTGATCAAGTTTTTCAGTTCGGTTAAATTCATATCCCGCGCCTTTTATTTTTGAGCGTCGGGATTAGCGGTTGTATTCAACCGAGGCCGGTATTCCTCAATGATGGAATTTTGCAGGGCGAGCGCACGTTTGGCGGGACACCGCACCACGGCAACTTCCACCTTTGAAACGGCAAATGTTGCGCCCGCAGTTTTGCCTGTCCAATGTTGGAAATGCCGGAGCAAGGTCGAGTAAAGACGATCCGTGTGGCTTTCACCGACATAAACCACGTCACCGGCGAAAATAATCCAGTCGGATTTTTCGCGGATGAGATAAACGCCGGATTTACCCTTTAACGCTTTTACCCATTCGGCGATCTGGCGTCCTTCTTTGACGGGGCGAAATTCAAGGCTCATGCAACACCGCCTTTCTGTTTGCGTAGTAATGCCGCTTCAATGGACGGCCAATGAAACAGGACGCGCCGCCCGCCAAGACGGACAGAAGGGATTTTGCCGGTCGTGCGCCAACTAAACAGCGTCCGACGTGAAACGGGGAGACGTTTCAACAGTTCTTTTTCGTCAATGAAGCCCGTCTCGCCCGACGTGGCTTGTTGTTGCGGTGTATTTGTCATGTTTGTGTCAGGCTTCATCAGCCTTCACAAACACGCGGCTAGTTACCTTTCAAACACTGAAAACACACAAAGACTCAATGTTTATAAGGTTTTAAAGGTGTTACCTTCCGTTACGGTAACACCCCTTCTGTCCGGCTTATTTCTCCTCGTCTTGCACCAAATCGGCCTTCTGATGCGCCCTAACGGATTCATGGCGGCGGTAAGTAACTACGCGGAATCCAGTTTCTTCACTAAATGTTTTGAACCACAACGAAACAGTTTTTTTTGACACCCCAAATTCGGCGGCAATTTTTGACAACGACCCCATTTTTTCTTTGTCGGTTAAATATAATTTAACGGCTTTTTCAATTCGCGCTTTCGTCGTAATCGCCATGCCCGCCGGATCGAACCTCATCCATTTCGATAACGCTTCTTTTAGGGTGTCATTTGTTACAGCTTCGGCTTTGGAAAGTGATTTTTGGGTTTGCTCCAATTTTATTGTTACGGCGGCAAGTTGTTTTTCGTTGGCCGAGATAGGTTTCTTTTGGTTAGACGGTCGAAATTCCGTGAGCCAAATCTGATTGCTCCAAGTTGCTAATAGCTCTTTGCATCTTGTGATTTCCATTATGCTTTCGCCGAATTTTGAAAAAAGTTCCGCTAAAGTTGGATGTGGCTCTTCATTGGAATCAGCAACGGCCAATTCAGCCTTTTTCCAAAACTTGATTATTTCGTCTAAAAGCTCGGTAACTTTTGCGAGGTTGCCTTTGGTATCAACCCAAGCCACAGCGCGGACATAATCTTTATGGACGCGCAAGTTTTCGTCGCGCGGAATTTCTACTAGCCTCACACCCATCCTAATTGATTCCAGCAAGGAAAGCGGCTTGCCGTTAAGCAGCCAACTGTCTTTTCCGTCGGGTTGGATCATCGCGACCTCAAATAACCTAAAGTCTTGGATTTGCCAATTGCCGTAGATATGTCGGACAGAAAAAACCGCTTTATTTGTAACAAGTTTTTGGCCTCGCCAGCCCTTTACAATGTGTTCCTCGCCGCAAATGACGGCACGATATGGAAATTGAACGCTCATTTTTTGTAATTACTAAAAAATTATTTTTGCTCGCTTGCGGGATTAACGGCAAACCACTTTTCTGCGTCTGTCTTTGTCGCCAACCCTTTGTAATGCGCGTGAATCATCGCGGGCGAATTGCCAGCTTGTTGCGCCGTTAAATTCTCGTTCGCATGAAGCGCAAAATGATAGGTGCAAAAAGCGTGGCGCAAGCCGTTCGGTTTGCGACTGATTTTGGCGTTTTTGCAAAGCGTGACAAAGGCTTGTTGAAAAGTTACTTCATGCGCAGGCCAGAGCTTGCCAGCTTTATTTTTCCTAAATGGTTCAAGCCAAGTTTCCAGCGCGGGGCAAATTTCCACAATGCGCCGCTGGCGAGTTTTGCTCTTTCCCGCCGTAATTTCAATGTGTCCATTCGCGCGCCAAATACCTGTCCAATCCAAACTTAATAATTCTGCCGTGCGCAGTCCGGCCAAGCTGCCGATGGCAATTATCGGGCGCAAAGTATCATCCGCATTTGCGAGCAACGCGGCCAGTTCAGCGGGCGAATAAAAGGCGACTTCGCCGTTATTGGCGTGTTCGGGGCGCAAGCTGTCAGCGTCAAATAGGCGATGCGTGATAGATAGGTAATCTTTGCGGACTGCCCAATTCAAAAATTGCCGGATGGCGGCGCGGTAGTGATTACGGCTTTTTGGGGAAATTGCTTTGCGGCGATTGCGTGACTTGGATTTTAGGTTGCCCAAAGATTCAATGAAGCCATCCAAATGCCTCTTGGTTAAATCGCAAACTGGTGTGCCGGGAAATGCAGCGGCAAATTTTCCCAATTGAAGCTGGCGATTGTAGGCATACTTCGCAGAAAGTTGCGCCCGCTGGCCTTCGACTGCTTTGGTGCGCGTTTCGTCACCTTTCAAAAATTCGTCAACGGCTTCGCCAATGTCTTTGGCGGTTACGACGGCAATGTTTTTAAGAAATCCATCTGCCGCCTCACGCAATGATCGTTCGCCTAATTTTTTGGATGCTTCGACAAATTCAGAAATGGCAGCGGGCAAAGAA
>Ga0208507_1001048_pt1 | contig 16148 bp, 20 predicted proteins | sample CryBogCBH12Aug01_FD_184626 | JGI IMG/M metagenome (GOLD analysis project Ga0208507, IMG submission 184626) | Freshwater microbial communities from Crystal Bog, Wisconsin, USA - CBH12Aug09.1 (SPAdes) (version 2) | ecosystem: Environmental > Aquatic > Freshwater > Lake | place: Crystal Bog... | reverse complement strand
CAACCGCGAAATCCGCACCAACGCACGCATACTCGCCGCGAGCAACCGCGACCTCGAAGCCGAGGTGAAGGCCGGTCGTTTCCGCGAGGATTTATTTTATCGCCTGAACGTCGTGGAACTGAATCTTCCGCCGTTGCGCGAACGGCGCGAGGACATTTTGCCGCTGGCGAATTTGTTCACCGCCGAGTTTGTCCGCAACCGCGCGCGGCTCGCGGAGGCGACGGTGAACTGTCTGCAAAATTATGCGTGGCCGGGCAATGTGCGCGAACTGCGTAACGCCATCGAACGCGCCGTGCTGCTCTCGCAAAGCGAATTGATTTTGCCCGAACATCTGCCGGCCAAATTGCGCGAGGCCGCGAAATCTGCCGCGCCGCAGCCGGCGGTGGACGCGCAGACGATGGATGAAATCGAGCGCCACGCGATTCTGGCTGCGTTGAAACAGCACAAGTCCAACCGCACGGAAACCGCAAAGGCGCTGGGCATCAGCCGCCGCGCGCTGCTCTACAAATTGCAGCGGCTGCGCCAGCAGGGCTTTCAGTTCGAGTGAACCGGCGGCCGGAGTAATCCCATCCCAGACAACCTAGTCAAATGGAAACTAAAATCCTTCTTGACGCCAGCCGGGATTTATTAAAAATTTATCCCGCACTCCATGTGGACTCGGGGAACAGTCGGAAGTTTTAATGCAAGCCATCGCGCAGCCGTAACGCGCCCTGACCGGAGAATTTTTTTACCCCAAGCCGGTCAACTTCTGCGCGCGGCGCAATTTTCCCGCCGCCGCCCCCAATTACGAAGGGCTGTCCCCAATTCGCAAGCGACCTCCCCCGTTTTTCCGGCGACGTTCCCCATTTTCCGGACGGCTCCCCCCATTTTCCCGACCACCGCCCCCAATTTTCGGATGGCCTCCCCCATTTTCCCGCCGCTTCCCCCCAATTTTTCTGCGTCTCCCCCCAATTGCCGGAGGGTTCCCCCCAATTTCCCGACGACCTCCCCCAATTTTTCCACCACCACGCCCGTTGGCAATGGTCTGTTTTCCAGCGATTTATGCCATTTTCATTCTCTCATATCGGTCAACAGATGCCACCCTTTAACACCTTCCAAGCTACCTTTATTAACCCCCTTGACCTATGCGTATCGCGTATTGGGATTCCGGCGACCCGGAAATGCACTTCGACAATCCGAACCTAATTTGGTCGTCACCAAGCTACCTCCGCGAGCCGGGCGATCCTGGTTACATACCACCTTCTCCAACACCAACAACAAATAAACATATGAAAACTCCGCACTGCCCCGTCCCCGTCATCAGCTACAACGGCAACCTCATCGTCGCCGCCGCCACCAAATATCCCAAAGTCGCCGCCCGCCTGCCCGCCGGTTATCTCGCCGCGACCACCACCGCCCTTGGCAAACTGCCCGCCGACACCACAGGCCAGAAAATGGCTCAAGGCGAAACCGGCAACCTCACCGCCGCGCAACAAGCCAACCTCGATTCGTTGTTACATTGCATGGGACATGCGCGCAAAACCGCCAAGCTCGCCTTCCCCGGTCAGGACGTGAAACTGCATCAGGAATTTCAAATCGGCACCCACGACTCGCACGAACTCGGTGCGGTGCTGGGCCGGGCCGACATCATTCTGGCTTCCGTGCAAACCACTGCCAATCTGGCCGCGCTGAAACTCCGGGGCTGGACGGATGCCGACACCACCGCCTTCACCACCGTGCGCGGCACGTTTCCCGCCAGCAGCACCGCGCAACAATCCGGCCAGAGCGACGCCAAAAAGGCGACCGCCGCAAAATCCGCCGACGCCGCCGACGCCTACGAACGGCTGTTGACCATCCAAAACGCCGCCGACCTGGAATTCCCCGCCAGCAACCCGGCCAACGCCCCCACCCGCGCCGAATTCCGGCTGGGCATCTTCCCGCCGGATCACCATACTGCGCCCGCTGCGCCAGCGCCGACGCCGCCGGCGACACCGAAGCCGTAAACTAAAAGCTTTTGAGACATTACGGAAACGGCGAAGGCGCTGGGCATCAGCCGCCGCGCGCTGCTCTACAAATTGCAGCACCTGCGCCAGCAGGGCTTTCAGTTTGAGTGATTTTTTGCGAGAGGACAAAATGGAAAAGAACTTAAATCAATCGAAACAGGATAGACTGCACCACGCGGCTTCTATTCTCTGTTAGGCGGCTACACACTCTGCTTATGAAATATTTTCTCTGGATTGATGGCAAGCAGGACGGCCCTTTTGACATAAAAACCATTCGTGAGCTAATTGAAGATGGGCGAGTTATTGACGTCACACTCACCCTTCCAGAAGATGGCGGCGGCGAGTGGCAGCCGCTTTCAAAGTATTACGGCATCATCGATCCACCGAAGCTACCAGAACCACCACCTGCACCAACACCGGCACCGCCTGCGCCCAAACCAATTCCAGAGTTTGCATTGCCTCCAATCGAGGATTCTGTTGTTGCCAGTGCGCTTACAATCATAGCCGCGCTGGAACTTATCGGTTCACCCATTGCTGGACTCTTAATTGGTGCTGACAATCATGGAAACGAAAACGAGGGTTGGCTAGTATTTCTCTGTGGAATTATTAGCGGATTGATTTTACTTGGTTTTGCGAGAGTTATTCAAAATACATCCGAGTCGTCACAGAGGTTGCGGCGTCTTGAGATGTTGATGCAGAGAAGTTATGACGACAAATGAGCCGCCTAAAATCAGAATAGGCTGCAAGACGTGGCTTCTAGTATCTTTTAGGTGGCGTTGTCAGCCGATTTGCCATGCGAAGCCAGAACTTACAGTAAGCAACAAGCAATAGATGATTATATGACTGATACAGGCAAAATCGGACTTGTTGTCGCTGGCTGGTTGGCTACTACTTGGCTGGCTTATCGTTGGGGACTACAATCTCAAAAATTGCAGCGAGTAGCCGCCGCCAAGAGTGCCGCCGAAAATCGGAAGCGTGAGTTCTTGGCTTCCATGCAGGCTTGGCGTCACGAGATTGACCGATTGCATATGCACGAAGGCAGTGGCGGGTTTGAGCATCGCTCGGAGGTTTTCCTCGATGGCGTTTCTGGCTTTCTTGCCATCGCCGAGACTATCAAGGATGATTTCACCACTCCTGACGCTCGGAAGCAGTTTGAGGATTTGGTGGCAGCAGTTCCCAAGTGCTATGTTCTTCACCACGACAAGATACTGAAGGCCATAGATGATGTTATTATGTTTGCCAAGTCCGCCACGTAAAATTGGAAAAGGCTAAAATCTTTCCTGACTGTTTCCCCTTCGCCACCGGCAAACCCGCGCCACCCGCGCGGCGGCTAAATCCTCCCCCGCCCCAGCCACAACGCGGTGGTTGAAAATAGCCCGCTGCTTTAGCTGCGGGACTGGCGGACAAAATGGAATCGAGTCCCGGAGGGACGGCCTGAACGTGCGTTTCAAATCTTCCGCCGCCCCGCTGGGGCTGGAATTGTTTTTGGATTTCACACCCGCAGTTAAAACTGCGGGCTATTGTCGTCCGCGCCGGTGGCGCTTGGCGCAGAAATATTTTCAGTCAGCTTTTCAGCAGCGCACCCAAGTCCAGTTCCCGCGTGAACATCGCCAGTTCGCCGGCCGGCGTGCGCGGCCATTCGGCGGCGGGCCGGTCGCGGTAGAGTTCCACGCCGTTGCCGTCAGGGTCGCGCAGATAAATCGCTTCGCTCACGCCGTGGTCGGCGGCGCCGTCGAGTTCCCCGCCCGCCGCCAGCACGCGGCGCACGGCGTCCGCCAGCGTCGCGCGGTCGGGATACAAAATGGCGACGTGATACAGCCCGGTGCTGCGCGGCGGCGGCGGCGAACCGCCCTTGCTCTCCCAGGTGTTCAACCCGATATGATGATGATAGCCGCCCGCCGAAATGAACGCGGCCTGCGTGCCGAATTTTTGCTGCAATTCAAATCCCAAAACGCCGCAGTAAAATTTCAACGCGCGGTCGAGGTCGGCGACTTTCAGGTGAACGTGGCCGATGCGGACACCCGCATCAATCGGCGCGGAAACGGATTTTTCTTTCATGGCGAAAGACTAAGTCAACTTCCGCCGAAACGCGAATCAACGCGTGCCGAAGCGACGGCGGAATCCGCCGGAGCGCGGAGCCGTGCTGGGGAAATGGCGCTCGTTGCCGCCTTCGCGATTGCCGCTGGCCGGCTCGGCTGGCGGACGCTGACCAGTGCTGAACTGCGGACGAGCACCTTGCGGGCGAGAACCGAATTGCGGACGGCCACCCTGCGGCGGACGCGGCGCGGAAGATGGACGTTGAGAATTTTGCTGGCCGCGCTGCTCCTGACGCGGCGGACGCTGGCCGCGCTGTTGCTGATGACGTGGCTGACGGCGTTCTTCGTCGGCAGGATTGTAGGGCGGCGCGGCGGAGGTGTAATTGAAGCCTTCCGCCTTTTTCCGCACGAGACCACGGCCGATGAAGCGTTCGAGCGCGCGGAGTTCGCCGTGATCCTCGTTCGTCACAAAACTGATGGCGTCGCCAATTTGATTCGCGCGACCGGTGCGGCCGATGCGGTGGACGTAATCTTCCGAGTGCATCGGAAAATCATAATTCACGACGTGCGAAATGCCGTCCACATCAATGCCGCGCGCCGCAATGTCCGTGGCGACGAGCACGCGCACGGCGCCGGACTTGAAATCATTCAGCGCGCGCAGCCGCTGGTTCTGCGAGCGGTTGGAATGAAGCGTGGCGGTCTTGATGCCCGCCTGTTCCAAATGGCGCGCGAGCCGGTCGGCGGCGTGTTTCATCCGCGAGAAAATTAAAACCATGTCCATGTTGGGTTCTTTCAACAGATGGACGAGCAGCGCCGTTTTCAAATGCTTCGGCACTTCATAGACGAGCTGCGTGACGGTCTCGGCGGGATTCGCGCGGCGGCCAATCTGGACAATTTTCGGCGCGCGTTGAAATTCGTGCGTGAGCGCTTCAATCTCCTTCGAGAGCGTGGCGGAAAACATCAGCGTCTGGCGCTGCTTCGGAAGCTGGCGGACAATCTGCCGAATGGACGGGAGAAAACCCATGTCGAGCATCCGGTCGGCTTCGTCGAGGACGAGAAATTGGAGGCTGGAAAAATCGCCGTTGCGGCGGCCAAGCAAATCAAGCAGGCGTCCGGGACAGGCAACCACGATGTCAGTTGCGGAACGCAACGCGCGGATTTGCGGCTGTTCGCCGACGCCGCCGAACACGGTGGCGATGGTGAGCGGCAGATGTTTGGCGTAGGCGCGGATATTCTCCTCAATCTGCACGACGAGTTCGCGCGTGGGCGCAAGAATGAGCACGCGGGTGCGGCGGTTCGGCCCGGCCGCGGCCTGGGCGGCAGCGAGCTTTGTGAGCATGGGCAGCGTGAACGCCGCCGTCTTGCCCGTGCCGGTTTGGGCGATGCCGATGAGATCGTGGCCGGCAATGATCGGCGGAATGGCGGCGGTCTGGATGGGCGTCGGCTCGGTGTAACCGGCTTCTTGGACGGCCTGCAAAATTTTGGGCGCGAGGCCGAGGACTTCAAATGACATAACGGAAAAAGTGTAAAATCGGGGAGCGGTTTGGCACGCTCGAATGGGCGGCGCAGCAGAAGAAGCCGCGCGCGGGAAATTTATTTCAGCCGCCAGGTGATGCGCGCCTTGTTCAAATCGTAGGGCGACATCTCCATTTTGACGCGGTCGCCGACGGTCAGGCGCACCCAGCGTTTGCGCATCTTGCCGCAGATGGTGGCAAGCACGACGTGCTTGTTCTCCAGCTCGACGCGGAACATCGTGCCGGGCAGGACGGTTTGAACCCGGCCTTCGACTTCGATGTGTTCTTCTTTGGTTGGCGCTCTCATTCGGACGAACCGATTTGAAAAATAAAAAAAGGCGGGATTCGGTTCACCCGAACCCCGCCATGAAAAATCCTAAAACGGATTAGTAACGTTCGCGACGGCCAGCGCCGCCGCCACCGCCGAATTCGCGACGGCCACCACCACCGCCGCCGGGCGCGCGTTCTTCACGCGGACGGGCGACATTGACGGTGAGGGCGCGGCCATCCAACTGCGCGCCGTTCAAGGCGGCGATGGCTTTCTGCGCTTCTTCCGCCGTGCTCATGGTCACGAAACCGAAACCGCGGGGGCGGTTGGTCATGCGATCCATCATCAGGTTGGTTTCCGTGACCGTGCCGTGCGCCGCAAAGGCGTCGTTCAGGTCGTTTTCGGTGGTATTGAAGGAAAGATTTCCTACGAATAATTTGTTGCTCATGTGATGTATTTTACTGTCCGACTAACACTGCACTCACCAGACTGTTTCCGATTATCGGATTTCAAATCATCACTGAAACAAAGTTCACTTGAAGATTTACCATGCCGTGGGACTGACAAGCTATCTAACAGGTGAGGCGAGCATGGACTCTTTCCGGCGAAGCGCAAGCATTATATTTGCAAATAAATAAGGGCGGCTTCATCCACACGGCGCAAAATGATTTGATTTCGGTCATTTACAATGTCGCCGGCTCGTCACATGATGCTCATGGCTGCGGAGAAACTAATCATTCCGCACAAAGTCAAACTGTAACTCAAATCAAACATTATGGCTAAAAAAGCTGTTAAATCCAAAGCCAGCAAACCCGCTCCGAAAAAAGCTGCCGCCAAAAAGCCCGCTGCCAAAAAGAAGTAACGTTGCTGGTTATTGTCTCTCCTGACTTAAAAACAGGAGAGACAAACTTTTCCACAACTTCATCCCGCAGCGCTCGACGCTATGCGGGATTCTTTTTCGTTTTCGATTGCCGCCGCCATGAAACTCGCCCAAGCCCAAGTTTGGAAAAAAGACGGACAATTCATCCGCATCGTTCGTCTCGAACGATTGGAAGTGGAATACAAATCCCACCCCAGTCTCACCAGCAAGGCCGGCACGAAAACCGTCACCAGCAAAAAAGATTTCTGCCGCCTGCTCAAGGGCGCGCAGCTGCTGACCGCCGGCAAAAAATCGCCGGCCATCAATGAAGCTGACGTGGACGCCGTTGCGCAGTAAGCTGAAAACTTGCAACGCGCGGAACCCAATCACTACGCCACGCTCGGCCTTGACCGCCGCTGCACGCTCGCGCAAATCCGCGCCGCGTATCGTGTGCTCGCCAAGCAGCATCATCCCGACGTTAATCCGCATTCGCCCGCCGCCGTCGCCCGCACGCAGGAACTGAATGCGGCGCATGAAATTTTAAGCGACCCCGATTTGCGCGCCGACTACGACCGCGAACTCGACGCGGCAAAAAAATCTTCCGCGCCCGCGCGCGGGACAAAAATCCAGCGCAACATTTCGCAGGATGTGAACTTGCCACTGGAAGATTTTTTGCGCGGCGCGAAACGCGAAGTCCGCATCAACGATCCTGCAAATCCGGGCGGCACGGAAATTTACGAACTCGTCGTTCCACCGGAAACCGCGCCCGGCACGCGCTTCAAGATTTCACGCAGCGAACCTTTCGCCGGCGGCTTCGTGCAACTGCGCGTGAAGGCACAACCGAACTTTCGTTTCAAAACGCGCGGCTCGGATTTGCGCTGCGATTTGAAAATCAAATCCGAACGCGCCGCGCAAGGCGGCACGGAAATGATTCGTGGAATTTCCGGCGCAATGCTGCGTGTGCAAATTCCGCGCGGCGTGGCGCGCGGAGAAATTATTCGCATCGCGAACGAAGGTTTGCCCAAAGCGCGCGGCGGACGCGGCGATTTGCTCATGCGCATCACCTATCGCGTTGAAGTCCGCGTGACGGGCGGCGGCAAATAAATTCGCGTCGGTCATTTACAATCGTCAGGCCGACGCGCACGATGTCCTGCCTTCCGGAGAAAATTCCATGCCGCAGGCGAGTCAACCACAGAACCAAAATAAAGTTATGGGCGACAAATCCCCGAAAGCCACGCAGAAAAAGTCCGGCCAGAAAGACGCCAAGGCCAGCAGCAACAACGCCAAGAAAAGCGCCGCCGCTGCCGCCAAGTCCTCCGTCAAGAAAAAGTAGCCGAAGCTTCCTGCCGCCTCTCCGAACAGCCAAATCCGGAGAGGCGGATTTTTATCCGCGATTTCATTTGTCCGTTTCGCCCGGATGCGCCTTGAAAAATTTCACAATCAGCGCCGGTGCGGAGGGTGGCACGACGTGTCCGCCCGGATGGATAAACGTCACCACTGGCGTGCCGTGGGCTGACGGATAAAGCGTGCAGTGTTCGGCCCACGGTTCGCCGGCGGTCGCGCAGCCATTGATTTTCCGCACGGTGGCCATCATCAGTTGCTGCCACGCAAACTTCACCAACGGGTCATGCTCGCCGGCAATGTGCATCACCGGTTTTGGTTTTAATTGGGCCGCGTATTTTGCGACCGCCGCGCACGGCGCGACCGCAGCCAAGACGTCGCCGCGCGTCAGCCATAGAAGACAGGTGAAGCCACCGCCGTTGGAATGGCCGGTCGCGTAGATGCGTTTTGCATCCACCTGATTTTCCTGTTTCAGCCGTGCCAGCACGGCGTCGAAAAATTTCAAGTCGCGGTCGCCGTAATCACCCGCCTTGGCCTGCCAGCCGTCGCGGTGGCCCTGCGGATCGGTGAGCTGTCCGACCGTTGGCAGCCCTTGCATATAAACGACAATGGCTTCCGGCCATTGTTGTTCGATGCCAAAACTGCGCGCGACCTGACGCGCGCTGCCGCCGTGGCCGTGGAACACAAACACCACCGGTAGGCCATTCGTTCCTGCCGCCGCCGGAATATAAACCAGCGCCGTGCGCGCCACGCCGTCCACGGTGAAATCCATCGGCCGCAAGCCGTCCGCCGCCGCCGCGCGCGCCAACAGGCTGATGAATAAAAGACCGGCCCGTAACCAACGCCATTGTCTTTGCATTTTTCTTGAGACGCGCGGCCGGCGAAAATGTTACGGCCCATGAAGTTTTCGGCGGTGGCTAAATGCGCAGTTGAGTTGCCGAGCAATAACTTGCTATGTTGTCCCTTTATGAGCCAACCTGCCTGCCCGATGTGCGAGATGACCGAAGTCTTGGAATTTCCCGACAAATGGGAATGTGTCACCTGCGGTCACGAATGGCCGCGCGCGGCTGCGCCCGAAGCCGCCGCCGGCCCGCGTGTGGTGAAAGATGCCCACGGCAATGTCCTCGCCGATGGCGATTGCGTCATCCTCATCAAGGATTTGAAACTCGGCGGCTCGTCCGTGCTCAAGGGCGGTTCCAAGTCCAAGCCTATCCGGCTCGTGGATGGCGACCACGAAATTTCCTGCAAGGTGGACGGCATAGCCGTCGGCCTGAAAGCGTGCTTCGTGAAGAAGGCGTGAGCTAGGTGTTTTTTTATTTCCCGTTTTCGCCCACCGGTTTGCCGGCCATCACCGGATAAACCAGACCGGCCAGAATTGCGCCGACGATTGGGGCCACCCAAAACAGCCAGAGTTGTTGCACGGCCCACGCGCCTGCAAATAGCGCCGGCCCGGTGCTGCGCGCTGGATTGACGGAAAGGTTTGTGACAGGAATGCCGATGAGATGGATGAGCGTCAGCCCAAAGCCGATGGCAATGGGCGCAAAGCCCTGCGGTGCGCGCTTGTCGGTCGCGCCGAGAATGATGAGCAGGAAGAAAAAGGTCAGCACCGCTTCCGCCACAAACGCTGCGAGCGCGGAATAATGCCCCGGTGAATGTTCGCCAAAACCGTTGGCCGCAAAACCGCCGGCGGTAGAAAATCCCGCCTGGCCGCTGGCAATCACATACAGCACCGCTGAACCGGCAATCGCCCCCAGCACCTGAACGATGATGTAAGGCAACAGTTCCACGGCGGAGAAACGCCCGCCCACGCACAGCCCGACGGAGACGGCGGGATTTAGATGACAACCGGAAATATGTCCGATGGCATACGCCATCGTCAGCACTGTCAAGCCGAAGGCGAGGGCCACGCCGACGAGGCCGATGCCCAGATTGATGGGCGTCACCCCTTCTGTGACGATGAATTTGGCGGCCAACACGGCGCTGCCGCAGCCACCAAAGACGAGCCAGAAGGTGCCAAAGAATTCCGCGAGTAATTTATTTTTCATGATTAAGTCTCCTAGTTAACTTATCGGGGTTGGATGTTCGGGGAGCGATGTGGCTGTCGTTAAGCCAGCAAATGTAAAAATGTCTCGCCGTGATGTGCGGCCAAGAAATTATTTTGTTGGCCGAAAACCTAGCGTAGTCGCTGACACGGCGACGCCGGGCTGGATGACTTCAATCTCAATGGAATTTATTTTTAGCGGGTGGAGCGTCGGCTTTTTGAGTTATTCACATTCGCCGCTTGACCTTTAGCGGGGCAGGGTTTTAACTGTTGGCGATTAGGCGCATTCATGCTCGAGCAATTCAAAAGCCTGTTTTCCAATGACATTGGAATAGATTTGGGGACCGCAAATTCCCTCGTCTATGTGCGGGATCGTGGAATCGTCCTGCGCGAACCTTCCGTAGTAGCCATTCAGGCGGGAACGACCAATGTTCTCGCCGTCGGTGACGAAGCAAAACGTATGTTGGGCCGCACGCCTGGCAACATCGTGGCCATCCGCCCTATGAAAGACGGCGTGATCGCCGACTTCGAAATCACCGAGGCCATGCTGCGGCATTTCATCCAGAAGGTGCATCACCGGAAACTCATCGCCCCCCGAGTCGTGGTCGCGGTGCCCTCCGGAATCACCGAGGTTGAGAAACGGGCCGTGAAAGATTCCGCCACCCACGCCGGCGCGCGTGAGGTGTATTTGATCGAGCAACCGATGGCGAGCGCCATCGGCGTTGGTCTGCCGGTGCATGAACCGGCGGGCAACATGATCGTGGACATCGGCGGCGGGACTTGCGAAATCGCAATCATCTCCCTCGCCGGCATCGTCTTCAGCCGCAGCCTGCGGGTGGGCGGGGACGAACTCGACAGCACGATTATCGCGCACATGAAGCGCGCCTACAACCTGATGATTGGTGAACGCACCGCTGAAGAAATCAAGATTCGCATCGGCTCCGCATTTCCCCTCGAACAAGAACTGACGATGGACGTCAAAGGCCGCGACCTGGGCACAGGTCTGCCGAAGACACTGACTATCCGTTCCGAGGAAGTCCGCGAAGCCTTGCAGGAACCGCTTTCGAGCATTCTCGAATCAATCCGCATCACCCTCGAACGTTGCCCTCCAGAACTTGCCTCCGATCTTGTGGATCGCGGCATGGTGATGGCCGGCGGTGGTTCGTTGATTCGCGGCATTGACCGGCTCGTGGCCGGCGAAACCGGCCTACCCGTCCATCTCGCTGACGACCCGATGAGTGCCGTCGCCGAGGGAACGGGTCGCGTGTTGCAGGAAATCGAATTCCTGAAACGCGTCGCCACGAACGCCAAATACTGATTCTTCAAAGGGGTTTCGTTCACCGCACCACGGCGCAAGCCGTGACGTAGCGGAATGTTCAAACAAAAAAATTATCTCGCGCTCGGCGCGGTGGTGTTCGTGGCAATCGTTCTTTTGAGCCTGCCCACGCGCGCGACTGCCCGCCTGAAGCTCGCGGTCGGAAGCTGGTTTCTCCCGCTGTTTGGCCTCGCCGGGGCTGCGCAACAACTTCCCGCCGACCTCGCTGATTCCGTTTTACCGCGCCGCGAACTCCTCAAGCAGGTGGACAATCTCCGGCGCGAAAATCAGCAGCTTCGTTCGCAGTCCGTCCAAAGCACCGCCATCGCCCGCGAGAATGACCAACTCCGCGCGTTGTTTAACTGGCAGCGGCAATCGCCATGGAAACTAAAGCTCGCCAACGTCGTCATGCGCGACCCGGCGAACTGGTGGCGCACGGTGCAAATTGACCTCGGCAGTCGTGATGGCCTTCGTGAAAACCTTCCCGTCATCACCGACGCCGGACTCGTGGGCCGTGTCAGTTCCGTCAGTCTCACACGGTCGCAAATCGTCCTCCTCGGCGACCCGAACTGCCATGTTTCTGCGTTGGTGGAAAATGCCGCGCGCGACATGGGCGTGCTAATTGCCGGCGGCACGCTCGACACCTCGCTCGTGGAACTGACTTATCTCGCCAGCAGCGCAAATTTGAAACCCGGCCAGAGCGTCATCACCAGCGGTCTCGGCGGTGTTTTCCCGAAAGGCATTCCCATCGGCCAAATCGTAGATTCGCGCTCCGTTGAATATGGCCTTTACACCGACGCGCGGGTGAAGCTGAACGCGAACCTCGGTTCGCTGGAACAAGTGTGGGTGCTGTTTCCATGAATTTTTTTCAAGCCATCCTGATTCTGGCCTTCGCGTTTCTCGCCGCGTTTGGCGAGGCGACGCTCGCCGCGCCGCGCGCGTTGCTCGGCGCACAGGTGGACTTGCTTCCGGCGTTGATGGTTTACGCCGCGCTCAACTCCGGCCTGCCGACCATCGCGCTGCTGGCGGTGCTGGGCGGCGTCTGGTTTGACACGCTCTCGGCGAATCCGCTGGGCGTCAGCATTCTGCCGCTGGCGGTCATTGGCTGGCCGATTTACTGGCGGCGCGATTTGATTCTGCACGATTTGCCGTTCGCGCAATTTGTGCTTGGGGCCGCCGCCAGCGCCATCGCGCCAGCGCTGACGATGCTGTTGCTGTTAAGCGGCGGCAAAGATCTGCTCGTCGGCTGGGGCACGCTCTGGCAATGGAGCGTGATGACCGCCGTCGGCGCGGTCGCCACGCCGTTTATTTTTTCGCTGATGGCGGCGTGCAACCGCACGTTGGGTTATCAGCCGCAACCGGAAATCGGTTTCCGCCCCGACCGCGAAATCAAGCGCAGCCGCAGGAAATTATGAATTGCGAATTTCAAATGACGAATAAGAGCGTGCGCCGGGTTGCGCGCGGCATCCGCCATTCGCAATTTGAAATTCAGAATTCGGAATTTGCCAAATGCTAGTCTTTGACGAACTGAAAAAGAACGAACCGCATCTCCGCCTCGTCGCGGTGGGGCTGGCGGTCGGGCTTGGCATTTTGCTCCTGGGTTTGTGGTGGGTGCAGGTCGTCTCGTCGCGCGAATACCAGGCGCATTTGGAGACGCAGCAGTTTCGCACCATCCGGCTGCCGGCGGTGCGCGGCAAGATTCTTGACCGCGAAGGCCGCGTGTTGGCCGAGAACCAGCCGCGTTACAACGTGAGCCTTTACCTCAATGACCTGCACGCGCCGTTTGACAAGGCTTACGGCGAACTTCTGAAATCCGCCCGCGCCGCGCAGAAACAAAACATCGCCAACGCGGAAAAAAAACTGGGGCGCTCGCTGACCAAGACGGAGCGAAAACAATTTGCCTTCAAGCCGGAACAGCTGCAGACGCTGCGCGAATCGGCGCGCGCCGTCGTGGCGGGCAACCTCGTGGCGCAGGTCGGCCAAAAAATGAGCCAGCCGGTCACGTTTGATCCGGTGCTATTCAATCGCCATTATGCCACGCGGCTCGCCTTGCCGTTTCCGGTGCTGAAAAATCTGACGCCGGAGCAGATTGCGCGGTTTGAAGAAAATTACACGAACCGGCTTGGCGTCGAGGTGGAATTGCAATCCGTGCGCAGTTATCCGCTCGGCGACACAGCGGCGCATCTGCTCGGTTATTTGCAGCACGACGATAGTTCATCCGAGGGCGAGGAATCTTTTTTTAACTACCGGCTGCCGGATTTTCACGGCGTGGTGGGCGTGGAATACGGCTTTGACGACGAGCTGCGCGGACGGGCCGGCGCGGAATCGTTGCAGGTCAACAGTCAGGGCTATCGCCAGTCGGAAAATATTTGGAGCCAGCCGGAGCCGGGCCAAAATGTGGTGCTGACGATTGATCTGGATTTGCAGCGCGCCGCCGAGGAATCCATCGTCAAGCATCACGGCGCGGATGCGCGGGCGGCGGTGGTGGTGATGGATGTGCGCAACGGCGACGTGCTGGCGATGGCGTCCACGCCGACCATCAACCCGCTCTTTTTTACCGGCGGTCTCACGCCAACGGAAATGCAGCAGGAAGCGGCGCGGCGCGCGGATAAAAAATTGCGCCCGGAAATCAACCGCGCGACACAGGAGAATTACGCGCCGGGTTCCATCTTCAAGGTCATCATCGGCCTCGCGGCGCTGGAAGCCGGGTTGAATCCGGAAAAGTTTTATACCGTGGAGCCGGATCCGACGCGACCGGGCAAAGGCTGCGTTTACATTGGTCGGCGCAAAATTGACGACACCGCGCCGCCCGGCGAATACAACTTCAAGCGGGCGCTGGAGCGGTCGAGCAATTCGTATTTCATTCAGGTTGGTTCGCAGGTGGCCGGCGCGGATCGCATCGTGGCACTGGCGGAAAAATTTCATCTCGGCGAAAATTTTGATTTGCCGACGCGGCAGGAAACCAGCGGCAATCTGCCGTCGTCCGAGCGCATCCATTCCGGCTGGAGCGCGGGCGACACGGCGAATATTTGCATCGGCCAGGGCGAAGTCGAGGTGACGCCGTTGCAGATGGCGGTGGTCTATTCGACGATTGCCAATGGCGGCACGGTCTTTTGGCCGCGGCTGGTTTCGCGGATTGAGCCGCAGGACCCGACCTCGCGCGACGCGGCGACGAATTTGCCGTCCATGCTGGTGCGCGACCGCATCGGCGTGAGCGGGCGCAGTCTGCGGATTTTGCACAACGCGATGCTCGCGGAAACCGAGGACGTGGAAGGCACCGGCAAGGCGGCGGTGGTGGGGCCGGAGCTGCGCATCTGCGGCAAGACCGGCACGGCGCAGGTGACGGACGAACATAATCATGTGGTGGATCTCACGACGTGGTTCGCATCGTTCGCGCCGTATGAAAAGCCGCATTACGCGGTGGTCGTGATGGTGGAGAGCGGCACCTCCGGCGGCGGCTCGTGCGCGCCGATTGCGCATGACATTTACCAGACCATTTTGGACAAGGAAAAAGCCGGCGGCGGAAAAATCCTAGCGGCGGCGAATTAAAAAATGTTTCCCCAGAACACCACACCGAGAGAATCGTTTGACCGGCTGCAAATTGCGGCGCTGGTTGGGCTGATGTTTATCGGCACGGCGTTCGTGTTCAGCGCGACGATGGTGAGCGACGAGGCGGCGGCGCTGCCGTGGTATGACCAGAGTTGGGTGCGGCAAATCATCTGGTATGCGCTGGGCTTCGGCGTGGCGGCGGCGCTGTGCGTGGTGGATTATCATACGCTGGCGCGGTGGTCATTCGTGGCGTATTGGGCGATGATCATTTGTTTGGTCGCCGTTTTGATTCCCCACATCGGCTCGATGCGCTACGGCGCGCGCCGGTGGATTGACCTGAAGTTTTTCCAATTCCAGCCGAGCGAGTTTGCGAAGGTGGCATTCGTTCTGGCCGGCGCAAATTTCTTGAGCCGGCCGCCGGATGAACTGCGCCAGTCGCACGTTTTCTGGCAGGGCATTGGTCTAATGATGTTGCCGTTCGTCTTGATTTTGAAGGAACCGGATTTGGGTTCGGCGCTGGTTTTGTTGCCAACGGGGTTGGTGATGATGTTGGTGGCAGGCACGCCGCGCCGGTATCTGGTGAAGTTAATCGTCGGCGTCGGATTGCTGGCGTCGGTATTCGTCGCGGACTTGTTGTTCGCGCCGGATGGCTGGCGGATTCCGATGGAGCAGTATCAGCGTAACCGCCTGTTGATTTATTTTGGTCGGGATTACACCCACTTTGCTCCGCCGCACGCCACGCCGGCGGAGTTGCAGCGCCTGCGTCAGCGACAGTTGGACGACGCATATAATGTGCGGCAGGCGTTGATTTCCGTCGGCTCCGGTGGGCTGATTGGAAAAGGCTGGCGGCAGGGAACCCAGAATGCTCTGGGCTATCTGCCGCGGGCGGTGGCACACAACGACTTCATCTTCTCGGTCATCGCCGAGGAGGAGGGGTTTGTTGGCAGCGTGATTGTCATCGCGCTGTATGGGGTGGTTCTCTTCACCGGATTGAGAATCGCCGGCTCAGCGCGCGACCGCCTGGGCAAACTCGTGGCGGTGGGTGTGGTCACGCTCATCTTCAGCCACGTTTTTATTAACATCGGAATGAACATTCGCATCATGCCCGTGACGGGTGTGCCACTGCCGCTGCTATCGTATGGCGGATCTTCAGTGCTGTGCTCGTTGATCGCCGTGGGCTTGATGCAAAACATCCACATCCATCGAAGAGGATATTAATTATGAGTAGCAACAACTTCTCGCG
>Ga0208507_1001047_pt1 | contig 16154 bp, 19 predicted proteins | sample CryBogCBH12Aug01_FD_184626 | JGI IMG/M metagenome (GOLD analysis project Ga0208507, IMG submission 184626) | Freshwater microbial communities from Crystal Bog, Wisconsin, USA - CBH12Aug09.1 (SPAdes) (version 2) | ecosystem: Environmental > Aquatic > Freshwater > Lake | place: Crystal Bog... | reverse complement strand
AGCCCTGACAGACTCTTCGATTGCAGTGCCAACGACTCCTGGCAAGGATCATGAGATCCCCATTACTTACGTTCCCGCACGCAATACCATCCTACTATCACTGGCTTTAGGTTGGGCAGAGTCACTGGGGGGTTTGGATATTTTTTATGGTGCCAACGCGGTGGATTATTCTGGTTACCCAGACTGCCGCCCAGAATATGTTGCATCATTTGAAACAATGGCAAACCTAGCCACTAAGGCAGGTGTAGAGGCCATGAATAATGAGAATCGCTTTCGGGTTCACGCACCCATCATTGGCATGAGCAAGTCCGAAATTATTCGGTTGGGAGCAACTCTTGGTGTCGACTATGCTCAAACCGTTTCTTGTTATCAGGCCAATGATTTAGGCGAAGCTTGTGGTGAATGCGAATCTTGCCGACTAAGACAGGTAGGATTCAAATCTGCTGGTGTTATTGATCCAACTAGATATCGAAAATCGACTTAAAAAATTAAGCTATATGCAGTTCATCCGACTGCTGAATGAGACTTTCAGCAGGAATACCAAGCATTGAATGAAGCTTCCAAATCATTTTTAAAGTTAGCGGGCGCTTGCGATTCAAGATTTCATAAACTCGATTTAACCCACCAATCATGGGCTGCAAATCTTTAGGCTTTAATCCAACTTGCTCCATCCTAAATTTAATTGCTTCGATAGGGTCCGGAAGATCAGTTGGATCATGCTTAGCCTCATAAGACTCAATCAACATTAGCAACACTTCGAAACGATATGCTTTTTTGCTTCCAGGTGCGGGTTAGTGATCAACAAAATAGGAGGCCTCTGCCAGTGCAGCTTCATACTCCATCTCGTTACGTATACGCTTTAGATCTTTCATAAACCCCATTTCCACTATCTTTGCGTTAACGCACAGGGCTACCTAGGAGGGGAATGCCCACAAATCAAGCGTCTTACGCCTGATTCATCATCCTAGCAACATAGCGCGCAATTAAATCCACCTCCAAGTTCACTGCATCGCCTTGCTTTAAAGTCCCAAGTGTGGTGTTTTGCAAAGTGTGCGGGATGATATTGATATCCACAACGCAGGCATTTGCAAGATCTTCAGTTTTATTCACCGTTAGCGAAACGCCATTGACTACGATTGAGCCTTTGTAAGCCAGAAATGCAGCAAGCTCTTTAGGTGCTTCAATTTTGAGAAGCCATGAACCATAAGGGTCTTTTGCTACAGTTGCGAAGTGGGTAACCTTACCTGTGCCATCCACATGTCCGCTTACCAAATGACCGCCAAGGCGATCATTTAGGCGCAGCGCTTTTTCTAAATTGACTGGGCCAACAACATCTAAGCCCACTGTTTTATTCAAAGACTCGCGCGAAATATCCAGACTGAAGGTATTGCTCTCAATGTGGGTTGCAGTCATACAAGCACCCTGAATGGCAATACTGTCCCCAAGAGCGACGTCATCTAAGTAATTGACTGGGGCTTCAATTTGCAAATGTAGCCCATCACCCACCGGAGTGGCGCTTTTAATCTTTCCTACAGCAGTAATGATTCCAGTAAACATGAAGAGATTTTATTCCTTAAGCTGGTTTGCTGGTTTAGCCAAGCGCAAGCGCATATCTGGCCCAAACATTGCCTGATCTAGGATTTGCCAATCTTGCCGTTGCTCAAGCGCAGTCAAAGGAGAAACGTTTGCCATGCCAATGCCATCACCCATAAAGAAGGGCGCGTAATACAACAGCAACTCGTCTACACAATTTTCCCGAAGCAAGGATCCATTCAACTTAAACCCTGCCTCGACATGAATCTCATTCATCTCACGCTCTTGCGCAAGATAAGCAAAGAGTTTTGGCAAATCTACTTTGCCATTGGCGTTCGGCAATGCAATCACCTCAATGCCACGTGCTTCAAATGCTTTTGCAGACCGCTCTTTTTCTGGGGTATCGAGTTTTCCACAAACCAGGATGACGCCGGATTGGTTTAGGTTTTCAAAAACTTTGGAATCATCTGGTGTCTCAAGCTTTGAGTCCACGATGATTCGCCAAGGCTGACGCTCTGTATCGACATCGCGCACATTCAGGCTAGGGTTATCTTCTTTGACGGTACCTACCCCTGTCAGAATTGCGCACGATTGCGCACGCCAGTGGTGGCCATCGGCACGAGCAGCTGGCCCAGTAATCCACTGACTAGTGCCATCAGGCAAAGCGGTCTTGCCATCCAAGCTTGCTGCAATTTTTAGTCGCACCCAAGGCAAGCCACGTGTCATCCTCGAAATAAATCCACGATTTAGAATCTCAGCCTCAACCCCTAAGAGACCGCAACGAACCTCTATACCTGCAGCCTTTAATTGTTTTAGACCCTTCCCAGCGACTAAGGGATTAGGATCTGACATGGCAACAATCACCAAAGCAGGTTTAGCCGCAATGAGTGCATTCACGCAAGGAGGCGTTCTACCGCTATGACTGCAAGGCTCTAAGGTCACATACACAGTTGATCCTTCTGGATCAAAACCATTGGCGCGAACATCAGCCAAGGCTTGGACTTCTGCATGGGCACCGCCAACCCTCTGGGTATAACCTCTCCCAATTACTTTGCCGCCCTTCACCACGACACAACCTACCCGAGGATTGGGATTGGCTAAATAAAGTGATTTAGAGGCCTGGGCTAAAGCCTGGCTCATGAATTCATGGTCTAAAGCGGTATACATACCAGTATTAAAACCGATTGGCGCTATTGACTGGTAAATCACGAACTATCTACAAGATTTAGCATCCTGCTGAGGGTCGCAGATTCTCCAGCGACCTCCGCTCCCCAAAATCAAATGTCGCTCTAGTTCTCGGTCTTTTAAATGCCCCAAAACCAAGCGATTTGCCACAAATCCACCTTGTGCAGTCTTAGCTGCACCAGCCGCATTAAATAGAATCCTGCGTTGCTCAGAATTAGGACCGCTAAATTGTTTTCCACCCACCTTAAAGAAGATCGGGGAAACACTTTCCTGCATGAACCAAGTCTTCTCGGCGCATGGCTTTTTGCTGCAGGCACTTTTGACTTCCCAGCCAGTATCCCAGTCATTCCGAAAACGCGGGGCAATGTAAACCGCTCTCCCCATGTGCAAGGCCTGATCACGCGCAAAATGAGCATGAGAAATAAAACGGCGTGCCAGCGTTTCCATTTCTCGATTAGCAATTTGATGTTGGAGCATAGGCATGGTGATGGTTGCTAATATTGCCACAACCAAAACTACTGCCATCAGCTCAAGTAAGCTTGCGCCACCGTCTTTAGTTGTCATTCTTAAAATCCTGGCGCCAACTGAGTCGGGTTGCATTACCAGATGCATCATCTATCTGGACAACCGACTCGAGCGTAACGGGGCCCATTGTCGATACCTTCCAGATTTGCTTGCCAATAGATTGCACAACACAGGTATCGGCAGGAAGTGTTCCCACATTTGAAATATTGCGTTCACAGACCAGCAACTTTTCTTCTGCCGCAATAAATTCCGCTTGGGTAGATTTCATGGTTTGCATGGCAATAATTTCAAGCGCAGTCATACGCTGCAGATAACCAAGCAGTGAAGCCATAAGAAGCAATAAGGATAAGACCCAGGCGATAATCAATGGAGATTGCGGCCTGTAAAAATTCGAGAAAATTCTGCAACTGACTTACCCAAGTCCATTTGAATCGTTACCTTAAATACTCTTTGAGAATTTGGTGCTACCCCCTCAATCTTTAGGTGACGAACACCATTCATTAGCGTGGTATTTTGTAGATGCCCTTGTCGATCCAAGGACTGACACATTAAAGACCCACCATTGATGCGACTACCCTTAGGCGCGCCAGTTTGGCGCTCAAGAAAAAATCCCTGGTGCGCTAAATGCTTCTTAGTGCGCTCTTTTGTTAAAGCATTACCAATGCAGTCAAGGTCGACTCCATCAGAAATTTCGTGTTTAATAAAAAGAGTGTCGGCCCGATTCAAGCCAGCACCTTTCTGAATTTCCAATAATTCTTGTTTTGAACTTTTTGGCTTTTTGACACCAGAGGTTCTGACATTGATATATCCAGCCATGCGGATAGCCCTGCCAATCAGTTCTAGTGCGCGATCAGCTTCAGCGGCTGCCAATTGAGATTGCTCAAGCTGAACCTGCTTGAGCAACATGTCACCGCTGACCTTTAGCAGTGGGCCGACGAGTATTAGACAAAGCGCCATTCCCACGAGGCATTCCAGCAAGTTCACCGATTCCCCTTTTTTCTAGTCTTTGCATTTCATATTGGTCACCTTGCCGCCTTAATTGTTTGCGCTCCTCTTGAGTTTTTCCATAACGTAGTACCAAGCCTTGGTAGGCCTCAAAGGCAGCAATCCCAGATCCCACAATCAAACTCATTGCAACTAATGCCTCTAAGAGCACAAATCCGCCTTGATTGCGAGAGTGCGAAAGTGTGAACATCCCCCATCTTCCTAGCTAACATCCCTTACACATATGCCCTTTCAGAGACTCATGCCGTCAGAAAAGTCGCATATTTGGCAGACTACTGCTTACAAATGGCTCCTCGGCTTAAAATAGGAGGCTATGCCAAAGACTCTAGCCCCTACCCAAGAAATTATTGCCGAGCTTCGCGCCGGCAGGATGGTGATCTTGGTTGACGAAGAAGATCGTGAAAACGAAGGCGATCTGGTTGTCGCGGCCGATCACGTCAGTCCTGAAGCTATTAATTTCATGGCAAAACATGGTCGTGGTTTGATTTGCCTCACTCTGACGCGCGAACGTTGTCAGCAACTCAATTTACCGCTGATGGTGCGTGATAACGGTACCTCAATGGGAACCAACTTCACCGTCTCTATTGAAGCGGCTAGCGGTGTCACTACTGGTATTTCAGCGGCAGATCGCGCTCATACGATTTCTGTAGCGGTGGCCCCTAAAGCAAAACCGAATGATCTGGTGCAACCTGGACACATCTTCCCTTTAATGGCTCAACCAGGTGGCGTATTGATTCGCTCAGGTCACACTGAGGCGGGCTGTGATTTGGCAGCGCTTGCTGGCTGCTCACCAACATCGGTCATCTGCGAAATCATGAAAGATGATGGCACGATGGCGCGCTTGCCCGATCTTTTAGAATTTGCAAAAGAACATCAGTTGAAGATTGGCAGTATTGCCGATCTCATTCAGTACCGAAGCCAACACGAAAGTATTGTGGTTCGTGAAGGTGAAAGACAATTTGCGACACCTTGGGGAAATTTTCAGGGAATTATTTATCGCGATACTCCGAGCTCTTGCGTTCATATTGCGCTTGTCAAAGGCAGGCCCTCTGAGACCGAAGAAACGCTCGTGCGAGTGCATGAGCCCCTGACAGCCTTAGATTTTCTGGAGGCTAATAGCAGTACCCACTCTTGGCCACTTGCACAAGCTTTACAAGAAATCGCTAAATCCCCCGTTGGAGTAGCAGTGTTGCTCAATGCTTCTGGAATAGCCGCGCCTGGTGATGTAGATTGGTTGGCACAATTTCAAAAACTCAACACCGCAGAAGATCAGGCCTCTAAAAAACCTTTGGCTCGCAAAACAGATTTCCGCAGTTATGGTATCGGGGCTCAGATCTTGAAAGATCTTGGCGTAGGCAAGATGTGCTTACTAGCCAATCCTGCACCCACTCCCAGTCTGTCTGGTTATAACTTAGAAGTGACAGGTCATATGCCATTCACTCAAGCAACATAAATCAACTCACTCCATCAAATTCATCATGAGCAATCCAGTGACTAATCCCAATGCAGGCGTCGGCGTTTTAGCAGTAGACCTTACTGGACAGGACTTTCGCATTGGCATCGTTCAGGCCCGATTTAATGAAACACATTGCGTTGCTCTGAGCAATGCCTGCATTAAAGAATTAATCACACTCGGCGTGGCCCAAGAAGATATTCGCTTGGTAACCGTTCCCGGTGCATTGGAAATTCCTTTTGCCCTGCAAAAATTAGCGGAGACTGGCGAGTTTGATGGTCTGGTTGCGCTTGGCGCAGTGATCCGTGGGGAGACCTACCACTTTGAATTAGTCTCAAACGAATCCGCTGCAGGCATTACGCGCGTTTCCATGGATACCGGCCTTCCAATTGCCAATGGCGTCCTGACTTGCGATACCGATGAGCAAGCGAATGCCCGTGTGGAGATTAAGGGTGCTGACTGCGCTCGCGCGGTTATTGAGATGGCTAATCTGGCTTTGGCTCTCATTCCTGATCTCGATATTGAGATCAACCCAAACTCATCACAGTAAATTCAAAGAAGAAGTTAATGACCAAAATTGCCAGCACCCCGAACGCCGATAAAACTCCAAGTAAAAGCACTGCCCCAAAGCGTGCGCTTACGCCACGTCGTCGTGCACGGGAATACGCCCTTCAAGGCGTTTACCAATGGCTAGTAATGCGACGCGCGGGCAGTCTACCCAATGCCACTCTTATTGCAAAACAACTGGCTGAAGACCCCGCATTTGCCCGTTGCAAGCTCGATCTCTTCCAAGGGATCTTTGAAGGTGTCGTGGAACGTGCTGATGAGCTTGATAGTCTCATTAGCCCTGCCCTGGATCGTCCGAGCAATGAGCTATCTCCAGTTGAACATGCTGCGCTTCTGATCGGCACCTATGAACTAGCTGCGGACCTATCGGTTCCCTACAAGGTAGCCATTAATGAGGCTGTAGAGCTTGCCAAAACCTTTGGTGGTACCGACGGTCACAAATATGTCAACGGCGTCCTTGATTTGCTTGCAAAGTCCCTACGTAGCGTCGAAACCAAGGCCGGCTAATACAGACAGAGGTGTCCACCGACACCCCTCCCCCTCCTCAATGATTGAGGGATAAAATTACAAGTTCAGGAATTCTCCCTGCCATTTGGGGTGGAATGTCCAATCCTATAAAAATCTTGATGAGACTAGTGCCATGCAAAAAACTGATATTCGCAAATTACTAAAAGACCCGAGCCTTTTTAAAGAAGAGGCATTCATCAATGGTCAGTGGATAAAGGCGCTAAGCGGCCAGACATTTGCAGTGAATAACCCCGCTACCAATGAAATCATTGCTGAAGTTGCCAATCTGCATTCTGTTGATGCGCAAGCTGCAATCGATGCAGCAGCTCAGGCTCTTCCAGAGTGGCGCAACAAAACAGGCAAAGAACGCGCGATCATTATGCGCAAATGGTTCGATCTGATTATTCAGAACACTGCAGATCTGGCTATCTTGATGACCCTGGAGCAAGGTAAACCCCTTACTGAATCCGCTGGTGAAATTGGCTATGGCGCCTCTTTTATTGAATGGTTTGCAGAAGAAGCTAAGCGAGTCTCTGGCGATATTCCTACGAGCACTTGGGGAGATAAACGCATCATGGTCTTAAAGCAGCCTATCGGGGTATGCGCAGCAATTACCCCTTGGAACTTCCCCAATGCCATGATCACTCGCAAAATTGCACCAGCCATGGCGGCAGGTTGCACTATCGTAATTAAGCCAGCTGAACAAACACCGTTATCTGCTCTTGCACTTGCTGATCTAGCTATTCGTGCGGGCATTCCTAATGGTGTCATCAATATTCTGACTGCTGATGCTGACAACTCTATTGCTATTGGCAAAACCTTATGCGAATCCCCAATAATTCGCCATATCTCCTTTACTGGATCCACTGAGGTAGGCCGTATTCTGATGGCACAAAGCGCGCCCACCGTCAAGAAACTAGCGCTCGAGCTTGGTGGCCACGCACCCTTTATTGTTTTTGAAGACGCCGACATTGATGCTGCAGTAGCTGGCGCGATTATTTCTAAATACCGTAATTCTGGACAAACTTGCGTTTGCGCTAATCGAATTTATGTTCATAGAAAAATTCATGATGTCTTTGTCGAAAAATTCGCTAAAGCTGCTTTAGCGATCAAAGTGGGTAATGGCCTTGAACAAGGCATTTCCCAAGGTCCGCTAATTGACTTGCCCGCACTTGAAAAAGTGGAGAGGCACGTTGCTGATGCACTCGCTAAAGGTGCAAAACTCATTATTGGTGGCAAGCGCTCGGCTCAAGGTGGCAGTTTTTATGAGCCCACCATTCTGGCAAATGTCAGTAATGACATGCTCATTACCTATGAAGAAACTTTTGGCCCAGTAGCACCTATCATTCCATTTGATAGCGATGAAGAGGTACTTAAGCTAGCCAATAACAGTCAATATGGTCTTGCTTCTTATTTCTACAGCCGAGATATTGGTCGCATTTGGAAAGCTGCCGAAGCATTGTTGGAGTCAACACAGGACTCATCTCTAACGAAGTGGCTCCATTTGGTGGCGTAAAACAATCTGGCCTAGGACGTGAAGGCAGCGTCTACGGCATGGATGAATACCTGGAATTGAAATACGTTTGTGTAGGCCTATAAGAAGAAAACTGCGCTAACTTACCTTCATTACTTTTTCTTATAGACTAAATCCCAAACCCCGTGACCTAACTTGAGGCCACGGTTTTCAAACTTTGTAATAGGCCTGTAGCTAGGCCTCTCAACATACCCAGGATGTTTCGCACTGAGTTGATCTAGCGAAGGCTTAAATTCATTGCCAATCTTCTCGCCCTGAATAGCGTCTTCTGCAAGAAATGTGGTGACTTTGACTTGCTCAGTAGAGGTATTTTCAAGGGCCAGTTGAGCATTTAACACCAAGAGCATCTGTTCTGCGTAGTTATGCCAGTCTGTCGCCAAATGCAAATAGGCCCCCCGCTTTAAACGGGTCACCAATAACTCAACAAATTGAGCTTGAATGAGACGTCGCTTGTGATGACGCTTCTTGTGCCAAGGATCAGCGAAATAAATATGAATGCCATCCAAGGAATTGGGTGCAATCATTTTTTCCAGAACCTCTACCGCATCGTGGCGAATCAGCCTCAGATTGGTGAGAGAGTTTTCGCCAATTAATTTGAGTAGAGCGCCAACTCCCGGAGGATGGACCTCAATCGCTAGAAAGTCGTCTTCAGGACGCAAAGCGGCAATCTTGGCCGTGGTTTCGCCCATGCCAAAACCAATCTCTAAAATTTTTGGATTGCTTGATCCCCCAAACGCCTCATCTACATTGAGAAGTGAATCCTGAAACGGGATCAAAAATTTTGGGCCCAGCTCATCAATCGCACGCTGTTGCCCTGCAGTAGTTCTGCCAGCCCTTAATACAAAAGAGCGTATCCGCTCAACAGAACGAGTAGGCAAATTACGCCAACACCTTCTTAAAGTAGGCGATCGTTTCTTTCAGGCCATCCTCCAAATTCACTTTTGGTTCCCAGCCCAGTTTGGCCTTAGCCAACTCAATATTAGGTTGGCGTTGTTTTGGATCATCCGCTGGCAGTGGCTCAAAAACCAACTTAGACTTGCTTCCCGATAACCTCAACACATTTTCTGCCAACTGCAGCATCGTGAATTCGCCTGGATTGCCTGTATTCACGGGACCAGTAAATCCTTGCTCAGTATTCATCATGCGCACAAAGGCTTCAATTAAGTCATCGACGTAGCAGAAACTTCTGGTTTGCTGACCATCACCATAAATGGTGATGTCTTTTCCTTGCAATGCCTGAACAATAAAGTTACTCACTACGCGACCGTCATGGGGATTCATGCGAGGACCGTAGGTATTAAAAATACGTACTACTTTAATATCCAGCCCATGCTGGCGATAGTAATCAAAAAATAAAGTTTCTGCGCAACGCTTACCCTCATCGTAACAAGAGCGAATGCCAATTGGGTTGACCCTACCCCAATACTCTTCAGGTTGAGGATGAACCTCTGGGTCTCCATATACCTCACTAGTGGATGCTTGTAATATTCGCGCCCTTGTCCTTTTAGCTAATCCCAACATATTAATTGCGCCATGCACACTAGTCTTAGTCGTTTGTACTGGATCATATTGATAGTGCACTGGTGAAGCTGGGCAAGCTAAGTTATAGATCTGATTGGTTTCTACATACAAGGGAAAAGTCACATCGTGACGCATTACCTCCAAACGGCTATTGCCTATCAAATGCGCTAAATTTTGCTTAGAGCCCGTAAAGAAGTTATCCACTACCAAAACCTCATTACCCTCCTTAAGAAGTCTTTCGGTGAGATGGGACCCTAAAAAGCCTGCGCCGCCAGTAATAAGGATTTTGTTCATAATTAATCTTTGAATTAAAGTTCAGACAATTTTAACTGCATAAACTGCTAAACATGAGGAGATTCCCAGCCAGCAGAGCGGTATGCGTAGACGACCTCAGCCAAAATAATGCACAAGGAACTCATAAAAGATACTAGACCAAGCACAAAAGTCCAAATCACATAGGAAGTTTGAAGGGATCGCACCGCTCCTGCCTGAAAGAAAAAGAGTTCCAAAACTGTCAGGGAAATAAAAATCCCGCTTAAAACATTAAAAAAGATTGCCGCCGTACATAAACGGCCACGACTTTTCGCCTCACTAGCTTCAATCAGCAAATGCTTTAGTGCCGGTTCTGAGATATTTACACCCGATACAATCATTTTTTGGATGGTGCGCATCCGATCCACGGATCTGGCCAAGCGCGTAGAAATAGCATTCAGCAGTGTGGCAACAGCTGTCAATAAAAATACAGGGGCTAAAGCGAGCTGAATATTATTCGTAATAGCGTCAATGGATACATCCATACCAAATCCAATCAATGATGATAGTTAATGTGACCAAGCAATGAGGCCGCTATACGAAGTGAATAAGACTAGCAACCCAAAGACGATACGGTACCAAGCAAAAGGGATGAAATTATGATGCGCAACATAATGAATTAACCAGCGCACACAGATAAAGGCAGAAATAAATGCCGCGATAAATCCAACTGCAATAGCAAGACTAAAGTCTCCAGACAGAGCAATAGGCGACTTCCAAAGTTTTAAAGACTCATAGACAGTGGCCCCGCCAATTACAGGAATTGCCAAGAAGAATGAAAATTCAGTAGCAACAACACGCGGGAGGCCAAAAAGCATTCCGCCAATAATGGTGGCACCCGAGCGAGAGGTACCAGGAATTAATGCAGCGCATTGTGCAAGCCCTACCTTTAAAGCATCCAAAGGGGTTAGATCATCGACTGACTTAATAGAGACTTTTTCGCTGGAAATGATAGATTTAGATTGACGGCTCTCAGCCCAAAAAATAATGAATGCTCCCACAATAAATGCAGTAGCAACAGGAATGGGAGCAAAAAGCACTGCCTTGATGTGCTTCCCAAAGACAAAAGCTAGACCCATTGCTGGCACAGAAGCTATGAGGAGGTTCATCACAAACCGGCGAGAAGCAGCACTAGTCGCAAGGGAACTAAGCACCTTCCAAAGCTTGGCACGAAACTCCCAGCAAACCGCCAAAATCGCACCGAACTGAATAATTACTTCAAAGGCCTTGCCACGCTCATCATTAAAGTCCAATAGGTCACCGACCAAAATAAGATGCCCCGTACTGGATATGGGGAGGAATTCAGTTAAGCCCTCAACCACGCCCAAAATCAATGCTTTTGCCAATAAAATTAGTTCCATAGCCCGAATTTTATAGACTTCCCACCCAAATGTCGGCATTTAGCAAAACAAGGTGTTGCGGATCAAAGCCTTTTTCTCAAATTAGCCTTAAACTTCATGGCACATTGAAAAGTACCCGAATTAAATGACTGAAGCACGTTTTCGACTTTCTAGACAATCCCTATTTGGTTTATTCCTAAGTCAGGCACTTGGACTAAGCATTGCCACGAATCTGGTAATGGCCCAAGCGCCTGTAGGTGCTCGTCCGTCCCTACCCACTCCAATGAATACCCAATCCTTGGTTGGCCTGGATATTCCCCCTCAATTGGTAGCAGTGCCCAAAACAGCACTTCCTAGTGATGCGGCGCCCTCAAACGTGAATAGCGGCAATGCGGCTGCTAACACTGGGCAAATGTCCGATTTAATCAATCTCTATCAAGAGGCTGCGTTTAGCGACCCCATATTGAATGCGGCGCGCTTTAACTATCAAGCAAGCAAAGAACTGTATTGGCAAGGCTTGTCCCTTTTACTGCCTCAAGCAAGTGCTTCCCCTGGCGGTACACGTTACTACCAGCATGGCGTAGGGACAACGCCTGTTTCAACCCAGCCTGGTAATTCGCGCGTATTTGACCAAAAGAACTACACAGTCACCTTGACTCAGCCTGTTTTTAATTTGGCTGCCTTAGAGGCCTTTAAGCAAGGTGACCTCAATACCAAAATTGCTGATATGCGCTTCTTTCTGGCTCAGCAAGATTTAATTATTCGAGTTTCACAAGCCTACTTTGACGCCCTTACTAGTCAAGATAATGTGGAGCTTTATCGCAATAAAAAGAGTCTTATCAAACAACAACTAGAAATCGCTCAAGCTAAGTTCGATGCTGGGCTTGCAACGATTGTTGATGTCAATACTGCCCAAGCTGCTTTAGATCTAGCTAACTCGCAAGAGATCGCAGCACAAGCTGATCTCGTGGTGAAGCGTGGTGTTCTTGAGCAACTTGTTGGCAGGCCAGTCGGAGCTCTAAAGCCACTCACTAAAGAGGCCAAGATTGACGGTGTTCTGAAAGATCCTAGATCTAAAAGTAAAAATAGCAAAGACAGCCCCATTGCTGATAGCGTGAACCCACTGCTACCTCCTGGTCAAACACTTCAGGATTGGATCAGCCAAGCCGAAGCAGCAAACTTTAATGTCTTGGCCGGCCAGCTCAGCGTTAGCATTGCTGAGAGCACCTATCGCGCTTCTCAGGCCTTAAATTACCCATCACTAAACCTAGTCGGGACCAGTGGCTTTAACACCTCTAATGGAACGCCTAATAGCTACACGCCAGCGAATACGAACGTTTATAACAACACTATCGCGCTACAAATGACTATTCCGCTAGTTTCAGGTGGATTTAATAGCTCTGTCATTCGTCAAAATGCTGCGCTAGTTGACCAAGCAAAAGCTAACTATGACAATGCGCGCCGCACTGCAGCTCAGAATACGCGCGCTGCATTTACTGGTTTTTATGGTGGTTTAGCGAGTGTTAAAGCTTTTGAAGCGGCAGAGCGCTCTTCGACTTCTGCTCTGGAATCTAGCAAACTTGGCTTCCAAGTGGGGACCTTAATCAATATCGATGTATTGATTGCATTGGATACCTTGATCTCTACCCGCTCACAACTGCAACAAGCTCGTTACAGCACTATCCTCAACGCCATTAAATTAAAAGCACATGCTTCAGCCCTCTCGGATGAAGACCTTATTGCAGTCAATACACTACTGCGCTAATAATTTCAGTGAGGCACTAAGGACTGTCTCAACACTAGGTGGGGCTTGAATATCCCCGACATTTGCGATCTGCCCAGACCAATACCCTTCGGTTTTCCAGCGAGGGGAATCGCAATAGATCTCTACTGTAGGCTTACCCAATACCGCAGCTAGATGAGTCAGACCTGTATCAACGCCAACGGTTAACGCTGCGCCATTGACAATCGCATAAGCTTCTTCAATAGAAAAACGCGGGGGTACAAGCGAGTCAGGAATTTGATCCGAGAGTTCTTGGCTGATCGCTTTTTCAGCCAAACTCCCCCAGGGAAAAACCACTTGAAAGCCTCGGCTAGAAAGCGCCCTACCCAAAGCAATCCAATCACGGTTAGGCCAACGCTTTGCCTCTCTGGCTGTTGAGTGGAAGCACAACACGTAAGGCTTTTGAATAGCAGAGATATTGCGGGTGGGAATAGCGTCCACAAATTCAGAGGGATAAAACTGGGGTAGCTCAGTACGCTTGACTGGAGGCCAATTCATCGCGGAACACATAACCCAGCGAGAACGATCTACTGCATGACACTGAATCGGCACTTGTACCGACCTATTATAAAAAGCGCGGGCCAGGGGTTCATAGCCAGAAAACTCTGTGGCGTTTGCAAGACCAGCAACAACTGCATTTAGGCCTTTCCTGGCAAGAGCACAGACGAGCGCCGATTTCAGTAAGCCCTGAGTTTCAATAACGACATCGTATGTGACTTCTTGCAGTTGGGATCTGAAAGCAAAAAATTCTTTCCAAGTTTCCAATCTGAATAGAGATTTGTTCCAGCGACGCAAGCTAAAAGGAATAATGCGATCGATGCCACGAAAGCTGGGGGTTGAAAGCAATGGCTCAAGCAAATACACATAAGCCTCTTCTACTACCCAATCAATTTGTGCATCAGGTAGGCGTGCCCGCAAATCCCATACTATTGGCAAATTGTGCAGGACGTCGCCTAGCGAAGACAGCTTCACCAATAAAATGTTGGGCTGTTTAGAGTGCAATGGGGTCGGCGAGGAAATACTCATATGAGTATTATCGCCTGATTAAAACTTAGGAATAGCATCCCAAGATAGTCCAACAGCATCTTTAGCGCTAATGTTTGCCAAGGCTCCTTTAGGAAGGGGCCATTCAATTGCTACAGTAGGATCATTCCACGCCAAACAAACTTCACTTTGCGGATGATAGTAATCAGTAGTTTTGTATAAGAACTCAGCCGTCTCAGACAGGACTAAAAAGCCATGCGCTAAACCAGCGGGTATCCACAATTGCCGATGATTTTGAGCGCTCAGTTCCAAACCTACCCATCTTCCATAAGTGGGCGATGCTTTACGAATATCAACCACAACATCAAAAACGCTCCCAGCAACAACCCTAACCAATTTACCCTGGGCTTGCTGCAATTGATAATGCAATCCCCTTAAAGTCCATTGCTTAGAAAATGAGTGGTTATCCTGAACAAAATCTATCACTAGACCGGTAGCTTGGGAAAAATCTTGGGCATTAAAAGATTCAGTAAACCAACCACGCTCATCCCCAAGTACTTTAGGCTCGATGACTAAGACATCATGGATGTCAGTTGGTGTTACTTGTAGCTTTGCAGTCTTTACTGAAGTGGGCATCGAGTTACTTTTTAGAAGTCAAAGAAATTGGTTCAGCAGAAGTCTTGAGCTCATGCAAAATTTTATTCAAATACTGACCATAACTATTCTTGCTCAGTTGGGAGGCAACTTTTTGAACTGCTTCAGCGCTAATCCAGCCTTGGCGATAAGCAATCTCTTCAGGGCAAGCTACCATTAAACCTTGGCGTTTTTGCAAAGTTGCAATAAAACCGGCCGCATCCAATAGGGAATCATGTGTTCCAGTATCCAACCACGCAAAACCGCGACCCATGATTTCAACATTGAGTTCATTTTTTTCCAGATAAAAACGATTTATATCTGTGATCTCGAGTTCACCGCGTGCGCTCGGTTTGATTTCAGCAGCAATTTCGCAAACTTGGTTATCGTAAAAATAGAGGCCCGTCACCGCATAATTACTTCTTGGTTTTAAAGGCTTCTCTTCAATCGATATGGCTTTATGAGCTTTATCAAACTCTACTACCCCGTATCGCTCTGGGTCATTTACATGATATGCAAACACTGTTGCGCCTTTTTCTCTTTGATCACCACTGTGAAGATGATTCACCAGCTCGTGGCCATAGAAAATATTATCCCCAAGTACTAAAGCGCTCGGATGATTGCCAACGAAAGCCTTACCCAAAGTAAAAGCTTGTGCCAAACCATCTGGTGAAGGCTGGACACAATATTCAATATTCAGACCCCACTGTGAGCCATCACCTAAAAGTTCGGAAAACCGAGGGGTATCGTGTGGTGTAGAAATTAATAAGATGTCTCGAATACCAGCCAGCATCAAAGTAGTTAATGGGTAATACACCATAGGTTTGTCGTAAACCGGCATTAACTGCTTAGAGACCGCCTGAGTCACGGGATAGAGACGAGTGCCTGAGCCACCGGCCAAGATAATGCCTTTACGTTGAAGCCCCATACTCGCTCACCCTTTAAATAAATCGATCTTTAACCAGCTGATGTACATAAGCCTGAACCTGCTCGCGCCAGGATTGCTTCCACCGCGGTAATTTTGACACATCCCCCTGAGATGCGATGGCTTCTCTTAATTTATCTGACGCCATTCTGGAGTTCATTGGCCGTGGTGCTGGCAATGGATACTCAATGGCCAGGATGGGCTTAATCAAACCCGGGTCAATCTGAAGTGATGCACCGGCTTCTATTGCAGATTGAACAGCCAAACAAGCCAAACCATGCCAATTTGTTTCGCCAGACGGAACCGCGTGATAGATGCCTGAAGGTATTTTCTGCAGGTGGCAATGG
>Ga0208507_1001045_pt1 | contig 16157 bp, 16 predicted proteins | sample CryBogCBH12Aug01_FD_184626 | JGI IMG/M metagenome (GOLD analysis project Ga0208507, IMG submission 184626) | Freshwater microbial communities from Crystal Bog, Wisconsin, USA - CBH12Aug09.1 (SPAdes) (version 2) | ecosystem: Environmental > Aquatic > Freshwater > Lake | place: Crystal Bog... | reverse complement strand
TGCGTGATGGATAGCTGGCCGCAGTGGATGGCCCAGCGCCTCACCGGCCGCGCGATTGAACTTCACGCCCAGGCCGAGAACCGCGCCATGACCGAGGACGAGCTGGCGCGCCGCGCAAAGCGGTTCACCTCTTCGTTCGAGGAGAAGTATCGGATCCTGCGCTCCGGCCTGAAGGCGATGATCAAGGCCGATCATGTGGACAGCGCATCGGCCCCTCTTGACGTTTCGGGCAAATCGCCCGCTCTCAATTAATTCATCCTCCCAATTTGCGTCCCGAGGCCGTCGTCTGCACCTGCGACGGCGTCGAAGGCGTGGCTGCTCTTGGTCACGGAGCGGGCCCTTCGTCCCGAGGGCTCATGGCCACGCAGCTGGTGACGCCAGCAGAGGGCTTCGCGCCCGCAGCCGGTGGGAGCCCGGCACGGCATGGAGCCCCAATGTCCGAAGACGCCCCCCGCCCGGTTGGCCGTCCCTCGTCCTACGATCCGAAGTTCTGCGACATGGTCGTCGAGGACATGGGCCAAGGTTACAGCCTGACCGCCTTTGCCGGTTTGATCGGCGTGAACCGCAGCACGATCACCGAATGGATGAACGCCCACCCTGAATTTTCCGCAGCCGTTACGCGCGGAAAGGCGGCGAGGCTTCGAAACTGGGAACAGGTCGCCCTGTCGATGCGGATGAACGGCGGGGGCCCTGGCGGTGCGACGATCACCGTCTTCGGCCTGAAGAACATGGGCGGCGACGAGTGGAGCGACACCCAGCGCCATGAGGTGACCGGCAAGGACGGCGCGCCGCTGAAGGCGGAAACGGTCGTCACCCTGTCCGACGAAGACCTCGCCAAGACCGTCGAGGCCTTGAAAGCCGCCTTCTGATGGCGGTTGATCCGATTGTGGCCGACGCCATCCGGCGAGACGCCTACACCTTCGCCCGGTGGATGTTCCGCAAGCGCACCGGGTCGGCCTGGGCCCAGTCGCCGCATCACGATCTGATCTGCGACAAGCTGATGGCCGTCTTCCGGGGAGAGGTCACCCGGCTCGTCATCAACATCCCGCCGCGCTACTCGAAGACCGAGCTGGCAGTGGTCAACTGGATTGCCTGGTGCCTGGGCCGAGTGCCCGACGCCGAGTTCATCCATACGAGCTACAGCGCCACGCTGGCGGCGAACAATTCGGCCAACGTGCTTCGGCTCATCGAGCATGAGGCCTATCAGGAAATCTTCCCGGCGACCCAGCTCGACCGCACCGCCCGGCAGCACTGGACGACCACCGAGGGCGGCGTCCTCTACACGGCAGGCTCTGGCGGCACGATCACCGGCTTCGGCGCGGGCAAGCAACGCCCGGGCTTCGGCGGCGCTATCATCATCGACGACCCGCACAAGGCCGATGAGGCCCGGTCTGACGTGGTCCGCAAGTCGGTCATCGACTGGTATCAGAACACCCTTCAAAGCCGGATCAATAGCCGCCACACGCCGATCATCGTCATCATGCAGCGCCTGCACGAAGACGACCTGGCCGGATGGCTGCTGAAAGGCGGCACGGGCGAGAAGTGGGACAGCCTGGTGCTTCCGGCCATCACCGCCGAAGGTGCGGCGCTCTGGCCCGACAAGCACACGCTCGACGAGCTGCGCCGGATGGAACAGGCCGCGCCCTACGTTTTCGCCGGGCAGTACATGCAGAACCCGGCGCCGCTCGACGGCGGCATCTTCAAGCCGAACCAGATCGAGACCATCGACGCCATCCCGGCCGGCCAGATCACCTGGGTGCGGGGATGGGACCTGGCTGCGACCCAGGACGGTGACTACACCGCTGGCGCGAAGCTGGGAAAGACCTCCGACGGTCGGTTCATCATCGCGGACATGCTGCGCGAGCGGATGGGCCCCGATGAGCGGGATGCCGCGATCCGAAACGTGGCGAGCCGGGACGGCAAGTCTGTTCGCATCTCGATCCCGCAGGATCCGGGGCAGGCGGGCAAGACCCTCGCTCTTCACCACACGCGGATGCTCGCTGGCTACACGATCCACACGTCGCCCGAGACCGGCGACAAGGTGACCCGTGCCGAGCCGTTCGCCAGCCAGGTCAACATCGGCAACTGCATGATGGTCCGCGGACCTTGGAACGATGCGCTCCTGAACGAGATGCGGATGTTCCCGAACGGAAGCCACGACGACCAGATCGACGCGCTCAGTCGGGCCGCTTCATCGCTGCTCGAGGGCGTCCCCTATTCGGGCCTCTTCGAGTTCTACCGCCAGCGGGCCGACGAATTGAAAGCGAAGACCAATGGCTAACCCCGTCAAGACACCGCTGCCGCCGGGGCTTGTCGCCCGTCTGGTGTCTGGTGTCCGGTATGTGGTGACAGGCGCATCCGACGCCTGGATGGGACCGAACCAACCGCTGCCGCCGACGGCCGACAGCCCTTCGGACGAAACCCGAGGCCGTGCCTTCGACTATCGTGTCGGGATCAACCTCGACACGGTGCCGAAGACGCCCGAGGCGGGGATTTCCTACGACCTCTTGCGTGGCCTCGCTGACGGCTATGACCTGGTCCGGCTCTGCATCGAGACCCGGAAGGACCAGATCAGCGCCCAAGAATGGCAGTTCAAGATCAAGGGCGACGACAAGGCGACCGACCCGCGCCTCGATGACCTGATGGCCTTCTTCCAGTCCCCCGACCGGATGAACTCCTTCGACATCTGGTGCCGTCTGCTGCTCGAGGAGATGCTCGTCATCGACGCGGCGACGGTCTATCCGCGCATGACGCGCGGAGGGCAACCGTTCGCGTTCGAGCCTCTCGACGGCTCGACGATCAAGCGGGTGATAGACGGCTATGGCCGCACACCCATGCCGCCGGAACCGGCCTATCAGCAGATCCTGAAAGGTCTGCCGGCCGTGGACTACACGCTCGACGAGCTGATCTACCGACCGCGCAATCCGCGCGTCTACAAGCTCTATGGCTTCTCGCCGGTCGAGCAGATCGTGACGACGGTCAACATCGCGCTTCGTCGCCAGATCACCCAGCTCGACTACTACACCAACGGCAACGTCCCAAACGCCCTGGTGGCGGCCCCCGAGGCCTGGACGCCCGACATGATCTCCCAGTTTCAGGACTGGTGGGACAGCATCACGACGCAGGAGACCAAGCAGCGGGCGCGCTTCATTCCCGGCGGAATGTCGTTCATCGACACCAAGCAGGCGGCAATGGGGCCCAGCGACCAGGTCGTGAACGAATGGCTGGCCCGGGTGGTCTGCTTCGCCTTCAACATCAGCCCGACGCAGCTCGTGTCGATGAACAACCGGGCGACCTCAGACAGCCAGAAGGAACAGGCCGAGGACGAAGGCCTCAAGCCGACGAAGCGCTGGCTGAAGCAGCTCATCGACGAGATCGTGGTCCGCTATTTCGGCCACACCGACATCGAGTTCCAGTGGGTGACCGAGAAGGAGCTGGACGGCCTGAAGGCCGCTCAGATCAACCAGATCTACCTGCAGGAGGGCGTTCTCACGCCGGACGAGGTCCGCACCGATCTCGGCCTCGACCCGCTCACGCCGGAACAGAAAGACGACCTGCTGGCTGCAAAGCCGCAGCCGCTTCCCCCTCCGACGCCCGCACCGCAACCGACCGCTCCGAACGGAGCATCGCCGGGCGAGAAGGAAAAGTCCGAGACGATCCACATCCACATGCCGGAAATCAAGACCGGCGACACCCTGGTGGAAGTCGGCTCGACGGTGGTGAAGTTCGAAAATGCAGACGGCTCGGTGCGCGAACTGCGCGATGACCGAGCGTAAGCCCTATCCGCCTCAGACAGAGGACGGTTACCACACTGCTCGTCCCTTCATCGTCCGCAACCGCATCGGCATGAAGCGGGCCGTGCGCAGCTTCTTCGCTCGCCAGATCAAGCCGGTGACGGACAGCCTCGGGCGCGCTCTGGGACTGGCCAAGGCAGACGGATCGGACCCGAAGGAACGGGCGCGCCAGGCCGTCGACCAGGTCGAAATCGACTGGGCCCCCCTCGCTGACCAGGTCGAACCGTTTCTGGTCTCGGTCGCCGTCTCGGGCGCATCCGCTGGGCTGAAAAGCCTCGACATCCAGTTCGCCGACAACATGTGGAACGGCGTCGGGACGGACGCGACGGAATGGGCCGCGAACCGCGCCGCCGAGCTGGTCGGTATGCGACTGGTCGATGGCAAGTGGGTGCCGAACCCGAATGCGAAATGGCAGATCGGAGACACGACCCGCGACATGGTCCGCTCACTAGTGACCGACGCCATTGAGCAGGGCGACAGTTCAGACAACCTCGCTGACCGCCTCGCGGCCATTCAGAACAAGCTGAAGAACGGCTTCGTCTTCAGCGATGAGCGCGCCGACATGATCGCGCGTACCGAGATCGCCCGGGCAGACGTTCAAGGTGCTCTGATCGGCTGGCAGAAGTCCGGCGTGGTGATCGGCAAGCGGTGGCTCGCCGGAGGGCCCCGCGTCTGTCCGGTCTGCCTTGCACATGAAGCCGAGGGCCCGAAAAAGCTCGACTACACCTGGGGCGACGGCGTGACCGCGCCTCCCGACCATCCGCACTGCCTACCGGGAAACAGCCGCATACTGGCCACGGGAATTTCTGCCACTAGTGAGCGCTGGTATGATGGTGATCTCATCATCGTCAACACTTCCAGCGGCAAGCGTCTCGCCTGCACCCCTAATCACCCGGTACTCACGCCGGATGGCTGGGTCTCGGCGCGCTTGCTCAATGAAGGAGGCCACGTAGTCGGCTGTCGCGTCGGTCAATGGGAACCTGGCCTCAGTCTTCACAACGAGGATGTGCCAGCCTGCATCGAGGATGTGGCGAAAGCGTTCAGCCGTTCGGAGGATGTGGCGTCCCGACCAATGCCAACCGCCCCCGAACACTTCCACGGCGACGGGGAAGGCTCCCAGATCGCAATTATACGGGCCGATGGCTTCCTGCGAAATGGTCCCGATGCCTCGTTCGGCCAGCCTCCGCTGGAGTTCCAGTTCAATGGCGGAAATGTGCAGCTTTCGCGCCATCACCGTCCTAGCTCGCTTGGTCTTAGCCTCCAGGCTGTCCTTGCTTCCGCGCTTGGCCGTGTAGGCGGCCACAGCCTGCTTTGCCCGAATGTCTGGGGGGGCGGCCGCCCACCTTACAGCTTGAGCAGCCTTGAGGTTTCGACGCTCGACGCCGCGCTCATTGAGAACGCGCGTGATGACGACACGCGAAACGCCGAATTTCTGCGCGACGGCAAACTCGCTCATGCCGCCGACATAATCGGCCACGGCACCATCCTCATCAAAGATGATGCGCCGCTTCAACTGAACCCGTTTTTTCTCGACCGTATTGTTTCTGTCCACAACGAACCCTTCTCTGGAAAAGTCTACAATCTGCAGACGGACGTGGGCTTTTATATCGCAGAGGGCGTTGTGACACACAACTGTTTCTGCTGCCTGGTCGCAGTTCTCGAAGGGGAACCCGTGAATGAATAAGCGTTTCTTCGCCGAGTTCGCCAAGACCGAAGAGCAGGACGACGGCACGATCAAGGTCTGGGGCATCGCCTCGACCCCGAACACCGACGCCGACGGCGAGCGCGTGACGGCCGATGCAATGGCGACCGCTCTGCCCGACTACATGAAGTTCGGCGCGGTGCGCGAAATGCACCAGCCAAAGGCTGCCGGCACGGCTGTCGAAGCCGAGGTGGACGCCAACGGCGTAACCCAGTTCTGCGCCCATATCGTGGACGCCGAGGCCGTCAAGAAAGTCCAGGCCAAGGTCTACAAGGGCTTCAGCATCGGCGGGAAGGTGCTGGCGCGAGACGAGAACGATCCCGACACGATCACATCCATCAAGCTGGTCGAGGTTTCCCTCGTGGACCGACCCGCAAACCCGGAGGCAATCCTCACGATGTTCAAAGCTGAAGACGCCGCCCCCGATGCGGCCGCGGCCGAAACGGGGGATGCGATCTCCCAGCTGGTCGATCTGGTGAAGTCCGCCGAACTCCCCGCCAGCGAAATGGTCCGGGTGCTCACCGACGCCATCGCCAAGGCCAAGGGCGATGCCCAGTCGATGGCCGTCGATCCGGCCGAGGCCGAGAAGGCCCCGGACATCGAAGAGAAGGCCGAGGACTGCGACGACGAGGACGACGAAAAGGACCACGCTGACGAAGAGGACGACAAGGACATGGCCGACACCGGCAAGTCCGCCTCCGTCGATGAGACCCTCGTCGGCATCGATGTGATCGTCCGCGCCGCCCAGGCGCAGGGCCTGAAGAAGGGACTGCGCGGCCTGAACGCCCTGTCGGCCGCCATCTACCAGCTCGTCGCCGTGCAGGCTGGCGTGAAGCGCGAGCAGGAAGAGGAAGGCGACAATTCGCCCGTTCCCGGCCAGATCGAGGACGCGATCAAGGACCTCCTGGAGACCCTCGTCCAGATGGCGCAGGAAGAGACCGGCGAACTCGTCGATGACCTCGATCAAGCCGGGATGGAAAGCGCCGTCCCCGAATATGGTAGCTACAGCCTGCAGTGCGCCGACAAGGTGCTGACGCTGGCCAAGCGCAACTACAGCAGCAAGCAGCGCCAGGCGATGGCCTCCAACGGCGAGGCGATGTCCGACGGCTCGTTCCCCATCAAGAACAAGACCGACCTGGAGAACGCCATCCGCGCCTACGGCCGCGCCAAGGACAAGCCGAAGGCGAAGGCTCACATCATCGCCCGGGCCAAGGCGCTTGGCCTGTCCGCCCTCATTCCCGACGACTGGAAGTCCAGCGACAAGGCAGAAGGATCATCCGACTTGGGCAAGTCCCACCTGTCGGAAGCCCTGGCCAAGCTGGGCCGGATGGAAGTCGAAAACGCCGCTCTCGCCAAGCGTGTGAAGGAACTCGAAGACATGCCCGCGCCGCCGAAAGGCCCGCTGCTGTCGGTGACCAAGGCCCAGGACATCAACAAGAGCGACACCGACGCCGCGGATGCCCCGCCGCCGGGACTGTCGCCGGAACAGTTGGCGCTCTGGAACATGAAGAAGGTTCACTCCGGCGGCGGCCAGATCATCCGCTTCTGATCCGCCCCTAACCCCACCCCCCGAAACGCCGCGCAGCCCGCGGCCTCAAGCCCCCCGCCGATTGGCCGGGGGCTTTTTGCGTTTGGAGATCCCCATGAACGCCATCGTCTCGAAAGCCACCCTCGACCTGGTCAAGGCGGCGACCGCCGCCCCTGACGACCTGATAAAGAACTATGTGCAGCCCGGCTCGGCCACGACCGGCCTGCAGGCCTACAACCTCTATCCGGTCGCCATCAACCTGGTGCCGATCATGACGCCCTTCCGCAACATGATCCCGCGCGTGGCTGGTGGCTTCGGCACCCAGGCCAACTGGAAGACCATCACCGGCATCAACACCGGCGGTCTGCGCATGGGCCTCGCTGAAGGCGGCCGTTCCGGCGTCATCAGCCAGTCGGTCAACGACTACTTCGCCGCCTTCCGCGGCCAGGGTCTCGAAAACAACGTGACCTATGAGGCCCAGTTCGCCGGTCAGACCTTCGAAGACCTGCGCGCTCTCGCCCAGGTGCAGCTCCTGCAATCGGTCATGATCGGCGAGGAGCTGGTGGACCTGTTCGGCAACACCTCGCTCGCGATGGGCACCACCCCGACCCCCTCTCTGGCCACCTCCACCACCGGCGGCACCATCACCGCCGCGACCTGGTCGGTGATCTGCGTGGCCGTGGGCGGCATGGCCTACAACATGGTCGCGGGCTGGAACAACGGCGTGATCGGCCAGACCTTCGCGCAGTCCACCGCGACCGTCCCCGGCCTCGTCACCCGCACGAACATGGACGGCACCACGACCACGTTCGGCGGCAACAACGCCCAGCAGTCGGCCAACGCCACCCAGGTCACCACCGGTTCCACCTCGACCATCTCGGCCACCGTGGCCCCGGTCAACGGTGCGGTCGGCTATGCCTGGTTCATCGGTGCGGCTGGCTCCGAGCGCCTGGCGGCCCTGACCACCATCAACTCGGCGGTGTTCACCTCGATCCCGGGCTCCGGCCAGCTCGCGTCCGCCATCCCCGGCGGCGCGGCCGACCAGTCCACGTCCTCGCTCGACTATGACGGCCTCTTCACCCAGGCCTTCAAGTCCGGCAACAACGCCCAGATCATCACCCAGGCCACCGGCACCGCCGGCACCGGCACGGGCCTGACGGCGGACAACGCGGGCGGCGTCTATGAGTTCGAGCAGATGTTCGCCCAGTTCTATAACAAGTACCGCCTGTCCCCGACCCATATCTTCGTGAACAGCCAGGAGCTGATCAACATCACGAAGAAGGTGGTGCAGGGCTCCGGCGCTCCGCTGCTGCAACTGATCTCCGGTGCCGACGACAGCACCATGATCCGGGCCGGCGCGAAGGTCGGCTCCTACCTGAACAAGATCACCGGCGACGTGATCCCGGTCATCGTTCACCCGAACGTGCCTCCGGGCACCGTGTTCTTCTACACCGCCGCTCTGCCGTATCCCCTCCAGGGCATCGCCGGGCCGGTTCGGATGCTGCTGCGGCAGGACTATTATTCCATCGACTGGCCGATCACGAAGCGGCGCTACGACTACGGCGTCTATTTCGACGGCGTGCTCCAGCACTTCGCGCCCTTCTCGATGGGCCTGATTACAAATATCGGGAATTTGTGAGTATTGTGGTATACTGCCCTTAGTATTTAACTGGGGGCAGTACTGCGATGCGTAAACTTTCCGAAAGCGATTTCTGGGCCAGGGTCAGCAAAGTCGATCCGAACTCTTGCTGGCCCTGGACTGGATGCAAAACGAAACAAGGGTACGGGACCGCGCCGATCAGCGGCCTCAAGACGGTCACCCACCGCATGGCCTACCTTTATGCGTTCGGGCCGATCCCGGCTGGCGCGGTGATCATGCACACCTGCGACAACCGAGCCTGCTGCAACCCGGCGCACTTGCGCGTGGGGACGCAGAAGGACAACCTCGACGACATGCGCGCCAAGGGTCGCCAGGGATACACCGGCCATCCGGGCGAACGTCACCACAAGGCGAAGATCACTGCGGCTGATGCCGAAGAAATTCGACGGCTCTATGGAACTGGAAAATTCAGCCAGGCGGCGCTCGGCGCGCGCTACGGCCTCTCGCAACCGACTGTCGGCCGCATCGTCCTCGGACGCGGCTGGCTCACACCACCCTCCTGAAGAGAAAGGGCCGAAGATGGCCAAATGGAAAGCGCCCGAAGACGCGGGCCCCGGCGTCTCTGTCGGTGGGCAGTTCTTCCCCATCCTCGACGGCTTCGTCATCACGCCGAGCGGCGACTATGCCAGCGCGCTCGAACCCTTCGGCTATGTCCGGGTGGACGACAGCGACGAGGGCGCGCCTCCGGTGATCGAAGAGCCCGCCCCCGTGCCCGAAGCGCCCGCGCCTGAGCCTGAAGTCGCTCCCGCCGAGCCCGTGACACCAGCCGAGCCGGAAACGCCGCCTGCGGCCGCCCCTGACGCGCCTGCGGCCGAACCCGCGCCCTCGACGGAGGGCTGACCTTGAGCAATCCGGCAGTCCTCTCCGCCAGCGGGTCGCTCTACGTCGATCTGCAGGATGGCGGCTCGACCCGCGCCCAGGTCGCGGACAACGATCCGCTGCGCGCCGCCTATGCGACGTTCATCTCGGGCTTCGTGCCCGCGGCGAACCCGACCGACATCCTAGAGATTGCCGGATCCGCGACCAAGATCGTGCGCATCCGTTCGATCCTCATCACCGGCACGGCGACGGCCGCCTCCAACATCATCATCAACACCGTCCGGCGCTCGACGAATGCCACGGGCGGAACGCCGTCAACGCTGACCCAGGTCAAGCGGGACAACAACGACGACGCGGCGACGAGCGTGATCCGCACCTTTGCTGCCAACCCGACCGTCGGTACCCTGATCGGAACCGCCGACGGCGGCCGACTGAACATCGCCCCGGCGGCGAACGGCTCCATCGACCGTCTTCCGTTCCAATACTCCTGGATGAACGACAAGGCCCCGATCCTGCGCGGAGCGAACGACTGCCTCTGCCTGAACCTCGCCGGTGCCGCGTGGCCGGCCGGTGGTGCGCTCGACATCAACATCGTGCTCACCGAAGACTCCTTCATCCGCATCTGAGGCTGACCGATGACCGCGAACGCCATCGACCTCTGCCAGGTCTCGGACGTGAAGGCGTTGCTGAACCTGACGCAGATCACCGACGACGCTCTGCTGCAGTCTCTGGTGACCGGTGCGAGCGAGTTCATCCGGCAATATGCGAGCCGCGACCTGATCGCCACGACCTACACAAACGAGGTCTATCACGGGAACGGCGGCACGTTCATGATGCTGCGGAACTGGCCGATCCAGTCGGTCACTTCCGTCAGCGCCTACGACTGCTCGAACTCGCTCGTCTGGTCCTATTCCGGCTCATCCTTCAATTTCGATGACCGGTCGATCTATCTCACCACCGGCGACGTGTTCACCAAGGGCCGCGCGAACATCCAGGTGACCTACCAGGCGGGCTACGCTACCGTTCCCTATGGGCTGCAGCGCGCCTGCGTCGAAATGGTCGCCCATCGCTACCGCGAGAAGGACCGGGTGGGGATGGCCTCGAAAGGGCTCGCCGGTGAGACCACGGCGTTTGTGATCACTGACATGCCGAAATCGACGAAGGCCTATCTCGACCAGATCAAGAACGTGGTGCCAGTCTGATGATCACCGTGCAGATGGTCGGCACCGAGGAGGTCACCGCTTCCCTGGAAAGCCTCACGCCGGGCGTCGTGCGCAACGTGCAGAAGGCCGTGGCAAAGCTGGCGATCCTGCTTCAGCGGGACGTGCAGGAGAACAAGCTGTCGGGGCAGGTGCTCCAGCTCCGCACCGGCTCTCTTCGCCGTTCGATCATCCAGACGGTCACCTCGAGCGACAGCGGCGCGACCGGCGTCGTGCGGGCCACGCGCATCTATGGCCGCATCCATGAATATGGCGGTGTCACCCCTCCGCATGTGATCGAGCCGAAGGTCGCCGGTGGAGTGCTCGCGTTCCAGATGGGCGGAAAGACCGTCTTCGCCCGCAAGGTCAACCATCCGGGCAGCAAAATCCCGGAGCGGTCGTTCCTTCGCTCGGCTCTGAAGGACATGGTCAGCAGCGGTGCCATCGACCGCGAAATGCAGGATGCCCTGGCGACCGCACTGGGTGACGCGGTCGGTTCGAGCATCTGGGGGGCGTGATGGTCCGCGAGACGATCTATGCCGCGCTCTTCGCCCGGCTGCAGGCGGCCTACGCCTGGAACACGGCCAGCCGACGGCTTCTGCACTGGGGCGACGTTGCGCCCGCGCAGCAGCCCGCAATGTTCTTGACGCAGGTGAGCGAACAGCCGCAGACGGTCAGCCATCAGCCGACGAAATGGAAGCTGAACGTGAAGGTCTGGCTCTATGCGAACGCAGAGACCGATGCGGGCCAGACGGCATCGAGCGTCCTGAACCCGCTCCTCGACGCCATCCAGGCGGCTGTCGCTCCGAACTTTTCCGGCCTCGAGACCCAGACCCTGGGCGGCCTCGTCGAATGGGTCCGCGTCGAAGGCAACATCGAAACCGACGAAGGCCTGCTTGGCGATCAGGCTGTCGCGGTCATTCCGCTGACGATCCTCGTTCCAACCTAACCCCGAAACCTCAACCGCGCCGCAAGGCGACACGCGCCCCCGAGCCTCACGGCCGGGGGCTTTCGCGTTTGGAGACCCCCCATGCAGAATATCTTCGGACCGGGCGTTCTATTCGCCACCCCCCTCTACGACGCCTATGGCAACGCCATTTCCAACCCGTCCCCCGTTCAGTTCGGGGTCAGCCAGGAAGCGTCCATAGACATCAGCTTCGACACCAAGCAGCTCTACGGCCAGAACCAGTTCCCGGTCGCCATCGGCCGCGGCAAGGGGAAGGCCACCGGCAAGTTCAAGTTTGCCCAGCTCAACGGGGCCCTTCTGAACTCCGTCGTCTTCGGCCAGACGCTGACCGCTGGCTTGCAGGCCGATGTCTACGACACGACCGGCGCTGCGATCCCGGGAACACCGTTCCAGATCACCCCGACCGTTCCGAACTCCGGCACTTGGTTGCAGGACCTGGGCGTGCGCTCCTCGACCGGTGTCCCGCTGACCCGCGTGGCCTCTGGTCCGACGACCGGCCAGTATGCGGTTGCCGCTGGCGTCTACACCTTCGCGTCGGCCGACACCGGCCTGACCGTCTTCATCAACTACCAGTACACGGCGACCTCCACGACCGCGAAGAAGAGCACCGTCCTGTCAATCCCGATGGGTCTGGCACCGTCGTTCCGGGCCGACATCTATTTCCCCTACAACGGCAAGACGGCAACCTTCACCTTCAACAACTGCGTGGCCAACAAGCTGTCGCTGTCGTCGAAGCTGGATGACTTCATGGTGCCGGAGCTGGACTTCGACATCTTCGCTGACACGTCGAACAACCTCTTCACCTACGCTCTGAGCGAATAGGCCCAACCATGACCCGCACAGTGATGATCGGCGGCGAGACGCTGGACATTCCCTTCCCGATCTCGTTTGCCGATCTCGAAGCCGCATGGCCCGGCTGGGAGCATTGCGCTGCCGCCGGGAACCAGATCGAGTTCGCATCCGCCTGCCTGGAGTTCCTCGCTCCGGTGCTGAAGATGGGCAATCTGGCTGCGCTGAAGGCCAAGCTCATGCCGTCCGAGATGGAAGGCCTGGGCGAAGCCGTCCTTGGCGTCTTGCGCGACAACAAGGTGATCCCCGCGGAGGACGCAGCGCCTGCGGATGCTCCGTCGGGGGAAGCCCAGCCGGTGACGACGCCGCCGGGCTGAGCCTATTCGAACGGATGATCGCTGAACTGGTGGCCGCAGGCGTCGAATGCGGCCACCCCCTCGGCCAATGGGAGGCCGTGCGTCAGCACTGGGGCCCATACCGGCTCTGGGTGATGCAGGCGCTGTGGCGCAAGTACGGGCCGCCCTCCTACATCTCCCTCGGCGTCCTGGCTGGCACTCGTGAACAACCCAAGCCGAAGGCTGACACGAAGGCTGTGGAAAAAGCGGCGGCCGAGCTGATCGCGGCTCAAGAGCCCACGCCGAACCGGCAGGTTTTGCCGAAAGCCGTCCTCGACAACCTCCTCGCCAAGACGAGACCCGCCGCATGAGTGACAACGAGGCACAGGTCAAGATCACGGCCGATGCCAGCGGCGTGCAGCCGGGCGTCCAGGCCGCGATCAACCAGATGAACCGACTGCCCGCTTCGGCGCAGGCGGTGTCGTCGGCCATGAGCGGTGCGGCGAACTCGTTCAAGGCGACGGGATCGGCGTTCGAGGAAGTGGCCGGCGCTGCCGCCAAGAGCGCAACGTCGGTCCACGGTTCGGCCGGCACGATCCGCGAGAGCATGGTGCTCCTGCGGGAAGCCGCGAACGGCAACTGGACGCGGTTCGCCGGATCGCTCGGCCTTCTCGCCCAGTACACCGGGGCCCTCCCGGCACTGCTGAACCCGGTCGTGATCGGCCTCGTGGCCGTCGCCGCGGCTCTGGGCGGCGTGGCATTCGCCGCGAACCAGGGCACCGAGAACCAGGTCAAGCTGCAGAACGCCCTCTCCGCGACGAACAACTGGTCGGGCCTCACGGAAAGCCAACTCCACGAGCTAGCCGCGACCTTGGGCACCGAGACCAAGGAGGGAGCGTCCAAGGCGCGCGATGCGCTGATGGATCTCGTGCAGCAAGGACGCCTGTCCGGCTCCAACTTCCAGCTTGCAGCCCGCGCCGCGCTCGATCTCGCCCGTGCCATGGGCGGCGATGTCACGACCTACACCAAGCAGCTCGGCGCGCTTCAGGAAGACACTGTCGGCACGACCTACAAGCTGCAGCAGCAGTTCCACATGCTGACGGCCGAGCAGTTCAACCATGTGATAGCCCTGGTGAAAGTGGCCGACGCCACCGGCGACTACCAGAAACGCCAGGAAGCCGTCCGCCAGGTGCTGACCGCACTGGATGGCCCGATCCAGAAGCAATCCGAGAATTTGGGCTTCCTCGCCCAGGCGTGGCGCGGTGTCAGCCAGGCAATCGGGGGTGCCATCGAGGCGATGATGAACTGGGGTCGGACCCCGGACACGGCCACCAAGCTGAAGACGGCGCAGCAGGAGCTGACCGTCCTGCAGGAACAGGCGGCGTCCCACTCCGGCCGCACCGCGGCGAACGCCAAGGCCCAGCTCGCCAGCCAACAGGCCATCGTCGCGGCTCTGCAGAAGCAGCTCGCGGAAGAGCAAGGTCTGGCGGCCTCGAAGGCGAAACAGGCCCAGGGCGACGACGGCAAGATCCGAAAGGCCTACGAGGACTACAACGGCGGCAAGAAGGCCGCGCCGAAATCCCGGGTGACCGAGTGGCAAGCGGAACTCGACGACCAGCTCGCCAGCGAAAAGCGGTTCTTCGCGGACAGCGAAGCCGAGGAGCTGAAATACTGGCAGGCCAAGCTCGCCATCCCGAACCTGACCAAGGAAGAGCGCCGAGCGATCATCAAGACGATCTACGGCATCGAGAAGACGGAGGCCCGTCAGGCCTACGCCGACGCCGTGGACGCCATCAAGGCCGGGGAAGAGGCGAAGCTCGACACCCTTCGCTCGTCTCTGTCTGCGCAGAAGGCCACCTTCAACGAGGCACGGGACGCCCTACGCCAGCAGGCGAACGAAGGCATCATCACCAAGCAGCAGGAATATACGCGCCTCGTCCAGATCGCGCGGGACGAAGCCCAGGCCGAAATCCAGAACTTCCAGTCGGTGACGGCCGTGCGCCAGGCGGCGCTTGCGGCCCAGCTCGCGGCGGCCAACGCGGTCGGCGCGGACACCTCGAAAATCTGGGCCCAGATCGTGGTCGAGGCGAAGGCGGCAACGGCACAGCTCGCCGCGATCACCGCCCAGGGACAAGCGTCTGTCGGCAAGTCCCAGGCGGACCAGGCGAAGGCCATGTTTGAGCCGATGAACCAGGCCATCAAGTCGTTCTCGGACGGCGTCTCGACCCAGTTCGCCAAGCTCATCACCATGCAACAGACGATGGCGCAGACCATGCGCGGCATCTGGCAGCAGATCCTGGGCTCGATAGAGCAGTCCTTCGCGACCAGCATGAGCCGCATCCTGCAGGACCAGCTCCGAAACATGCTGCTGACGCGAGAAGCCGACAAGACGACCGGAGGCGCGCAGGTGCGCAGCGCAGCCAGCGTGGCCGCGGGGAAGGCCTACGCGGCCGTCGTCGGCATTCCCGTCGTCGGGCCCGTGCTGGCCCCTGCAGCGGCTGCCACGGCCTATGCGGGCGTCCTGGCGTTCCTGCCGTCCGCGGCGAAAGGCTACGACATCCCCGCCGGCACCAACCCGCTCACCCAGCTGCACGAGCGCGAAATGGTTCTCCCGGCCGACCTGGCGGACAAGGTGCGGAACTCGACCGGGACCGGTGACGTGCATCTCCACGTCCACGCGACGGACGCTCAGTCGGTGCGCCGCCTCTTTGAGAACCACGGCGACACGCTCGCCCGGGTGATGCGTGACCTGCATCGCAATGGCCGTCTGGCACCGGGGTCGATGGCATGACGTTCACCCAGCGCGCAGTGATCACGACGAGCCCGCTCTCGAACGATGCCGAGGTCTTTCCGGTTCTGACCGGGCAGGGCTTCCTCGCCTCCAAGCGGCCGGTCTGGCAGACGACGGTGAAGCGGGCCTATAGCGGGCGCGAAGTCCGCGCGGCGGCCTATTCCTACCCCCGGTGGGAATGGACCCTCCAGTGGGAGGTCCTGCGCACCCAGGCGAGCCTACCCGAGCTGCAGACCCTGTTCGGCTTCCTCGGATCCCGGCAAGGACGCAACCAGCCCTTCTACTACCAGGACCAGACCGACAACGCCGTGACCACCCAGGGCTTCGGCACGGGCGACGGCACGACGACGATCTTCCAGCTCTACCGGACGGTCGGACAGGGGACGATCTACAATTACCTCGACCCGGTCCTCGTCCTGAACCAGAACCCGTCCGTCTATGTGAACGGCACCCTGAAGACGCTGGGCACCGACTACACGATCTCGATCAACGGCGTGATCACCTTCACCACCGCGCCGGCGGCGTCCGCGGCGCTGACCTGGTCGGGCGGCTATCTGTTCCTCTGCCGGTTCG
>Ga0208507_1001044_pt1 | contig 16163 bp, 13 predicted proteins | sample CryBogCBH12Aug01_FD_184626 | JGI IMG/M metagenome (GOLD analysis project Ga0208507, IMG submission 184626) | Freshwater microbial communities from Crystal Bog, Wisconsin, USA - CBH12Aug09.1 (SPAdes) (version 2) | ecosystem: Environmental > Aquatic > Freshwater > Lake | place: Crystal Bog... | reverse complement strand
TGACCGCAGCGCCGCCCGATTGTCGCTGCAACTTGATCCACTCAAACCGGTTTTGCTGTTGTCAGCGGGGGCATTAGGCCAAGGCCCCACTGAATTTATTGTCGAACGCTTGCTTAACCTGAACCGGGACACACAAACTATTGTGATTTGCGGTCGTAATGACGAGCTTAGGCAACGGGTAACACGGTCGGTTGCCCATCAGAGTGATAATTTTAGGGTGTTGGGCTATACCGATGACATGCATAAGCTCATGAAGATGTCTGATATTTTCATCGGCAAACCGGGCGGAATGACGGCTTCTGAGGCGATTGCCTGTGGCTTGCCGATGTGCGTGGTGTCGCCTATCCCGGGACAGGAGGAGCGCAATAGCGATCATCTATTGGAAGAAGGGATTGCGGTCAAATGCAATGATTTGACCACCCTGCCCTTTAAATTGCAGCGTTTGTTGGATGATCCGGCACAGTTATTGAGAATGCGTGAAAACGCGCTACGTTTCGCCAATCCGCTGGCTTCGGCCAATATTGTCGAAACCTTATTGGCAGACCAGTTGCCGCACATGTCGTTTTCAAAGCATCAACAAGCCGCCATTGCTTTTGCCGCAAAAACCGAGGGGGCTGGCGTTATTGCCAAAATGCCCGTTCCTTTCTTGTCCATCAAAAAAAGCCCAATTAGCCAACAGGCGCGGCATACCGCTTTATTGAAACGGCACAGTAATGCTTATAAAAAAGGCTCTTAGTTTCTTACCGCGGGCATGGCCTCGCTCCTACACGGCTTGGCCTTCGCGTAATAACCACGGACAAATCACCATAACGGTTTCATTGCTGACAGGACTTGTTGCAGACTATCGGTAGCCCCCGTTTCCAGCATCAGCACATCAGTTTCTTTACGCAACCAAGTAAATTGGCGTTTGGCGAGTTGGCGGGTGGCGGCAATGGCTTGTTCGGTCATGGTCGCTTTATCCGTTTCGCCTTGTAAATACGCCCATATTTGCCGATACCCCACCGCCCTAATAGCGGGCATTTTTTCATGCAGGTCGCCGCGATTAAAAAGTTTTTCAACCTCATTTATCAATCCGTTATCGAGCATAGCGTGAAAGCGTTGGGCTATTATACCGTGCAATATTTTTCGGTCTGACGGGCTAACGGCAATTTTGGTGATGTGATAAGGCAAATCGGCCGACGTTGCTTTAAAAAAGGAACTGATGGGTTGTCCGCTGATGGCGAACACTTCTAAGGCACGTTGGACGCGCTGCGGGTCATTAGGGTGAATTCTTGCCGCCGCTTCGGGGTCAATTTGGGCTAATTTTTGATGCAAGGCCATTTTACCTAGCTGTGCCAAGTCTGCATCAAGTTGCACCCTGATGAGCGGGTCGGCTTCGGGCAATACCGCCAATCCGCCACTGAGAGCCTTAAAATAAAGGAAAGTGCCACCCACCAGTATGGGGATTTTGCCGCGCCCGCTAATATCCGCCATTAATGCCAGGGCTTGCGTCCTGAATTGTCCGGTTGAGAAGGCTTGCGAGGGGTCCAGTATGTCAATCAGGTGATGAGGAATACCGCCCCGCTCTTCGGCAGTCGGTTTGGCTGTGCCAATATCCATACCTTTATAGACCAATGCCGAATCGACACTGATGATTTCGCCGTTTAGCAGGTCGGCCAGTTGCACCGCCAAGGCGGTTTTACCGGAGGCTGTAGGGCCCATAATGAACAAGGCGGGCGGATAGGCTGTGTTATTGTCCACGCAGAAAAAATTTGTCCAAGTCGTTGGTGGTCAGTTCTATCCAAGTCGGACGACCGTGATTGCATTGTCCAATGCGTTCGGTTTGTTCCATATCCCGCAACAAAGCGTTCATTTCAGCAATGGTCAGGCGGCGACGCGCCCGAACCGAACCATGACAGGCCATAGTGGCCAGAAACTGGTTGGCTTGTGCTTGGATGCGCTGGCTGGTGCCGTGTTCCAGCATATCTGCCAGCACATCACGAATCAAGGTTTCCACATCCACGCCCTGCAATAACGCCGGAATTGCCCTTAAGACTATTGTTTCTGGCGCCATGCGGTTAAGCTCAAACCCTAACGCGCTAAAAAATTCCTGTCCAGTTTCTGCCCAGTCGGCTTCTGCCAATGACACGCTGAGCTTAATTGGCAATAACAAGGGTTGGCTAGGGATTGCCCCTTGTTGGTAGTGTTGCTTGAGGCGTTCGTAGGTGATGCGTTCATGGGCGGCATGGGCATCCACTAAAATCACGCCGGTGGCTGTTTCCGCTAGGATATAAATATTATGGATATGGGCGACGGCATACCCTAACGGTGGCGGGGTGGCGTTATCTGTTGGGTAAGCGGCTGGTTCTACGGCTTGTGGATGCAAGGCTGAATAGGCTTGCAAGCCTTCTTGTACCTGCCAAGAAAGTGATGATTGTCTGGCTGGCTGCTCCCGATAAGCGGGGCTGGTATAACTAGGGGCGGCATTGTTACGATCAGGTGCGGGTGCGGCGGGGCTAACCGGTACGGCTTGCCGTTGGCCCGGGCGCAAATCAGCTAATGAGCGGTGCAGTGCCGAATACAGGAAGTCATGCACTAAACGCCCTTCGCGAAAACGCACTTCCAGTTTGGCGGGGTGGGCGTTGACATCCACCAACTGCGGGTCTAAGGTGAGGTAAAGCACAAACACCGGATGCCGCCCGTGATAGAGGACATCCTGATAGGCTTGTTTGACGGCATGGGCAATCAATTTGTCACGGATAAGCCGACCATTGACATAAAAAAATTGTTGGTCAGGTTGGCTGCGTGAATGGGTCGGCAAGCCTACCCAACCGGTCAGGTGCAAGTCTGACGCGCTAAAGTCGATGGTGACAGACTGGTCTGTGAAGGCGGAGCCACAAATGCTGGCTATACGTTGCGCTTGTGCGGCCTGTTCGGTCGCGGGCTTTAAATTGAGCAGCTCTTTTTGGTTGTGCTGTAAATGGAAGCCAATATTAAAGCGGCTTAAGGCCATGCGTTTGACCAGTGTTTCAATGTGGTCAAATTCGGTTTTTTCGCTGCGTAAAAACTTGCGTCTGGCGGGCGTGTTGTAAAACAAGTCACGGACATCAACGGTAGTGCCGACCGGATGGGGGTCTGGTTGTGGATTAAAATGCGCTTCGGAACCATCGGCAGTCACCAACCATGCACAACCGGCATCGGCGACGCGCGAAATAAGCGTGAGCCGCGATACGGCACTGATACTGGGCAAAGCTTCGCCACGGAAACCCATGCTACTGACTTGCTGCAGATCGTGCAAGGAAGCGATTTTACTGGTGGCATGACGGGATAAGGCCAAGGCCAAATCTTCCTTATCGATACCACAGCCATTGTCGCGGATTCTGATACGCCTTGCGCCGCCTTGTTCAATGTCGATGCTAATGTGCGACGCACCAGCATCAAAGCTGTTTTCCAGCAGCTCTTTAACTATAGAAGAAGGCCGCTCAACAACTTCGCCAGCGGCTATTTGATTGATTAATTGTACGGGCAGTGCATGGATGCGCATCAGCGAACGCTAAGCAGTAAATTGGAAGGCAGACACCCCGTTGTATCAAACCGGATCATCAATTGGCAGTCAGGCCAAGACGTTGGCCTAATTCATGACCATAACTGTTCAAGGCTTGGATTATGGCTTGATTGGCATCGGGCTTGCCTTCTAGTTGTTGCAAACAGGCAAAATAGTCACTAAATGTGATGCTGGCACCACTTTGGCTACCGCTGAGTCGTTGGCGGCAAAAGTCTTGCCAACGGGCTGTTTCACTCTCATTTAAGGTATCGGGAAAGTTACGGGCACGATAGCGGAACAACAGAGTGTCCAAGCGGGTATCTTTAAAGTTAAAGGCGGCGCTTGCCAGCTGGGCAGGTGGCAACACCCTTACTTGGTTAATTTTCTTTTTGTCTTCATCAGAAAAGAAGCCACCACTGTAAATGCTTAAATCCGCATCATCGCTGTGTTCTGTGCTTTCAGGGGCAGCAAACACACGCAACAATTTTTGTGGCAGATCGTCTGCCAATTTGATGGTTTCCAAGTGGGATTGGCATAAAGCCAAATCCAATGACAAGCGCTGCGCGTCTGCTTTTCTTATAACGCTAATCGGCGCCAATACCGGACATTTGTTGATGTGCACGGTTTTTAACGGGATCCTGTCCACACCTTCCGGCAAATCGGCATTGGCCACAAAAATACGTTGTTGGATTTCCTCCACTGACAATGACAGCATGGGTGCTGGGTCAACCGACAAATCATAGACAATCACGCCGTTGCTATTGACGGGGTGTTTGCAAATTGGCAACACAATAGCCAAGCAGTTTTTGGCGGCGGGGTATCGACCGGAAACATGCACCAAAGGTTTATAAGCACCCAATTGCAATTGTGCCAAAGTTTCAGTTTTGCCTTTGTTTTGCAATAAAAACTGGAACAATCTGGGTTGTGCTTGGCTCAGCAATTTGGCAAAGCCAATGGTTGCCAATACATCAGACAAGGCATCGTGTGCGGATTCGTGGCTAATACCATTGGCAGCCACCAGCTGCTCCAATTTAAAACACGGATGGCCTTCTTCCGTTAACGGCCATACGATGCCTTCCGGACGCAAAGCTTGCGCTGCCCGCACCACATCCAGCAAATCCCAGCGCGAATTGCCGTTTTTCCACTCCCGTTCGTAAGGGTCATAAAAATTCCGGTACAGGCTGTTACGGGTGACTTCATCATCAAAACGGATATTGTTGTAGCCCAGCGTACAGGTATTGGCTTTCGCAATTTGTTGATAGATCAGGCGGATAAATTCAGCTTCGCAAACACCTTGTGCATGGGCTGTTTGCGGCGTTATGCCCGTTATTAAACAGGCCTCGGGCTGAGGCAGGCAGTCATCAGTCGGTTTGCAGTAAACTACTAAGGGCTGTTCCACCACGTTGAATTGGTAGTCAGTACGGACACCCGCAAACTGCACGGGGCGATCCCGTTTGGGATCGGTGCCAAATGTTTCGTAGTCGTGCCAGTAGAAGCTGGGGCTAGCGGTCATAGCAAGCCGTTACGGCTTATGCCTTACCTTCAGCTTCCAGTTTTTTTCTTTTGTCGCATTTTTCCACGCAGACACAATTACTATTGCTGACACCGCCACAAGAACCTTTAATGGCACGTCTGCCAAATATAACACCAATTGCCATAACAGATACGACAATTAACATGGCAACAAATGTGATTACAAAATAAGTCATGATTCACCTCGGATACAAAATTTTTTTTAATCGGTAAGCCCTAGCACCGCTTGGGATATCGGTGGTATGCCCATTGGGGCTAAGATGCTAACGGGATGCGTGTATAGTATACCCAACTTTACCAAAGCAAACTTGCTTTCAAGCGTATACGCTATTGCACCCGTTCCTGCTCACTGATGTCCGTCAAAACACCATTCTCAAACCGTAGCAGTTGCCTGAAACGTTTATGACCAAAATCATAAAGCCATTCATCAACGACAACTTGAATGGCAATATAGCGTTGTTGGTCAACGCCAACACCTAAGCTCTCATTGGGATAAACGCTGCCGACAGTGATGCCGGTTTGTTGCGTCCGCGTTTCAACATGCTGGTCTACGGTGATCGGTTCGCCGCATTTGTCCAAAACGTCTAATTTACGGTCACCCAAATCAACCAAGCTATGCCCGCAGCGTAATGCATAAGCTGGGGCTGACAGCCCCAATAACAAGGCCAGCCATAAATAACTATTACGGTATTGCATATTTATTATCAGTTGGCAGCAAACAAACTGTCCCACATACCATCAACTTTGCTGACAACGTCGGGTGACATGACGATAGGCCGTCCCCATTCACGTTGGGTTTCTCCCGGCCATTTATTAGTGGCATCAAAGCCCACTTTAGAGCCTAAACCGGAGACTGGCGAAGCAAAATCTAAGTAATCAATGGGGGTGTTTTCCAAAATGGTCAAATCCCGCACGGGATCCATGCGTGTGGTGATCGCCCAAATCACATCTTGCCAATTACGCACATCAATATCATCATCCACCACAATGACAAATTTGGTGTACATGAACTGCCTCAGGTAAGACCAAGTACCCAACATGACGCGTTTGGCATGACCGGCATATTGCTTTTTCATGCTGATGACTGCCATGCGGTAAGAGCAACCTTCTGGCGGCAGATAAAAATCAATGATTTCAGGGAATTGTTTTTGTAAAATCGGTACGAACACCTCATTTAACGCCACACCCAACACGGCTGGCTCATCCGGTGGCCTACCCGTAAAAGTGCTATGATAAAGGGGAGCTTGGCGTTGCGTGATACGCTCTATAGTGAACACCGGAAACTCATCCACTTCGTTGTAATAGCCGGTATGATCGCCAAAAGGCCCTTCAGGGGCTGTTTCATCGGGATAAATGAAGCCTTCCAAAACTATTTCCGCGCTGGCAGGCACTTGCAAATCACTTAGCAAGCATTTGGCGACTTCGGTTTTGCTACCCCGCAGCAAACCGGCAAAGGCATATTCGGACAAGCTATCCGGCACCGGTGTGACTGCCGCCAAAATGGTGGCAGGATCGGCACCCAAAGCCACCGCAACCGGAAAGGGCTGGCCCGGATGGGCTATTTGCCATTCCTTAAAATCCAAAGCACCACCGCGATGCGCCAACCAACGCATGATGACTTTATTTTTGCCGATGACTTGCTGACGGTAAATGCCCAAGTTTTGCCGCTCTTTATTGGGGCCTTTGGTGATCACTAAAGGCCACGTTATAAGAGGGCCTGCATCTTCGGGCCAACAGGTTTGGATAGGGTAATCAGCCAAATCTATCTCGTCACCTTGGTGGAAAATCTCTTGGCAGGGTGGGTTAGACACCAGCTTGGGGGCCATATTCAACACTTGTTTGAAAACCGGAAATTTCTCCCAAGCATCTTTCATGCCTCTAGGTGGTTCTGGTTCTTTTAAATAGGCCAATAATTGCCCGATACCGCGCAGCTCATCAACGGAAGTGGCCCCCATACCCATCGCCACCCGTTTGGGCGTACCGAACAGATTGGCCAGCACCGGGATGTTGCCGCCCACAGGATTCTCAAATAACAATGCTGGACCGCCTTGTTTAAGCACACGGTCGCAAATTTCGGTCATTTCCAAATAGGGATTAACCGCCACTTTTATGCGTTTCAGCTCGCCTTGTTTTTCTAGCTGCTGGATAAAATCACGCAAATCCCTATATTTCATACGGCAATACCGTTATGTCTGAGCAACGCGTCGGTGGTGGGTTTACGTCCCCTGAAGCGGACAAACAGTTCCATGGCTTCATGGCTGCCACCGGTTTCCAAAATATTGGCCAGAAAAGCATGACCGGTGTCGGCATCAAAGATACCATTTTCTTCAAACATTGAGAAAGCGTCACTGGACAGCACTTCCGCCCATTTGTAGCTGTAATAGCCCGCCGCATAACCGCCCGCAAAAATATGCGAGAAACTATGTGGAAAGCGGCTAAAAGCAGGTGCTTCAATCACAGCCACTTGTTTTCTGACCTGCTCCAGCACCTGATAAATACGTCCGCCTTGGGCGGGGTCGTAGTCTTGGTGCAATTTGAAATCGAACAAGCTAAATTCCAGCTGTCTGACCATGACCATGCCGGCTTGAAAATTTTTCGCGGCGAGCATTTTTTGGAACAGGGCATCGGGCAGAGTTTCGCCAGTTTGGTAGTGTCCGGTCATTAACGCAAGGGCTTCTTGTTCCCAACACCAGTTTTCCATAAATTGGCTGGGCAGTTCCACCGCATCCCATTCCACGCCATTGATGCCCGATACGCTGAGGTAATCCACTTTGGTCAACATGTGTTGCAAACCATGACCAAATTCATGGAATAAAGTGGTGACATCATCATGGGTAAGCAAGGCCGGTGTGTCAGCAGTCGGCGGAGTAAAATTGCACGTCAGGAAAGCCACGGGCGTTTGCACACTGCCTTCAATGACTTTGCGCCCCGCACAATCATCCATCCAAGCACCGCCGCGCTTTTGCGGTCTTGCGTACAGGTCAATATAAAATTGCCCGCGTAACTGGCCTTCGCGGTCATGGATTTGGAACAATTGCACGTCGGGATGCCAACTATCGAAACCGGTCAGCTCGCTGATTTGTAAACCAAACAAGCGCTGCACCACGGCAAACAGACCAGGCAGCACACGGCTAATAGGAAAATAAGCCTTCACTTCTTCTTGCGACAGCTGGTAATAATGCTGGCGCATTTTTTCTGAGTAGTAACTCAAGTCCCACGCTTGCAAGTCTTTTATGCCATAAAACTGGTTGGCGAATTCTTTTAGCGCCGCCAAGTCCTTACGGGCAAAAGGCAGCGAACGTTCTGCCAAATCTTCCAAGAAACCAACCACATCATCAGGCTTTTCCGCCATTTTGGTGCTTAAAGACAATTCGGCATAATTGTTATAGCCCAACAGCAGGGCTTTTTCATGACGCAATGCCAAAGTTTGCTCCATAATTTCACTGTTATCCCATTCGCCCGCATCGGGGCCGACTTCTGATGCCCGAGTGACATAGGCTTCATAAACGGTGCGGCGCAATTCCCGATGATCGGCATAAGTCATCACGGCAATGTAAGAAGGGAACTGCAAAGTCAGCATCCAGCCTTTTTCATTTTCCGCTTCTGCAGTCTGTTTGGCCTGTGCCAGAGCCGAATCAGGCAAACCCGATAAAGCGGTGCGGTCTTTAATCAGCAAACTCCAAGCATTGGTGGCATCAAGCAGATTTTCGCCAAACTTACTGGCCAAGCGTGACTGTTCCAAGCTGATTTCTTTATAGCGTTGTTTTTTGTCAGCATCCAAACCAATGCCCGACAAGCGGAAATCCCTTAAGGCATTATTGATGATTTTTTGTTGCGCGGTGTCCAAATGGGCGAAACTGGGGCTTTCGGCGATCATCCGGTAAGCGTTGAACAAGGCTTCGTTTTGACCCAGTTCAGTTGAATATTCGCTTAGTTTGGGCAAACAGGCATTGTAGGCATCGCGTAGCGCGTCGTTATTGCACACAGAATTCAAATGACTGACTGGCGCCCACGCCTTACTTAATTTGTTTTCCATGTTCTCCAAGGGTTCGACCAGATTCTCCCAGCTATAAACCGCATTGGCCTCCAAACATTGTTTAATGGTTGCGCGGGCTTCCGCCAACAAGCTATCAATGGCTGGTTCGACATGCTCGGATTTGATTTGCGAAAACAAGGGTAATGGCGCGTTAGCCAACAAAGGGTTGTTCATGATTGATTGTTCCAGAGGAGTGCCAAATATTAACGGTCAGCAAAAAATACCGCTGTTTTTGATAGGTGGTCGTGCCAACCGCGCCGGTCTTTGTCGAATGCTATCCACAAAAACCCCACACCCAAGACTGCCCACGACAGAAAAGCGGCGGCAAAGCGCGACAAAGCCTGCAACCAACTTAAAGGTTTGCCGTCAATTGTCAAAACTTTAAGCTTCCAAGCACGCATGCCTAGTGTCTGCCCACCGTGTGTCCAAAACCAGCCATAAAACAGAAAACTGACCGACACTAGGTAAACGGGATAAATAATTTGCTGGCGCGTGAAGGCTTCGCCAGCGTTAAAAGGTAAAATTAGCGCAGTGGCGACAAACAAGAGGGCAACCAGCAGGCACATATCGTAGAATATGGCAGCTAACCGGCGCAACAGACCAGGAACAGGGCGATGATGCCCTGCTGCTGGCTTTGGTTTACGAGTGGGACGCGGCAAAAATCAGTTTTTAAACAATGCTAATTTTTGACCAAAATACATGCACATACCCATCAAACCGGCAAACATGACCAAGGAGAATAAAAATGGCGGGCGATGGAACAGCAGAATAAAAAAATCTGTGGCGAACACACTGGTCAAAATAGGATGATCCACAAAACCGTTAAGAATCTTTTCGAACATAACAACCCCGTTAGCTGCTTCAGGCAAAAGCTGATGTTTAAAATAATGGTGATCTGATCTTTAATCTGTTTAAATGCACATAGGTGCCGTAAAAAATCATAGCGGCAATTCTACTATAGACAAAAGGCTAATGTAAAAGAAAAGAAATTCGCCAATTGGGTCAGAATTTTATCTGGAATGATATGATTAACGTCATTAAAAAATTTAAAGAAACACAGGGTTCTACGATTATTTTCAATTTTATTAAAAAAATCATTACCGCAACCAATCTTAGGCCGACCTTGTTGGAGGAGTCTCCTGTTGCCGAAAAAGTCAGGATTTACTCCCGCTCCGAACACATCATCTCGCGCTCCAAGATCAGCGAGAATGCCTTAAAAGTCTTATACCGGCTGCAAAAAGAAGGCTATGATGCCTATTTGGTCGGCGGTTGTGTCAGGGATTTGCTGCTGGGACGTGAACCCAAAGATTTCGACGTGGTCACCAATGCCGACCCTGAGCAGGTCAGGAAAGTGTTCCGTAACTGCCGGATTATAGGCCGCCGGTTTCGTCTGGCACATGTGCATTTTGGCCATGAAGTGATCGAAGTGGCCACTTTTCGTGGTGTCAGCGAAACGGACAGCAACAAGCAAATGCTCGACAAAGAAGGTCGCCTGCTCCGCGACAACGTCTATGGCAATATTGAAGAAGATGTATGGCGCCGGGATTTCACTGTCAATGCCTTGTATTACAATATCAAAGATTTTTCTGTGGTGGATTACGTCAATGGCATGGATGACCATAAAGCCGCCACACTTAAGCTGATAGGGGAGCCGGTCGTCCGCTTCCGCGAAGACCCGGTGCGGATGCTACGCGCAGTGCGCTTTGCGGTAAAACTAGGCTTTAAGATTGATGGTGGTTGCCAACAACCCATAAAGGACATGGCCGAGCTGCTAGGCAGCATCCCTTCTGCCAGGCTTTACGATGAAGTGTTGAAGCTGTTCCTGTTTGGTTATGCGCTCCAAACCTTCGAGATGCTCAGGCAATATGCGTTGTTTCAGGTCTTGTTCCCAGCCACTGAACAATGCCTTGCCAGTGAAGAAAATGGTTTTCCGCGCCAGCTGATCATCAAAGCCCTACAAAATTCCGACAACCGCATTGCCGAAGGCAAATCCGTCACCGCTTACTTCTTGTTCGCCTCGCTGCTGTGGGAACCTGTACAACAACTCGCCAAAGAAAAACTCAAGCAAGGACTGCCCGAATTTATGGCTTATCAAGATGCTGCCAATGAAATTTTGTCGCGGCAAGTGAAAATAACCGCCCTGCCCCGCCATATCAGCTTGTCCATACGCGATGTATGGAGCCTGCAACCCAAATTCAACACCCGGGTCGGCTCAAAACCCAGCCGCCTCATCACCCACCCCAAGTTCAGGGCCGCCTATGACTTCCTGTTGTTGCGGGCGGAAACCGGCGGGGTTGACCCAGAACTGGTGGATTGGTGGTCAAAATACCAAAACGCCAGCGAGAACGAACAACGTAAAATGACCGCGCCAGCGCGTAAAAAAAGCCCTGCCCACAGCGCCAGTCGGAAAAGGAACAACCGTAAAAAAACGGCCGACTCCCTAACCGACAGCCAGAACCAATAGCGGCCTACTTAACCACGCTATCCGGTCTACCCTGCCTATCGACATCATGAACTATCCAGCAAACGGCTTTGTCACTGCTTATATCGGCCTTGGCAGCAATCTCGCGTCGCCCGCCGAACAAATCATCACCGCCTGCCAACGCATCAGTGCCACGCCGGACATCATCCAATTGGCCTGTTCCAGCCTTTATCACAGCGAACCGATGGGGCCGCAAAACCAGCCCGATTACGTCAATGCGGTGATGGCCATCCGCACCACCCTGGCACCGCTGCCGTTATTGCATTGCCTACAAACTATCGAACAGCTGCATGGACGCACCCGTACCGGTGAACGTTGGGGCGCACGGACATTGGACCTTGATCTGTTGATCTACGGGGAACAGCAAATTGATCTGCCTGAACTGACCATCCCCCATGTTGGCATAGGCGAACGGGCTTTTGTGCTATTACCCCTTTACGAAATAGCCCCGAACCTGATCGTACCCGGCTATGGCACACTCACCGGCCTGCTGGACCACTGCCCATTGACTAACATCAAACGTTTAACACCATGAAGCCAACAGAAAGCAAGCCCTTATCACTTGCCGATTTGCAAGCCATGAAACGGAATGGCGAAAAAATAAGCTGCCTGACCGCTTACGATGCCAGTTTTAGCGCACTGATAGACCAAGCAGGCATTGATGTCATATTGGTTGGCGATTCGTTGGGCATGACCGTACAAGGTCATGCCAGCACCCTGCCCGTCACCTTACAGGACATGGTGTACCACAGCCAATGCGTGGCACGGGCCAGGACACGCAGCTTCATTATTGCCGACTTGCCGTTCATGAGTTATGCCACGCCGCTAATGGCAGCCAAAAATGCCGCCCAACTGATGCGGACGGGCACCGTGCAAATGATTAAGATGGAAGGCGCTAACACGGAAACGCTGCGTTTTTTGGTGGCACAAGGCATTCCTGTATGCGGGCATCTCGGGCTGTTGCCACAACATATCAACCAACTAGGCCACTATACCGTGCAAGGCAAACAAGCCGACGAAGCACAAAACATCATTAATGACGCGCTGGCCCTACAGCAATCGGGGGCACAACTGCTAGTGCTGGAATGTGTGCCAGCCAGCCTTGCCAAAACAATTTCCGCACAGCTGACCATCCCCGTGATTGGCATTGGTGCTGGCATTGACTGTGACGGGCAAATACTGGTTATTTACGACCTGCTCAACATTAGCCCCAACAAGCCGCCGCGCTTTGCCAAAAATTTCCTGGCCGAAGCAACCAGTATTGCCGATGCCATCAGCCGCTACCATCAAGCCGTCAAACAATGCCAGTTTCCGGCCTTGGCACACAGCTTTTAACCATGCAAACCGTCACCACACTGGCGCAACTACAGCCGCTTGTAAACAATTGGCGCATGGCGGGCAAACGCATTGCCTTGGTACCGACCATGGGCAACCTGCACGAAGGCCACCTGCGCTTGGTGGAGGTGGCACATCAACAGGCCGATGTAGTTATTGCATCCATATTTGTCAACCCCAGCCAATTTGGCCCAGGGGAAGATTTTGACAGCTACCCGCGCACCGAACAACAAGACCAGCAACAACTAACTGCTGCACACACTGATTGCCTGTTTATGCCCAGCGTGCAGGAAGTGTATGGTGATAACCCGCAAACCCATGTTTCTGTCACCGGACTAGCTAGCTTGCACTGCGGACAATCCCGGCCCGGCCACTTTAACGGTGTGGCCACCATTGTCTGCAAACTATTCAACATGGTGCAGCCACATTGTGCCGTGTTTGGCCTGAAAGACTTCCAACAGTACACCGTCATCAAAACAATGGTGCAAGACCTGAACATCCCCATTGAAATCATCGGTGTGGAAACCGTGCGCGATGCCAATGGCCTAGCCAAAAGCTCGCGCAACAGCTACCTCAGCGACAGTGAAAAAAACACGGCGGCACTGCTCTACCAAACCCTATGCCAGACCCGCGAGGCAATCATCAACGGCAACCGCAATTACACCGAATTAGCGCGACAGGCACTTTTGACCTTACAAAATGCAGGCTTCCAACCGGATTACTGCAACATCTGCCAATGCGACACCCTGCTGCCAGCACAAACCACCGACCGGGCATTGGTGATACTGGCTGCCGCCAAACTTGGCAAAGCCCGCTTGATAGATAACGTGCATTTCGATCTATAAGCCGCCGCAAGCTGTTTCCGAATAGCCGCCACACAGCACCAACCCTGGCTAACTGGCTACAGGCTGGCCACACTAAAGCCAAGCAACCCAACCGCCCCAGACTTACATCCTGAAACTATCCGCTGATTCTTTTTTTAAGTCCGGTGACCATGAGGTAAACGCTTAACATCAGCAATGCAAAATCTGCCATTTTAAAAGGGTCGGTGACAAACAGCACTGTACCCGCTGATAAAAAAAACAACGCCAAACCAATATAAAATTTAGTCAATTTTCTAGGAGCTTGCTCATCATTCATGTTTGCAATCCAAAAGGTAAGTTTAAAGTGGCAAAAAAGATTAAGTTTTGTATGGGGTTAAGCCAAGCAACAATAGCAAAAACCGAAGGGCGGGTAACATTTCAACCCGATCAACTTGGCAAATGCGTTATGGTTATCCTGACAATTTAATATTAACAGGATAGTGGCTTTTCTTGTAATCACTAAATGGTTTAGAATGAAAAGATTACCATTACTCTCAAGGCAAAGATATGACCGATACCCTAAGCTGCTTTAAAGCCTACGACATACGTGGCCGCATTCCTGACCAACTCAACACCGACATCGCTTACCGGATAGGCCGCGCCTATGCGGAGCATTTACAGCCCAAACGGGTCGTAGTCGGACGCGACATCCGCTTATCCAGCAATGAAATGGCCGATGCCGTTATCCGTGGACTTAACGATGCCGGCGTGGATGTCTTTGATATTGGTTTGTGCGGCACAGAAGAGGTGTATTTTGCTACCTTTGCCTATCAAAATGAAGGCCACATCATGGATGGTGGCATTATGGTGACAGCCAGCCACAACCCCAAAGACTACAACGGTATGAAGCTGGTGCGCGAACAAAGCAAGCCGGTTAGCGGCGACACCGGATTGCATGACATTAAACGCTTGGCTGAAGCCAACGCCTTTGCTGCGCCGCTGGCAGAACGCGGCGGCATCACCCCTGTTGCCATTGGCACAGCCTATACCGAACATTTATTGACATATCTGTCCTTGGCCTCCTTGACACCGTTAAAAGTGGTCGTGAATGCCGGAAACGGTGCGGCTGGCCACGTGCTGGACTGGCTGGAAACCGCCTTTAAAGCAGCACAGGCGCCGATAGAATTTATCAAAATCCATCATGAACCTGATGGTCATTTCCCTAACGGCATCCCTAACCCATTATTGCCCGAGAACCGTAGCAGCACCATTGATGCTATTTTGACGCATCAAGCCGATTTGGGCATTGCTTGGGATGGTGATTTTGACCGCTGCTTCTTGTTTGATGAAACCGGCCGTTTTATTGAAGGCTACTACATTGTCGGCCTGCTCGCCGCCGCCTTCTTGCTGCATAACCCTGGTGCAAAAATCGTCCACGACCCACGCCTATCTTGGAACACCATTGATATTGTCAGTGGCTTAGGTGGTATTCCGGTGCAAAGCAAGACCGGACATGCCTTTATTAAGGAACGGATGCGCCTGGAAGATGCCGTGTACGGTGGTGAAATGAGCGCCCATCATTATTTCAGGAATTTTGCCTATTGCGACAGCGGTATGATCCCTTGGCTGCTGGTGCTGGAACTAATGGCAAAAAGCGGCAAAAAATTATCCCAATTGGTTGATGAACGTATGCAATTGTTCCCTGCCAGTGGTGAAATCAACCGCGAAATTGAAGACTCCGCAGCCGCTATCGAGAAAGTGCAAAACCATTATCAGGCCAGTGCTATCGTGGTTGATTTTACCGATGGCTTAAGCATGGAGTTTGCCGACTGGCGGTTTAACCTGCGTTGTTCCAACACCGAACCACTGGTGCGCTTGAATGTGGAATCGCGTGGCGACGAAGCGTTAATGCAAGCCAAAACCGAAGAACTGTTGGCTTTATTAGCAGTCTAAGCCCACTGTTCCATCTGGATTAATGGGCTGTTAAGCATTTGCTGGGGATTGCGGATTATTAGCAATCCCTGGCCTTGTTTAACTTGGTTTTGCCTGTTTGCAGTGACAATAGCCGATCTTTGCTACAATCAAACCCGTTGACAACCCAACCGGACAGCTAATGGCGCGCTACCTCGACCCCAAGAACGACCTGGTGTTCAAGAAAATCTTTGGCGGGCATCCTCTGCTGCTGATGGATTTTCTGAACGCCCTGCTGCCCCTGCCCGATGACGGGCTGATCGTCAGCCTCAGCTACCTGCCGCCGGAACAGATACCCGTATTGCCGCCGGAGAACCGGCGCGGCATTGTGGATGTCAAGTGCACCGACCAGCGCGGGCGCGTGTTCATCGTCGAGATGCAGATGTACTGGACGCCTTCGTTTTTCAACCGGATGCTGTTCAACGCCAGCCAGGCCTTTGTCATGCAGCTTGACCCGGGCGAGGAATATAAGCTGCTTCA
>Ga0208507_1001038_pt1 | contig 16186 bp, 9 predicted proteins | sample CryBogCBH12Aug01_FD_184626 | JGI IMG/M metagenome (GOLD analysis project Ga0208507, IMG submission 184626) | Freshwater microbial communities from Crystal Bog, Wisconsin, USA - CBH12Aug09.1 (SPAdes) (version 2) | ecosystem: Environmental > Aquatic > Freshwater > Lake | place: Crystal Bog... | reverse complement strand
AGCCCTGCTATCTCAGGATTTATGCCGTTGCGATTCATTACAGATGTCTTCATATGCAAGTTCTCCAGTTTTTACGTTGCAGTATGAAGATATTATAAAAGGTAGATCAGTATTTTCCTAATCCCTGAGTTTTCTTTCTGCTCTTTGGTTGGTTTTGGAGCTTCTCCCTGTTTTTTGAAGATAAGAATGAACTCATAATCAAGCTTGAGGATGCCGTTACGGGGATAGGGAAAGCTCCCCATGATCGAAGCACCACCGGTAGTATTTGTTGTGGTGACCTTCTGCCAGATCACTGCTCCCATGTAGTCGAACCCGATTGTCTCGCAGAACTTGATGATCTCCGTCCGGATGGGAATGACCTTATACCTGCCATAGTAGACCGAACGGGCAAACTGGTCGCCGATGTTGATGCAGAGGCGGCAACCGGGATGCAGCACCCTCTCGCATTCATTCCAGACAAGGTTCAGGTTGTTGATGTAGCTTTCGTAACTCTCGTGAAAGCCAATCTGGTTCTCCGTCCCATAGTCCTTGAGCTGCCAGTAAGGCGGTGAAGTAATGACAAGATGTACAGACCTGTCAGCCAAAAGGCTCATCTGTCGGCTATCGCCTTGAATTATAGTGTGATGAGTCTTCAATGTTCTGCAGGGTATCTGTTCTTGTTCTGGATAAAGAAGGTTCAGGTGTTTGAATCAAGTATAGAAAATTTCTGTTGATTTACACTGCTGAAGCCAGAACATTTCCCCTCTGCAATTTCCCAATTACATCCGTTATATAACCGATGAATAAAATCCTCAGTTGGCGCTCATATCATTAATCATACCCGTACTGATTCACTCAAGCTCTTTTATTGGCGTCAGGGAAATCATGAGGTTGATTTTGTCCTTGAGCACAGAGAAAAAATAATCGGTCTTGAAATCAAAAGCGGTCGATAACAACAAGCATCAGGCATGGCTGTAGTTAGCAAGGAATGTAATCCCTGCAAAGTTCTTCTTGTCGGCAACTCCGGTATTGCGTGGCAGGAATTCCTTGAACTGAATCCACTCGAGTTATTCAACTGAAAAATATTTCAGCCTTAAAGAACTTTACATACTGAATGTTATACAACAAATATCGGAAAAGAGAAGGATCGCTTTAGGCACTGCTGATTATCGAGCAAAAATTATATAGCAAAAAACGACTGATCTAATCACAAGTATTGCAAGCGCACAAATTCTGAACAACGCGACATGATATCGTAATTCGTGTCGCATTCATAGCTGAAATACTTGGTATTTTGTAGCTGGTCCTCTCCCAAGCTATCATGGCTTGCTCCTCTTCCTCGCGGGATACAAAGGTTGAGCCGAGCTCTTACGCGTAGGCAAGAATGCGATCTTGGACGGTCTTATGTTCTCCGGGTTTAAGCATCGATATTTCTTATCTATAGACGCTTCCCAAAATCCAACGCACGCCGAACAAAACCTCCCAAGTAGCCCAGCGTGGACTGTTCACATCATTAAGACCTTATAACAATAAGTAATAAAACTGAAAAATAACAAGTGCCATTTAAAATATTCCAAAAACCTTCTGAAGAACTTTTGAAATACCAAGTAGGGTTTGCTGAATAATTCATAAGTCATTTTATAGTAATGAAATAAGGGTATATTTTTGTATATTTCTTGTAAGGAAAACCATAAAAAGTCACCAAAAACCTTGCATCTCGAAATCATCGATTTATGTATCAGCCTAAGTTTCATCAGCTTACGTTCGAAACCTTTTACCTTCCGTTCGGAGGCAAACTCGACCGGAATAACCGATGGATCAAACTGGCAGATTCTATACCATGGCATTTGGCTGAAGAACGGTACTCCAAGAAATTCCCCTCAAAACGAGGGGCACCAGCACTAACCGTTCGTATGGCATTGGGAGCCCTCATCATCAAAGAAAAACTCGGCCTGACCGATGTTGAAACCGTTGAGCAGATCAAGGAAAATCCTTATCTCCAGTATGTCATCGGACTGGACGGCTATCAATATGAAGCACCCTTCGACGCGTCGAGCATGACCCATTTTCGCAAGCGTCTCAAACATGCTGATCTGGCAGCTTTGCAGGATGAACTCCTGCAAATGCAGCAGGCGAAAAAGCAGACAGTGAGGACAAACAACGACGACGATGATGAACCCGGAACCGGCTCCGCCAAGCAAGGCAAACTCATTGTTGATGCCACCTGCGCACCGGTAGATATAGCATATCCGACCGATCTCGGTTTGCTCAATGATGCCCGGGAGAAGAGTGAAATACTCATCGACAAGCTCTACGCTCATGCTCCTGCGGGAATAACGAAACCCCGGACCTATCGGCAGAAAGCGAGAAGAGATTTCCTTGGTCTGAGCATGAAACGGAATAGGTCGAAATGCTCCCTGCAGCGAGGTCTGCGCAAGCAGTTGCAGTACCTCGGACGGAACCTGAAGAGCATCGCTGCATTGTCGGAATCCGTATCCCTTACCCTCCTTGAGCCACGCTGGTATCGTACTTTTCTGGTGATCAGTGAACTCTATCGCCAGCAGCATGAGATGTACCAGACCGGAAGAAAAAGCATAAGCGACCGACTTGTGAGCATCAGTCAGCCGCATGTCCGTCCGTTGGTACAAGGCAAGGCTGCAGCAAGGACAGAGTTCGGTATGAAACTCTCGATCAGTGTGGTTGCAGGCTGGAGCACGATAGAGCGGATGAGCTGGAACAACTACAACAAAGGCGGTGACTTGGTTCGAGATATCGAACGATACCGTAATCGTTATGGCTACTATCCTGAATCAGTGCATGCCGACAAAATCTATCGGACACTGGCCAACAGAATGTGGTGTAAAAAGTATGGTATCAGGTTGTCCGGCGTGCCATTGGGTCGGCCATCAAAGGATCCAGAGAAAAACCGGGCAAGGCGTCGGCAAATCAGAGAAGATGAAGGAATCAGAAACGCCATTGAAGGCAAGTTCGGTCAGGCAAAGCGGAGATACAGCCTGAACCGAGTCATGGCACGGCTCGCTGAAAGTAGCCAGACCGTGGTATCAATCGTATTTCTGGTGATGAACCTTGAGCACCTGCTCTCGGTTTCTTTTTTGCGCATCTATTTGGTACTGAAGCACTCACAGGAGGCAAATGTAAGGCTCCTTGTCCGTCTGGTTCGACAGTATCAGCAAGAAGGTAAAATGGAATTAATGCCGACTGCGGTTACATACTGTATGGCAGTTTGAAGAAACTTCGATTTGTTCAGTAACTCCCAAGTAGGTTTTATCATTGATGAGCTTGTGGAGCAGGAGTTACAAGCTTATCGCGCAAAAATACTTTTCTTTTTTATCAACGACTGAAAATTTGAGGAGTTTGAAGTTGAAAGCAGTGGGATGCATTTCGGCTATAATCGCTTAACCTGCCTGCAAACTTAAAATTGGCGGGCTTAGAACAAACAGAAATACACAAATGGTAGACAGAGACGTATCTAATCTTGACTTGAAAATTAAACTCACCAATGAGTATTTAAGGAATGGTGGAGTTGAGAGCATACATGATCCCGCATTACTAAAGGATTTGATAAATGTTCAATTCACTGCTGAAGGTAAAGCAGACCCTTACACCGTTAGTTCAAGAGTAAACGCTTTTATGCTGGCGATACTGGGCTCTCACATGATGCCACTTTTATTTCATACAGAACATATTTCAGAATATGCTTCCACCTTACAGAAGGCAAACAGTTTTGACCAAGAAACTATTGACTCGGAAGAACAGTTTGACAAGATATATGACGAATACAAAGCAAAAGATGACACACTTTTCAGAGGGCAAAGGGAAGCCAAATGGCCATTATACAGCAAACTTCAAAGACAATGGATAATTGAAAAATTATTCACTAAGGAAGAAAGCTATCAAAAAATAATTGAGAAACTTGTTGAGATAGGCATATCAAATTACAGTTCTCAAATACAAAAGCTCTTATCAGTACACCACATTGACACAGTGAATCCAATTTCTGTTTTGGGCTTCTTGCAGCATCACGGTTGCCCAACCCCATTACTTGACTGGACTTATAAATTTCAAAATGCACTATACTTCGCATTAGACGGACTTACACCGAATACTGAGACTCTTGAGATAGAAGATTATTGCAGTGTTTATTTCATTGAAGAAAAATATTTTGAAGGGGGGAATTTGAGAAGTATTATTAAAAAAGGGTTAGATGCTAACGACCAACCTGAACTTATGAAGCTAATTGCTAAAATCGCAAATGGAAATGAAGAAAAAAGAATTGCAATGGAAAAGAAATTTGGTGGAAGAAAATTATTTGACCACAATAGAATATTATGTTCAGGACTAATTTCACACATGACCAAGATTGCATCCTTAATAAATTATCCAATTGCATATTTCAGCGATAAAGATGTTGCTTCGGGTATCCTATTCTCGCTAAAAAACAGTACAAACATATTGAATCAAGCAGGCGTATTTACATGGAACTCTGATCCATCAAAACCAATTGAAATAGTTGGTGGCGAGCAATATCAGAAGGGCAAAAGTAAAGAAGATGCAAGAAATTATAGGTTCTGCACTTGCTTCAATATTCACAAGAAACTATTACCTTATGTAAGAAAAAGATTAGACGCAGATGGAATAACAAAAGAATTTATTTACCCGACTTCCGGATTAAGCACTTGGGAAGTTTTTGAAAAAAGCAAAAGCAAGTAAACAATGGTAACTTATTTTGACGCCACAACTAATGTAAACCGCTTTGAATAAAGTGTGTGCAGACTTCAAGAAATTGTTCTTCATGGACAGAGAAAAACGGCAGCTAACGGCGAGTTAGAATAATTCCTTATGACATTGTAAAGCTACGGCTGGCGCCCATCGCTGAGAATATTAATCAGACAACTATTCCGTGCTTCGACAAGGGTTTTGGCATTCGACACTGAAGTAAAGGAGTATGCCTGAACTATAATTTCACTCTTTGCAGCATGGATTCCACTGACCACCGTTGCAGTAGCTCCACCATTTTGAGAGAAGAAGACATCCGTAGTACCAATGGACTGAAAATGTTCTGCATAGCCTCCCATAGGCATATGCAGCAGAAGAATGGTAAGAAAACAGACGATTTGCTTTTTCATGAGAGAATATCAGGACGTAAGGTAGTTATCAGCATAAAGCTATCTCTTTATCTTCTTGTGACTCATGAGTGTGAGTTCAGTCTCCATCGGTTTTTTGTATGGCCACCATTAGATGTGAGTGGCATTGGTTCTCATTGGTTAACACCCTGTTTTTTATTGAGCGAAAGTTATCGCGTACTGTGCTTTAAAATCTTCTTTGAGTAATGGATGCAGCTCACTCCAGGGAATGAGGATTTCAGTTGGGCCATTTGCATATGCGGCAATCTCATATTCATTGTACACGAATATCATCCCATCATTGCTCAAGGCGAAGTTGTTGGTGTAGTTCAGTTGTTTTATGGATAACCCAAAATAACCACCCTTTGGGTGATCCAGTTGATCCATAGTTGAAAGCCCATTCTTCCGTCTGAACGCTCTATTGATAAGGCTGTTCAATCGCGCATCAAACTGCGGCACGAAGATATCTGCCAGGTTCAGTTGGGATCCCGTATTACAGTTGAACACGAATAACTTTATCGGATCCATACCATGAGCCCCGCCAAAAAAGAGATGTGCATCCATTCTTACCGACAACAGTCCAGGTTTGTTCAGCAACACTGAACCCTTTACTGCAACCTGAAATGGCAACTCGCTCCCTGATTCCCGCCGTTCTTTCTGATAGCTTGCGATTAGAGCCTCAGCAGTAGATTCCGGGGAAATCGGTATCTTAGGAGGCTCATCCTGATTCGTGGCAACTGTTAGCATATACTTCTGAAGCGTGCGGTTGATCAGCGTCGATGCAGGCCCTCCGGTAAAAACTGGATAGTCGCATCTCCAGAATGTCTTGCGGTCATCCCCACTCTGTTTTTTCCACTCACGATTAGAGTAATACGACGGTTTTGGAATCGGAATGCTTCGTTCAAAAATAAACCTCCTATAGCCCAGGTTAGGGTTCCCTGCTCTGAGCGGTTCCTGATTTGCCCCTATCACCTGAATGCTCCATAATGCTACAAGCAGAATAACTGAGGAGAAGGTCACGCACCGCAAGCACCTGCGGAGGGTATTTGAAAAACCAGTCATAAGAAATTGGGCTCAATGTTATTATCAAAACAAAAATCAGCTCGAAAAATTAATCTGCATGAAACTGAACCCCATTGCTATCTGCTGTTATCCTTACTGTTTGACCTCTGACTACTTCTCCAGCAAGTATCTTTTGAGATAAGGATTCGGATACATATTGATCAAATACTCGCTGCATCTCTCTTGCTCCTAAGGCCTCGCTGTATCCTTTTTCCAGCAGGAAATTCAGTGCTTCATCCGATAACTCTACCTTTATGCCTTTCGGAATTAATCGGTTGTTAAGACTTGGTAGAATCTTGAGAGAAATTATTTCTTTTACTGTCTCTCTACCAAGGGGATAAAAGGTTATTCTTTTCTGGATTCTGTTCAGGAACTCAGGTCTGAAAGCAGTAACAATAGCCTTCTGGATTTGCGACTCATACGCATGCCACTGCTTTGATTTTTCTCCTGTGTTCGGTTCAAATCCGATCACCTTGTCTTCTGAACTGATCTGTTCCAGATTGAAGCCCATTGGGGCTGTGCCCTCTTTTTTTGGACTGATATTGCTACCGAGGTTAGAAGTAAGGATGATGACCGATTCGGAGAAGCTGACACGTCGACCGTGGCCGTCGGTCAATCGGCCTTCGTCGAATATTTGAAGAAAGATATCAAAGACATCGGGGTGGGCTTTTTCAATCTCGTCGAAAAGAATAACGGAGTATGGATTTGACCTTATTTTCCCGGTCAATTGACCTTCCTCTTCATAGCCGATATATCCGGGTGGAGAGCCGATAAGTTTGGCAATGGAGCTTTTCTCCTGATATTCTGTCATATCGATACTGATCAGGCGGCTTGCATCTTGAAACAGAAATTCTGCAAGAGCTTTTGCAAGCTCGGTCTTGCCTGTACCAGTAGAGCCAATAAAGAAAAACACAATTGGCTTGTCAGGATCCTTTAAGCCTGCTTTTGCTGATCTGATTGCCTTCCCAACTTCATTGACAGCTTGATCTTGCCCTATCACCCTTTGTTTTAGATGATTTTCAATTTTCAGCAACCTCTCAGTGTCGGCAATAGTCAGTTGTTCAATAGGAATTCTGCACCTTTCAGAAATAACTTCAGCGATATCATCCATTGACAGTTCCTCAGTCACTTTGGCTGAAGCGGTACCAGGAGAAAATGTTTTTAGCATAACTCTGGCACATGCCTGATCAAGAATATCTATGGCCTTGTCTGGCAGTCTGAAATCAGGAAGATGGCGCATTGATAGTTCCACAGCCTTTTCAATCACATCATCGGAAATTTTAATACCATGATGTTCTTCAAATTTCAGCCTGAGGCCCATCAACATCTGTATAGCCTCATTTTTCGTCGGTTCATCCACCCATATCACTTGAAACCGTCGCTCCAATGCCGGGTCTTTTTCAATATATTTGCGGTACTCCGTTGTAGTCGTTGCACCGATACATTTTATCGCCCCCCTCGCAAGAGCTGGTTTCATAATATTGGCCGCACCGGTTGAGCCACCGGAACCACCCGCACCTACAAGGGAGTGAATTTCGTCAATGAACAAGACTATGTTTGGGTCTGCAGATGCTTCTTTGAGCAGTTCTTCCAGCCTTTCTTCAAATTCTCCCCGGTACTTTGTACCCGCAACGAGAGTGCCCATGTTGAGTTCAATGACTCTGAAATTCTTGATTTGATGGGGAGCACTCTCTTCAACAACTTTCAAGGCAAATCCCTCGACAACAGCAGTTTTACCAACACCGGCCTCTCCGATGAGAATGGGATTGTTCTTTTTCTTCTGCATGAGAATCCGGGCAATTCTCTTGATCTCGTCAGTTCGGCCAATTGCAGGATCGATTTGACCATCACGAGCTAATTGTGTCAGATCCCTGCCGAATTTATCTAATATGGGTGTCTTGCTTTTCTCATTTGGCTTCGGCTGTTTCTCTTCGCTATCAGCATTAGCTTTCGGCGTCTCATGCAGTTCATCATTTGCCTTTGCGGGCACGTCCATAACATCTAATACATCGGACTTTTCAACAGAGAGCTCGCAGAATAAACGATCCAAAGGCTGTGATCGCTGCCCTAAACAAGCGGCCAAAAGATGCTGGGGTCGAATATCACCGGCAGATGTTTGTTTGCACAGCTTCCCTGCAATTGAAAAAAGATCCCTGCAGCGCTGTGTTCGATGACCTGAAAACCCCTCTTTACCCGGCTCTGATTCCTGTAATATTTTTCTCAGCCGTCGACGGGCCGGTTTTGGGTCAAAAGATGCAAGCGAAAGAGAATCCCTGAAATCCTTTACATCCACCAGTGCCTGCTGCCATTGATTTTCATCAATATCAGATATGGCTTTTTTTTCGATATAGAGGATATCTTCAAGCTTGCACAGGCCAAGAAACAAATGCTCGCTTTCAATATCCTTACTATGAAGCTCCTTGGCCTCACTGGCACCGAGGCGAAATGCTATTTGAGAAGAAACAGATAATGAGGGCATATTCGAATGACTTGAGGAATTTATGGTTGGGCTCCAGCAAGAAGAAAATAACATTCATTTTCACGAGACAAGAGCGGCCTACAGCACATTTTCCAAAGCGTGCCTAAACTCAGCTGCGGTCTGAAAGCGTTCTGAGATTTCTTTCATTATTGCCTTATGCACAACATTGGCCAATCTGTTCGAAATGTCTGGATTCCGCTTTTGAATCGGAATCTGCTTTTGTGTCAGAATAATTACATGGGGGTGCTTCATATCTTCCAGTCGCATAATCATCTCCAGCGCATCTTTCATATTATCTGCTTTCGACCTGTTTTCATTCCTGAACTTTTCAATTTCCCGATTCGTGGGAAAATGATAGGGATACTTGCCGGTAAGCAGATAATATAGGGTAACGCCCATTGAGTATATATCAGCTGGCTCCCTTACGCTTCTGGTATCTTTTATCTGTTCAGGAGACATGTAGATTATTGTCCCCATACCGACATTTGCCTGAGTCATCAGGGACCCGCCCGCATCTGAATATTTTTTGGCAATCCCAAAGTCACTGATCTTGGGTGTCAGCCCTCCTCTTGAATTATTTTGGAGAAGGATATTCCCCGGTTTGATGTCGCGATGAACAATATTATTGGCATGAATAAATTCAAGACCCTTGAGGGCATTGATAATTTGCGGCACTGCAAGGTCAGGTGGGATAAACCCCGAAGAGGAATCCATCAAGGTATCAATATTTCCTCTTGAGAGCAGTTCCATTACAAAATACGGGCCTTCCTCTGTTGTTCCACTATCGATGAACCTAACGACGTTGGGATGAGAAAAAGCTTTCATGAACTTTGTCTCTCTGTGGAACCTCTTCATCACCTCTTCATTCTTCAGGTCAAGCAGCTGTTTCAAAGCCATTATCCGCCCGGTCTCTTGTTGACGGACCATATAGACCTTTCCCATGCCGCCTTTTCCCAAATCCTCTATTACGGTATAACAATCTATCTTTTTGCCAGCATCCTTTCCACTCATCATTGTCTGGACACAGTCATCACAGCAATAGGTAACCGAGCCAGAGAGTTCGTGCGCCTTGCCATCGCTGTTGGCTATTGAAGAGAGGTCTTTTCCGCATTTGCAGGTGACTGTATAAGTTATCTTGGAAGATTGCCTGCGGTTATTCTCTTCTATTTCCTCTTCACATGCCTCGCAAATGGCAGGAGGGGTTTCGCCCTCCATCAATTCGACAGCAATGATTTTCTTGCACCTTTCGCAATGGTATTGGATGCTATTCGGTTGGTTCTCTTGAAGTACCTGTACCTTGAGTTGCGTGTACCCTACCTCTATCACGTCACCATCATGGAGTTCAGCCTCTTTGACTTCAATGCCGTTGATACTTGGCGGGTTAGTACTTTGGAAATCGAAAAAATAGATTCGTGGCGGTGCTATTTCAAGCAGAAAGTGTTGTCGTGAAACATAAGGATCATTGTCAGACAGCTTGAAGTGGACAGGCCTGTCTGTCCCTCCCCGACCGACAATAAAGGTGTCAGGCTTGGTGAATTCAAACTTTCGGCCGGTTTCCGGGCCTTTGATGACTTCAATACTGAGTTTCATTTCATTACTTCAATTTGGATCAATTACTTTGCATTTAGTCAAACTCAAGCTTCCAAATAAATCGCCATAGGTTGAGAGTACCGTCGTAACTGCCTGATATGGCAAAGCTGTAGTCAGTGCTAAGACATATGGAAGAGAAATTTTCAATACGCTGCTCAAAGGTACGCAGGCAATGACCTGTCAGTACATCCCAAAGCTTCAGCTTCTTGTCCCTACTCCACGACAATGCATATCTGCCATTAGCACTAAGATTAACGAAGGTTACTGAATCACTATGCCCCGCGAAGTTATGTAGGCACTGACCTGTTGGTACCTCCCACAGCCTAAAAGTATCATCATCACTCCCCGATAAGGCATACTTCCCATCAGCACTCAGACTCACAGACCAGACAATCCCACTATGACCCTCGAAGGTGCGAAGACACTTCCCTGTTGACACCTCCCACAGCTTCAGCGTCTTGTCATGACTCCCCGATAGGGCATACTTCCCATCAGCACTCAGACTCACAGAATTAACATTACCACTATGACCCTCGAAAGTGCGCACACACTTCCCTGTCGATACTTCCCAGAGCTTCAGCGTATCGTCATGACTTCCCGATAGGGCATACTTACCATCAGCGCTTAGACTCACGAAGTTGACATCACCACTATATCCTTCGAAAGTGCGAAGACACTGCCCTGTAGATACATCCCACAGCTTCAGCGTCTTGTCATGACTCCCTGATAGGGCATACTTACCATCAGCGCTCAGACTCACGGAATTAACATTACCACTATGACCCTCGAAAGAGTTTTCTGCATAAGCAAATGAAAAAGATTTTCTGCTCGATAACTCATAAAGGTTCTGATAGACCGTCAACAGTTCTTTATTATCCCTAAAATCCGCCCGTTCCCATGCAATATATAGCGTTGTAAAAGCTTGGGCGTTGTTTCCATTATTCATCATCCTATGGGCTTCATCGATAGCCAGTCTCAAATCATCCTGTATTCCCTTGATCGTTTTAAAAGCCTTAAAGTCACTTACCTGGAATTCTGAATTATAGGAATGAGCTTTTATATTGATCTCCCAGAGCTTCAGCGTTTTATCCCAACTCCCCGATAAGGCATATCTACCCTCAGCGCTCAGACTCACGGAGTTGACATCTCGACTATGCCCTTCAAAGGTGCGAAGACACTGACCTGTTGACACCTCCCACAGTTTCAGCGTCTTGTCACCACTCCCTGATAAGGCATGTGTGCCATCAGCGCTTAGAGTCACGGAGGTTACGTAACTACTATGCCCCTCGAAGGTGCGAAGACACTGACCTGTTGACACCTCCCATAGCTTCAACGTATTGTCATAACTCCCCGATAGGGCATATTTACCGTCAGCGCTCAGACTCACTGAGACGACATAATTGCGATGCCCCTCGAAGGTGCGAAGACACTGCCCCGATGACACCTCCCACAGCTTCAGTGTTTTGTCCTTCCCCCCCGAAATAGCATATTTCCCATCAGCACTCAGACTCACGGAATAAACATTACCACTATGTCCCTCGAAGATACGTAGGCACTGCCCTGTCGGCACATCCCACAACTTCAGCGTGTTACCCCTGCTCGCTGATATAGCATAGCTGCCATCACAGCTTAGAATCGCAGAGCTGACTTTGCTACTATGTCCCTCGAAAGTGCGAAGACACTGCCCTGTTGACACCTCCCACAGCTTCAGCGTCTTGTCATTCCCCGATATGGCATATTTTCCATCAGCACTCAGACTAACGGAGTTAATATCACTATTATGCCCCTCGAAGATACGCAGGCATTGACCTGTCGACACATCCCATAATTTCAGGGTCATATCAGCACTCCCCGATAAAGCATATTTTCCATCAGCGCTCAGACTAACGGAGTTAATATCACTATTATGCCCCTCGAAGGTGCGAATCAACCCCATTTTTTGGGTCGTGATTCCTCCAAAGAGGTTTTCATATCTACCATGATATTCCTTTAACTCCTTTTTCGCTGATTCAAGGTCAGAACGCTCGGCATGAATCAAGGCCAACAATTCAGCGATTATCTCCTTTCTGACTGATGGGTTACTCGAACAGTTCCTGACCCTTCTTAACACCACCATATCGTCAATTTCTCCTGACCGCCATTGTAACAACGCCAGATTGAATACAGCCTCCGGATGGGTGCTGTTTACCTCTACGGCAGCTTCAAAACACTTCCTTGCTTCTTCTTTTTTCCCAAGTTCGTAATAGGAGTATCCTTGATTATTCAGTTCATCGGCTGTCGTGTCATGCAGTTCAAGCCGGTAATGCGGGGCATCGCTGCCGTAGAGTTCACGGTATATTCCATTTAACTTCTCTCTTAGCTCGCTGAAATCTTGAGGTCTCTTTTCTCTATCCAAATCGACACTACCGAGAAGAAGAGTTCTCAGCCCTGCTGGGAAATCCCTCCTTAAACTGTTTGGATCGGGTGTGTCGCCCATAACTCCTATGGATATTTCACGAGGTCGCCTGCCGCAGAACATCTCCCATATGCAGACACCAAAACTGTAAACATCAGACTCATACCAGACACCTTCAGGTGCTTCTGCACTCTTCTGCCTCGGATCCTTGAACTGCTCGGGTGACATGTATGCAAGCGTCCCCATCATTTCTCCCATACGGGTGCCCTGCTGGTCACCTGATATGGATCCTACCTTTCCACCAACCTTGCCTCCCCCGGCAATACCGAAGTCTGTAACTTTAACGAGTCCCTCTTTTGTTACCAGAATATTTCTCGGCTTGATGTCACGATGGATCATCCCTCTGTTATGTGCTCGTTCCAGACCATGACAGAACTGTATCGCCATATCTATGCCGACCTTGTAATCAGCGCATCGGCGGTCACTTATCCACTCTTCAAGGCTGCCGCCATCGACATACTCAATGAAAATATGAGGTACGTCCTCTATCTGCTTCACAAAGTAGCAGTACGCTATGTTTGGATGCATACCAAGACCTGTCCAGGAATCTGCCTCCTGCAGAACGCGGGAGAACAGATCGCGGTCAGCAAGCATGGATTCTTTTGGCTGCTTGATGGCAAACGTGATCTGCTGCCGGGTATCCCTCCCGATATAGACATAACCCATCGCCCCGGACAAGACTTCCTCAACCTTATACCGGTTTTCAATCAGCTCGCCGGTTCTGAAGGTCTTGGCGGTCTTAACGGACCAATCAATTTCGGCTAGAATTTCATTTTGTGAAGGCTGCTGCTCTTCAACTTGACGCACAATCGTACCTCCTGCAGCAGGTGCCAGCTTGACCTTATCAGGGATATCTTGGTGGGGTGTTTTGGGGATAACAGGAGCAGGTATTTCAGCGTTAGCCTCTAACGTGGTAACGGGAGGTTGCTTATCCTTCTGGAACAGATTTCTTAAATCATGCAAAAGTGACATGGCAGTTCCTGTCAGTTACCGGATATTGTGGCAATCACCACGGTTATGTTGTCATTACCTCCGGCTTCATTTGCCATGCTGATCAGCCTGGTGCAGCTCTTTTCAGGCGTATCGCCTTTTTTGACAGTATTATATATTTCTTCGTCGGACAGCATATCCCACAGTCCGTCCGTGCAAAGAAGAACGGTGTCACCCTTCTTTAACGTTCGCTGTATATACTCTGGCCTTACCACGGGCGATGTTCCAAGTGCCTGAGTAAGCTGGTTCTTTAAATAACTGTGTCGGGCCTCTGCCTTTGTCATTTCCCCAGTTTGCACCAGTTCCATGACCACGGAATGATCCGTTGACACCTGAATAATCTCTTTTTTATCAATCACATAAACTCTTGAGTCTCCAACATGGCAGACATGGAGAGTGCTTTTGTCGATGAACGCTAAAACTAACGTACACCCCATACCGGAATACTCCGGTGCAGAGCGGCCTTTTTCAAAAACCTGCCGGTTGGCTTCATGAACAGCATTGATCATGACCTCCTCTCTTGATTCCGGTGGTATGGGTTGTATTGCATGGTAGTCAAAAAAGACCTGCAACGCATCGACCGCCGTTTGACTGGCAACTTCACCGGCATTATGGCCCCCCATGCCGTCCGAAACAATGTACAGATGTTTTTCCGGAAGCAGCAGAAATGCATCTTCATTGCCCTCTCGCATCATCCCGACATCAGTCATTCCAAAGACTGAATTACTGTCAGATGTATTTTTTCTATTAAAAAATATCATAGAATTGCTCTCCTGTTAGAAGCACTCTTTTGGTTCACGAATGCACTGTCATCAATGCCGGATTGACTATTCTCACGCAAAATTTTATCCGAGATAAGCATAAAAGAAATACAAAAGATTTATCAGGAATTATTGAGCGTTTTGAATCTTCCATCAAGATGTGTACACACTCCACCCTTATAACCAGTATCAACCAGACGCGCAGCAATGTCATGTTGGTCAATATCAAGTCCTTCGAGTATTGAATCGTATTTATTTTTGTTGCTGAATAGATGTGGGTTTACAATAAATTGATTCCAATTATCCACCCTCAATCCCAAGATAAAACAAGAAAAAAGAGCGCCCCTTATTGCCACTTCATACTCTTCGGGGTACAATGCCTTGTATTTATAGATAGGCATACCACGAGATTTAAGATTTTCCTCATATTCCTCCATTAGTAAATGGGATACAGCAAAATTTCTTATCGGTTCTGGTATCACGTAATAGATAACACATTGGTTTGTAGAATTCGCACCGAACTTAAGAGCAGCATTGTATGATAGTGATGTAGAAACAAGAGCAGAGCTGACCCCTTTAGCATGCAACAAGTATAAGTAGTAGTCACGAATGGTTTGATCACCTGCTAATTGTGTGATGAATGTTGACAGGTTATCAGTTTTAAAAAAAGTGGCGAAATTTTTATTCGACCTGCGAAATTTTTTTGAACTATCCTTATTTAGCTCTTCATTTATCTTTTCAAATATGACCTTACAGGTCATTTCGCTAGTGTCTTCAATATTTTGAAGCAGACGAAGAGACTTGGCTTCATCATCATAATTCTTGTAGTAATCTTTCGCTTTATCTCCAAAGTAAAATAGCAGCTCAGGAATTTTCTTTTCGTCCAATTCACAACTTATGCTGGAAAGCTTCAAGGAGAGGTTTGCCAAACTTTCACCTCGAAAGACGATATTTGCCTTGCGGGGTGAAGCACCTCCTGTATGGGCTACCAAGTTAGAAATTATATCGCTGAACATTTTGATCTGATCTTTACTCAACGGCTCGATAAAAGTTGATGCTTGAACAGTTGCAAGATTAAGAGCAAGCAATTCCTCTAAACGATTTTCATTTGTCATCTTTTCTTTTTAAGGCACTTCTGACGTAATGGTACAACACTGAAAAATTACTGAACCGGCGCATCGCGATTAAGAATAGCCATAAGTTCTCTGTTTAACTTCTGGTTTGATCTGATATACTCATCAAATCGCTCGTCCAACACGTTCCAGGCAAATCCTTTATAGCCCCCCTTCAGAGCCATGATGGCTGCAATGATTCGTGCTTTCCAGCCATAATGACATCACTGTCTACGCTTGATTCCACTATCTTACCCTGCTACTCGTACGGGGCGGTGCTATTTCAAGCAGGAAGTGTTGTCGTGAAACATAGGGATCATAATCAGAGAGCTTGAAGTGAACTTGACGACCTTTCCCTCCCCGACCGACAATAAAGGTGTCAGGGTGGGTGAATTCAAACTTTCGTGCGGTTTCCGGGCCCTTGACAACTACAAGACTGAGTGTCATTTCATTACTGGAATTTGGATCAATTGCAGTGCATTTAGTCAAACTCCAGCTTCCAAATCAAACGCCACAGCTTCAACGTCTCGTCAGCACTCCCCGATAAAGCATATCTCCCATCAGCGCTCAGGCTCACCGAGGTGACTTCTTTACTATGCCCCTCGAAGGTGCGC
>Ga0208507_1001032_pt1 | contig 16255 bp, 21 predicted proteins | sample CryBogCBH12Aug01_FD_184626 | JGI IMG/M metagenome (GOLD analysis project Ga0208507, IMG submission 184626) | Freshwater microbial communities from Crystal Bog, Wisconsin, USA - CBH12Aug09.1 (SPAdes) (version 2) | ecosystem: Environmental > Aquatic > Freshwater > Lake | place: Crystal Bog... | reverse complement strand
TGTTCGCCGCTTCAAACTGGTCGCCGTCCACGACGGCGCTGATGCCGAACAGTCCCGGCAATCCGGGGCTGTAAGTCCACGCGTCCACGTGATGCACGACGCCTTGCTTCTCGCGCACTTGCTGGAAGAGGCGCGAGCTGCGGCCGCTGCCGAGCAAAACGGAAAGCACATCGAGCACCGGCACGTCGACATGGCGCAGTTCCGGAATATGCCACGCGAAATGCACGTGGCCGAGTTCCACGGCGGATTCTTCGATGATTTCGCGCGCGGCGGTCTGCTTCGGTTCCAACGGCAAGACGGATGGCGGCATCGCCTTGGATTTGCTGTTCGCGTAAGCGGTTTTGATTTGCGCGACGACTTCGTCGTTCTTCACATCGCCCGCGACGACGAAGAAGACATTGTTGGGCGCATATTTTTCCGTGTAGTAATTCCGGATATCGTCCGGCTTCACTTCATTGAAAATGTCGGGATAGCCGATGATGGTGAAACGATACGGACTCTTGGTGTAAGCCGTTTCAAACAGGCGGCGGCTCGCGCGACGACCCGGATCGTCATGGCACATGTCCATTTCGCGGCGGATGACATCCATCTCCTTGGCGAGTTCATCCGGCGGCAAATTCGCGTGCTGCATGATATCGCACAAAATATCAATCGCCTTCACTGCGCCGGTGTTCGGCACATCAATGTGATAAACGGTGCGGTCGAAGCTCGTGTAAGCATTCATGTAACCGCCCGCTTCCTGCACTTCCTGATCGATGCGGCTGCCCGCGCGCGTCGTCGTGCCTTTGAAGAGCATGTGTTCGAGGACGTGCGACAGACCGGCGCCGAGCCATTTGCCTTCGTGAATGCTGCCGGCCATCGCCCACGCCTGCGCGCTCACGACCGGCGCGCTGTGATCCTCGCGCACGATGATGACAAGGCCGTTTTCAAGCGTCGTAAGTTTGACGCCAGGCGGAATGGACGGAATGGGAGTAAAATCTTTGCTCATTACAGATAAATGTCGAACGGGAAGGGTATTCAGAAATGCGTTCGGGGCAATTTAATTTGCGTGCGCACGAGGCTTCAAAAATTTCCGGCCATTCAAGTCTGTCGCGTGAAAATGGTGGAAGTAATTGTGACGCGGGCGGCATAGTGCGCCGTCACTATCGAATCGCCGACGGTGCCGGTGTTGGGCCGTAATATATTTGCCTTTGACCCGTTCGCGGGCGGGCTTTAGGTTTGGGCATGGCCAACGCCAAAAAACCTAAACGCAAGGCGGCGCTGCTCGGCGTCGGCTTGGATTCCGACGGGCATAAGCGCATTACCACCGGCGATAATTTCACGCTCGTCGGCGGCAGCAAAGATACGCACGAGCAGATGACCGAGAAGGCCATCAAGATCAACGAGAAGCTCAAGGCGCGCGGTAAACAACTCGAGACCGTCAGCCGCGAGGAGTTCGATGACATCGCCCACGAGGTCGGGCTGAAGAAATTTCCCACGAAGTGATCCAAACCCAGCGTTGTAGCGGCGGTCTATGACCGCCGAATTATCTATACCCAAATGCTTCGGCGCTCATAGAGCGCCGCTACAAATCTAATGAAAACCGTCATCCACTGGTTCCGCCGCGATTTGCGTGTCAGCGACAACGTCGCTTTGACCGAAGCCGCCAAGCGCGCAGAGACGGTCGTGCCCGTTTTCATTTTTGAAGATGCCTTTCGCACCGGTCCCGACGTAGGCGCGGCGCGTTTGGCCTTTCTCCTGCAATCTGTCGAGTCGCTGCGCAAGAATTTGGCCGAACTGGGACACACGCTCATCATCCGCTGCGGCAAGTCCGAGGAAATTCTGCCCGCGCTGGCGAAAGAAGTCGGCGCGCAAGCGGTCTTCGCCAACAAGCGTTACGAGCCTTACACGCAAAAACGCGATGAACGCATCGCACAGTCGTTGCTGAAAGTCGGCGTGGGCTTCGAGCTGTTCAAAGATGCCGTGGTGTGGGAAGAAGCCGAAGTGCTCAACCTGTCTGGCAAACCTTACACGGTCTTCACGCCGTATTCGAAAGCGTGGAAGGCGCGGACAGTGTCCGCTCCCAAAGGAAAACTTGGTCACGCCAAAGTCGCCGTTCAAAACTTTAAGTCAGAGCCATTGCCCGAATCATCGGCAGCCGTCGGCTATCCGCTGACCCAGAACATTCCCGCCGGCGGCGAGCGTGCGGCGTTGGAGTTGTTGCGCAAGTTCATGGCGGGACCGGTGTGTGACTACGGCACGAACCGGAATTTTCCTGCGCTCGATGGTGGTTCAAATCTTTCGCCGCACCTGCGCGCGGGGACGATTGGCATTCGCACCATCATCGCCGAGTTGGACAAGGCGAAGGCCAAAGCTGTCGGCGCGGACGCGCTGAAAAGCTGCGAGACGTTTCTGAATGAACTCATCTGGCGTGAGTTTTACGCGCAGGTGTTGCACAACTTTCCGCATGTCACCAAAGGCGCGTTTCGTCCCGAATACGACAAGCTCGCGTGGTCGGACAATCAAGAGCACTTCGCCGCGTGGTGTGAAGGTAAAACTGGTTATCCCATCGTGGACGCGGCGATGCGTTGTCTCAACGCGACCGGCACGATGCACAATCGTCTGCGCATGATCGTGGCAATGTTTCTCACCAAGGATTTGCTGATCAACTGGCAGTGGGGCGAGTGCTATTTCATGAAGCAGCTCGTGGATGGCGATATGGCCGCGAACAACGGCGGTTGGCAATGGAGCGCGGGCACGGGTACGGACGCTGCGCCGTATTTCCGCATCTTCAATCCCGTGTCGCAGGCGGAGAAATTTGACGCGGGTGGGAAATTTGTCCGCAGTTGGATTCCCGAGCTAAAGGATTTTCCCGATGACCTGATTCAGCAGCCGTGGGAAAATCCGTTGCTCTTGTCCAAATCAAAATATCCGCAGCGCATCGTCTTGCACGAGGAACAGCGCGGCAAATGTCTTGCGATGTTCAAGGCCGTGAAAGGCTGATCACTTCTTGGTCAGCTCGACGAAGTTCTTCAGCAGTTGCAGGCCGACCTTCTGGCTTTTCTCGGGATGAAATTGCGTGGCGTAAACATTGTCGCGCCAGACGGACGAGGCAAAATTGTTCCCGTAATCCGTGCGCGTGGCCACGATGCTGGCGTCCACCGGCTGCGGATAAAAGCTGTGCACGAAATAAACGTAGCTGCCGTTCGCAATGCCGCGATAGAGCGGGCAATCGGGCTGCATAATCTCCAGTTGGTTCCAGCCGATCTGCGGAATCTTGTGGCCGGGCTTTTCCGTGAAGCGCACCACCTTGCCGGCAAACACACCGAGACCGGCGGCGCAGGAATTAAATTCTTCGCTCTTCTCAAACAGCGCCTGATAACCGACGCAGATGCCGAGAAACGGTTTGCCGGTCTTGATGAAATCCTTGGCGGCTTCGAGCAGATGCTGTTTGCGGAGTGCGTGGATGCAATCGTCGAACGCGCCGACGCCGGGCAGCACGAGGCCGCGCGCATCGCCGATTTCTTCGGGATGCTGCACGAGCCGCACGTCTGCGCCGACCTTGAGCAGCGACTTGTGGACGCTGCGCAAATTGCCGGAGCCGTAATCGAGAAGAGCAATCACGCGATTATTTTAGCCACAGATGAAACCTAGATGAAACACAGATTTTGCGGTGAGACATTATTCCGCTTTCGCCAACTCGCGTTCGGTCTTCAAGCGTAACTGCCCGCACGCGGCGTCGATGTCGCCGCCTTTTTCGCGGCGGAGCGTGGCGGTCACGTCGAGTTTTTCCAGCGCGGCGAGAAAACGTTCGCAGACTTCTTCGGCCGGCCGCACCCACGGCAAACCCTCGACTTTGTTATACGGAATCAGGTTCACCTTGGCGTAAAGTTTTTTGGCGAGCGTGGCGAGCGGACGCGTCTGTTCCAACGAATCATTGATGCCGGCGATCAAAATATATTCCAGCGTGATCATCCGGCCTTTGACCTTTTGATAATCTTCACACGCGCCGGTGAGTTCGTGCAGCGGATATTTCTTGTTCACCGGCATGATGCGATTGCGGACTTCATCCGTCGCACCGTGCAAGGAAATGGCGAGGCGAAATTGCATCGGCTCGACGGCGAGCTTGCGGATTTGCGGCGCCAGACCGCTCGTGGAAATCGTAATCCGGCGCGCGCCGATGCCGCCGCCCCACGGCGCGTTCAACGTTTTCAACGCCTTAATCAAGTTATCGTAGTTCGCCAGCGGTTCGCCCATGCCCATGACCACGATGTTGTTCACGACGCGGTCAGCGGTCGGCTCCACGCTTTCTTCCTTGGGCTGCGCGGCGTTCCAACGCTCGACCGCCAGAATCTGCTCCACAATTTCATGCACGCCGAGATTGCGTTTCCAACCTTCCAGTCCGCTCGCGCAAAAACGGCAGCCGTAGGCGCAACCGACCTGAGTGGAGATGCAGAGCGTGTGGCGGTCGCTCGCCTCGCCGTAAAGCGCGGGGTTGGCGGGAATCAAAACACTTTCGATGAACGCGCCGTCGGCCAGCTTCCAGAGAAATTTCTGAGTCGTGTCACCCGCGCCTTGCTTGCGGGCGAGTTCAAGAATTTGCAGAGAAAAGTTTTCGCTCAGTTTGGCGCGCAACGTTTTCGGCAGATTGGACATCGCGTCCCAAGTGGTCGCGCGACGGGCGTAAAGCCAGTCCAGCAATTGCGCCACGCGAAAGGCCGGCTCGTTCCACAATTTGAATTGAGCTTCGATTTCTTCGCGGGTCAGAGATTTGATGTCAGGCAGCACGTGGACAGCATAGGCAGATTTGACGCCCAAACCAAGCGGGTTAATCATCCGCGACTTGTTTCATCGCATTTTGGATGCGCTTGTAGTCGGGTATTTCGTGATGCTCAACCGGCTGGCCATCATCGTAGGCAATTTTAGGAAAAACCCATTTCCAGTGTTCAACATGGCCGTCAGCGAAAGAAAGATTTGCACCCTGACCATGCCGATCAGATGGCATGTCCCACCAGAGATTCTGTTGATACCAGGTGCCGACCGGCGGAGCACCATAATTCGCATCTTGAATGGTGTCCGCATTCTCATCAATGAAGACAAAAAGATCGCTCGGGATGGGGTGTCGAATCGCGGTAAATTTCGTCCAAGCCGGCAGATTGGTAGCGTCGCCTTGTGGGTTGCCATTGACGGACTGACTCATGTTGTAACTTCGCCAGCGCAATTGCGGCAGCGGTTGCCCCGTTGGTGTTTGCAAAGTGGACTGATCTGACGGGCAATGATAAATCGGCAGTGATTTATTATATTGGAACAAAAGGCCGTTGATGATGTTAATCGGGTCAATCTCAATGTCCGCATTCGGATCCGGCAACCAAGATTGCAAGAGACTATAAGCAAAGACATTACCGTTTGTGGTGATGGTAAAAGAAGCGCCAGCATTATTGGGTGGGAAAAAATCATTGTTGTCCGCGACGTAAAGATGCACGCATAGCTCAAGCTGTTTAAGATTATTCAGACAGGCGATGGTGTAAGCTCGCTGCTTGGCTTTGCTCAAAGCCGGTAGCAACAGCGACGCGAGAATGCCGATGATGGCAATGACCACGAGCAGTTCAATCAGCGTGAATCCGTGACGGAAACGGTGACGTGAAACTAAATCTGGCGTTGACCGGTGCATGACTGTTTGCAAATGAAACTACGCCGAACCGTTGCCAGCGCAACTGAAATCAATACGTCAGCATGCCGATTTCGCGCAGACCTTTCTCGGTCAATTGCCATTTGCTGCCGTGCTGGATGACGAGCCGGCGGCACGGATGCGCCGCGTATTCGGCCGCGTTGACGGAGACCAATTGCACTTTCGTCGCGCCTTTGATTTCTGATGCCGCGCGCGGCATGAGCGCGAAGGGGACGGCATTGTAGTTCAAAGCGATTTCATAGCCCGCGATACCTTCCTTATCCGCCTTGGGATTTTTCAGCACGAGCGGCGCGTAACGTTTGAGATAGGAAAAATTTGTGTCGCGCACGAGCACGCGGCAGATTTCTGTCTGGCTGCGAAGAAAATTCAGCAGGCTGAATTTTTTGACCGGACTATGTTCGCCGACGAGGACGTCGCGCGGGTCAAGACCGTCGAGGTTCTGGCCGTTCCATTCGCCGTGATCGTTGCGTTCGCCCGCGCCGAATTTCTTGAACCACTGTGCGTAGTTGTCATTCACGAGCAGGTTCAATTCAAAATGGACGTGCGCGCGCTCCTTGCCGATACGTTCGCTGGTGTTCGACGTGCGCCCCATCGTGCCGATGACCTGACCGCCGTTAACGGTTTGTCCCGCCGTCACGCTCGTGGCGCTCAAGTGCGCGTAGAGCGAATAAATCTCGATGCCTTCGATGACGTGGCGGATGACGATGTATTTGCCGTAGTTAGACAGGCCGGCTTTCGTGTTCACATACATCACCGTGCCGTCGGCAGTCGCCATCACGGGATCGGTCGGTTCGCCGGAGCGATCCGTGTGCTGATGAATGATGTCCAAGCCCTCATGCATCTGCCAACCGTCGGTGCGCACGCAACCGAAACTACCGGTCGTCCACGAACGGTCGGGCGAAGTCGGTGCAAAAAATTTCACATCGCCGCCGACGTCATACAATGTGTGATTCGCCGTGGGAAATTGAAACGGCGTTTGTGCGGACAAATTAAAATTGAGAACGCTGAAGAAAAAACCTGCCAGCGAGAACAGGCGAACACTTGAAAACTTCATTTCATTTTCCCCGACGCAATTTTCTTGGCCATGTTGTTAAGCCCGAGGACGAGTTGTTTGGCTTCTTCATGCGAAGCGTCGGGCGTGAACGCCAGCAAGCCGTTGCGGACACGTTGCGTGATGAGTGGCGCGGCAAGCCAGCGGCTGTTCGTCGTCTCATCGCTCCATTGACCAAAGATGGCAAAATGTTTTCCCTGATACGCGGCTGTGTATTGCTCGTAGGACAGCGTGCCCATTTCGTCGAACTGGATTTGCACCGCGTAGCCGACCGGCGAATCCAGCAACGTCGCCTTCAAAATATTCGCCTCGGTCAACGCCGGTTCCGTGTTGATCGTTATCAGCACCGGACTCGCGCGGATGACGGAAACAGTTTCGCCGGAGCCGGGCAACTGCGCGCGGTTCTCGACGTGGATACGCAAGGAAGACAGATGTTTGTCACCCGTGTCTTTCTTGTCCGACTTGCAACTGCAGACCGCCGCCAGCAGGGCGGTAAAGCCCAGCAGCAAATAAAGATTGAAACTGCGCGCGTAAAAATTCATAGTGGCGACCACAAAATCGCAACCAACAAAAAAAAGTAAAGACGATATGGGACAACAACTCAATAAAACCGAACACAAGAAACGCCGCAAAGCTTACATCAAACGCAAAAAGGCCACCATCAAGGCCAAAATCGCTGCGAAGAAAAAGTAATCGGCGTTTTGCTAACGACTTGAAGGCCGTCTCCGGACGGCCTTTTTTATTTCTACCTATTAAGTGGAAACGCGTGGCACACTCGTCGTGTAGAGCAACTGACCTTTGTCATCAATCATCCGCACGTCCAGTTTTTCCGCCGTCAAAGCCAGCGCAGTGAAGCCCGAACAGCCCTTGGCAAATTTGGTGCGCGTCGTCATGCGCGGTTCCCGCACTTTCGAGCCCGCCCCGGAGCAGAACATATTCAGGATATGGGATGTGCCCGTCTGCAAATGTTGCAGGTCATGATCGTGGCCGTTGAACCACGCCTGCACTTTATATTTTTCCAACAGCGGCAGAACGTGTTTAATCAGGAACGGCGTGTCGCCGTGTGTGCCGCCGGAATAAATCGGATGATGACCGACGACAATCTTCCACGGCGCGGTAGAGGCAGCCAACGCGCTTTCCAGCCACGCAATCTGTTTGCTCGTATCTTGCCCATGCAGATGGAACAGAGGAACTGCGAGATCGTCGTTGCCCTTCATCGGTGTCGTATCCAGATAGAAAAACTCCACCGTGTTCTTTGCATCAATGTTTTCTGTGCGGGTGAAATAGCGCGCCGGCATGTTCCAGCGCGGACTCACTTTGCTGTAAGCGATTTGCGCCTCACAGTTGCCGTGATAATCGTGATTGCCCAAGATGACGTGCCAAGGCACTTGCAACGAGGGCGCAGCGTAAACTTTTTCAAACGACGTCTGCCACTGCTTATCCGTCACGGATTCCACCCCGTTCTCATAAAAATTATCGCCAGCGGAGATAATGAACTTCGCCTTGCTGGCGGCTGCGGTTATCGCCATCTGCGCCGCGACATCGAGTTGATCTTTTTCGCCATTGCGCCCCCAATCGCCAAAGATGATGAAGTTCAGCGCATCCGTTGGCGCGTCCGCCGCAAACAACTGACGCGGCAGGAGCGAGCCCACCACCGACGCCTGCGCGGTGGCCACGAACAACGTGCGAACAAATTGACGACGAGTTTGTTTCATCATGGTGCGGACAAATTACACCTCCATCTGGCGGCTCAAAACAAAATTCGCGGTGACAAAATGGTGACGACCGCGCCGGTGATGCAGGGAATTTTCCGCCAGCATTTCAACTTGAGTTCAGCCGCCAAGCTGCTTTAGTGGTCGCTGCATGAATAAAGCTGAAATCGCCGCGGTTCTGCGCACCGAAGTCGGGGAACTCGAAGTTCTCATCAAAAAGCTGCAGACGCGCCTCGAACGTTCCAAACGACTCGTCTTGGATATCGAAGAAGAACTCGCGCCGCCGAAGCCGAAGACCGAAGCTGACAGTAATTTCCGCAAAGTCATTGATTCCGTCTTTGGTGAAAAGCCGAAGTCCCGTAAACGCTGAACTGCCAGTAAAACTCCGGGTGGACAGGATTGACCGTTTCCCCGCAACCGTTATCATTTTACCGTGCTCAACTATTTTTACATCGTCGCCGTTTTGGTTTGCATCGTCTGTATCAGTTATCTGTTGCAAACCTCGGTGGAAAAAGAGGAGTTTTTTCTGACGCGCAATCTCGCGCGTTGGCTGTTTCCCAAATTGAATCCGCACGACCGGCATCGGCGACTGGATTTTATCGCTGGCATTTTGATGGCCACTTTTGCCATCGCTGCCCTCGTCGCCTTTTTTATCAATCACTTCGGTCGGCGATAGAATGTCGCTCGCCGCTTGTGGCTGGATTTTGCGCGGCAACGGCGTGTCCGCCGCCAAAGCCATCACGTTCCAACGGCCAACCTGCGGTATTTGTCCAAAACCCCGACACATTTCGCCCGCCAACTGCTGGTTTTTTGAAAAACACCGCACTCCATTTTAAAAACACTGCACATGATTTGGAAAATACTGCAGTAAATTTGAAAAACTCCGCAGTAGATTTGAAAAGACCAGTAGGGTTTTAGAAAAAACCTGCGGTGTTTTTTTAATACCCAGCGGGTAATTCCGAAAAAACCGCAGTCGTTTTAGAAAATGAAGCAGTAGATTTAAAAAAACGCATCAGGGTTTTTGGAATCCCCTGCCTCTCTTTAATTTCGCTCGAACCTTTTTTCAAGGACAGTGATTTGTCAGTCTCGTCGTGGCTCATTTTAGGGTATCCCCACCCCTGTCCCCACGGTGGGGATAGGGTGCTTTGTCCGTCCGTCCTTTGTTCACTGGTATTTTCGTTGGTTTTGCCGTCAGGCTTCACCCCCGAATACGGTCGGTTTTCAACGGCTCGCGCGTCACCCTAATCGGGATGCCGCGCTCGCCGAAAACCTCCCTCATCGCTCACGCGAACACGAGTTCAGCGCCGGACGGGTTTTACGAATAAAAGACAGAAATGTCTTTTACGGTTTTGGACGGGTTGAACGGGTGGGCAGCGGGAGCAGGCTCCCTTGCCCCGGAGACGCGTTAAGACGGGTTTAGGGCAGGAAGACCACCGCCGAAGACTTGAGAGCTTTCTGCGCCGTTCGGGGATGTCCGCCTACGCCCCCGAACCCCCTTCGACTGGACACGCCCTCCCGTCTCGAAACATCCCAAGACTTCGGCGGCAACGGGCGGGCGAGCCAACAGGTCATTTCTCTTTCCGCAAGCTCCAATCGGAATGCCCTGCTCGCTCGCTTGATCCGCCCTTTTAATTTTTAACCAGTTCCGGCTAAAGCCGGTTTTGATACCAGTGCCGCTATCGCGACCAGTTTGGAATTCGGCTGTCGCCTCATGCAAAAGGGTTAATTGCCCCGTCGAACTCGCCTTCGCTCGTGCGTTTTGTTTTTATCGCCCCCCCCCCTTTTTTCATCGCAGAATCGCACATCGCATCCGTTTCCTGTTCGTTTTGTCGCCGCCCTTTCTTCATTTTACCATCCGGTCAAGGTCGTTCCAGCCCCCGAAAGCTCCGCTGCTCTCCGCTTTCTTCCCGGTCGAAGACGTTCCACCGCGCTCGTTACTCCTTGACTACGGATGCCATTCAGAAAGTGCGAGCGCCTCACGAACGCCCGCGTAAAGGTCGAATCTTATCAACCCAACAAAACTACAATGTCATACATCACAGACTTTGAGAGTGAGCTTACCAAAAAGCTCGAAAGTGCCGAGGACACCGCATCCATCGTCCGATGGATTGCCGAAAAGGTTCTCCAAAGTTACAAGAACGGCATCACCGCAGGGCAAAAAGGCGCACAGGTGATTCGCAAGGGTGCAAGCCGTAGTCGCACTTCGTTCGGAAAGAAAGCCGAGTAGTCATCGGTTTCCATTATCAGGTTAAGAAAATTACATGACGCAACCAACCAACGTGAACCCCAACCCGAAACCACAATTCTGGCTTGGCAAGTTCGCTATGACGGACGAAGCGAGCCGTGCGCTCGATTTGGCAGATGTCTTGATTGCGCTCCGACGCCACCACACTGGCGATTGGGGCGACGTATGTGCCGAGGACAGAGAGGCGAATGAAACGGCTCTCCAACTTGGCGGGCGTCTCCATTCAGTATATCACGACAGCAAAGACGTGAAATTCTGGATTGTCTCCGATGCCGACCGAAGCACGACGACCGTGTTTCTGCCGACTGATTATTAATTTAACGAAATCACCATGTCACTAGAATCAAAAGACCTCGAATTGATTGAGCGCGTTATTTACAAGAACGGCGACGACATCGCCATGTCTCTCGCTCGCTCGTTCGAGCGACTAGAGGAACGCATTGATAGCGCAGAATCGCGCATCTATGGACGCCTCGCAGACCTTGAAGATAAACTCGAAATGCGTATAGACGACAAGTAGCACGTCGCAGAGAAAACCCCGCCCTACGGCGGGGTTTTTTCGTGGCGCAAAATTCGTGGGGGGGGGCGATTCCCCGTAACCCCCAAACCCCCTATGCCTAGAGGTCGGTTGACCTCCCCCACAGGGGGTTATCGGAATGGCTAAAGCCATGCGTCACAATTCTTGATATAATACGAAAATCAGATTCAGATGAAAAATGCTACAACGACAAAGAAAAGTCCGATTATTATTACCCTTGAAGTGAATTCCAACGCGGCAAGTTCTGGCTGGAAGACAATTATTTTTAACTGCTATTGCCATTCGTTTGATGAAGTCGTTACGCAGATTATGCGCGTGACACGTTTCAATCGTGAAAAAAGCATTGAGATTACTGCGACCGCCGAAACAACTGGTAGCGCCACAGTATGTGAAGGAGGAAAAGATTATTGCGAAAAAATTGCACGGATGTTGGGTGGTGTCGGCTTAACCGTTACGGTGAATCAATAATTACGGACTGCTTTTAAGGGCAAAGTTTTCCCTGTTTTGCTACAATAGCCACATGACACGATTGATCATCATAGTGGTGATTCTGGCTTTAGTGGTGATTGCCGCCAAAGTATTTGAAGAATTTTCTCGCAGCCGAAAACCTCGATTTGAATACCGTCGCAAAGACGGTGTGATGACTGATGCAGAGCGAGAATGCTTTCACGCCCTCGTTTCTGAAATGGGACTGGATTATTATTTCTTTCCGCAAATTCACCTCGACGCGATTGTGCAACCAACCGATACCCGTAGAGATCGGTTTTACGCATTTCGGCACATCAATCAAAAGTCAGTGGATTTTGTAGCGTGCGACAAAAAAGAGCTTCGCCCTTTGTTTGCCATTGAGCTTGATGACAAGACGCACAATCAGCGGAAACGGATTGAACGGGATAAAGAGGTTGAACGCATTTTGCATGGTGCAGGAATTCCGCTCATCCGCATTGTGAATCGCGGTCGTTTTGAGCCAAAGGCATTGGCAGCAGAGGTTCAAAAAGGCATAGATGAGTATGCCGGAGGTTACATCGCAAAACCAACCTCTCCCAAAGAGGTTCATTGAATGGCTAGAGCCAATGCGATTTTAATTACCTCGAAGTTGTTGTAATTTCTTTTGATAATCACGGTTTTCTTGTTGGTATTGTGCAGATAATTGGTTGGAACGATCAGCTACCGAAGAAATAGCACGCTGCCCACCGCTGACATCTAACGTAAGGATAAATCCCGGAGTTGAGGCAGATTCCAGCACGAGCCCCTCGTTCTTAATCGTGAAGACTTCTGAACTAGAGCCGCAACCGCTGACTGGAAAAAATTCACTGTGGTTTTGGCTCCAATCTACATACAACGATGTTCCTTCAATTTTGTAAGGGGCGTATTCCAATACGGGCATCATGTCTCCGGGGCCAAAGAGAACATCCATCCGCGTCGTTGCATCATTACCTTTCGTAAGCATGGTGGCTCTTGGTTTGCCCCCAATTTGTAAATCAGGCCGTTGAGAAGACGTTAGCAACGCGTTATCGCTTGAACGTCGGACGACAATGCTTGCGGTATTTACAACTTTATAGACCGAAACAACATTGTCTTGGAAGAAAACATATACAGTGGAATTGAAATCAATCATAGGTGAGGCTGGTGCTTGGCTGGATTTGTAATTTTGTCCTAATTTCAAATTGCTTTTTGAGCATCCAGATAATGCCAAAACCATTAAGCCGATTGCGACAATTGCAAAGATTTTCAGCCCATTTTTCATAAGATTTATTGAGGGTAGAAAAGTCCAAGTTGATGGTCAACTGCCGCATTGTTCTTTTATTTCTGACCCTCTTCACGGCGTTTCCTGTGACGTGTTAAAATAAACGCACATTTAATTCATGCTCCGCGCCAAGCAAAAACTCACGGGCGAAATCATCGAAGCGTATTTTGCGAACAAGACGCAAGCCCCTTTCCTCTGCCCTGATTGTGGCGATCTGGTTTTGCTCAAATCCGGCAGGACGAAGGTAAATTATTTCGCCCATCAGAATCCGCTCGCGTGCAAATTCAACGCCGGAGAATCCGAAGACCACGAGTTTTGCAAGATGCAGATTTTTGAGGCGTTAAAAAAGCATCCGAGAGTCAGCAATGCGGCGGTGGAACGTCCGCTCGGAACCAACCGCCCCGACGTGAGCGCCTACATCAATGGCGTGCCGGTCGCCATTGAAATTCAAATCAGTTCGCTGTCGCTTGAAACAATCATGCACCGGACGATTGAATACGCTCGCAAAGGAATTTACGTTTTGTGGCTTTTGCAGTGGACACCCGAACTCAATTCTCCGCGCTACACACCTCAATTGTGGGAAAAATGGATTCATGCCGCGTATTTTGGGCAGGTATATTATTGGCTTGAGGGGTTGCTGGTTGCGAGCTACCACTTCGATCCACATTTCAAATCTGTGCCAAAAAAAATCTGGTATTCAGCGGACGGCAAGAAAATGACCGGCGGCGGATATAGCCACAGGTCGAAACGCTACCGCACGGCAGTTCCCGGCAAGACGCTCAATTTAGTGACTGATTTTGTTCCCAAGGAACGGTTTTGGTGGGAGGGCAACGGACTAAAAGTTCCTGATGCAAAATTATTTATTTCTGCCGACATTCACAAAAAACAATAAACTTTTCGACAGCCAAAACCATTTTCGCTAGGCTCGTTTCGCTATGCGACGCTTTTCTGGCAACAAACTGGAACTCGGCATCGTGGACGGCAAGGGCGTCCCACTGGAAATGACGCCCAAGATGCGTTCGACGCATCTCTACATTTGCGGCTCTACTGGCACGGGCAAAACAAAGATGTTGGAACACCTCGTCCGGCAGGACATCAAAAACTGGCCTAAAAGCAAATGCGGTGCGCTCATTATTGACCCTCACGGCAGTCTCTACGATAGCCTCATCAATTGGATTGCGTGGAATGAGCCGTATTTGAAAGATGTTCCGATTGTCCCGATTGATTTGCGGCAAAAGGATTGGACGATTGGCTACAATGTCATGCGTCCGCGCACTGTCGCCGACCCCTCTGTCGTCATCAATAATTTCGTGCAGGCAATGGCGTATGTATGGGGTGCAAGCGGAACCCAAAACACGCCTCTTTTTGCACGCATCGCAAAAGAAGTTCTGTGGCCTATTTATGAAAAGGAAATGACGCTGAACGAGGTGAAGTATCTGATTGATAGCGTAAATAAACGGGTGCGAAGCGAAATGACCGAAGGGCTGTCAAAAGATTCCGTTACCCGAGGCTGGGAATTTTCCAACTCTCTCTCACCCAAGGATTTTAACACTCAATTTTCCAGCACCGTCAATCGTTTCTATAATTTTCTGGATTCTGATAAATTGCGTCTGATGTTCGGCCACAATGGATCGTCACTTGATCTTGGCAAAGCACTTGAGGAGGGGCAAATTATCATCGCCAATCTTTCCACCGAAGGCGGGCGTGTGACCGACGAAGATTCCGCGCTTTTTGCCACCTTGATGTTAAGCGACTTGTGGACAGCGGCCAAAGAACGCGGAAAAGGGTTAGAAGAAGGCGACGTAAAACCATTCTACGTTTACGTTGATGAATTCCAGAATTTCATCACACCCACCATCGCCAAAAATCTCGACCAAGCACGCGGTTTCGGGCTTCACTTAACACTCGCCAATCAATTTCCCCTTCAAATTCTTAACGCCGGAGAAAATGGAAAACAAGTTTATCATTCCATAATGACAAACGCACGCAACAAGGTCGTGTTCAGTCTTGAAGGCGAGGAAAATTTGCGGCCATTGGCGCTTTCGTTGTTTAAGGGCGTGATCAATCCAGACGAAATCAAGTTGCAGTTATTTTCACGCAAAGTGATGGATTACGTTGAAGAAACTCGCACCATCACCAGCGAAAGTGAGAATTGGAGCGACGGCGTCGGAGATTTTACTGGCGCAACGAGCACTGAAAGCGTCGGCGGAGCAATTAGAGACGGAGCCGAGCAGGAATCTCGTTTGTGGAACATATCAAACGCCGCTTCAAGCGGCACATCTCGCACCAGCATGAAAGGTGGTGGCCGGAGCGAAACCACTGTGCCATTTTTGAAAGCTGTGTTTGGCAAGGAATTGTCGAGTGTTCAATACCGCACAATTGAAGAACAAGTTTTTAGGGCGATGACCGCATTGTCTGACCAAGAAGATCGGCATGGTGTGGCTCGGTTGATTGGAACAAAAGCGCCAGTCAACATCGTAACGCCTACGGTGACGAAAAAGCCCACGACAAAAGAAATGAAGGATTCATTTTTAACCGGTGTCTATGAAAAACTTCCCTTCGCCTTGCGAAGCACCGAAGCACTCAAACAGATTGAAGCACGACAACAGAAAATTACTTCTGGTTTAGCGCACGAAGCCGAAGCCGAGGAAATTCCCGTGAGGCGTAAAATTGCCTGACGCGCTTGCTCATTCAACAAACTTGGCGGTATAATCAGCGCACATGCAACACGGGGCTAATGAAGCATTTTCAAGAGTTTTGATAGACAAGGCGCTGGAATTTAGCGGCTGGAATCTTCTCGACTCGCATCAAGTCCGTTTTGAATTAAACACCGAGAGCGGACGCGCCGACTATTTGCTTTGCGGACAACGTAGCCCGTTATGCGTTTTGGAAGCCAAGCGCGAAGACGTTGATCCCTACGAAGCGAAAGAACAAGCGCGTGGTTACGCCGAAAACGTCAAAGCTCCGTTTATCATTCTTTCCAACGGACGCGAACATTGGTTTTGGAATTATACCCGCAAAGATCAGGACGCCTACCGCATTGAACGGCTTCCCTCTCGCGAAGACCTTGAACGTCTCCGCTTAAAAAATCTTCAACCGCCCCGACCGCTTGGCAGTGAAATCATCACGCCGGATTATCTCAAAAAGTTTCGTCTGTAAACGGCGGTTGAAAAGTGCGGCGGGTGGCGCTCGAAAAGTGCTGCACCTTCCGGGCAAAGAAGACTGTTTTTTCAGGGTTTCGTCAAGCTGTTGATTCCGCTTCGAGGTAGAAGCAGCAGGAGGGGGAGCTTCGAG
>Ga0208507_1001028_pt1 | contig 16286 bp, 8 predicted proteins | sample CryBogCBH12Aug01_FD_184626 | JGI IMG/M metagenome (GOLD analysis project Ga0208507, IMG submission 184626) | Freshwater microbial communities from Crystal Bog, Wisconsin, USA - CBH12Aug09.1 (SPAdes) (version 2) | ecosystem: Environmental > Aquatic > Freshwater > Lake | place: Crystal Bog... | reverse complement strand
TAAATTGCTCGGCGGAGTCACGCTTTGCATCGCGGTGAAATTGGGTGTGTTCACCAACGCCACGGAGAGACTTTGCGCGCGGTTGCTGGCGGGACTGTTGGAAGTGAACGAGGCGTCATCCAACATCGCGCCGATTTCCATGCTGGCCTGTTGAAGGCTGCCCTGCGCCTGCGCCTGCGCCTCAAGCGAGTTCCACGCCGAGCGATAGACGCACCAGTCTTGGAAGTCCACCGTGGCCGGCGTCGCCGGAGCACCGGAAGCACCGGGGCCGCCCATGATGAACTGATCCGGCGCATATTGTTCAGTCAGGCTGCCGCCGACTTGGGCGCCATCCACGAACAGCCAGGTGTTCGTTAAGGTGTAACGCGAGGAGAGAGCAATGTCGTGCCAATCGCCATTGGTCGCGTTGATGGCACTCGCGATAATCGAGCTTCCGCTGGGCGAGACATAGACAAACTGCCCGTTCGTGATTTGAAGGGTGGCATAGCCGCTGCCGGTGTGAATCGCCGCGATGGTGCCGCTGTTGGTGGAGCGCACGCGGAAGGACATCGTGAATGAATGAACGGTGTTCGTTGGCGTGAAAGTGATGGGTGCGGTCACACTGCCGTTTTGGGTGAGCCGGGCGAAATTCGTCACTGCCGAGAGGTAGGGGCTGTTGGTCTTGCCCAAGCCGATGGCGTCGAACAAGGTTGGCGGGATGGTGTAGTAAACTTCCCGGTGGCCATAGTCATTGGGATGAACGCCGTCACCGCTGTCAATCCCGCTGATCAAACCGCCATTGCCGTCGTTCATGGCGCCATCTATGTTGACGCTCGGCAGATTCCAACTGTTAATGGTGAGGTTCATCGCCTCGAAATAAGAGAACCGGTTCGCTGCCTCGATCACGTTTCGGGAATAGCACAGAATGGTGACCGGATAATACCCGTTGGTGCGGCATTGGGTGATCATGTTCGTGAGGTTGGCCGAGTAAGTGGACACCGTCCCGGAGGGATTGCTTGAGCCAGCCAAGTTGTCATTCCCCAACGAGTAGCCTATGAAGACATAATTCGGATTTACCGGCACGACCTCCGCGCCAAAACGGACGATGCCGTTTGGAGTATTGTCTCCAGGCAAAGAATTATTGGTAACGGAATAACCTTTGGCCAATAGGTCAACCGTCAGCAAGGCGGGATATGAGTTCGAAAAGGAACCATTGATCAGGACATTTGCCGCAGCACCGCTTGCATTATAGCCTTTCATCACGGAAGTGCCAAAGAAAGACAGCTTGCCATAGGTGACATTCACCGTCACGGTCGTGGTGGCATTATTGTAATTGGCCGTGTCCGTCGGCGTGAAGGTAACGCTCACGTTCGTTGCGCCCAGACCCGGCTTGATGGACGGCGTGGTGAAGGCAAAGCTGCCGCTCACCGAGATGCTGTTGAACGGGTTGGTCGCCGCACCGCCGCTCAAAGTGGTGCTCGACAAGGGCCAACCCAGGCCAACCGTGCCCGCCGTGGGCGCGTTCAACACCGGCGTCGTTTTGCTCACCGACACGGTTATGTTGGTGGTGACGCTGACATAGGCAAGATTGGTCGGCGTAAACGTCACACTCACATTCGTTGACCCCGCCGTCGGTGCAATCGAAGGCGTCGTAAACGCAAAAGTGCCACCCACCGCCACGCCACCTGACGCGTTCGTGGCGGATCCACCGGTCAACGTCGAACTCGCCAGCGTCTGCCCATAACTAATGGTGCTGGGCGTCGGCAGCGTCGTGAGGGTCGGGATTACCCCGCCATTCACCGTCACCGCAACGGTGGAGGTGACGCTGTAGTAGTTGGTGGTGTCCGTCGGCGTGAACGTCACACTCACGTTAGTCGTTCCCAAGCTGCTGGGCAGGAGGGAAGGCGTGGTGAAGGCAAAGGTTCCCGCCACCGTGGAGCTGTTGAACGCGTTCGTCGCCACGCTGCCGCTCAAGCTCGAACTCGCCAGCGTCTGGCCGTAGGAAATCGCACTCGCCTGCAATTTCAACCCCGGCGTATTTGTGTTCACCGTCACCGTCACCGTGTTGGTCGCATCGGTGTAATCCACCGAATCCACCGGCACGTAATACGCCTGCACGTTCGTCGTGCCGGCGTTGGGCGCCAGGGTGGGCGTCACAAAGTAAGTGCCGGCCAACCCCACCGCCTGCCACGACGCCGTATTCGTGAGCGCGCCTCCTGACAGAGTTGCACTCGCCAGGGTCTGGCCATAGGTGATGGCACTGGCGGTCGCGCTTGTCTGCACGATCGGCGTCGAATTGCTCATCACCAGCGAAATATTATCAAAGGCACAAACGGTCGTTCCAGAATAGGAGGAATCATAGGCAAACTGAATCCTGGCAACCGGGTTGGCCGTGATGTTTGTAATGGCAATGGTGTAATTTGTAAAACCCGTGCTCGGGATCGTTGCCATTGCGGTTGACGGCCCTTGGTCTATGACAGTGTTATAGGCGTCGAGTAGTTTGATGTGGAGGTTTTCGCCGGATGATGATGCTCCCGAGATAAATTTCACGGCGACCGTGACGCTTTGAACATTGGTCAGACTGAAGCTGGAGACTGGAAGCGTAACCGAAGTGTAATACGGACTGACATTATTGGTTCCTTGTAGGATCATCGCCTGGCTGCCGTTTACTCCGCTGGTTGCTCCCAGCGTTACGGTTGAATTGACCGTCGGATATAAGATTCTTGAATTCAGGGAGGCACTGTTGGTAAAACCCTCGAAGTCCTGAATGGTGGACGACTGCAACATCATCGCATTGAGATGAAAATATCCGCTGCCATCGTTGTTGTTCGGGCCTTTAGTGACATTGATGGTCACATTGCCGGAGGCGTTGGGAATAATTCCTGTTACCATGCAAATATTTGAGGTGTTGCCCGACGGATTCAAGTAGGCAACGCCCGAATTGGCGCCCATGACCTGATACTTCGTTTCACGGTTGTCGGTGACCGGATCCGCCCCGGTGCGGGAACCCAAGAACGTGAACGTGTAGCTCGTTTTGCCCGATCCATCCAACCCCGTCATTGAAAGGGCGGCAGTTTGGCCGTTAATGCCGTCAAAATAGTCCTGCGTGGCGGTGGACGCGAAAACGGCGGCCGCCCCAGTCGGTGCCGTCGTGCCCGCGGTGTTTACTTGCACGAAGCTGGTCGAACCCGACCCGAGGGTGGTGCTCAAGGTCACGGTTGTGGCGGATCCCAAACTGTCAACGCAGTTGGTCACCCCGATGTTGGTGGTGGTTGTGTATGTGTTCGCTGCCGCCGCCAGGTTGTTGTAATAGGGGCTGGTGGTCGTGGTCTGATAAGACGAGGATCCAAAATCGAAGTAAAGGGTGCTAGCGCGACCGACTTCAGTTGCCGCGATGATCAAGGCAACGGCGCAAATTAGAGATTGTATTCTTTTCATGGTCTGTTTGAGGTGGGTTATGGTTTGATTTGTTGGTATTGCTGCAACCACTTATCTTCCGGGGCGGCTGGCTGGCTGGCTTTGGCCGGCGTTTCCTTGTTCATCACCAGCGAAATATTATCAAACACCACGGTGGTGGTTCCGTAATCGCTCGATCCATAGGTGAAGCGGATGCCCGCAACCGTGGCATTCTGGTTGGCGACCTTAATCGTGTAGGTGTCAAACTGAGTGGTCGAAATCTTTTGCGTCGCCTTGGCGGCGCCGGTGGCCAGGGTGGTGCCGCTGTCGTCGAGCAGTTCGAGTTTAAGGTTTTCGGAAGAACCCCCGATAAATTTCATGGCCACCGTGACACTCTGAACCCCGGTCAGGCTGAAATTGGCTGGAAGTGTGAACTGGCTATAATGCGGACTGCTTCCGTTGGTGCCCTGGAAGATCAGCGCTTTGCTGCCATTGACGCCATTGGTTACGCCCAGCGTCACGGTTGAATTGGCGGTCGTATTTTTGATCACCGCCTTCAGGGTGGCACTGTCTGCAAACCCCTCAAAATCTTGAATGAGGGTTTGTCCCTCGGCCTGCATGGCTGCAAAAGCGCAAAGGACTGACATGGCACCCCGAATGGCAAACAGGCGGCGCAGGCACAGGTATATTGATTTGAGAGATGGATCAAGCTTCATGGTTTTTATTTGGGTCACAGGTTGATGTCTTTTAATTTAGCACCGACGCCTTGCGCAACAAGTGCCAGATTGCGCAGTATTGGGACGTTTTACGCATATATTTCACGGCGGCACTTGTGACATCCGGTAAAACCGCTGCATCCGGCCGCTCACGCTTAAAGCGTCCTGCAGGTTTAACGCGGAACCAGTAGCGGTTTGTGGCAGTGTCAAGGGAGTCCAGACGGGTGCAGTTAGGGTGTCTGCGGATTCCAGCCAGCAGGTAAGACCGCTGGGCACCGTGATCGCGAGATTCGCCAGGGAGTTGGACAAGGATAACCGCAATCCGGTTGGCGGGTTGGTATTGACCCAAATACGAAACGGCGCGGCGGGCAGGCCGGCGCGGTTGTATAAGTTGCAATTGGTGGGGCAGCCCGCCCAGGCGTAACGCGCCGTTACGGGATTGGACACCGAAGGCGAAGACACGAGCACCGTTTGCCCGTCAATCTGGGCACTGGCAGGAAAATACTGAAGGTTGGTGCCGGCAATCTCGAACCAATTCAACGTGCCGCCCACGACTTCCGTCACCGGATTGGCTCCGATTTTCTGGCCGACCATCAGGCCGGTTTCCGCATAATTAAAGAACAAGCGGATCCGGTTGGTTTCGACGGCATAGGTTTGTTTGAAGAGCGGGCCACTGCAAACGACGTTCGACCCATAGTCGTTGGCTAACGCCCAGAGCGCCAGCCGCTGGCCGACATCCTTTTTGTTCCTGGGATGAATGGTGTTGGTAACATTATTATCCCCGTAATAATCTCCAACATAATCGCCAATATCAATGGCTACCGCCATGCCGGTGTTGGTGGCGGTTTTCAAAGTAAGGGCCTGGGCTTCGCGCGTGTAGGGCCAGTTATCCGTATAAGTAGGCCACTGGTAATTGGCCAGTTGGACGAAATAGAAAGAAAGGTTGCCTTGTTGCCACCGGCTGCGCCAATCCGCGATGAGAGTCGGAAATAGCACCCGGTATTGATTGGCTTGGGCAGTGCTGCCAGCATTAGCTTCTCCTTGATACCAGATCACGCCCCGCATGGCGTAGGGGATCAGGGGCTGGACCATGGCATTATAACACATTCCCGGAGTATCATAAGCCAGACTGCCGCCCTGATTGTAGGTTGCCAGTTCCTGATCGGCCATCGTCTTCAATTCCGGGATGGCGTTCAAAGCCGACAGGCTCGTCCAAGCTTCCGCCGAAGAACCTCCGTAAGCCGATTCAATGATGCCGATCGGCACGTTCAGGTTTGTCCACAACTGCTTTCCGAAAAAGTAGGCAACGGCGCTTAGATTTGCGACGTTATTGGACGTGCACGACTGCCAGGCCCACCATAATTGCACATCGGACACGGTGTTCGACGACGTGGATGGCACCACAGCCATGTGCCGAATCAGGGGATAGTTGGCCGCAGCGATCTCATTCGTGTAAATGGTAGGATAAGGGGACGGCGGCACCATGGGAAACCACATGTTGGACTGGCCGGAAGCCAGCCAGACCTCGCCCACCACCACGTTGGTCAGCACCCGTTGCGCCGAACCGGTCACGGTCAGGTTTTGCGGCGTGGCGTTCACCGCCATGGAATCAAGCCGCACCAGCCATTTCCCATCCAAACCCGTCGTGGTTGTTTTCGTCTGACCGCCAAAGGTAACGGTGATCGCCTGACCGGGGACATCCACGCCCCAGACTGGCACCGCCTTTCCCTCTTGGAGCACCATATTGTTGCCAAACACGGCCGCCAGCGTCGTCTCGTTGCCGTATGTCACCAGATCTGGTTGGTTGGTCAAAAGCGAGATGTTATCGAAAGCACACATGGTTATCCCGTAATCAACAGCCTGATAGGCAAACCGAATACTGGCAATCGAGGCGCTCGAGTTTGTTATGGGAATGGTGTAAGTCATAAAACTCGCGTTCGAGATTGAGTGCGTTGAGATTGCTGGTCCCGTATCGATGATACCGTAGTAGCTGTCGAGCAGTTGGATTACGAGGTTTTCGCCGGAACCCGAGATGAATTCCACGGCCACCGTGACACTTTGAACATTGGTCAGGCTGAAGGTGGAGACCGGGAGGTGAATCACACTATACCACGGATCGATTGCATTGGTCCCTTGGAAAATCAGTGCCTTGCTGCCGTTCACCCCATTGGTTATGCCCAACGTTACAGTTGAATTAACAGGATAAATGATCGCCGCATTCAGGGCGGCGCTGTCCGCAAAACCCTCGAAGTCTTGAATCGTGTTCGTTGCCAGCATCAAAACCGAGATGTTGTCGAACGCGACAATGGTCGTTCCGTAATTGACAGCCCCGTAGGCTATCCGAATACCAGCGATCAAGCTGCTCCTATTGGTAATGGTAATGGTGTAGTCCGTAAAACTCGTGCGCGGGATTGATCCCGTTAAGATTGCTGGTCCTTGGTCGATGATATTGCCGTAGCTGTCGATGAGTTGGATGATGAGGTTTTCCGTTGATCCTGAGATGAATTTTGTGGCGACCGTGACACTCTGAACACCGGCCAGACTGAAGCTGGTGACCGGGAGCGTAAACGAACTATACCAGGGACTGGCCCCATTGTTCCCTTGGAAGATCAGCGCCTTGCTTCCATTTACACCATCGTTTGTGCCGAGCGTAATGGTTGTATTGGCCGTCGGATAGGTGATCGCCGCATTCAGGGCCGCGCTGTCCGCAAACCCCTCGAAGTTCTGAATAATGGTCCGTCCCTGGGCATGCATGGCTGCAAAAGCGCAAAGGATTGCCATGGCACCACGAATGGCAAACAGCCGGATCATGCCCATATGCTGGCGGATTGATTTAAGATAGGGATTGAGATTCATAGTTTTTGCTTTGATTTATTGTCGGGTTGCTCTTTTCGGATTCATTGATTGCAATAATGGGGCTAGTGTTGAGAGTTTTGCTATTAGGGAGCAGGCAAGGTCGTCAGGAAGATGACTCCGCGCGACGGCATCATCACTTCGATTCCTTTTTTCAGATCCACATTTTTGAGGGGCTTTTCCGGTTTTGGAAAACCCTGGCCATCAACCGGCCGGTCATTTTCAAAGTAATGGTAGCACGTCATTTTCTTGATCGGCTTCGCGGAAGTGACATTCAGCCTGACCATCCGGTTCGTCTCGGCATTGTTTACCAGCATGACCGTCATTTGTTCTTGGCCGAACACATTCCTGATTCCAACGGTAGCCCTGAACTTCGCTGCGGAATCCACATCGGCTTGAACAATCCGGATGCCGGCAGGAAAAAGACGCGACATTAACGACCAAGTGTAGAACCAAGGACGCATCTGCGTCTCCTCGGGGCGGCCCATTTTATCCCCGTAGGAATTCCAAAATCCCCACACCTTGAAGGTGGTGTCATCCGGAACATTGGGTGTATGGTTCCAATTCGGAATGTGCATCGCATCATCCATGTCCCAAGCCAAAGCTCCCTGCCAGCCAGCGCGCGCCACTTGAGCGGCATAATCAGCCATCATGACTCCATACTCAAAGGTTCGGACCCGGGGCTGTTGATCAAGTTGTTCAATTTTCCCATCGAGCAGTCCCGACTCGCCCAAAAATGTCGGCTGAGACAGGGCTTGCGGATTCGTGGCAATCAGCGTCGCCCGTTTTTCCAGCAATAAACGCTCAACCGCGCCCGAAATCACCTCATCATCAGTGGCATACCAATGCAAGTCCCAAGCCCCGATGCAATCCGGCAAATCCCCCGCAGACCGTTCAAGCCAGTGAAAGGGTTCCAGCCAGCGGGTGTTCCCGGTCGTATCCGGGCCCATGATTCGCACGACCCCGCTTAAGCCGCGTGCGTCGAACTCCTGCTTCAGGTTGCGAATGGACTGCACCCATGAGGGATAATCCTTGTTGCGCGACCAATCCCCGTTTGGCTCATTGATCAGGTTGTAGAAACGGATGCACTTGTAGCCGCGCTGGTTGATGAGGTAATCAACTCCACCGGCAATAATGCGTGCCCAGCGGGGATCGGTTTGATCCGGCACCAGTTGGGAGGGAGGTTCCCACTCGCCATAGATAACCGAAATATCTCGGGCTTGGGCAAAATCGAGGATGGTGGTCAACCTTTCGAAAACTTTTTTCTGCTCGGCATCCCCTTCAGCCCAGACATACCGCGGTTGTCCGTTCGTATCAAAGCCAAGACAAAAGGCGGAAGCGCGCCACATGACCCGCAAATAACCCGGACGGCAAAAGTCCATCCGGTTGGTGATGAGATTCCACCGTTCCGTCGAAGGCTGATACCAATCGAAGGGATCCCATTGCACTCCAAGCCCCATAAAATTTGAACAAACGACCTGATCCGGATTTACCGACACCGTGATCGTTTCCGCCGTTGCCATTGTAATGCCCAGCAAAAACATCATCGCTGCAAAGAATGTCCGCGTTTTGTTCATATAATTAGTGTCTGGCTTGTTGAAAAGTGATTGGCATCTAAGCGTCAGTTCATTTCCACTGTTTCCAATGGATGCCTAATCACCTGCTGTCATTGTCCACATTCCCTTCCAATTGTTTGTCGTTCCCGTTCCCATCGTTTCTTGTGGACGCAAGAGCTGAACATGGTTGTCGTGAAAGAGGTAATTAAACCGGTTGTCGTGAAGAAAATAGGATGTTAAGCCGGCTGCACTGCCGCCGCTCTGGCTGGCATCAATCTGGTCGTTTGGCCCATACACGGTGGATCGGGTTTCATTGCCAACAATGTTGTCGGCTTTCGGATTCTCGGCCATCATGATGGTTCCCGATGGATCGCCGACAGTTGTGGTTTTATAGCTTGGTGCGTCATAATCAATGGGGGCGCCGTTGTAGCCGAACCATCTGATTCCAATGCCGTAATTTGCAGGCGGAATCGCAGTTCCCGGAGTTGTGTCCACCCGGGCCAGCGCATCATTGTTCATCGAATAGGTTCGCCGCTGCCCGTAAACCGCCCAACTGATTGTCGTGATGTCCGTGTCGCTAGGGCACTGCAATACTTTCAGACATTGTTGCTGGGGCAAAATACCAGCGTCCAAATCGGCCTGCACGGCGTGGCCTCCCAGTTCGGCATTTATCAGATCATCCCATGTTGCCTGAATGCTGTCACTGGTTCGATAGCATGCGTAAGGATACATGTCGTTGCGATCGCCCGTTTTCATGGTAATGGCTACTCCGATTTGCCGAATGTTGTTGGCGCAGCCAATGCTTTTTGCCTTGAGCTTGGCCCGGCTCAGGGCCGGCAGCAGCATCGCCGCCAGAATCGCAATGATGGCGATCACCACCAGGAGTTCGATCAGGGTAAATGCCCCGCTGCCAACAAAAGCCTCCTTCGAAACAGTCATTCGGACAGATAAATCTTTTCGAACCGTTCCGCCGGCGGTTTCGGGCAGCCGATTGATAATCGGATCGAGTCCGAAACGAGCTGCCGTCATTTTGCGCAGGGGCTTCATTTGGGTCAGAGTCTTATGGCATAAATTTAACACTTTCCACTTGCGCAACAAGGGCCAACTTGCGCAGAATTGGGGAGATTTACGCAAATGTGATTATGAAAGGCCGCCCTCGAATAGCCCTGGCTTTACCGGACTCCAAACCTTGGGGGCTGACCCGGTTTTTGAACGGCGTAAATGATTATGCGCGCGAACAGGGAAATTGGATTACCATTGCGTGCCCCATCAGCACGCACAACCCCATTGATTTTCCGCTGGATCTCAAAGGCCTGAAACACTGGAAGGGCAACGGGATCATTCTCCAGTCTGACGATAAGAAATTACTGGGAACGCTTTTGGCCTCACGCATTCCATTCGTGAACATTGATTCCGATCTTCCGTTCAATCCGCAGATTCCACGGGTCACGCAAAATGACCGACAAATCGGTCGCTTGGCCGCCAAACATCTCATTGAACGAGGGCTGAAGAACCTCGCTTTTCACGGAGTCAGAGGCCGCTGGTATTGCGATGAGCGGTTGGCCGGTTTCAAACAAACCGCCATTGAATCCGGCATCAAAGTCAACCATTTCAGCCTGTCGCACATTCACCGGGATGCCTTGTGGAACGAGCGTTTCCAGCCGCTAAAAAAATGGTTGCAATCGCTGCCGTTGCCGTCCGGAGTTTTTGCCAGCCATGATTACCGTGGGCTGATGATTTTGGATGCCTGTCAGGATATCGGCCTGCGTGTTCCGGATGACGTCGCGGTGATTTCATCGGATAATGACGTTTCCGTCTGTGAATACTGCACCCCGACATTGAGCAGCGTTTGCATCAACGCGTATCGCATGGGTTACGAATCCGCCGCCTTGCTTGACCGATTGATGCACCGTGCCACGCCGCCGAAAGATCCCATTTTGATTGAGCCGGGGGAAGTGATGGCCAGGGAATCCACCAACGTTCTTCACATCGGCGACCCCATCGTCAAGAAAGCGATTGATTACATGGAATTGCACTTCAAGGATTCTTTCAAAATGGATGCGGTGGCTTATGAGGCGGCTGCCTCCCGCCGTTTGCTGGAAATGCGGTTCCGCGAAGAGATGAAGTCATCGCCCGCAGAATATTTGGCCGCCCTGAGAGTTAAAAAGGCCAAGGCCATGCTGGTTTCTGCCGACCGGCAACCGCTAGAGGAAGTTGCCCGGTCCTGTGGCTTTGGCACTGGAAAGAATTTGCGCGCCGCCTTCCGGAGAATCCTGGGCATCTCGCCCGCCGACGTTAAGGCCAATACTCCTTGAACCTTAAAACAAAGGGGGTTCGGATCGATGATCCCCGAATAATCAGGGACGATTCGATCAAGGATGATCGGCATCAATGATACTGCCCACCCCTCCAGACATCGAGGACAGGACGACTACGGCCAATTGTCGGTGCGGAACGGCATGGCAGGCAGTCCCGCGCCGTTGTATAGATTGCCCTCAGGATCATTCGCCCAGTCATAGCGCGCCGCTACCGGTTGCGGAACCTCCTTGCTGCTCACAAATATCGTATCGCCCTCAATCCGCGCGTCGGCTGAATGCCATTGCCGGTCCGCGCCGGCGATCACAAACCCATTTAACTTGCCGCCATGGACAACCAATCCGCCATCCGTATGATGAAAATAAATTTTGAGTTTCGGGCCTTTTGATTTGTCCTTCCGGTATTCCGGCCCCTGACAAACGACCCTTTGATGATACACATTCTTCAGCGCCAGCAATGCGAGGCGGCGACCAACCTCCTGCTTGTTTTTGGGATGAATATTTTCCGGGTCGCCGATGTCAATCGTCACCGCCATGTCAGTGTTGGGCGCCTTCAACACTCTTGCCTGTCCCTCGCGGAAATAAGCCCAGCTCGCATGACTGCTATCATCATTGTTTTTCCAACTGGGAAGCTGCACGAAGAAAAATGGAAAATCCCCGAGACCCCAGTCCCGCCGCCAATCGGCAATCATACGGCTTTGTAAATCGGTATAATCGCGTGCGCCCGATAGACCTTCGCCGGCATTTGCCTCCCCCTGATACCACAGCACTCCGCGGATGCAAAAATTTACCAACGGATGAATCATGGCGTTGTAAAGCTGGGCCGGCATATATTGTCCTGAATCCGGCGGTCCCGGATTCCACGGCTTTGGCGGCAGGGCTTGGTGTAAGGCTTCGGCCTGTTCAGCTGCAATTTCCCAGGATTTGATGTCCGCTTCCAACTGCTTCTCCCGCGCCGGCCACTCGGCGATTTCCTTTTGCTTGCGGTCCAAGAGGGCCGCATAGCCGGGATAGGCTTTAAGCACTTCCAGCGACATCCATGGTTGAATGGGCGTGCCGCCCCAGGTGGCATCAATCAATCCAACGGGCACATTCAAGTTGCGATGCAGTTCCCGGCCAAAAAAATATCCGGCGGCTGAAAAGCCATTCCAACCGCCTTGTGCCACATTTTCCGGTGTGCAGACTTTCCACGCACCGGATTGATCCAATTGCGGCTCTGGCTTGCATGAATTCGGAACCATCAACAGCCGGATGTTGGGGAAGTTGGCGGCGGCAATTTCTTTGGCCCCGTCCTGAGCCTGGCCTATGCCCATCTGCATATTGGATTGCCCGGAGCAAAGCCACACTTCACCGACTAGCACGTCTTGAATGTCAAGCTTGGTCGAACCAATGATCGCAAGCATCTGGGATGTAGCGTTGACCGGCAGCGCGGCGAGTTTGACGGACCACCTGCCATCAATGCCGGTCGTTGTGGACAAACTTTGGCCGGCAAAAGAAACGGTGATCTTGGTGCCGGGCGTGTCCCAGCCCCAGATGAGGTTGCTTTGCCTCTGCTGTAGCACCATGTGGTCGCCGATGACCGCGGGTAATTTCAGTTCCGCCCTTAATGCGGGAACCAGCGCGAGGCTGATTGTTACGAGTAGAAGAAATAGATTGGCCATTTCCAGAAGGGCGGTTTATTTCCCAACCCTCAACACGTAATTAACCAATTTGTCGAAATCGGCCGTGGCAACGCCAATGTATTTGTCAGCACAGCCGTAATAGACGAAAAGTTTGCCATCCACAACCACGTTGGCGGTCGGGAAAACAACGCCATGTGGATACAGGCCCTGCCACTCATATTCGGCTTCGGGCGACATAATGGGTTCGGGGGTGCGGGCAATCACTTTGCGGGGATTTTTCAAGTCGAGCATCATGGCCCCCACGTGATAAATCCCTTTAGCATCCACCGCATGATAAATCACGAACCACCCTTTCTTGTGTTTGAGTGGTGGCGTGGAGCCGCCAATTTTGCGTTCCCAATGGAATTTTGCCTTGGCCAGGAGATAATCCTTGCCCCACTTGAGCGGGTCATCGCCGAAGCAAATCCAAATGGCCGGATATTTGGTGCCATATTTCTGGCCAGTCCACTGCATGGGCCGGCGGAGCAAGGCGTATTTCCCGTTAATCTTCTCGGGGAATAAAATCACGTCACGGTCATCAAGCGTCGGGTCGGTGATACGCCCGAGGCGACGGAATGTTTTCAGGTCTTTGGACAGGAGCAGACCGGATGACGTCAAATTTTCGCCGAAGGCCTTCGGCTGCGTTTTGTCGCGCGGGTTAAAGGCGGAGTTGTCCGGCGCGAGCCAATACTTGCCTGGAAAGTATGGACGATATGCGTAAGTGATAAGAAATTGCCCGTCCATCTTGACGATGCGCGGATCTTCAATGCAGCCGCCATCCTCCCCGTCCACGCTCGGCGAGAGAATGGGCTTCGCCGAAGCGCGCTTGAAGTGAATTCCGTCCTTGCTCGTCGCCAGGCCGAATCGGATGACGTGGTCATCGTGGTTTCCAGCGGCGCGATACAGCATGTGGAAAGTTCCTTTGTCATAAATTACGCCGGGGTTGCAGACCACGAGACTCTCCCAATCGTGCTTGGCATTGGGCTGAAGAATCGGATTTTTTGCGGATTTTTCGAGTTTCATAAAGATAAAATTATCGCCAGATATAGACAAAGATGGCGGTGAAGGTCAGCAAAACCACAGAGAGGATGCGGTAGTTCTGATACCAAGGTAATGCCGCCAGTTCCGCTGATTCTTCTGCGAAGGCGCTGAATTTCCAGACGTAATTATTGACCTTGGTTTCGCTTGGTGGCGCGGTCATTTGACTGACAAGGACGATGATGATCGCCGACACAACGAAAATGATCGGCGCTACGTAGAGGAAGTGCATCCCCGCCAGCGGCGTCCAATGATAGATGTTGCGATCCAGCGCGAGCAGAATCGCCATGCCCAATCCGCTCATCAGGCCGGCAAAGGCTCCCGTGCCGCTGGCGCGTTTCCAGAACAAACCCAGCACGAACACAGCCACCACCGGCGGGACCACAAAGGAGAGCAATTGCTGGAAATATTTGACCACGGAATCAAACTTTTGGATTTGCGGCGCCCACAAGGCGGCGATGCAGATGATGACCAGCCCGGAAATATTGCCTGCCAGCACTTGCTGTTTGCTCGTCATGTCCGGCTTGATTTTCCGGCCGATGTCCATGGTAAAGATTGTCGCTGCCGAGTTCAGGGTTGATGCCAGCGCAGCGGTCAGTGCGGCTAGAAAACCGGTGACAACTAAGCCCGTCAAGCCAGGCGGGAGGATTTCGAACACCATTTTCGGGTAAATCTGATCCGGCTTGTCGAGGTTGGGAAACAACACGCGCCCGCTCAAGCCGGGAATAACCATTACGAAGAAAATCACGAAGTTCAGAGCGGCGGCGAAGAGGTTACCCCAGCGACCATGGTTGATGTTCTTGGCGCTCAACGTGCGCTGCACCATCGCCTGACTCGTGCCCCAGTAATAAAAACCCAGCAACGGCAGCGTGATGAGTAGCGTCGGCCACGGCACGGAAGGATCATTGACGGGCCGTATCAGACTGGTATGCCCCGCTGGCACAGCGTGCATGACCGCCGACCAACCGCCCGCTTTGTCAAAGGAGATGTAAGTCAAAACCACCGATCCAACAAACAAGATTGCCGCCTGCAATACGTCCGCAAACATCACCGCTGACAATCCACCAACCAGCGTATAGCTGGCCGCCACAATCGCCAGCCCCCAGATCAACAATCGCAAGTCCACTGATGGAAAGATCATCTGAATCATCAACGAGCCAGCATACAACGTCACCGCCGAGTCAATAAACGTGTAGCTCAACAGCGCGATGGTGCAGAGGTAATAGCGGCTGCGCGCGTCGAACCGGCCCTCGAGAAACTCTGGCAGCGTATAAACCTTGTTGCGCAGATAAAAAGGCAGAAAAAAAACGAGCACAAAAATAATCGGAATGATCGCCGCCGAAATCCCGTAGTTAAAAACGGAAATTCCGGTGCTATAGCAGTCGCCGGACCAGCCAACGAGCGACGAGCTGGAAACGACAGTGGAAAACATCGAAAGCCCCACCAGCCACCATGCCATGCCACGCCCACCCAGAAAATAATCCTCCGCGTTCTGCCGCTTGGAATGATACAAACCCCACGCAATCAAAATGACAACGTAGAGGGCCATGACTATTAGGTCAATCGACTGAAGGTTGACGTGCGGCATAATGTTACGAGTCCGTGCAATAATTATTTGAACTTCATTCACATGCCCCACCGCTTCACCACCGGTTGCAAACGCAAAAGTGAGGAATGTAAATTTCGATCCAGTCTACGACGGGCTACGTTGCGCAACAACCTCCATTAAGCGCAAACATGGTGCAATTTGCGCAAGCCTTCACCCACCGAAACCGAGCGCGACCTCTCCGCAAAACAGGCGGCGTCCCGACTGCGAGAATTAAGCGAGCGACATTACTTGGGCAATGAATTTCCATGACTTGTGTTGGGTTTGATCTGCGTATTGTTTTTGATACATTGCCTTATGATGAAAGCTAAAAGTCCGCTTAAAAGAGCGCGGCGTGGAAGTGACTTCCGGGGTTTCCTTAAAGGGCAAGGCATCCTCAAGGAAGTCGACGCGCGTGCATTGAAGCAGGCCGTGAAGCTCGCCAATCAAACCGCTTCCCCATGCTCCTGTGGTTGATCAACGAGGCCTCCTAAATCACCTCATGTTTGCCACGAGTGAGTCGGTGTAGGTTTTCAATCTTTTGATTCTGCTCGGTCACAAAATTGCCAGCCCTGTCAGAAGCTTTCTGCACTTGGGACTTGGCTGCCAACGATTCGTTTCCCAACCCCAAAGCGTTTTGATACTGACGCCTAGTTCGAATGCAAATTGCTTCCGCGTTCTTCGGGATTTGAGCCGGTAATTCTGAATCTTTTGCCCAATAGATTCAGGAGTGTTCTGCGATAAAAAGGCAACGTCTTGGGTTTCGTTGCTTTTGTTGTCTGGACGCCCAGTTTCGGTAAACGGGTCATATCCCAGATAGGCAATTAACCGGGGCTGGAAGGCCCAGGCTGGGTAAATCCGGTCGCATTCCCACAGACTGAGAGTTCGGCAACTTACCCCCAATTGACGGGCTATTTGGGCTTGCCGTAGCCCTGCCATGAACCGTTTCTTCTTGAGATGCTGCCCCAAGGTCGTAGGTTCCTTGGAGATTGGAAAACTCCGTGTCCAGACCGGCGCGACATCAGTGCGCGACAGGCTCAAACGCCGCTCACAAAAAGGCAACATCGCGCACGCCGGATGGCAAAATGCTGGGCGAGTCAAAAAGTTCGCCGCGCGAAATCCAGAATTATCTGGGCCGGATTTCCGGGCCGTTGCTCGACCGCATTGATATGCACATCGAAGTGCCG
>Ga0208507_1001027_pt1 | contig 16292 bp, 15 predicted proteins | sample CryBogCBH12Aug01_FD_184626 | JGI IMG/M metagenome (GOLD analysis project Ga0208507, IMG submission 184626) | Freshwater microbial communities from Crystal Bog, Wisconsin, USA - CBH12Aug09.1 (SPAdes) (version 2) | ecosystem: Environmental > Aquatic > Freshwater > Lake | place: Crystal Bog... | reverse complement strand
AATACCAGCCCGGCGACGACGTGCGCGCGATTGACTGGAACGTCACCGCGCGGATGAATCATCCGTTCATCAAGAAGTTCGTCGAGGAACGCGAACTCACGCTCATGCTCGTCGTGGACGTGAGCGGCTCGGGCTTGTTCGGCTCGCGCGGACAGTCCAAGCGCGAACTTGCCGCCGAGATCGCGTCCGTGCTCGCCTTCTCCGCCATCCGCAACAACGACAAGGTCGGGCTGATTCTGTTTTCCGATGAAGTGGAAAAATTTATTCCACCGCGCAAAGGTCGCAGTCACGTGCTGCGCGTCATCCGCGAAGTTTTATTTTTTGAACCGAGGCGACGCGGGACGGATTTGAACGCGGCGCTGGAATTTCTTTTACGCGTGCAATCGCACAAAGCCATCACGGTCATCGTCTCGGATTTTCTCGGCTCGCCTGTGGCCGCGACGCCCTCGTCGCGTAGTGCCCGTGGCGACGGGGGCGTCGCCGCCACGAGGCAGCGTCCGCACATGATGTCGCTGGAATCGCTCGTGCAATCGTCGTTCACGCGGTTGCGTCAGACGAATCGCAAGCACGATGTCGTGGCGGTGCAGGTTTCCGACCCGCACGAACTGGAGCTGCCGAATCTCGGCCGGCTGATTTTTCAGGACGCCGAGACCGGCCAGGTTGTCGAGGTTAACACCGGCGATGCGCGCAAGCGCGCGGCCTTCGCGGAGCGACAGACGAAATTGCAGTCGGAGATCGCGCGGCTGTTCCGGCGCGCGGGCATTGACGCGATGCAGTTGCGCACGGATCAGGAATACGGCCCGACGCTGGCGCGATTCTTCGAGAACCGCGAGAAACGGAGGCTGCGCGGATGATCTCGAACGCAACCCAGAATGCCGTCGCGCCCGTCGCCGAAGACATCCGCGACATCAAGCCGCCGATTGAAATTTCGGACGGTCTCGCTTGGCTTTGGTGGGTGCTTGCAGCACTGGCCACCGTGGCAATCGCGTTTTTCGTGTGGCGGTGGCTCAAAAATCGGAAGACGAACATCGTCCTGCCGCCGCCGGTGCCGGCGCACATCCGCGCGAAGCAAAAGTTGGAGCAGGCGCTGGCGCTCATCACGCAGCCGAAGCCGTTTGTCATCGCGGTGTCGGACACGGCGCGGGCGTATTTGGAAGAGCGCTTCAATTTCCGCGCGCCGGAACGGACGACGGAAGAATTTTTACGCGAGCTGGCGGGAACCAAATTGCTGCTGCCGGAACAGAAGGAAAGTCTCGGCGGATTTCTCGCGAGCTGCGACTTGGTGAAGTTTGCCAAATACGAGCCGGGCGAAAATGAATTGCGCGAGCTGCACGCTTCCGCCGTCAGGTTGGTGGAAGAAACCGAACCGCAGCCGGAAGCGCCAGCCGCAAATAACCAACCGGAGGTGTCAAAATGATCTTTGCGCATCCTTGGCTTTTGTTGCTGCTGTTGCTGCTGCCGGTGCTGGCGTGGTTGAAAGGCCGGCGCGGTGCGCCGCCGGCCTTTGTCTATTCGTCGGTGCAGCTGGTGCGCGCGATGCAAAATATTCATCGCTCGCGTTTCGGCGGTTTGCTCGGTTCGTTGCGCTGGCTGGCGCTGGCGCTGTTCATCGTGGCGCTCGCGCAACCGCGTTTTGCGAAAAGCACCACCGAGGTGAAGGCCAGCGGCATTGACATCGTCGCCGCGCTGGATTTGTCCGGCAGCATGATCTCGGAAGATTTCGTCGTGCGCGGCGAGCGCGTCAACCGCGTCAACATGGCGAAGTCCGTGCTGCGCGATTTCATAGACAAGCGGCCGAACGACCGCATCGGGCTGGTGGTGTTCGCGCGGCAGGCGTTCATCGCCACGCCGCTGACGCTCGACCACGATTATCTTCAGGAAAATCTCGCGCGGCTCGACATCGGCTCGATTGGTTCCGACGCCACGGCCATCGGCGACGCGTTGACGACGGCGGTGAACCGGTTGCGCGATTTGAAGGCGAAAAGCAAAATCATCATTCTCGCGACGGACGGCCAGAATAATTCCGGCAAAGTCGAGCCGTTGCTCGCGGCGGAAGCGGCGGCGGCGCTCGGCGTGAAAATTTACACCGTCGGTATCGGCGAACAGGGTAGCGCGCCGATGCCGGTGTTCATGGGCGGCCAAAAGGTCGGCTACCAAAATGTGCCGGTGGATGTGGACGAGGACACGCTCCAAAAAATCGCGGATAAAACCGGCGGCAAATATTATCGCGCGGACAACGCGGAGAAGTTCAAAAAAATCTACGACGAAATTGACAAGCTGGAAAAAACCGAGGCGAGCGTGAAGAAATATACCCAATTCACCGAGCTGTTCCCGTGGTTCGTCGCAGCGGGCTTGGCGATTTTGCTGCTGGAATTTGTCCTCGCGCAAACTGCATTTCGGAGGCTGCCATGAGATTTGAGCATCCCAATTTGTTGTGGCTGCTGCTGGTGATTCCACCGGCGTTGGCGGCGTTTTTCTGGTGGAGCGAGCGCGTGAAGAAAAAATTGCTGACGCAATTTGTCGAGTCGCGTTTGCTGGCGCAACTGACCACCGGCCTTTCGCCTCAGCGGCGGAAATGGAAATATATTTTGCTCATCGCCGCTGCTGCGCTGCTCGTCATCTCCATTGCGCGGCCGCAGCGCGGATTTGATCTGGAAGAAGTGCAGCAAAACGGCTTGGACATCGTCGTGGCCGTGGACACTTCCAAATCCATGCTCGCGACGGACATCGCACCGAACCGCCTTGCGCGCGCGAAGCTCGCGGCGCTGGAATTGATGCAGACCGCCAAGGCCGACCGGCTCGGGCTGGTGGCGTTCGCCGGCGACGCGTTTTTGGAATGTCCGCTGACGATTGACGACACGGCGTTTCAGCAGAGCGTGCAGGCGCTGGATGTGAATACGATTCCGCAGGGCGGCACGGCCATCGCCGCCGCCATCAACACCGCGCTCGGCACCTTCAAGGAAAAAGGCAATCACCGTGCGCTCGTGCTCTTCACCGACGGCGAGGACAATGACGAGGGCGCGCTCGAAGCCGCGCAAAACGCAGCGAAGGAAGGGTTGAAAATTTTCACCGTCGGCATCGGTTCGGCGGACGGCACGCTGGTGACGATTGCGGATGCGAATGGAAATTCCGATTACATCCGCGACGAAAAAGGTCAGGTCGTGAAATCGCATTTGAACGAAACGCTCTTGCAACAAATCGCGGCAGCGACCGGCGGTTTCTATCTGCCGTTGCGCGGCGCGGACACCATCAGCACGCTTTACGAACGCGGCCTCGCGCCTTTGCCAAAATCCGAGAGCAAAGAAAAAATCGTGCGCCGGTATCACGAGCAATTTCAGTGGCCGCTGGCGGCGGCGATGATTTTGCTGATCGCGGAATTTTTGCTACCGGAACGGACGCCGAGCCGGCGGCGGCAAAATCCAGCAACTGCGGCGGCAGCCGTGATTGCGCTTTTACTTTTGCCGTTCGGCGCCAAGGCTTCGCCGACGAGTGCGCTGAAGGATTATCAGTCCGGCAATTTCACGAATGCGCTGGAGGAATACCAAAAAATCGCGACGGTGAAGACGAACGATTTGCGGCTGGTGTTCAACGCCGGCGACGCGGCGTATCGCGCGACGAATTTCGACCTTGCAGAAAATCTGTTCCAGCAGGTGACGGTGTCGCCGGATTTGAAATTGCAGCGGCAGGCGTTTTACAACCTCGGCAATGTGCAGTTTCAAAAAGCGAAGCAGTCGAAAGATTTGGACGGCTTGGAACAAGGCTTTGACGCGGCGGCGAAAATTTACGAACGCGCGGTAATGTTGAACACGAACGACGCGGACGCGATTTTCAATTACCGTTTCGCGCAGGGCGCGTCGGAGCAGGTGCGCGCGCTCAAGGCGGCGCTGGCTTCGGCGAAGGCGAGCGCGGACACGGCGGTGCAACGCGCGGAGTTCCATCGCGCCTACGAAATCATGGCGGGGCTGACGCAGAAATACAAAATCGCCGAGAAACAGTTTGAAGAGTTCACCAAGAAATTGAAGGACATTGATGACATCGCGACTCCTCATCAGCCTTAGCGTGCTGCTTATCGCCGCGCAGAAACTGTGCGCGCAGCTGGCGCCCGCCGAAGATTTTTTCAACGGCGGCGCGCAGCTTTACATTTCCAACAACATCCCGGCGGCGTTGGAGCGTGTGGAGATGGGATTGAAGACTTATCCCGACGACGAAAAATTGCAGAAACTGGAAAAATTATTAAAGCAGCAACAGCAACAAAATCAACAACAGCAAAAGCAGCAGAACCAACAGCAACAGTCCCAGCAAGACCAAAAACAGCAGGACAAAAAAGACCAGCAGCAGAAGCAAGATCAGAAACAGCAGCAGGAGCAAAAACAAAATTCCGACCAGAAAAAACAGGATCAGCAAAAGCCGTCCGACCAGAAAAAGGACGAAGAACAGAAGAAACAGCAGGAGCAAAAAAAAGATGCTGGCGACAAGCCGAAGGATGAAAAGCAAGACCAGCAACCGGGTCAGCCGGTGAAGGCCGGCGAGATGACGCCGGAAGAAGCTAAACGCCTACTGGACGCGCAAAAGGGCAATGAACAGTTTTTGCAGATGAAGCCGCAGGACAAGCCGCGTGATCCGAACGGGCCGATCAAGGACTGGTGACGGTTTTGGATCTGAACCAGCCGGTTCAGGCGCGCTTGACTATGTTGAATCGCTCGTCGCCACCAGGAATTTTTTTGGCCGCGCCAGAACCCTTGCCGAAAATTCTTCGTGTTCGTCGTCCGCAAATTTGCTAGATTCCAGCGCCCATGAACGAGTGGAACATCCAGTCCCGCGCCCACGCCTGCGAGGCGTGCGGCCAGCCGTTTGCCGACCAACAGCCGTATCGCACCGTGCTGTCCGAGGACGGCACGGAACTCCGCCGCTCGGACATCTGCGAGCCGTGCGCGCAAAAAAATGGCGACGTCCGCGCCGGCACCGGGTTCATCTCGCAATGGCACGGCATTTTTGAAGTGCCGCCGCCCGTCACCGAGGCCATCCACAAGGACACCGCCGAGACGCTGCTCCGCAAGCTCGTCGAGCAGAACGACCCGGCGCACGCGCCCGCCGCCTACATTCTCGCGGTGATGCTGGAGCGCAAACGCATCCTCAAGGTAAAGGAACAGCTCAAGCGCGATGGCAAACGCATCTTCATTTACGAACAGCCAAAGACGGGCGACATCTTCACGATTGCCGATCCGGATTTCCGGCTCGACCAGCTCGAAGCTGTGCAGCGCGACGTGGCGCAACTGCTCGAGCATGGTTTGAATCCGCCCGCGCCGGCAGCGGAAACCGCGACTCCGGCCGAACCGGCAACCAACGAAACTCCGGCGGCGGAAACGCCCGCGATTGGCTGATGAATTTACGATTTACGATCTGCGATTTACGCTGCGGCCAGGCTCGCGTAATTCACCGGCGCTGCGTAAATCGTAAATCGTAAATCAAAAATGTCCTCGCTCGCCGAACTCCAGCAACGCCTCGGCCACTCGTTCCGCGACGAAGCGTTGCTGCGCCTCGCGTTCACACATCCGTCCATCGCGCATGATGCGAACGCGCCGCTGCCGCACAACCAGCGCCTCGAATTCCTCGGCGACTCCGTGCTCGGCCTGATTCTGTCCCGCGCGCTCTACGAAAAGTTTCCCGATTCCGACGAAGGCGCGCTGACCAAATCACGCGCGAAGCTCGTCAATGCCGCTTCGCTCGCCGCGCACGGACGCACGCTCGGCCTCGGCGCGCATTTGATTTTGAGTCGCGGCGAAGAAAATACCGGCGGTCGCGAACGCACTTCGGCGCTGACCGACGCGTTTGAGGCGCTGCTCGGCGCAATCTTCATGGACGGCGGATTCGACGCCGCGCGCGAATTTGTGCTGCGCGAGTTCGCCGCTGAAATCCGCGAGCTGGATTTGCCGGCGGGCATTGATAATCCGAAAGGCGAGTTGCAGGAACGGTTGCAGGCGCAGTCGCCCGTCGCGCCGGAATATGAATTCATCGCCGCCAGCGGACCGGACCACGACCGCGTGTTTGAATGTGCCGTCCACCACGCCGGCGCGGAACTGGCACGCGGCACGGGCAAAAGCAAAAAAGCCGCCGAGAGCGCGGCGGCGCTAGCGGCGTTGGCAAAACTGCAAACAGAAAAACCAGCGCAGACTTAAGCCGCGCCGGTTAATTTTATTTGATGAGCAACATGGTTCAATTACTCCGCCGCCTATGGGCCTGACCAAGCTGGGCTGGAACGCCGAACGCGACGAGCAGTTCGCGCCGTATCTCGCCAAGGGTTTTATTCCCGCGCGCGTTGCAGTGGAGGATAAACATTTCTACCGCGTGTGGACCGTGGACGCGGAACTCACCGCGCAAGTCACCGGCAAATTCATTCACGAATCGCGCCGCGACCATTCCGTTCTCCCCAAGGTCGGCGATTGGGTCGCCCTCAAGCTTATTGCCAACGAGGAGAAAGCCACGATCCACGCGATCCTGCCGCGCCGCACGCAGATTGTCCGCAAGTCGAGTGGGCGCGAATCCGCCGCGCAAATTCTCGCGACGAATGTCGAAACGGTTTTCCTCGTGACCGCCGCTGATGTCACCTTTAACGCTGCGCGATTGGAGCGAATGTTGGTCATGGCGCACGAAAGCGGCGCGCGGCCCGTGGTCATTCTCAACAAGATTGATTTGTGCGACGACCTCGACACCAAGTTCGCTGCGGCCACGCGCGTGGCAGGCGAGGCGTTGGTGCTCGCGGTTTGCGCGCTCACCGGGCGCGGCGTGAAAAAACTGGCGGCGCTCATCAAGCCCGGCAACACCGTGGTTTTTATCGGCACCTCCGGCGTCGGCAAATCCAGTCTCATCAACCGGCTTTACGGCGAAGACTTAATGCCAACCGTGGAAGTGCGCACACAAGACGCCAAAGGCCGGCACACGACCTCGTGGCGCGAGATGATTTTTCTGCCGCCGGGCGGCGTGGTGATTGACACGCCCGGCATGAGGGAATTTCACATTTGGGATGCGAGTCAGGGCGCGAAGGAAACCTTTCCCGAAATCGAAGCGCTCGCGCCCGGTTGCCATTTCCGCGATTGCACGCACACGCAGGAAAAGGATTGCGCCGTGCTCGCCGCGCTCGCCGCCGGCACGTTGCCACGCGAACGGCACGACAGTTTCGTCAAACTCCAGCGCGAGATCAGCTATCTCCGCGAAGCCGAGAAACGCGCCGGCTGGTCGGATCGCCGCAAGAGCGACCGCGTGGCCCATCGTGTCTTCAACAAGCAGGATTGAACCGCCGGATCATCCGGCGGCCACGCCAGATTTAGCGATTGGCCGCGATTTGAAAACAGCGCAAATCGCCCCGGGGTTCCACATCCAGAAACCGCCCAGGCCTCAGCTTTTGAAAAGGCTTTTGAAAAAGTTTGGATGGCTTCTTTTCTGCGCTCCCAGTTAGACCAACGGTTCGACCGGATCCATTTTTTACTTTCCTCTCATCCATGATTCCCCTATTTTCACTATCCCGCTGCGCATATGGTGGAATTGGCAGACACGCTACTTTGAGGTGGCCTTTTCGCAGATTGTGCGATTTCAAAACTTGCCCTATCGTATCGTTGTTTCCTGTTGATTTCATTGGTTATTTTTTACGTTTTTAATTTGCCTTCTTTTCGGACCATCCATCAAAACAAGGGTCAATTCCAGCTTAAAATGACGGTCTTGTTAGAAAAAATGTTAGAACGAGTTTGCTAGGCAGCAATTGAGCAAAAATGACAGATGCAGATGGCCAGCAGTTGGCACCGATGTCAGCGGCTTCGGGCAGGTTCAGCAGATAATCAAACCGGCTCGTGGCTGGCAGGAACAAAATGCCATCGGCCTGATATGCACTGGGGTCATCAACCCGTGAACCACGGCGGGAAGAGGCACTGGTTTTATCCAACTTGGCACGTTGGGCGGCAAAACGAACTTCGGCAAACCTCAGGAAAATAAGGCCAAGGACAGGTTGAGAATATTGAGCGGCACTGAGGCTGCTATTTGCACGGAACTGGTCAGCGGCATCCCACAGCCGTTTTTCCAGTGTGTCCGAGGCAGCGTCTTTTTCGCTTGGAGCGACCCATTGCATATGCCGTGGATGGTATGGAGGAAGATGTTCAGCAGCAAAGGAAAAGAAGCAACCCTGTTCACAAAACCTTTGCACCGGGGCCAAACGGCCTTCCGTGCGATTTTTATCCCCAAATGGCAAACACGTCTGATTGCATCTGGCGAGCGTGAAATTAGGGGAGGCTGGCAGGAATGAGAGCTTTTTTGCGGATGGTATGACGTAACGGAGACTCTGGGCATCCCTGCCAGCTACATCAATCGGCAATCACTTCTTGGACACGCCTCTCGAATTCGACAAACCACACATCAGGGTCAATTCCGACTTCAGCAAGCATCTCTTTGATAGTTGACCTGACAATCTGGCTCAACACTGCGTTGTCGATGTCCCGGTCGTAGGGCGGGTCATGTATCATTATTTTCCATGCGCTTTCCAATTCAGCATTGGCTTTTTCTTGCGGGGTAGGTTGAGGCTTCAATTTCCAACCACGGGGCATCCGCCTGTCTTCACTCGGCATGGGAAAGCTCAAAACCTGACGGCAAATTTCTACACGCCGTTGCAACGCCATGTAGTCATCAGCAGTCCAATCTTGAGTGTGTAGTCTTCGGGCAATAGAAAAAGGCCCAGCGAACAATAGCTTATGATAGCAAAATTGGATAACGGACTTGGGCGTAATTTCTTCGGTTTCCATGTCTCGCTTCAGGTCGTCAATCAGCTCGTTTATATCGGAGCGAGTGAGGTCAAGCTGTTCGTCGTGTGGATTTTTGGGGTTCGTTGTCATACACCAAATAAATATCCGTGACATTTCCAAAACCACCGATTTCAGCGCAGATAATCGAAAAAATCTTTTGCGACAGCATCGGAAACAAAATGGGAATTCCAGACCGTGACCAGTTGAAAATTGATTTTCTTCGGGTCGTCAATGCTCGGAAAAAAAATCCTGATTGGCTCAAGCAAGAACCAGTTTTTAATTTCTTTGCGGATGAATTTCCGATTTTTACCAAAGAGGTTCTTTCCGTTCGGAGAGACTTGGCAAGTCATTTGCAGAATTTTGAAGCCGAATTGATGGTTCAAAGGCTTGGTTCCCGTTGCAGGGAAAACCAATTGTTCTGGATACCGCAACATGATGGCTGGATTTCAACAACGGCTGATGACAAGCAGATTGCGGCATATGCCTCTGAAATAATTTTGGAAGCAATTGGGTTTTTGACTGAAATTACCACTGAACCACTGAACCAAAGGCTGTATTTTAATTAATAACTTATTATATCTTGTATTATATTATATTATTCATACGTGTGTTGTAAGACACCTTATTTTAATTCCGGTTCCCGATGGCGAGTGAGGATGATGCCTGGACAAATGCCCATGTGAATATTAGAGCCATCATGTTCACCTGTCCGCTACAGGATGGTGGTTTGACCCCAAAGATTAATTTCACACCGATGTATGGGGGCTTTAATTAAATTCTAGCGTGTCTGGGTATCGTTTGTGGGAAGCCGGTAAATTTATCTCATTTTTATTTTAATGGAAAAAATGACCTCGCATTGAAAAGCGACCGGAACCGTCCCCCCAGCAAAAAGGCTTTTTTCATCAGAAGTAACCCTATACGCCAGCCGTATAGAGGAGCTTTCAATCCATCCGTTGCGCCATCATCTGATTGTGCTTTGGTTGAATAATGTGGCCGTAAACTTGCAAGACCAAGGTTGCGTCCCGATGACCTTGCCATGCAGCAACGCATCGTGGGTCAATTTCTTTTTCCAGCGCACGAATGATAAACGCTCGCCGAAAACTGCGAGGGCTGAACGGGGGGAAGTTGAGTCGTTTGCAGGCCAACGCAATTGCCTCCCGTGGCTTCACACTTTCAAAGAGCGGTTTGTTTGGCGCAATCCGCCCCTCCGACTTCATCCGCTCCAAAAATGGACGGGCTTGCGGATACATCGGAATTGTAAAAACTCGTTGGGTCTTCTGCCGACGCACTGTGATTTGGCCTTTTTCAAAATCAAAGTGTTCACCATGCAGATTTGCCAGTTCAGCTTGCCCTAATCCCAAAAGGAGCATAGCCGTCAGGACATCTTTGCTTTTCTGCCGTTTGGCTGCATTGATGATGATTTGCGCTTGTTCCCACGATGGGGTCAGACGTTCGGGAGTTTCCTCTTTCAAAAGGTGGACTGACTTTGCGGGCGATTCGGCAACCGCTCCAAGTTCAACTGCGCCTTGAAATAATCCGTGGAACATACGGATGTAATTATTTACGCCAGCGGCTTTGAGCGACTTTTCTTTCCGGCGTTCTGCCAGCCAAGTTTTCAACATTATGGGCTTCACGTCGCTGGCTTTGATGTCCATTCCGTGACTCCAACTCCGTTCAAAGACCTTCAATAATCGTTCCCGACTTTTCAAGGTGCTTTCCGCCAGTCCCATTGGATTTTTTAGGTGAATTTCAACCAAGTGACGAATAGTGACGGTTCTGGCTTTGTGCCAGTCAATCAGGGAAGCGTTTTTTATTTCGTTCGCCAACAGATGACGAGCCTGCCCAATGTCGGTTGTTGAAAGTGATTTGTAACGGACACGGCCAGCCTCTCGTAAAATGGCGTAAAAAATCCCCGTTTTCTTCAACCGAAAAAGGCCATTCCCAACCCGCTGAAACCTGCCAGTTTTTTTGGCCTTGGGCGGTTTTGTTAGAAAAAATGTTAGAACGGACTCTTTTTTGCTCTTTCCAAACTCAACCAAACCCTTATATTTGTTATCCCGCTGCGCATATGGTGGAATTGGCAGACACGCTACTTTGAGGTGGTAGTGCCGCAAGGCGTGCAGGTTCAAGTCCTGCTATGCGCACCATTTTTCTGGCCTTGCCTTGATTGGGTGGACAGGGGTCATGTGATTGTGTGAGCTAGAGTGACAGCGCCTAGGCAAACCGACCCAACCGCCCCCAAATATAAACTCTACGCCGTCACCTTCAAGCATTCGGCCGTGGAGCATGGGATGTTCACCGGCAAGTCGGCACGGATTATGGCCGAGGAGTGCTGGACGCCGGTTCAGCCTTCCCCCCATCCCGTCCGCCTGAATCGCCCGGTTCGAGCGGCGCGGGTCTTTTTGTTGCCAACCCTATCTTGGCCGGCGATGGACAAAATACGCTTTAAAAGTTTCGCTTGTGAAAAAAATCACAAATTTGAACTTGCCCGCTTTTTGCGCCACGGCTAGGCTGGGTTTGCGCTTTTTTCAGGCGCATATTTTTTAAGGAAATGCAGACGCCAATCGAATACGGCTACAACTCGAAGATCGAGGGCGATGTTGTCCTCACGACGGTTGATGCCGCCCTGAACTGGTTTCGCGCCAACTCCGTCTGGCCGATGCCGATGGGCCTCGCCTGCTGCGCCATTGAGCTGATGGCCGTCGGCGCGAGCCGCTTTGACATTTCACGCTTTGGCTCCGAAGTCATGCGGTTTTCGCCGCGTCAGGCCGACTGTATGATTGTCGCCGGCACGGTTACCTACAAAATGGCGGCGGTGCTCAAGCGCATTTACGACCAGATGGCCGAGCCGAAATGGGTCATCGCCATGGGCGCGTGCGCGTCGTCCGGCGGGATGTATCGCAGCTACGCCACGTTGCAGGGCGTGGACAACATCGTGCCGGTGGATGTTTACGTTTCCGGCTGCCCGCCGCGGCCCGAAGCCGTGCTGGACGCGCTGATGAAAATCCAGGAAAAAATCAAAACCCAGCCCGTGCTGGAAAATCTCGTGGCCGTCAAGGCGCTCCAATCCAAAACCACCTAATTTTCAGCCACAGAGTCACACAGATGAAACCCAGATTTTCAAATCCGCAGATTGCACAGATTTTCGCAGATTCGTTTTGCTTCAGATACATCTGCGCTAATCCGCGAAATCTGCGGATGTTTTCATCTGTGGCTAAAAGAAATCTGAAACCGTGACCGCCCTCGAATCCGCCAATCAAATCAAGGCCAAGTTCGGCGACCTCGTCGCCGAACCCGCGGAGTTTCGCGGCGAAATTTCCGTGACCATCGCCCATGCGGAAAAGATTTTTGACGTTTGCAGCTTCGCCAAAAAGCAGCTGGGCTTCGATTTTCTCGTGGACATCACCAGCATGGACAACTACGGCAACGATCCGCGCTGGACGGTCATTTATCATTTGCGCAGCGTGGCGAGCAACGTGGAATTGCGCCTGAAAACCAATGTCAGCGAGGAGAAATCCGAACTGCCCAGCGTGTTGCCGGTCTGGCGCACGGCCAACTGGCACGAGCGCGAGATTTACGACATGATGGGCATCCGCTTTACCGGCCATCCTGATTTGCGCCGGATTTTGATGTGGGAAGGTTATCCGTATCATCCGCTGCGGAAAGATTTCCCGCTCGCCGGCAAGCCGACGGAGCTGCCCGGCGTGGCGTTCACCAAAGTGACGCCGATGGAAGGCGGGCCGTTCGTGACCTTGCCAAGCAGTGATGATGCGATTGCCCGTGAACCGCGCGTTCGCGTGCCGGAGAATGCTGAGCCTGGCGTCAGCGACAAGCGGCTCGTAAAAAAATAATTTTCATGGCCACCGTTCAAGACATTGAAATCCGCGATTCCGCCGCCCGCACGGCGGCGGCGGTCGAGGAGCTTCAGGAGGTTCAAGGCGAGCGCATGGTTTTGAACATGGGGCCGTCGCATCCGGCTACGCACGGCGTCCTGCGCATCGTGTTGGAACTCGACGGCGAAGTCATCACCAAAGCCGACCCGGACGTGGGTTATCTGCATCGCGGCGACGAAAAAATCGCCGAGAACATGACCTACACCCAGTTCATCCCTTACACGGATCGGCTGGATTATCTCGCGCCACTCGCCAGCAATGTCGCCTATGCTTTGGCGGTGGAAAAACTGCTTGGCATCCACGACAAGCTGCCGCCGCGCTGCCAATATATCCGCGTGATGTGCTGCGAATTGGCCCGTATTTCCGCGCATTTGCTCGGCCTCGGCGCCTTTGCGATGGACGCCGGCGCGATCACGGTTTTCCTGCTGACGTTCACCGAGCGCGAAAAAATTTACAACCTCGCCGAGGCTGCCAGCGGCGCGCGTTTGACCACGAGTTATACGCGCATTGGTGGTTTGTCGCGGGACATCCCGCCGAACTGGTGCGATCAGGTTCGCCAGTTCCTGAAAGAATTTGCCGTGGCGCTCGCCGAAACCGAGACGCTGCTCACGCGCAACCGCATCTGGGTGGACCGCCTGCGCGACGTCGCCGTGGTCTCGAAGGAAATGGCGATTGACTACGGTTTGAGTGGTCCAAATTTGCGCGGCAGCGGCGTGGAATACGACTTGCGCAAGAACCAGCCGTATCTGTGCTACCGGGATTTGCAGTTTGATATTCCCGTTGGCACCGTTGGTGATTGTTACGATCGCTACCTCGTCCGCATGGAAGAAATGCGCCAGAGTATGAGAATTCTGGAGCAGTGCGTGAATAAAATTCCCGGCGGCGGCGAAAACAAATCACACGAGCCGGTGAACATTCCCGATGGCAAAATCACCCTGCCGTCGAAGCAAAAAGTGCTGTCGAGCATGGAGGAACTGATTCATCAATTCATGTTGGTGACCGAAGGCGTGAACTGTCCGCCCGGCGAAATTTATTTTGGCCACGAAAATCCGAAGGGCGAACTTGGTTTTTATATCAACAGCAAAGGCGGCGGCACGCCGTATCGCCTGAAAATCCGTGCGCCCTCATTTGTGAATTTGAGCATCCTTGGCGAATTGCTGCCGGGCTGTATGATTAGCGACGTGCCCGTCGTGCTGGGTTCGCTGGACTTTGTGATGGGAGAATCTGACCGATGAGTTTCCAAGCCACACCTGAACTGGAAGCGGAAGTGAATGAGTTGATCTCGCACTATCCGGTGAAGCGCGCCGCGTCCCTCATGGTGCTGCACGCCATCCAGGAAAAATTCGGCTGGATCTCGTCCGACGCGGTGCAATGGACGGCGAAGAAGCTGGAACTCCAGCCGATCAATGTTTTTGAGATCCTGACGTTTTATCCGATGCTCCGGCAGGAGCCGCAGGGCAAATACGCGATCAAAGTTTGCCGCACGCTGAGCTGCGCGCTCGGCGGCGCTTACGAGTTGCACCAGCATTTTTGCGACAAGCTCGGCTTGGACGCGCACAAGCACGGTCCGCAGACGACGAAGGACGGCAAGTTCACCGTTGAATTCGTTGAATGCCTCGCCAGTTGCGGCACCGCGCCGGTGATGATGGTTGGTGAAAAGTTTTACGAAGGTGTCAGCCACAAAAAGGCTGATGAGATCGTTGCGGGATGCAAGTGAATGGTTGCCCGACATGGATTTGAACCATGACAAACAGATTCAGAGTCTGTTGTGCTACCGTTACACCATCGGGCAGGATGGGACGAGTTAGGCTAGAGAATTTATTTTAAGAGTCAAGTTGCTGATATGGCGCAAGAATACAAATTGATATTAAAGCACGCCGATGAACCGGGTTACACGCCGGACATCGAATGCTATTTGCGTCATGGCGGCTACGACACGCTCAAGAAGGCGCTCGCCTTCCAGACCAAGACTTTGGCCGAAGGCAAAACCCAGACGCCGCAGGAACAACTGCGTCAGGAAGTGATGACTTCCGGTCTGCGCGGTCGCGGCGGTGCCGGTTTTTCCTGCGGCTTGAAGTGGAGCTTCGTGGATCGTAAGAGCGGTAAACCGATTTACCTTATCTGCAACGCCGACGAATCCGAGCCGGGCACGTTCAAGGATCGCCAGATCATGCACAAGGATCCGCATCAGTTAATTGAAGGCATGATCATCTCCTGCTTCGCGAACGACGTGAAGCTCGCCTACATCTACATCCGTGGCGAAATGCCCGAAGGCGCGAAGATTTTGAACGCCGCGCTCAAGGAAGCCCGCGCGAAAAATTTCCTCGGCAAAAATATTTTGGGCAGCGGTTTCGATTGCGAAATCCACGTGCATCGCGGCGCGGGCGCTTACATCTGCGGCGAAGAAACCGGCCTCATCGAATCGCTCGAAGGCAAGCGCCCGTATCCGCGCATCAAGCCGCCGTATTTTCCGGCCGTGCTCGGTTTGTGGATGTGCCCGACCATCGTCAACAACGTCGAGACGCTCTGCAACGTGAAGCACATTGTCGCGATAGGCGGCGCGGAATTCGCGAAACTCGGCACGCCGAACAACACCGGCACGCGCATCGTCAGTTTGAGCGGCCACGTCAAACGCCCCGGCTACTACGAAATCGAAGTCGGCAAGGCGACGCTTCGCGAGTTGCTTTACGATAAAAATTTCGGCGGCGGTCTCCGCGATGGTCGTCAGCTCAAAGCAATTATTCCCGGCGGTTCCTCCTCGAAAGTTTTGAAGGCCGGCGAGAAATTCAAACTCAAGAAGAAGGACGCCGAGGGTAAAGAAATTTTGGTCGAGACCGACATGCTCGACTTGCCCTACGATTTCGATTCGCTCGCGCAGGCCGGCACGATGTCGGGTTCCAGCGCGATTATCGTCATGGACGACAGCGTGGACATCGTCGAGGCGCTCGCAAATCTCTCCGAATTTTACGCGCACGAAAGCTGCGGCCAATGCACGCCTTGCCGCGAGGGCTCGCTCTGGATGAGCAAGACGCTGCATCGCCTCACGCACGGCGAAGGCCGCGCGAGCGACGCTGATTATCTCGGCAAGATTGCGGACAACATCCCTGGCGGCCGCACAATCTGCGCCTTCGGTGAAGCCTGTTCCTGGCCGGTGCAAAGTTTTCTCGCGAAGTTCAAAGACGATTTTGTTGCCAAAGGCAAGGCCGACGAGGAACGCCGAGCGAAGGAAGTTTCCGCACCGTCGGAAACCAAACAACTGGCGTCAGCGCATCATTGAAATGAAATTTTTCGCCACAGAGTCGCAGAGCCACAGAGAAAACTTTTTCTCTCTGTGCCTCTGTGTCTCGGTGGCCAATTAAAAAATGTCAGCAGCAGCCACAACTGAAACGAAGCCCGCCGCTCCCGCAATCGAAAAGATCAAGGTGAAGATTGACGGGCGCGAAATCGAAGTGCCGCGCCTCACGGCCGACTGGTCGGGCAAGCTCACGCCCACGACGATGATTCAGGCGTGCGAGCTGGCGAAGACCGATGTGCCGCATTATTGCTGGCATCCGAAATTGCCGGTCGTCGGCAACTGCCGCATGTGCCTCGTCGAATTCGGCACGCCCGCGCTTGG
>Ga0208507_1001024_pt1 | contig 16308 bp, 10 predicted proteins | sample CryBogCBH12Aug01_FD_184626 | JGI IMG/M metagenome (GOLD analysis project Ga0208507, IMG submission 184626) | Freshwater microbial communities from Crystal Bog, Wisconsin, USA - CBH12Aug09.1 (SPAdes) (version 2) | ecosystem: Environmental > Aquatic > Freshwater > Lake | place: Crystal Bog... | reverse complement strand
GTCCGCGCGATCAATGATGATGGTGTTGGCATTGGGAATATCCAGCCCGCTCTCGATGATGGTCGTGGACAACAGCACGTCGGCCTCGCCGTTGACGAACTGCGTCATCACTTCTTCCAAGTCATCCGCATTCATCTGCCCGTGGCCGACGACAATGCGCGCGTCCGGCACGAGCGATTGCAGCTTCGCACGCATCGTTTCAATCGTGGTCACGCGGTTGTGCAGGAAGAAAGTTTGTCCGCCGCGATTCATCTCGCGCTGAATCGCATCGCGAATCGTGCGCTCGTCATAGGGCGTGGCAATCGTCTCCACCGGCAGGCGGTCGTGCGGCGGCGTCTGGATGGTGCTCATGTCGCGCGCGCCGGTGAGCGCCAGATACAACGTGCGCGGTATGGGCGTGGCGCTCAACGTCAGCACATCCACCATCGTGCGCAGCCGCTTGAACTTTTCCTTGTGCAACACGCCGAACCGTTGCTCCTCGTCAATCACGACCAAGCCAAGATCCTTGAACGCGATATCGTCCTGCACAATGCGATGCGTGCCGATGACAATGTCCACCGCGCCGGCGGCGAGATTTTTAATCACCTTGTCCGCCTCACGCTTCGTGCGAAACCGTGAGAGCAGTTCCACGCGAATCGGATAATCCGCCATGCGCTCGCGGAAGTTATTAAAATGCTGCTGTGCCAAAACCGTCGTCGGCACGAGAATGGCCACCTGCTTGCCATCCATCACGCACTTGAACGCCGCGCGAATCGCGACTTCGGTTTTCCCAAAGCCCACGTCGCCACAAATCAAACGATCCATCGGCTTCGCGCGCTCTTGATCGGCTTTCGTCTCCGCGATGGCGGTGAGCTGGTCGGGCGTTTCCTCGTAGATGAAGGCACTTTCAAATTCGCGCTGCCATTGCGTGTCCGGCTGGCACGGATGTCCCGCCTGCGTTTCGCGCACGGCCTGAATGCGGAGCATCTCGGCGGCAATGTCGCGCACGGCGCGTTCCGTTTGCTCCTTCGCCTTCGCCCAACGCGTGCCGCCCAGTTGATTCAGCGGCGGATTCGCCTTGCCCGCGCCGACGTATTTGCTGACCAGATGCGCCTCCGAAACGGGGACGTAAAGTTTCGGCGATTCCTCGCCGTCATTGGCCGGCGCGTATTCGATGACGAGACATTCGGTTTCAGCCGATGACTGATAATTGGCCGCCAAAACATGGCGGCTATTGCCCACCGGCATCATTTTCAAACCGCGATAACGCCCGATACCGTGCTGCAAATGCACGACCAAATCGCCTTCCTCCAAATCCGTGAAATCAATGTCCAGCGCCGAGCGCGCGGCCTGCGCGTGGGAATTTTTCTGGCGACGTGGACGTTGAATCTTGTAGCGTCCGAAGATTTCCGCATCCGTGACAACGACCAGCTTTGCCTCGTCACAAATAAAACCGCGAGCGAGCGAACCGATTTGAATCGCCATTTTTTCTTCCGCGCCCAAACCATGTTCCGTCCAGATTTCTTCAAAGCGTTGTTTCTCGCCGTCGTTGTTGCAAAAAACATGGACGGAATAGTTTTGCCGCATCCAGCGGTGAAGCTGTTGGAAAAATTCGCGCCGCTGCGCCTCGGCAATCTGCGGTTCGGGCGCGCGCTCGGCCAGCGGACGAAAGGCATCGAGATTTTCAAATTGCGGATTGCGGATTGCGGATTGCGGATTGGCTTCGCCATTTTCCGCGTCTTCAATAATTCCAACCGAAGTAAAATTGCGGCGATTCAATTCCTCCAATAAATCCGGCCACGAAATGAAGAACGAATCGTCCTTTGGAACTTGCTGTTCGTAGCCGTCCGCGTGAACGGCGAGCGAATCTGGTTCGCACAAAAGAAAGATTGTTTCGCGCGGCAAATAGTCGAGCAGCGTGGCGAGTGGCTGGTCATTCCGCCTTTGCTTCAAAATCCCCAGCTCGCCCGCCGGCGGTAAAGTGACACTCGTAATTTCCCCGCGCGAGACTTGCGTTTGCGGATCGAACTCGCGCAATGATTCCAGTTCGTCGCCGAAAAAATCCAGCCGCACCGGCCACGGACTGGTCGGCGCAAAAATGTCCACGATGCCGCCGCGCAAGGCGATTTCACCTTTTTGCGAAACCTGCGCTTCGGGTTCGTAGCCCTGCGCTTCCAGAAATTCAATCAGATCGAGCGGCGCGATTTTGCTACCGCACTCAAACGTGCGTGTGCGCTCTTGAATTTCGCCCGGCGGAAAAGTCTTTTGCAGCAGCGCGGTGACGCTGGTGACAATCAGTTTTGAACTTTTAGTGTTTAATTTTGGGTTTTTGGAAAGTGAAACGAGCGTTTGCAAGCGGTCGCTGATGACATCGGCGTGAGGCAGCTTATCTTCATGCGGCAGAATTTCCCACGCGGGATAAAACAATGGGTTGAAGGTTGAAGGTTGAAGGTTGCAAGTTGGATTCTCGCGTGAATCAACCTTCAACTGGCAACCTTCAACTTGCAACCACGTCTCCAAATCCTGCTGAAAACTTTCCTGCGTTCGTAAATTTTCTGTGACGACGACAATTGGCTTTTGCGGAAAAAGTTTTTGCAGCAATGCGGCGAAAAACGGTTGCGCGGACGCGACGATGCCGGAAAAAGTCCGCGCTCCGCCAGCTTCCATGCGTCGCGCAAGTGTTTGCGCGGCTGGAGTTTTTACGAGGTCAGCGAACAAGTTGCTCGTCGCCTTTGCTGGTGATTCCTGCGGCAAGCGCGAAAACAGTCGCAGCGATTGCCCGCGCCGTCAAGCGGCAGTCAGTCGTGCCAGCCGGCGACGCGGTAGAGCTGGACGTTTTCCATGAAGTTCAAATTTCCCTGCGGCGTCTCAAAAACCATTTTGAACTCGCGGCTGTGGTTGCTCAAAAACTGGTTTGCCTGCAGCACCCAAGTCTCGGTGTAAGGCCGATCCGACCAACCGGAATGTGGCAGCGGCGGCGGCGGCAAATCTGCCGGCACCGGCCCGCCCGGTGCCGGCACAGCCATCATGCCGACCAGCCACACGCGATGACCGGCACGCAGGGCGGTTTCCGCCCGCTCCAGCAATGGCTGCATCACGTTCGTCTTTGTCATTTGCTCGTGAACTAAATCGTAGCGCGCCAGTGAATGATCGGCCAGCGGCGGCGCGGTTTCCCATTGCGCGGGGCCTTTGAAATAGCGCGCGAACGTGATACCGCAATACCACGGGCTGACGATGACCAAATCGCCCGGGACGGACGCCGCCGCGAGCTGCGGACACAGCAGGTCAAGATTGGTGAGCCGCCAGTTGACAACTTTTTGGTCAGCAAAAACCACCACGGCGGCGATGACCACAACGACGCTGGATAATCCCAAAACCGCCGCCCGCGCATGACCACGCACGGGCAGACCGATTTCAAAACACCCGGCGGCCAGGGTCAGCAGCGGAATGAAATACCACGATTCCGTGGGCAGCGCGGCATACCAAAGAAAAGCCGCGAAACCAATGGTGGCAACGAGCAAAGTGACACCGCCAAACAAGGCCAAATTGCCGTCATCGCTGGCGGAAATATTTGCCATGGAAAAATGTTTTCGCTCCAGCCAGACCACGCCGAGCGCCAGCACTGGAAAAATCCACCAGTGACTTTGCGGCGCGGCGGCGAACCACAAAAAACCCGTGGCCGCGGCCAGTGCCGAGAGCAGCATCGTCCAGTGCGACGGCAGGAAATTTTTTGGCGACGGATTTTCACCGGCGGTTTTGCAACGCAGAAAAAACGAGGCGACGCCGAGCGCAAGCATCGCCAGCAAAAACGCCGGCCAAAGCCAGCGACATTGTTCCATCGGAAAACCGAACGCCGTGGCAAACGTGGCCTGCAACCGGCCCGGTTCAATGCCGGTGCGCAGCGAGCCGGCACCGGCGTCCAGAGAAATAAAGTTTTGCCAATACGGCAGCAATGAAATGGCCGACATTAAGCCGACGAGAAAAACTTTCAGCGCGGCGCGTCCGTCTTTTTGCCGCGCACAAACAGCCCATGCCCCGGCACAGATGGCGGCGATGAAAATGGCATTTTGAAACAATGTCTGGACGCTCAAAACCGCGAACACTGCCCAGCCTACGGCCCGTTTCCCTGACGGATTTTTGAGAAACCAAACGGCGGCGGCAACGGTGAGCAAAATCCATAAACTGCCCAAGCCATGCGCCCGCAGCGAATCGCCGAAGACGATGATCGTGCCATTGAGTGCGAGCAGCGCAAGGCCGGGCAACGGCGGCGTGCGGCGGAATTTCCATGCCGCCAACCACAACGTCGCCGGCAAGCCGAGGCCGATGAGCAGGCCAAGTAGGCGTAGGCCGAAATCCGTTTTGCCGGGGCCGAGGATTGCCCAAAACCGGATCAGCAGCGGCATCAGCACCGGAAACGAGTCGTGCGACATCGCACCCAACGAACTGGAGCCGGCGAGATTGACGAGGTGAACTTCATCGCGCCAGAGGCCGCCGGCGTGGAACAGAAAATAAACGTGCAACCCGACCGCCACGCCGGTGACGGCCAGCGCGAGCAGCCATGCGGTCAGCCAGAAATCCGGGCGGCGCGGTGAATTCATGCGCGGCATGAGACGAAATCAGCGCGGCGGATTCAACCCAAATTGCCGGTTTCAGTTGACCGGCTCGCGTGTGTCCGCAAACCTTTTCCCGATGACAACTGGTGATTTCATTTTAATGCTGCCCTTTGCGCTGCTGCTCGGCGCGATGGCAACCGCACCGATGTTTGCACCCGGCTGGTGGCTCCGGCATTACGCCAAGGTCGCGCTCGGCCTCGGCGCGGTGACGGCTGGTTATTATTTTTTAATTTTGCATGACTGGCCCAGCCTCGGCGCAGCGGCGCATGAATACGTCAGTTTCCTCGCGCTGGTCGGCTCGCTGTTCGTCGTCAGCGGCGGCATCCACATCGGGGTCAAGGGCGAAGCCACGCCGCTGAAGAACGCCGTCTTCCTGCTCATCGGCGCCCTCGCCGCCAATGTCCTCGGCACCACTGGCGCGGCGATGCTGCTCCTCCGCCCGTGGATTCAGCTCAATAAATCCCGTCTCGCGGCGCATCACATCGTGTTTTTCATTTTCATCATCGCCAACGTCGGCGGCTGCCTCACGCCCATCGGCGACCCGCCGCTGTTCCTCGGCTATTTGCAAGGCGTGCCGTTCTGGTGGGTGGCAAAAAATTGCTGGCCGATGTGGCTGCTGGGCATCGGGCTGCTGCTCGGCATTTTTTATTGCGTGGATCGAAAACATTTTCTCCGCGCGCCGCGCCCGATGCACGCGCAGGAAACTGCGAGCGAGAATTGGACATTGGCTGGACTGCCGAATTTGTTTTTCCTCGCCGTGATTCTCGGCGCGGTGTTCGTCGAAAAACCGCCGTTCCTGCGCGAGGGGCTGATGTTCGCGGCGGCCATGGGTTCTTATTTCACCACCCAAAAATCCGTCCACGCGGCGAATGATTTTAACTTCCATCCGATGCAAGAAGTGGCGATTTTGTTCGCCGGAATTTTCGCCACGATGATGCCGGCGCTGGCGTGGCTCGACCATCATGCCGCCGCGTTGCTAGGCCAAAACCCATCGCCGGGCGTTTTTTTCTGGGGCACCGGCGGGCTGTCCAGCGCGCTGGACAACGCGCCGACGTATCTCGGCTTTTTGAGCGCGCTGCAAGGCGTGACCGGCTCGGAAAACATTCCCGGCCTGCTGGGCAGCCACGCGCCGCACTTGCTCGCCATCAGCGTGGCCTCAGTCTTTTTTGGCGCGGCCACCTATATCGGCAACGGCCCGAACTTCATGGTCAAGGCCATCGCGGAACAGAACGGCGTGAAGATGCCGTCGTTTCTGGCATTCATCCTGAAATTTTCCCTGCCCTGCCTGCTGCCGATGCTGATAACCGTCTGGTTACTTTTTTTCCGGGCAAGATAATCTTTTGCGTCAGGAGAAATATCAGATGCGCCACACTTGAGTGCGTTTCAGCTGGAACTCCAAGGTTGGCATAACTATAACGGCCAAGTTGTCCGACATTGACTTCGCGGCTTTGCGCTTTGGCCTGAGCAATCAGGCGGGCACGGCTTGCGTTCCGCAACTTTCCTGACCGCAACCGCCTACTTCCTGATCGCTGAAATCGTGGCTGTCCCAGTTCGGGTCGAGGCCGAGGTCTTTGAGCATCTGGAGATCTTTTTCAACGGGCTGGTTCAGCGTGGTGAGATAGTTGCCGACCATCAGCGCGCTCGCACCGGCCATGAAAATCATGCTCTGGCAATCGCGCAGGTTCACGGTGCGTCCGCCGGCAATCATGATTTCCTGGCGCGGCAAAATGAAACGGAAGCACGCGATGGTCTTCAAAATTTCCATGACGGGCAGCGGCTCGTTCTTGGCGAATGGCGTGCCGGGAATGGGATTGAGGATGTTCACCGGCACGACGTTCGCGCCGATGGCCTTCAATTCAAACGCCAAATCGCGGCGATCCTCGCGCGTCTCGCCCATGCCGATGATGCCGCCGGAACAAATCTTGATACCGGCCTTTTTCAAATAGCCGATGGTTTCCAGCCGGTCGTCGAACGTGTGTGTGGTGCAGGTCTGCGGGAAAAAATTGCGCGAGCTTTCGAGGTTGTGGCCGTAGCACTCGACGCCAGCTTCCTTGAGCCGGTCGGCGATTACTTGTTTTTTGATGATGCCCAGGGAAACATCCGGGCGCGTCTTGCCCTGCGCCTTCATTTCGCGGACGCGGTCGCAAATTTCGTCGAGCAGCGGCCCTTCGTTGAGACCTTTCCACGCGGCGACGAGGCCGACGGCGGTGACGGAATTTTTATTCGCCTCCTCGCCGGCTTCGGCGACGGGTTCAGGATCCACAAATCCATATTTCGGCGAGCCGGTCTGGTAATGCGACGACTGCGAGCAGAAGCTGCAATTCTCGGAACACGCGCCGGCCTTGGCGTTGACGATGGAGCAAAGATGAATCTTGTTACCCTTGAACTGCTCGCGAATGCGGTTGGCCCACGCCAGCAAATCGAGAATGTCGGCGGACGTTTCGAGGTTGAACAGGAACAGCGCCTCGTCACGAGTGATGTGGCCGCCGCCCAAAACTTTTTCGCCGAGGGTGGAAAGTTTTGCGTGATGGTTCACGTCAACCAGTTTAGCTGTCATAGTTGACAGAATAGCGAGTGCCGGAAAATCCGCAAGGGGACTTAAATCCAGTCGTAATCCTAATCGTAATCTTAATCTGCTGGAAGGATTAGGATTAAGATGGGGAAATCACTTCGCCGGCGGCGGAACTTTGGACGGATGAATCGCGTTGAGATACGCGGCCAGCGAGGCGATTTGCAAATCGTTCAACAGCCCGCCCTGCGACGTAGCGAACGCCGGCATGAGCGAGCCGGCTTTGCCGGCGGTGATCCAAGTGCGCCAGAATTCCTCGCTAGTCGGAAGCTGGAGATTGGCGAGGTCGGGCACCATCGTCGCGCGATTTTTCGCCTCGTGACAAATGGCGCAGAGCGCGTCAAAAAGCTGCTGGCCGTATTTACCCTCGGTTTTCTTGACGTGGCAGCGCGCACAATCGCTTTTGAAAACCGCCTGCCGGTCAACCTTCGCCGCCGCAATGCCGGCGTTGCGCTGTTCCTCCGTCATTTCCACCATGGGCGGCGGCGGCAAAATGTTGATGCGCAGGATGAGATCTTTTTTGCCCTTGTCGGTCGCGACGCTGACAGTCTTGAACAACGTGCCAGCCTTGCCCTGAAGATTGACGGCGAGTTTGATCTGGCCGTTGGTGCCAGCGGGAATCAGCCACGGCACCGGCGGCAATTCCGCCGTCGTGCAACCGCAGGACGGATGCACCGACAGCACCGTGACGTTGCCGGCGGTGACATTCGTGAAGGTGAAGGTGAAGCGCGCGAATTCCTGTTCGTTCGTGGCGTCCACCGCTTTGGTCAGTTCGTCCCACGCCAGCACACCGTCCGGCAGCGGCTCGCCGGCGTGCGTATAATCCGGCACATACACCGGCGCGGTCGCCACGACGTTGGACGGCTGGGCGGCAGCGGTGAAAAGGCCGACGGCAAAGGAGAAAATTATGGTGGTGGCAAAAAAGACGGAGCGCAATTTCATTCGGATTTTAATTTAGCAATTCAGGTTGGTTTGACGAGCGGGAACTGGCGGCGTTCAAAGTTCACAGCCGGTTCAAGGCGCTCAACACCGCGCGCACCGAGGCGAGTTCGATGTTCGTGTCCACGCCCGCGCCCCAGCGGGATTTCCCGTCGGCGGTTTTGATTTGAATGTAAGCAATCGCCGCCGCGCCTTCGCCGCGGCTCAAGGCGTGTTCGCTGTAATTGGCAATTTCAAAACGAACCCTGACCGTTCCCAAACCGTGGACAAGCGCGGCGAGCGGGCCGTTGCCTTCGCCGGAGAACGTCACCGGTTCGCCGTAGCGCAGGAATTTCGCGCGGCATTTGACAACGCCGTTTTTGCTTTCCGTTTCAAAGCCGGACAACTGCCAGGGCGAACTGCGTTCAACATATTCCTTCCAGAACATCGCCTTGAGTTCCGCGCCGGAAACTTCGCGACCCAGCTTGTCCACGGCATCGTTCGCAATCGGACCGAACTCGCGCTGCATATCTTTCGGCAACTCGATGCCGAATTCGCTTTCGAGCAGATACGCCACACCGCCCTTGCCGGACTGCGAATTCACGCGGATGACTTCGCGGTATTCGCGCCCGATGTCCGCCGGGTCAATCGTGAGATACGGCACATCCCAATGCGCGCCGGGAGTGGCTTCGCGCTCGGCCAAACCTTTCTTGATGGCGTCCTGATGCGAGCCGCTGAACGCAGTGAACACCAATTCGCCCGCATAAGGTTGACGCGCCGGAATCGTCATGCCGGTGCAACGCTCATAGACATCAATGATTACGCCGAGATTCGAGAAATCCAATTTCGGATCAATGCCGTGCATATAAAGATTCAACGCCACAGTCACGATGTCCAAATTGCCCGTGCGCTCGCCATTGCCGAACAAAGTTCCTTCGACCCGATCCGCGCCGGCGAGCAAGCCAAGCTCGGTCGCGGCCACGCCAGTGGAACGGTCGTTGTGCGCGTGCAAACTGATGATGAGCGAATCGCGGTTCTTGATATTGCGGCAAATCCATTCGATTTGGTCTGCGTAAACATTGGGCATCGCCACTTCCACCGTGTCCGGCAAATTCAAAATCATCTTGTGCTGCGGCGTCGGCTGCCACACGTCCATGACCGCCTCGGAAACTTCCTTGGCATATTCCACCTCGGTCGCCGAAAAACTTTCCGGCGAATACTGGAGCATGATTTCCGTGCCATTCAGCCGGTGCAAACGCTCCTTGATCATCTGCGCGCCCTTCACGGCGATGGCCTTGATTTCATCCTTCGACTTGCCAAACACCACGCGGCGCTGCGCGGGCGAAGTCGAATTATACATATGAATAATGACCTTCTTCGCGCCGATGAGCGACTCAATGGTGCGCTCGATCAAATCTTCGCGCGCCTGCACGAGCACCTGCAACCACACATCGTCCGGCGCACGTTTCTCCTCGATTAGCCGGCGGTTGAAAGTGAACTCCGTGTTCGACGCCGACGGAAAGCCGACTTCGATTTCCTTGAACCCAATTTTGACAAGCGTCTGGAACAATTCCAGTTTCTGCGAAACATTCATCGGCACGGCGAGCGCCTGGTTGCCGTCGCGCAAGTCCACGCTCGCCCAGCGCGGCGCGGCGGTGAGCACGCGGTTCGGCCACTGGCGTTCCGGCAAGTGAATGGGCGGGAACGCACGGTATTTTTTCGACGGATCTTTTTGCATGGTCTGGCTTTCTTATTATTGCCGTCCGGCGGTCAGGTTAAAACAAAAAACCCACCGCCGTGTCGGCAGTGGGTTGATTAAATTCTAGGAACGAATCAAAACCCGACTGCCGCGCCGGTCAGCAGCGCGCTCGTAAGCAGCAGGTTCAGATTGATGTTCACGCGGGCAAGCTAACGCATTTGTTTTGTCTTGTCACCGGCAAAATTGTTGAATGGCCGCGTGCCAACCAACGCCGCGCCCGCCAACGCCAATCCCCGCCGGGATGCGAACTGGTGGCTCGCCGTAGCCGCCACGCTCGCCGTGCTGGCGCTGCATTTTTATTTTCTCACCCACGTCGGCGGCTTGTGGCGCGACGAGGTGAACTCGCTCAATCTCGCGCAAGGCGAATTAAAAAACATCACGCACGATTCGTTCCCAGTTTTGTTCCCGCTGCTGCTGCGCGGCTGGAGCGAAATTGGCTTGGCGCAATCCGATTTTTCCGTCCGCTGCCTCGGCGGGCTACTGGGACTTGGCCTCACCGCCATTTTTTGGATCGCCGCGTGGTGGACGCGCCGCGCGCCGCCGCTGTGGTCGCTCGCGCTCGTCGCCTTGAATGCGTGGGTCATTTATTATTCGGCGTCGCTGCGATCTTACGGCCTCGGCAGTGCGCTGATTGCACTGTGCGCGGCGGCGGCGTGGCGGTTTGTGGAAAATCCCGGCAGAAAAAACTGGCTGCTGTTTGCACTGACGACGGTGTTGAGCGTCCAGACACTTTTCCAAAATTCAGTCTTGGTCGCGGCTATTTGCGCTGGCGCGAGCGTTGTGGTTTTGCGGCAAGGGAAATTCAAACGGCTCGCCGCTATTTTTCTCGCCGGATTGGCGGCGGCAATTTCACTGCTGCCTTATTTGCACAATATCACCGGCATGGCGCAGAGCGCATCACCGCTGCGGATGGATTTCGACCACATCATCGCGTTCAATGATCTCGACACGCTACTGGCTTACCCGCTGCCGGTGCTGGCTTGGGTGTGGATGGCACTGGTTGGTTATGTCTTACTCCACGCGATCGTCGGAATTTTTACCAAACGCGGTGACAACCAGTTTTTGTTTACCGCCGTGACGATGACAGTGGGCGCGGTGGCGTTCTGGATTTTTTTGTGGGCGGCAAATTTCCCGGTGCAGCCGTGGTATTTTCTGCCGCCGGTCGCATTGGCAGCGGTCTGCCTTGATGCGACGCTGCCGCGTTCCGCTGGAAAATTCCGCGCGCCGTTTTTTGGCGCACTGGCCGCGCTCGTTTTGATTTCGACAATGTTCGCCGGGCAGATTTTGAATGTCCGTTTCACCAACGTGGATTTGGCGGCAAAGAAAATTTCCGCCCAGGCGGCTAAAAAAGATTTTGTCGTGGTCACGCCGTGGCAGGTCGGCATCACGTTCACGCATTATTTCAACGGCATTTGCGACTGGACGACGGTGCCGCCGATGGCTGACCACACCGCGCATCGGTTTGATTTGATCCAGTTGCAAATGGCGAACCCGAACGCGATGCAGCCGGTGCTGGAAAAGATTTCCGCGACGCTGCGCGCGGGCGGCGCGGTTTGGGTAGTCGGTGGAATCAATCAAGTCAGTGACACAAATTTTCCGGTGTCGCCGTCCCCGCCGCCGTTGCGGGTGAGCGGTTGGAACGAGACGCCTTATCGCATCACTTGGAACAACCAGCTCGGCTGGCTCTTGCGCCGAAGCTCGACAAACATTGAGGATTTCAAGCGGCTGACCGCGCAAAGTCTCGGCGACAACGAACAGGTCACTCTGGAAAAAGTGACCGGCTGGAAAAATTAGCCGATAAAGGCCGCGTGCACGGCTTTCACGGCCTGCTCGCCCTTCGCCAAGTCAATCACCACTGAGATCTTGATTTCGCTGGTCGAAATCATGTCAATGTTGATGCCTTCTTTCGCGAGCGTTTCAAACAGTTTTCCGGCGACGCCGGTGTGCGATTTCATGCCGACGCCGACGATGGACAACTTGCCAACTTTCTCGGCGGTGATGACGTCGCGGTAGCCAACTTCGGCCTTCAAGCCTTCGATGACCTTTTGCGCCTTGAGCAAATCCGGCTTGTCGGCGGTGAAGGAAATGTCGGTGGCGGGCGAGCTGGTGCCGTGGCTGATGTTTTGAATAATCATGTCCACGTTCACGGTCGCATCGCCGAGCGCCTTGAAAATTTTCGCGGCCACGCCGGGTTTGTCCGGCACGCCGACGAGCGTGACTTTGGCCTGATTTTTGTCGAGCGCGACGCCGCGGACGACGACGCCTTCCATGCTTTTCGTTTCTTCTTTCACAATAGTTCCGGGGTTGTCGTTCAAACTGGAGCGGACTTCAAACACCACGCCAAATTTTTTGGCAAATTCAACTGAACGTGATTGCATCACCTTCGCACCGAGGCTGGCGAGTTCGAGCATTTCGTCGTAGGAAATTTCCGAAAGTTTTTTCGCGGTCGGCACGATGCGCGGATCGGTCGTGTAAACGCCGTCCACGTCCGTGTAAATCTGGCAAAGATCGGCCTTGAGCGCAGCCGCGAGCGCAATGGCCGTCAAGTCGGAACCGCCACGGCCGAGCGTGGTGATTTGGCCGGCAGCGGTTTCGCCTTGGAAACCAGCCACGATGACGACGTTGCCAGCGGCGAGCGCGGTGTGGACTTGTTGCGGCGTGATGTTGTGAATTTTCGCCTTCGTATGCACGCCGTCCGTGACAATGCCCGCCTGCGCGCCGGTCATGGAAACCGCCGGCACGCCAATCGTGTGCAACGCAATCGCGGTGAGCGCGATGGTCTGCTGTTCGCCGGTGGCAAGGAGCATATCCATCTCGCGTTCGCTGGGCAGCGGCGCGATGTCTTTCGCCAATTTAATCAAGCCGTCGGTCACGCCGCTCATCGCGGAGACGACGACCACAACGGAGTCGCCGCGCGAACGGTATTCCGCGACGCGCTTGGCGACGTTCTTGATGCGGTCGGTGTTGCCGACCGACGTGCCGCCGTATTTCTGAACAATCAATGCCATACGAAAAATCTGTGGAGCTGCGCCGACAATTCATCCGGGAAGCTCAAAACGGAAACGGAAGCATAGTCAGGAGATTCGCGTTTGAAAAGCGCGGAGTTTGGCGGTCAGGTTTTCACCTGCGTCTCGACCCAGCGCGCGAAGAGCCACAACAAATCCGACAACCGATTCAGAAAAATAATGATCTCGTCGTTCTTCAATTCGCCAGCAGTTTGCAAATCGCACACGCGCCGTTCCGCGCGGCGGCAGACCGTGCGCGCCATGTCCAGCGCGGCGGAATTCTGCGTCGCACCCGGCGTCGCCCAGCCGCTGAAGGAAATTTTCTGCAACTCGATTTCCTTGACCAGCGCATCGAGCTTCGCCGTCAACGCCGGCGTGACGAGCGAGAAACCGCCTTTGACATAGCGTTCCAAATCGTCATTCGCCACCGCCAGTTCGCCCATGAGCAGCACGAGGTCGTGCTGAATGTTCAACAGGTTGGCGCGCACAAAATCGGCCGCCGCCGTCGCGCGGGCGAGGCCGAGCGCGGCGTTCAATTCATCCACCGCGCCGTAGGCTTCCACGCGCGGATGGTTCTTGGCGACGCGGCGGCCATACATCAGGGCCGTTGTGCCGTTGTCGCCGGTTTTGGTGGCAATGCTCATTTGAAAATCTTAATCCTAATCTTAATCATAATCCCGTAAACGATTAAGCTTACAATTAAGATTATGAAAACTCACTTCGTTTTTCTGGGGCTGGAAACTTTGTTCGTGGTCGCCAACGTCACCGCCGCCGGCGCGGTCAATTTCTGATACGCCAAAATCCCTTTCACAATCGCCGCCGCCAGTTGCTTGCGGTAGGCCGCGTCAAAAATCTTTTTGCCCTCGACCGGATGCGTCATGTAGCCGCTCTCCACCAGAATCGCCGGCATTTCGCAATCACGCAACACCGCGAACCGCGCCCGCCGCACACTGCGGTCGTTCACACCGAGATTATTCACCAGCGCCTTTTGCACCTGATACGCGAGCAGCAGGCTTTTCTTCTCGGACACGTTGGCAGGCGTCGCGCCGTAGTTTGCGCCTTCGCCCTGCGCGTTGCTGGAACTCGCGCCGACCGGGGTGATGCAATACGTCTCCGGCCCGCTCACCTCGGCCTTGCCCGACTCCGTGGCGTTGAAATGCAAACTCACAAACAGATCCGCGTTCGCGCGGTTGGCGATGTCCGGGCGCACTGGCAGCTCGACGAATTTATCCTTCGTGCGCGTGAGCATCACCTTGAATCCAGAGGCTTTCAGTTGGTCGCTCAATTCCTGCGCCAGCGCCAACGTCGCCGTTTTTTCGTTGCGACCGGCCACGCGGTTGCCGGGGTCTTTGCCGCCGTGGCCGGGGTCGAGGACGATGGTGGAAATTTTTTTGCCCGCGAATTTCGGCGCAAAGAGCAGCGGCTCGATCGTCTTGGTCAAATCCAGTTGCGCGATGGAAAACTGGCCCTTGTCCACCGCCACCGGAAATGACAGCGCTACGTTCACGGCGTTGATTTGCGCCGTGCGCGAATCCTTGTCCAGCACCAGCCGCGCCGTGCGGTTGGTCAGGACGATTTCATCGCTGCGCCGCGCGGCGGTGCGGAAACGATTCGCGTCCGCCCAATCCGCGAGCGGCTGGTAACTGTGGCCGTTGATGAACGCCGCGCGCGCCGGCGGCGCGAACAGCGCAACGGCGAGCAACAGTGGAAATACGGCTTTCATGGCCGCGCAAGTTAAGCGGCGGCGCGCGAAAGCTAAAGGGGAAATTTATTTTGCGGCTTCAGAAATTTTGTCCGTTGGTTTGGGCTGGAGCTGTTGCATCCGTTTCACAAACAAGAAATAAACGCCCGGCCCGAAGCAGAGCAGCATCACGGAAATGCCCGTGGCAATGCCCCAAAACGTGCCGGCAGGCGCGCAGCAATCGTCGCGTCGCCGCACGATGACGTGGCTCGGCACGGCGATGATGAGTTCCAAAATGCTCCCGCGCAGCAGCCAGCGGGTAAGGCGTTGGAGCAGCGTGGCTTCATCGTCGGCCTGGGCGTAGTGGCGAAAGATGACAGCCCAAATCACCCAAAAAATTGCCACGGTGAGGAGAACCGATCCAAAGAAATGCCAGCCGCTGCTGTTTTGCGCGTGGGGAATCGGGTTCACATAATCAATCACTTCCCAGCCGGCGTCTTTGAAACCAGCGCAGAGCAGCGACGTGAGGCCGGCAAGGCAAAGATTCGCCAGAAAGAAGGCGGTGACCAGAATGGGAACTTTCAGCGGACGGCGCGCCGGCAACCGGCGTTCGGCAATGTGGATGGGCAACAGGAGCAGAAGAAATTGGCCGGCCACCAGCACGCCGAGCCAGAGCCAGTATTGCCATTGGGTGTAGCAACTAAAAATGTCCTTAAGCGCAATGCCGCCGTGAGTTCCCCAGCCATTGAAGGCGGCGATGACAGCCGGCACGGTGAGCAGGAGCAAAGCGGCGGCGTAAAGAAAAACGGTGAAGATGGCCCAGCGTTTCATAATAGTAATTTGGTCAGGAAATAGAACCCCGCGCCAGAAAAATTGTTGCTAATAATTAATCACCGTTTTGGCCCGCGCACCCCGCCGGCCGAAAAACGCCGGTTGGCGGTTAGCAGTTGATTTCCGGCGGCAATGGTTTTTAATTTGGCAACTTATTTTCAAATGAACATCCACGAATACCAAGCCAAACAGTTGCTCGCGCAATACGGCGTCAATGTTCCGTATGAAATTCCCGCCAAGTCGCTCGCCGACGTGCGCCCGGCGGCGGAGAAAATCGCCGCCAGCGGCAGCGCCAAGGTCGTTGTCAAATCGCAGATCCACGCGGGCGGACGCGGTAAGGGCACGTTCAAGAGCGGTTTTCAAGGCGGCGTCAAAGTCACGTCGTCGGTGGATGAAGCCGTTTCCGTCGCCGAGAAAATGCTGGGCCAGACACTCGTCACCAAGCAGACCGACGCGGACGGTCGCATGGTGCAGACGTTGCTGCTCGCCGCCGGCGCGAAGATCAAAAAGGAATTCTATCTCGCCGTGCTGCTCAATCGCGAAACCTCCCGCCCGCTCATCATGGCCAGCACCGAGGGCGGCATGGACATTGAGGAAGTCGCCGAGAAGCATCCCGAAAAGATTTTCAAGGAGACGATTGATCCCGCCGTCGGCATCATGCCGTATCAGGCGCGGAAAATTTCCGCCGCGCTCGGCCTCAAAGGCGATTTGTTCAATGCCGGCGTGAAATTAATCACCGGCGTCTATAATACCTGGTGGGAATGTGACGCCTCGATGGTGGAGCTGAATCCGCTCGCCGTTGTGGAATTGGCTGATGGCAAGGAAACCGTCATGGCGCTGGATGCAAAAATTTCGCTCGATGACAACGCGCTTTATCGGCACAAGAACATTCAGGAGATGCGCGACTTGAACGAGGAAGCGCCGCTGGAAATCGAGGCGAGTAAGTTCAATCT
>Ga0208507_1001023_pt1 | contig 16312 bp, 13 predicted proteins | sample CryBogCBH12Aug01_FD_184626 | JGI IMG/M metagenome (GOLD analysis project Ga0208507, IMG submission 184626) | Freshwater microbial communities from Crystal Bog, Wisconsin, USA - CBH12Aug09.1 (SPAdes) (version 2) | ecosystem: Environmental > Aquatic > Freshwater > Lake | place: Crystal Bog... | reverse complement strand
ATAAATATTTTTGATTGTGTGCCTCAAAAGTGATATTTCTGGCCTCGCGCTCAAGCAAACCCCCTTTTGGTCTGATAAGTTGCCAAGGAACCGAGGCGGTCCATGGAGCTGGGACAGGGTAGCCACCAGGCAGCGAAGGACGGGGGCACCGCGCCCCGGCGAGTGCTCCAGCCCGAGCTGCTCAGGTCCATGCTCGACGCCTCGCGCGACCTGATCTATGCCAAGGATGGGGAGGGCCGCTATCTGGCCTGCAACGAGGCCTCCGAGCGGCTGGTGGGTCTGCCGGAGGCCGCTCAGATCGGGAGGACGGACCGCGATTTCTTTCCCCCGGAGTTCGCGGAGTCGGTGCTGGCCGAGGACCGCGCCATCATGGCCACCGGCCAGGAGCGCCGGGTGGAAGAGTGGGTCACCTATCCGGACGGTACAAGGGCGCTGCTGGAGTCGGTCAAGACGCCGTTCTGCGGGACCGACGGCAAGGTCGCCGGGATTGTCGGTGTGTCGCGGGACATCACCCTCCGCAAGCAGGCGGAGGAGAAGCTGGCGGGTGCGCTCGCCTTCTTTGACCTGGTGGTGTCCGAGGCTCCCATCGGCATCGGGGTCTATGAGGCGGACTCCGGTCGTTGTGAGAAGGTCAACCAGGCTGTCTGCGAGATCATCGGCGCCACCTCGGAGGAGCTGTCCGCCCAGAACTTCAGGGAGATCGCCTCCTGGAGGGAGTCCGGCCTGCTCGCCGCGGCGGAGGCCGCCCTGGCCAGTGGGGAGACGCAGCAGCTGCAAGTCGGAATGACCACGAGCTTCGGGCGGAAGATCTGGGTGCTGGCGGTCTTCTCCAGCCTCCGCTCCGAATCAGGCCTGCACCTCCTTGCCCTGCTCCAGGACATCACGGGTCGGAAGCTGGCGGAGGCGGAGCAGAAGAAGCTGCAGGCCGAGGTGGCCCACCTCCAGCGCCTGGAGAGCCTGGGCCAGCTCGCCGGGGGAGTGGCCCATGAAATCAACAACGTCCTCGCCTCTATCATGGCGTCGGCCGAGGTGCTGTCGATGCGAGGGGGCGAAGCGGTTCCCCTTGCCGAGATCATCCTCGAGTCCACGCGCCACGGCCGGGACATCGTGAGAGCCCTCCTCGATTTCGGCCGGAAGGACCCGATGGTCCCCGAACGGCTGGACCTCAACGAGGTGGTGCGGAGCCAGGCGCAGCTGCTCTCCAGCACCACGCGCCATAGGGTCCGGGTCGAGGAGGCTCTGGAGGAGGGTCTGCCCCGGATCCTCGCCGAACCTGCAGCCCTTGCCGGTGCCGTCCTGAACCTGTGCCTGAATGCGGTGGACGCCATGCCCGAGGGCGGCACACTCACGCTGCGTACGCTGAAAACCTCCGCCGGCGCGGTGCAGCTCTGCGTGGAGGACACCGGCCAGGGCATGACCGAGCAGGTCCGGCTCCGGGCGATGGAGCCCTTCTTTACCACCAAGCCCTTCGGCAAGGGCGCAGGCCTCGGCTTGTCGATGGTCTTCGGCCTGGTCCACGCCCATGGCGGGACCATTGAGATTGAGAGCGCCCCCGGAGTGGGTACCCGGGTCGTCCTGACTTTCCCTGCCGCATCCGAACCCTCGCCGCCGCCCCCAAAGCAGGTGGTTCCTTCCCCGGCGGGGCCGGCAAAGGCCCTCTGGATCCTCCTCGTCGATGACGATGCCCTCGTGCGGGAGAGTGTCCCTCTCCTCCTGCGGTCGATGGGCCACCATGTCGAGGTGGCATCCAGCGGGGCGGAGGCCCTCAGGTGCCTTGATGGGGGAGCTGCTTTTGATTGCGTGATTCTTGACCTGAACATGCCTGGCATGACCGGACAGGAGACCCTGCAGAGGCTTCACAAAACCCACCCTGGCCTCCGGGTCATCATTGGGTCGGGGGAGATGGACCCCAAGCGATCAGAGCATCTCCTGGCCACCCCATCGGTGAGCTTGCTGCCCAAGCCCTATGGGCTTCTGGCCCTCGAAGCGGCCCTGCGGCTGCTTGAATGAGGCCCCCGCCCTCAGCTGGCGGACACCCTAATCTCCCGGAGGTCCCATGCGTTCCTATCTCATCCCTGTCCTGGCCGGCTTGGTGTCCGTGGCCCTGTGCGCCCAGGAGGGGAAGGCCCAGGCCCTGGCCCTGGTGAAGGAGGGGATCGCCTTCCTCAAGGCCAACGGCAAGGACAAGCTCCTGATGGAGATCCAGAAGGGCTCCGGCCGCTTCCATGTGAAGCCCGGGAGCACGCTCTACTTGGCCGCCTATGACACCAATGGCACCGTCCTGGCCCACGGAGCCGATGCATCCCTGCTCGGGATCAACCGCCTGAACGTGAAGGACCCGGACGGGGTCCAGTACATCAAACTGCAGATCGCCGCCGGCCAGAAAAAGGGCGGCGGCTGGGTCGACTTCAAGCGCCTGAATCCGGACACCCGCAAGATGGAGGAGAAGACCTCCTACTGCCTGGAGGCAGAGGGGGTGGTCCTGTTCTGTGGCACCTACAAATCCAAGGCCAACTAAGGCCGACCCTGCCCCACGGCCAGCGCCACGAGGTAGCTCCGGCCTTCCCGCTGGTGCTGGTGGTGTTCGATGCGCCAGCCCCGGGCCAGCGCCTCGCTCCCGCCGAGCCGAAGGAGCTGGACACCCGCACCGGCATCGGGTCCGAGCTCCACTTGCTCCAAGCCGAAGGCGAAGCCCTGGCCGAGGGCCTTCAGGACCGCCTCCTTGGCGGTCCAGAGCCGCAGGAAGGCCAGCCAGCGCTCCGGTTCGGGGAGGCTCTCGACCCAGGCCCGTTCGCCGGGGAGGAACAGCTCGGAGGCCTGGTCCAGCTCCCTGGAAGCCGTGAGCACCTCCAGATCCACCCCGATGCGGCAGTCCCGGGAGAGCGCCTGCACCACTACCCCTGGCGCCTGGGCCCTGCTGAACGACCAGGCCCGGCCCTGGCCGTCCTGGACACGGGGCCGGCCCTGCGCATCGGCCGCCAGCTTGACCAGCCCGTGGAGCAAGGCGGCGGGATGATCGGTGGACAGGGCCTCGGGCTGGAAGCTGAGCTGGACCTCTCCCGGCCGGAGCAGCTTGGCCTCCCCTGCCGGTGGAGCGGCCGGGACCCGCAGCAGGGGTGCCGAGGGCTGGGCAGGTGAGCCCTCCCAGCGGGTTCCGGCCGGGAGGGTCTCTCCCTTCATGAGCAGGGACAGATCCCCCAGGACCGACCCGGCTTCCATCACGGACCCGTACAGGACGACAGCGTCCGTTCCCACCGAGCACCCCGCGCCGATGTCGATGGGGTCCATCTTCATCACGCGGTCCTCGAAGAGGTGGGTCTGGACCGTGCAGTCGGCATTGAGGCAGGCCTCGTCGCGGATGGTCACCAGGTCGTATTCCGTCAGCCAGGTGCTCTCCATGCACACGCGCCGGCCGATCCGCGATCCCAGCAGGCGGAAGTAGAGGGGCACCAGCGGGGTGCCCTGGAGCAGCCGAAGCAGCCAGGCGTCAGCCAGGTTCTCGTGGAGGCTGCTCACCAGCTCGGTGCGCCAGACGAAGCTGCACCAGAGCGGCCGCTCGCCGGGGTGGTAGCGGCCCATGACGAGCCACTTGACCGCCACCACGAAGAGGCAGGCGAGGAGGCCGCCCCCCAGGTAGAGCAGGGGCAGGCTGAGCACGGCCGCCCGCAGGGAGTAGGCCGCCTCGAGCTCCGTCATGGCCGTCAGCAGGAGGCTGGTGAGCACCACAAACCCGGTGGCAGGCGCGATCACCCGGAACTGCTCGATGAAGGCCCGCAGGAGGACCATCCGCTTCCGGGGGCGGAAGGTCGCCTCCTCCCCGAAAGCCCCGCTCTCCTGGCGATGGGGCAAGTAGATGGCAGGGGAACCCAGCCAGGCTGAGTCCACCCGGGCGGCATCCTCCGGGGCCGTGGGGGGCACCGACAGGACCCCCACCAGGACACTGTCACCCAGGACGGTCCCCGCGGGCACCAGGGCGCTGTTGCCCACGAACGCCCGGCGGCCCACTTTCGTGGCGGCGAGCGTGACCTGGCCGAGGTCCGCCTGGGGCGGGCCGAAGGACACGCAGTCGGCGATGAAGCTCTCCTCGCCGATGTCGAGCAGGTCGGGCGCGCCGGATCCCGCTGTGGACACCTCGGACCAGGGCCCCATCCGGGCGCCCAGGAGGCGGAACCAGGGCGGGAGGTAGAGCGTCGCATAGAGGGGTGCCAGGAGATCGAGGCCCATGTCCATCAGGCGGTCCACATACCACTTCCGCAGGATGAAGCCGCTGTGCAGGCTGTAGGTTCCGGGCTGGACCCGGCCCAGCAGCAGCCACTTGGCCGTGGCGATCTCCAGAGCCAGGAGCACCACGAAGGAGAGGGCCACGAGTGGCGCCACCACCAGGTAGGCGAAGTAGCCGTTGGTGTTGGCATAGAGCTCGTTGATGAGGATCAACCCCGGGAAGACCGCGGCCAGGAAGGCCATGGGCACCATGAAAGCCCCCAGAGCCTGGGCCAGTCCGAACCCGAAGCGGCGGGCCGAGGAGACGGGTGCCAGCGCCGTGGACAGTCGCTGGCGGTCCGCTTCCCGGAGCGGCAGCGGCCGGGCCGGAGACCCGACCCAGCGCTGACCCGAGGGGATCCGTCCGTGGGCGGGAAGCAGGGCCAGGTCCTCCAGGACAGCCCCGTCCTCGAGGCTGGTGTCGAGGGAGAGGATCGAGCGATTGCCCACCCGGCAGCGACGCCCCACCTGCACCGGCCCGAGCTCCAGGAAGCCGGCCTCCAGGGTGTAGCCGCTCAGGCGGGCGTCCATGCCGATGCTGGTGTCCGCGCCGATCTGGATGAGGTCGAAGGCGGCCAGGGAGGTCGTGCCGAGGTGGACGTTCCTGCCGATCCGCGCGCCCATGAGGCGGAAGTACCAGCCCAGGAGCGGGGACTCGACGAGGTAGTCCAGGGGCGTGGCGGCCAGGATGCGGTGGGTCAGCCACCAGCGCCAGTAGTAGAAGCCCCAGATCCGGTGGCGGCCTGGCCGGATGCGCCCCAGGAGGAGCCACTTCGCGGCGATGGAGAGCAGGTACATGGCCGGGTAGACAAGGGCCAGGGAGAGCAGGGCCGCCGCGATGCCGGTCGCCCGGGGCAGGTCCTGGTCCTGGCTCCAGCTGTAGACCAGGTAGGGGCTCATCCACTGGAGGGCGTAGAAGCCCAGGATGGGGTAGAGCGACAACACCTGGGCCGCGGTGCAGAGGCGGTGCCAGCCGGGGGACGCCTTGGGGCTCAACTCGGGAGGCGCCGCGGGCACCGGGCCACCCCGGGCGGCCCTCACCTCGAGCTCTGCGGCCAGGGCCCGGATGGTCGGGAACGCGTAGACGTCGGGCATGGCCAGGCCCGTGAAGCCCGGCTCCTTCCGGAGCTCCGAGACCATGGCCGCCGCCACCAGGGAGTGCCCGCCCAGGTCCCGGAAGAAGTCTTCATCGAGGCCCGGTCGGCGCCCATGAAAGAGCCGCGTCCAGCAGGTCGTGAGCCGCTCCTCCCCGGCCTTCAGTGGCTGGACGGGAGGGGGCGCCGTGGCGCGTTCGACGGGTGCGGGCAGGCGCTTGCGATCCACCTTGCCGCTGGCAAGCGTGGGCAGGGCGGCGAGGGCTTCGATGGAGGCGGGCACCATGTAGGCCGGGAGCCGCTCCCGCAGCTCGCGGAGGAGCAGGTCCTCCTCCAGCGCTGAGCCCGGTCTCGGCACCACGTAGGCCACCAGCCGCTCGAGGCCATCGTCCCGCCACACTGTCACCGCCGCGGCCAGGACCGCGGCATTCAGCCGCAGGACGGTCTCGATCTCCTCCAGCTCGATGCGGAAGCCCCTCAGCTTGACCTGGGCGTCGGTGCGTCCGAGGTACTCAAGGTCGCCGCCGTCATTGAACCGGACGCGGTCCCCCGTGCGGTACAGCCGCTCCGTGAAGGGACCCTCCGCGAACGGGTTGGAGAGGAACCGCTCGCGCGTCAGCTCCGGCCGGCCCAGGTAGCCGCTGGCAAGGCCCGCGCCGGACAGGTGCAGCTCCCCGGGCACGCCGATGGGGCAGAGCCGGCCGAGGCCATCCAGGACATACACGCGGTCATTGGGCACGGCCCTGCCGATGGTCACGGGCTGGTCGGGCCGCAGGTCCGCCCAGGTGGCGATGACCGTGGCCTCGGTGGGCCCGTAGGTGTTCACCAGGCGGAGGCCCGGCCGCCACCACCGGGTCACCAGGTCCGCCGGACAGCTCTCTCCGCCGAGGATCAGCAGGCGCAGGGAGGGGATCGCATCCTCCACCAGGCTGAGGAGGGTGGGCACCGTCGAGAAGATGGTGACGCCAGCCTCGGCCAGGCGTCTGCCCAGCTCGGGACCGGACTGCATGATGGCCCTGGTCCCCGTCACCAGGCAGGCGCCGCTGGCCCAGGCCAGCCAGAGCTCTTCCACCGAAGCATCGAAGGCCAGGGAGAAGCCCTGGAAGACGCGGTCCTCAGCCCGGACGGCAAACAGCTGGGCCTCGGCCCGGACGAGCGTGCAGGCCGAGCGGTGGGTGATGGGTACGCCCTTGGGCGTGCCCGTCGAACCGGACGTGAAGATGACGTAGGCGGGCTCCTCGGTTCCGACGGCAATGCCGGGAGCTGTGGCAGGGAGGGCCTGCAGCTCCGGGGCCAGGGCCGCCAGATCCAGGACAGGGCAGGCCAGTCCGGGCAGGGTGCCCGGATGGCGAGCCAGCAGCAGGTGCATCCCGCACTCCGCCGCCACCTGCCGGACCCTCGCGGGGGGCAGCTCCGGATCCAGGGGTACGTAGGCGGCCCCGGCCTTGAGGATGCCCAGCAGGGCTGCATAGGCCCGGAATCCTCGCGGGAGCCAGTGCCCCACCAGCGCTCCGGGACCGAGGCCGCGGAGCTGGAGCAGGTGGGCGATCCGGTTCGCCTCCGCCTCTAGGTTCGCATAGGTCAAGACCCAGCCATCCTCAACGACCGCCGGCCGCCCCGCATGCCTGCTCGCGGTCTCCTGGAAGAGCTGCGGCAGCGTCTCTCCCCGGGTCAGCCGGGGATCATGGGCGGCGCCCGAATGGGGACCCAGCAGCAGGGCCCGCTCCGCGGGGGACAGCATCGACAGGTGGTCCGGCCGGGTGGAAGGATCCCTCTGGATCGACTTGAGCAGCTGCTCGAAGTGGGAGGCCGCCCAGGCTGCGCCAGCGAGCCCTTCCCACGCCAGGAGGTCCAGGTGGACGAGTCCTGCCGATGCCAGGAGGCGCCCCGAGAGGCGGCCCGACCCGGTGGGGGAACGACCTTCAAGCTGAAACTCCGAGGCCCCAGGCTCCAGCTCGGCCCCGAGGAAAGCCGCGAGACTGTGCGCGGACTCGAAGGACGGCACTCGCACCTGCGCCCGTCGCTTGAGGCCGTGGACCTCGGTTTCCAGGAGGAGGTCCTCCTCGTCCAGGTGAGCACTCGCGAGAACCGCAAAAGCAGCCAGGGCAGCCCAGGATGGTGGGGCCTGTTGGAACTCGAGCAGCGACATGGCAACCCCGGATTTCAGCGAAGATCTGGGAAAGGGTTTCCCAAGAACCCCAGCCGCCGGGGGACCACCGGGTGGGCTCGGACCCTCCATCTGCTGCTAGAGACCCTGATCGTATCGCATGGGTTGAGGGGGGAGTGCTCCTTGGCTTCCCGTGAGTTCCCGAGGCGGACCCGGGCCCTGCGCCCACAGCTTCCAGCCCTCCTCGCCACGGGCCGGGCCGATCAGACCGCCCTGGACCTGGTCGCCGCCTATCCGGGGGTCACCCTGCTCGCCAAACCCTACAGCCTGAAAGAGCTCCAGGAGCACCTCGAAATTCTGATGAAAAACTGAACGGGGAGCCTCAGGCGACGGGCTCTAGCTCGTCCTCGATCTGCTCGACCACCACCCGGATCCGGGCTCCCGTGAGGGCCAGCCGGGACATGACCTCGAGGCTGACCACCCGCCAGCCTTCGCTGCCCAGGACGTTCAGGCCCGAGGCGATCTGCTCGGGCCGCGGCCGGGCGGCATCCAGGGCAAGTTCGATGACGCGGTACTGGGAATGGGACATGGGCTCCCCCTTCTTTCCAGTCTGGGGAGAGGGCGTGACATCCCCATGTCGCCTCGGTTCCCAAGGTGCAACATCGGGCAGGATTGCCGCCCGGGCCTGGGACTCCGCGGGGTCCCGCGGGTCATTCCAGTCCCAGCCGTCACCGGGTCCCGGTAACCTCTCTTCACAACCCACCTGGAGCGCCTGTGCCCACCCGAGACGAGATCGCGGCCTTCCTCGCCGCCGAGTTCCCCCAGACCAAAGCGCTGGTCAGCGCGGTCGGGGACCGCGGCGCCACGGTCACGCATGATGTGGGGCTCGATGAGCTCCGGCCGGGCGGGACGGTCTCGGGGCCGGTCCTCATGGAGCTGGCAGACGTCGCACTCTACGTGGCCATCCTCGGCGAGATCGGCATTGTCCCCCTGGCCGTCACCACCGGCCTGACCATCAACTTCCTGCGCAAGCCCGCCGCGGACCGGCGGGTGGTCGGGGTCTGCAAGCTCCTGAAGGTGGGCCGGACCCTCGCCGTGGGCGAGGTGTGGCTATACTCCGAGGGTGTCGAGGAGCCGGTTGCCCACGTGGTCGGCACCTACTCGATCCCGCCCCGGCGCGCTCCGGAGTCCCCTTCCACCTGAGTCTGAGCCTGGAGGCCGCCATGCGATCGGACCGTCGTCCCCTCCGGTTCCCGCTCTTCGTGGCACCGCTGCTGCTGGCGGTGCTGGGCTGCCGCAGCCCGGAGCCGCTCCCCTTCCCTCAGCCGCAGACCCCCATCAGCGTGGAGGTCAACCTGGTCTCCGAGTCCAGGGATACCGCCACCGAGCGCCTCTTCGAGGAGACCCTCCGGGACGAGCTCGCTGGTCTCGCGGAGGTCCTGCCCACGGTCGAGGCCGATCCCTCCTTCGGCCTCATCCGGGTGACGGTGGAGCCCCTGGGCCGGGGGGAGGCCGTGGGTGAAACCGTGGGCCGCGTGGCCGTCGAGATGGGGGGCGCCACGCTCCAGGTTGCCTCCGGCGCGGGCTCGGCCCCGGCCTCTGCGGTGGTGCTGCTGGTGGGAACGGCCGTGACGGTGGTCTCGCTGCCGGTCACCGCCGCGGTGAGCCAGACGCGAGCCGTCACGGCCAACGTCCTGCTGGGCTACAAGCCGCGCCACTTGCGCGTCCGTCTCCACTGTTTCGGGCCGGGGCCCGAGCGCCCCCGCTACGAATACACCACCAGCGCCTTCGAGCTGGTGAAGCACCTCCGCCCCCTCACTGCCGAGGAGGTCCAGCAGCCCGGCCGCCTGCGCCAGGAGGAGGCTCGGGCCCTGGCCCGGTTCGTGGCTGGGCACCTGACGGAACGGGGCTGGGCGAGGCGGTCCGGCCCTCGGCTGCCGCCCATCGGGCCCTGACTGCCGGGGTGTCCAGACCCAGGACCCCGGAGATGCCAGTATCCTCCCTGCAAGAGGTCGACCATGGTGATGCGCGTCGTGAGGCTGGGCAGTCCCCGGGCAGAGGGCGAAGGCACCCGCATCGGCACGGTCCGGCGGCCGCCCCGGGGCGTGCCCAGGGCCGAGTTCGCCGCGCGGAACTACTACGACGTCTGGCTCCCCAACCTGGCCCCGAGCCCCGAGACCATGAAGCTGGGCCAGGCCGCGGCCACTCCGGCCCAGTGGGCTGCCTTCGTGAAGCAGTACCGGGCGGAGCTGGGGACCCCCGAGGCCAGCCACGTGCTGGAGCTGCTCGCCACCTTGTCCCGGCAGAGCGACTTCTCCGTGGGCTGCTACTGTGAGGACGAGGCCCACTGCCACCGGTCCGTGCTGCGCACCCTCCTGCTCGAGAAGGGTGCGCGGCTGGCCGAGTCCTGAAGGATCGGAACCCGCCCATGCCCCTGCCCCCGCTCTCCAGGCAGCTCCTCGGCCTCCTCGGGTGGCTGGGCGTCAGCTACAGCCTGGCCGCCGTGGGTGCCGTGGCCTCGGCCCGGGCCGGGGCCTTCTACCAGCAGCTCCTGCGCCCCACCTGGGCTCCGCCGGGCTGGCTCTTTGGCCCGGTGTGGACCCTGCTCTACACCCTCATGGCCCTGGCCGCCTGGCTGGTCTGGCGCGAGCAGGGCCTCCGGGGCGCGGGTCCGGCGCTGGGGCTGTTCCTGCTCCAGCTGCTCGCCAACGCGCTCTGGACCTGGCTCTTCTTCCGCTGGCGCCTGGGGGCGGCGGCTTTCGCCGAGGTGCTGCTGCTCTGGGTCCTGATCCTCGCCACCACCCTCGCCTTCGGGCGCGTGCGACCCCTGGCGGCGGCCCTGCTGCTGCCCTACCTGGGGTGGGTCAGCTTCGCGTCCGTCCTCACCTGGGCCATCTGGAAACGCAACCCCGGCCTGCTCGGCTGACTCGCTCGAGGTCCCCATGCTCACCCCCGACAGCTTCAACCGGCGCGGCGCCGACTGCCTCCCGGGCCACCTCGGCATGGTCATTACCCACGTGGCCAGGGGTGAGCTGCGCATCGAGCTGCCGGTCGCCGGGACCCTCATGGCGCCCAACGGCTTCCTGCACGCGGGCAGCATCGTGGCGCTGGCGGACACCGCCGCGGGCTACGGCTGCATCGCCAGTCTTCCCGAGGGCGCGGCGGGCTTCACCACCATCGAGCTGAAGTCCAACTTCCTGGGCACCGCCCGGGAGGGCACCCTCGACTGCGTGGCCAAGGCCGCGCACCTCGGCAAGACCACCCAGGTCTGGGACGCGGTGGTCAGCCACCGGGAGACGGGCAAGACCCTGGCCCTGTTCCGGTGCACCCAGATGGTGCTGCAGGCCAAGGGCTAGGGAGCTGGAACGAATGCGCCGTTGCCAGCTTCACCAGAGGCCGTAGCGGCCGTCCTCGCGCTCCACCCGCAGGGGCATGTCGAACAGCTCGGAAAGGACCGGGGCCGAGAGCAGCTCCTCCACGGGGCCGTCCCGGTGGACGCGGCCCTCCTTGAGCAGCACTGCCCGGGTGATCTCCGGGATCACATCCGCGATGGTGTGGGTGACCATGACGATGGTGCGCCCCTCCCGGGCCAGCTTGCTCACCAGCTCGCGGAACTCGTGGGCGGCCCGGAAGTCCAGGCTGTTGGTGGGCTCGTCCAGCAGCAGCGCCACGGGATCGTGGACCAGGGCCCGGCCGATGAGCAGGCGCCGGGCCTCGCCCGAGGACATCTCCCGGAGGGGGCGGTCCGCCAGGTGGGAGGCCTCCACCAGCTCCAGCACGGCCCGGGCCTTGGCCTCCATGGCGGGGGTGACCTTGTGTGCGGGCCAGAGGCCGATGCTGCTGAAGAAGCCCGAGAGGATGGCCTCGAAGGCGGTGATGGGGCGGGCGTAGGTGGCCTGGAGCTCGTTGGAGACCAGCCCGAAGCGGCTGCGGAGGTCGAAGACGTCCCAGACCTCCTGGCCGAAGCAGCGGCAGACGGTGCCCGCGGTGGCCAGGGGGTAGAGCTCCCGGGTGATCACCTTGATGAGCGTGGACTTGCCCGAGCCGTTGGGGCCGATGATCGCCAGGTGCTCGCCGCGGCGGATGTCCAGGTCCAGTCCGCGCAGACCGTCCTTCTCACCGCGGCGGACGGTGACATGGCGGAGTTCCAGGAGGAGGTCGGTCATGGCGGGATCAACCCATCATGCCCTGGACCAGACCCGGGGTCACAGCTTGGAGAGGGTGTTGTCTCCGTAGTTGGCCACCCAGACGCTGGCGCCATCGAAGGCGATGCCCCGGGGCATGTTGCCGACGGCATAGGTGACGCCCACGACACCGTCGCTGACCCGGACCTTGGTGACGGTGCTATCGGTAGCGCTGGCCACCCAGAGGAATGCGCCATCGAAGGCCATGGCTGAGGGGCTGGATAGGTTCGAGCTGCTGACGACGCTGCCATCGCTGAGCTTCAGCCGGCTCACCTTGGCGCCGCTGGTGAGAGCCACCCAGAGGTAGGTGCCATCGAATGCCAGGCCCTGGGGGCTTGATCCCACAGGGTAGGTGCCGACCAGGCTGCCGTCGCCATTGTTCAGCTTGGTGACATTGCCCGAGCCGTTGTTGCTCACCCAGATGCCGTTGAGACCGTCAAAGGCAATGGCGAGGGGAGTGGTGCCCACGGCGTAGGTTCCAACGGTGGTGCCCCAGTAGCTGTTCAGCTTGGTGACATTGTTGGAGCCGCTGTTGGCCACCCAGGTCCACAGCCCGTCGAAGGTGATGGCCGAGGGGGCCGTGCCCACGCTGTAGGTGCCGACCAGGCTGCCGTCGCTGGCCTTCAGCTTGGTCACATTATTCGAGGCGCTGTTGACCACCCAGATGCAGAGGCCATCGAAGGCCACGGCCCGCGGAGACGTGCCCACAGAGTAGGTGCCGACCACGCTGCCATCGCTGGCCCTCAGCTTGGTGACGGTGTTGTCCGCCTGGCCGACGACCCAGATGCACTCGCCGTCGAAGGCCACACCCCAGGGTCGGTTGAAGGCGAGAGTGGTCCCCGAGCCATTGGCGTCCCACCAGCGGAGCAGGGCGACCTGCTTTAGGTTCAGGGTGGGACCGGTCGCCCCCTGGGGGCCTGCGGGACCCGTGGGGCCCGAGGCCCCGACAAGGCTGGTTCCCGCGGGCCACTGGCCGGCAGTGACGGTGCCCTTGGGGCCGAAGAGGGTGCTGGTGGCGGTGTTGAGGTAGAAGTCGCCATCGGTGCCCTGGGCGGCCACCGGGGCGACGAGGCCGCTGAGCACGGTCTTGCCGTTGGCGCCGGTCGCCCCGGCGGGACCGGCAACGCCCGTGGCCCCTGCCGGGCCTGCTATCCCTGTGGCTCCGGCAGGCCCCGCCGGACCTGCAGCGCCGCTGGCTCCAGCCGGTCCGGCGGCTCCCACGAGGTTGGTGCCACTGGCGGGCCACTGGCCGGCGGTGGTGGCGCCCTTGGGGCCGAAGAGGGTGCTGGTGGTGGTGTTGAGGTAGAAGTCGCCGTCCGCCCCTTGGGCGGCCGTGGGGGCGATGCTGCCGCTGAGGACGGTCCTTCCGTTGGTGCCGGCAGGCCCCACGGCCCCCTGGGCACCAGTTGGACCGGCGCTGCCGGTGGCCCCCGCTGGGCCGGCGGGACCGGCCGGACCCGTCGCCCCCGCAGGACCGGCAGGTCCAGTGGCGCCAGTCACGGTGCCCGGCAGGAACTTGCTGCCGTTATAGACGAGGCCCTGACCCGAGACTGGCGCGGTGGTGGTGAGGTCCAGGGGAATGCCCTGGAGGCGCTGCAGGCTCAGGGTGCTCTGGGTGCCGCTGAGGTCGCCGGCGAAGGAGCCGGTCACCTCAAAGGCGGCACGGGCCTGGAGGGCAGGGACCAGGTCCGTGTCGGGGGAGAGGGTGGTTCCGGAGACCACCACGCGCAGCTTCAGGTTGGGAAGACCCAGCAGGGTCGTGGGGATGGCGGTCATGGGTGCCGCGCCCAGCTCGACGCCGTAGAGCCCTGAGTTCACTGACACATTCTGGGCGCCGGAGCTCCAGAGCTCGGTGCCGGTGCTGTCGAGGACCGAGAACGTGAAAGAGCGGGTGCCGGTGACTGGCAGGCTGGCCTCCAGCAGCCGCCCCTGGTAGGCCAGGACGGGCGTGGGCGCGGCCGCCACTGCCGCCGCAGTAAGCTGTTGGGCGGGGAGCCGGACTGCCGTTGCCAAGGCCGCGGTGGCGACCAGGAACTGGGAGAGGGTGCGGCAGGCAGGCATGGGAGCTCCAGGGGCCGGGGAGGTCAATGGTCGGTGGGCTGGCCAGCGGGGGTGAATCCCTGGCGCACGCGGGTGGTATCGTTCGCGTCCTTGACGAGCTGGGCGGGCGTCAGCTCCCGTGCCACGCCGTGGTTCTCCAGGTTGCCGCCGGTCTGGCGACCGCCTGCGGCCTCGACCAGATCCACGCGCAGGTGGCTGGCCGGGAGGGCCGGGGACACGGTGAGTCCGAAGGTGGCGTCATGCGTGAGGCTGCCCGCCTGGCCGCGCAGCGCGGTGCCTGAGTAGACTGTGGCCGAGACACCAGGATCGACCGCGAGGGGCAGCTGGAGGGTGGAGGCGCCGACGGGAATGGTGCCACCGATGAAGACGCCCGCAGGCAGGCCAACGCCAGTCAGCGTGACCGACGAGGTCATGCCGTTCAATCGCGACAAGGTCACCGTGACGTAGGCGCTGCCCCCGGCGGGGATCTGCACGTTGGCGGGAGACACCTGCAGGCTGAAGTCGGCGACGGGCGCCGGGGGAGCCTCGGACTTGGCCCCGCCACCGCCACAAGCCATGAGCAGCAGCAGGGGGGTGATGGCCAGGGCGGACGGGAAGCTGAGTGGCGCGGAGACGCGGGGCAAGGATCCCCCATGAGGTCAGGTGAGTGCTTGAGAGGCAAACGAGGTCCCTTGTCATTGCCGGTCGGAAGGTGGGAACCGGACGACCGAACCTTTCAGGGTTGACTCGGGGTAGGTAAGGATTTTGGTAAAATTTGAAATGAAACTTGAGTTATTACAATCCGCCTGAATACCTAGAGAACGGGCCATTCTTACCCATATGACCCCTCGATGGAGGCGTGAAGCAAGCCGAGGGTCGGCTTGCGGGGGCCGGGACTCCGAGGGGGAAGGCTAGACTGGTTCTCAAAATAGAGAAAAATTTTTCACTCATGATAAAAAAATATTGCACACTCCCTTTTCTTTCCCTAAATTCTTACCCGTGCCATCCGCTATCCCTCAGACCTTCCATCACCCCTCCAATCCACCAACCTCTCCCCGAAGAAGGCACCCATGAACCGCCCGTCTGACGTGCATCCCGTTGATGAAGTCCTCCCGGCAGGCCGCCTGACCCTGCTCGGCATCCAGCACGTGCTGGTGATGTACGCCGGGGCCGTGGCCGTGCCGCTCATCATCGGCGGCGCCCTCAAGCTCCCCAAGGAGCAGATGGCCCAGCTCATCAACGCGGACCTCTTCGCCTGCGGCATCGTCACCCTCATCCAGGCCCTCGGCTTCTGGCGCTTCGGCATCAAGCTGCCGGTGATGATGGGCGTCACCTTCGCCGCCGTGGGTCCCATGGTGGTCATGGCCGGCAACCCGGAGCTGGGTCTGCTCGGCATCTACGGCGCGGTCATCGGCGCGGGCATCTTCGGCATCCTCATCGCCCCCCTCATCAGCCGCATGCTGCCGCTCTTCCCGCCGGTGGTGACGGGAACGATCATCACCGTCATCGGCGTCTCGCTCATGCGGGTGGGTGTGAACTGGGCGGCGGGCGGCAACCCGACGATCCCCAGCCCCACGGGCCCCATCGCCAATCCCGCCTATGGCGCGCCGATCCACCTCGCCATCGCCGCCTTCGTGCTGATCTTCATCCTGCTCATCACCAAGTTCGTGAAGGGCTTCCTGGCCAACGTGGCGGTCCTCGCCGGCATCATCGTGGGCACGGTGGTCGCCATGCTCCTGGGCAAGGTGAGCTTCGCTGGCATCCACGAGGCCTCCTGGGTGGCCATCGTCCGGCCCTTCCAGTTCGGCTTCCCGAAGTTCAACCTCGTGGCCACCCTGACCATGTGCATCGTGATGATCGTGGTCATGGTCGAGTCCCTGGGCATGTTCCTGGCCCTGGGCAACATCACGGGCCGCACCATCACGCAGCGCGACCTCTCCGACGGCCTCCGGGTGGACGGCCTGGGCACCCTGATCGGCGGCATCTTCAACACATTCCCCTACACCTCCTTCAGCCAGAACGTGGGCCTGGTGGGTGTGACGGGCGTCCGCAGCCGCTTCGTCTGTGTCGCCGGCGGCGTGATCCTCATGCTGCTGGGGCTGCTCCCCAAGCTGGCTGTGGTCGTGGCCTCGGTGCCCTCCTTCGTCCTGGGCGGCGCGGGCATCGTGATGTTCGGCATGGTCTGCGCGACGGGCATCCGCATCCTCGGCGGCGTGGACTTCCAGAACAACCGCTTCAACCTCATCATCGTGGCCATCAGCATCGGCTTCGGCATGATCCCCATCGTGGCCGAGAAGTTCTTCTCCCAGATGCCCAAGCCGCTCTCCCCGCTGCTCCACAGCGGCATCCTGCTGGCGTCCATCGTGGCAGTGCTGCTGAACCTCTTCTTCAACCAGATCAAGTCCCTCGAGGAGGCCGGCGCCGAGTCCGCCAGCGCCTCGGCCACCAGCGAAGCCTGATCCCTCCACCGTACGCAACCTCACCCACCTTCCCATTCCATCCAAGGAGCCCCAATGCCCTCCCTCGCCGAGAACCTGAAAGCCTTCCAGGCCCTCAAGACCGACCTCTACCAGAAGGACTTCCTGCTGACGTGGCAGCACCCGGAGGAGGAGCTGCGGGCGATCGTG
>Ga0208507_1001021_pt1 | contig 16350 bp, 14 predicted proteins | sample CryBogCBH12Aug01_FD_184626 | JGI IMG/M metagenome (GOLD analysis project Ga0208507, IMG submission 184626) | Freshwater microbial communities from Crystal Bog, Wisconsin, USA - CBH12Aug09.1 (SPAdes) (version 2) | ecosystem: Environmental > Aquatic > Freshwater > Lake | place: Crystal Bog... | reverse complement strand
CCATGTTTTTCAACCGCGACGTCAACGGCATCCCCCGCGAATGGATCAAGCGCATCCGCCATGCCATGACCACCCTCGTGCCGCAATTCACCACCGACCGCATGGTCAAGGAATACACCAACAAATACTACGCAAATTTGGAAAAGAAATAATTTAGAACCAAATAACTGAATACAAGCGAGTTAAATCATTAGCTCGCTTGTATTTTTTATATTTGGAAAAGATTGCTTTAGGCTTTACGCTCCCCTGCCCGCCCGCGACCACGCCGTTTATCCAGCGCCATCCAGTGCCCGCCTCGTCCTGCATGGCGGCAGGCATCACAGGCTTGCAATTCATCCTGAGCGAGTTCAGCATTCGCATTAAAGTCGCTTCTGCGAAGCTTGGGACGGATGCACAACATGAATATTAAACGACATCTGGTTCAAATATGGCTGTTGTGGGCGGTAATGTTTTCTTTAACTAATCCGCTACAAGCACAATTCACATATTCCACTAATGCGGGTGCTATCACTCTTGTCAATTACACGGGTGGTGGTGGGAATGTAGTCATTTCAAATTTTGTAAAGATTATTGGGTCCAATGCGTTCTACAACAAGACTAGTCTCAACGGCATCACAATCCCTGCTAGCGTCACCAACATAGGACAATCTGCGTTCGCATTCTGTGGCTTGACCAGCGTCACAATCCCAGACAGCGTAACTTCCATTGGGCAACAGGCGTTTCAAGAGTGCTTCAGCCTAACCAATGCCGTCATTGGCAACGGAGTCACCAATATCGGATACGAGCTGTTCTATACCTGTTCATATCTTAAAAATATCACGATAGGCAACCGAGTCACCATCATTGGAACAAGTGCGTTCAGTTCCTGCAATAGTCTGACAAATGTAACAATCCCCACTAATATCATTGTAATCGGAGATTACGCGTTCGCTGGCTATAATAGTCTGTCTACAATTACTATTCCCACCAATGTCACCAGCATCGGAATCAGTGCGTTCTACAGCAGCTCTTATCTCACTAACGTCACAATCCCAGCTAGCGTCACCAACATTGGAAACTTTGCTTTCTCGGACTGCCCCAGCCTGACAACAATATCCGTGGCTACAAATAATCCCGTTTACAGCAGTGTGGCAGGAGTCTTGTTTAACAAGAATCATACCATGCTGATTTCATATCCTGGAGGCAATGTCGGTAACTACACTATACCTAGCAGCGTCACGAGTGTCGGGAATTATGCGGTTTATGGATGCAGCCTTAGCAGTGTCACAATTGGTGATAGCGTTACCAGTATCGGGTCAGAGAATTTTATACTATGTGCTAACCTAACCAACGTCACAATCGGCAAAAATGTCACCGCAATCTGGGATGACTTCGGGTATGAAGATTTCATGGACTGCCCCAGCCTGACAACAATATCCGTGGCTACAAACAATCCCGTTTACAGCAGTGTGGCAGGAGTCTTGTTTAACAAGAATCAGACTACGCTGATTTCATATCCTGGAGGTAAAGTTGGCAACTACACTATTCCAACCAATGTGACCGAAGTGTTTACTTATGCCTTCCGCAGTTGCCAGGGTCTAACCAATATTACAATTCCAAACAACGTTACCAGTTGGGGACAAGGGGTATTTGAATACTCCACCAATTTAACAGGCGTCTATTTCCAAGGTAATTATAACAGCGGTCTTAGTTCTTCATCATCCAGCTTCTACAAAGATAATAAGGTAATCGTCTATTATTTGCCTGGAACCACAGGCTGGGACCAGTGGGTTAGTCCTCCTTCAGCGGTGCTTTGGAATCCGCAAGCCCAGAACGATGGCAGCTTTGGCATTCGGTCGAATAGATTCGGTTTTAACATCGCTGGCAATAGCAATGTAGTTGTAATAGTGAGCACATGCACTAATCTTTCTTATCCTGTATGGACACCTCTGCAGACCCTTACGCTGACCAACGGCTCAGCTTATTTTTGTGATTTACAGTGGACTAATTATAAAAGCAGATATTACAGTTTTAGTTTTCCACAATAATTTAGGCAGTCCCAATAGCTCTGACTATCGGGACCACCTTTCACTAACCTCAATTGTTGGCGGGATTGCAGGCTGGGATGATGTATGACCAGCGATTGTCCTTGTCCTTCGTCACACCAGCCGTCTTCTTAACATCAGCCCAGATGCCGAAGAATGTGCCAGAAGACATGCCTAGCTCATTCTTTAGCTCTTTTTGGAGTTCGGTAGCGGTATAGGGTTTGACTGACAATAGCTTTAGGAAGTCAGAGCTGTCATATTTCGCCTTGTATTGCGTCGTCTTGAGCGCCTTCGGGTCTAAAGATGTGTCTCTGTAAACATTAGGAAAGGCTACTCGAATCGTAACTGGTTCGACACGCTTAAAGTCGCGGAGATTAAATTCTACAATATAGCTGTCCTCCTTCTCATGCTCGGTTACTGACACGATGGTATCAGGGTCTCTACCCCAAGCTCCAGCACCACTAGCCCTGTCAATCGCCGCTTTGCTAGATTGATTGCCTTTGGAGAAGTGATGGCTGTAGATAATTGCCGAGCCAGTTTTATCGGTTAATCGTTCCAACCCATTAAGGAAGCGACCAATATCAGAGTTGGAGTTCTCGTCGGTGTTATCAGGGTAAAGCTTGTAGATGCTGTCGAGGATGATGGCACCGTAGCGACCGCTCTTTACTTTCTTCTCCAACAACGGAAGGAGTTGGGCGCTGGATAATGTTTTTCCTCTAGTCGAAATATAATCGAAGTTCTCAAGTGTGACGTTCAATTCTCTGGCAATGAGTTGAATGCGACGTTCAAACGAGAAGTTCTGTAGCTCTGGATTGATAAATAATATTCTGGTCTTGGTGGTTTTAAAGCCTAGCCAGTCATACCCAGCACTGAGCGAAATACCGAGATGCAATAAGCTCCAGGTCTTGCCCATCTTGCTAGGGGCGTTAAAGCTCATCTTGCCGCCCTGATATAATATGCCATGAATTAGCTCAGGTGGCGTTGCTATGGTTTTCACAATTAAGTCCCTGGCGTTCTCGATGATTAGTTTATCATCCTCCTCGTCATAATCATCAGGCAAATGTTTGTGACCTTGGTTAATTGCATCCACAATTGCTAAACGAGAATCATTATCTAATGCTTTATTTGTGACTGCACCAAGCACCGCAGATTTTATTCTCCATTCATCAAAACGTAATATCTGGCGTCTGCACTCACCAATCAATTTCTCTGTCTTCGCTTGTTCAGGGGTTAATTCGGTAATTTCAGCTTTCGGTATGGTGGGTTTAGCATTATCGCGTGGATGTGCGGCTAGCCATTCAGCAGCAGCGGTTTTAGCGTCCTTGTATGATTTAATTGATTCACTTGTCATAACTTAATCCTTTGAGGAGTCGGCAGATTAGGAACCTAGAGCGGGTCTAGTAAGTGAATCGTGCGAGCGTAAGCAGTGGATTAGTCTGCTCTCCGCCAACTCCCCGTAATTGTTAATATTCACGCTCGCAATTAAATTCACTTGTTGTAGAAACAGTTGTAGGGAATCAATCCTATAACTACGGGGGATTTGCGTCTGCTCCTCTGCCTACTTTAACTATAACAATTCTATCTAATATGTCAATCAGAAAATAGATTAGATGATAACTCCAATGGGCGGGGACATTGCTTCAGTGCGTGTTGGGAATCATCTTGCCGACCAAACCTATCTAAAACGGGAATGGTAATGTAATGGACATTCCCTTTTAGGAGGTGCGTTAGTGAAGTTACTTCATTCACTTCACTCCTACGGGGCTTTACGCCGTAGTAGTAGTGAGTTGCGCCTTTTTTAATCGCTATCTTTAAGTTTCAGGTCCGTAGGTTAAGAATCATCTGATTAGATTAGTTTTGAAGGTCTCGACAGCTCCATTCTGTCAGCATGTTCTACCTTCCCATGAAATAAAAATGCCTCTACGGGCATTATAGAGCGTCGTATTTCCTGCCCCACCTCCAGAATCCTCAATATAGCTGGTATCATAATCAGATAACGGCTTAATCCGCTATCACCCGCCCCTGATGCAACAAGGCTCAGGGGCTTCTTCATGCCCGTAAACCTCTCACCAAAGGAATTATTATGTCCCCTCAAGCTGGTTGGATATTGCAGGAAGAAATCGCTCCCCGCCTCTGTTCCGCCATTCCCAGGTCTGTTCTGTGTGTCGGTGCTGAAGACCCGCAAGAACTGATTCAAGACGCTACGGTAATGGCGGCGAAGATGATTGATAGGGTCGAGCAGCAGGGAAAGCTCGGTCAAATCACAGCATCAAACATCGCCTACTACACGATTCAACACCTCAAGTCAGGGCGTAGAGCGAATGGCACCAGTTCTGTTGACATCATGGCTACCGCTACGCAACTCAACGGCTCATCTAAACTTCACTCGCTTAATGAAGTCGTAAGCGTCAGCGAATGTGGGAATGAAATCTTCGAGCTTCAGGATGTGATTAGCCAAGACCACGAAGACCCCTCTACCAAAGCTGCCCGCAACATTGATTGGTGTGCATTCATGGCGAGCCTCACGAAAGCTGAACGGTTGCTGGTCGAATGCCTTGTAAACGGTCTGGGTGTGAAAGATGCGGCGAAACAAGCCAAGGTTCACTACAGCACTATGAGACTCTATCGTCAGAAACTTGCCCTGAAACTACTTGAGGCTATGGGTGCTGACATTCTTCGTGACATCGCTCATCTACCGAATTGGAGGATAGCGCTGGATTGTGAAAGGCAACTGATGGCTTGTAGAGCAGATAGGAGAAATTAAATCATGTCCCGACCCAAGCACTACTCACCCGAAATCAAGCGTTTCCTCGTCTCCGTCCTCTATCACGAAGCCCAAGTTCGCCAAGTCCCGATGACCGTTCTGGCTAATCATCTTTTAGCGGACGGGCTTAAAGATTCGGCGAGTTGGAAAGTAGCTGAAGAAGCGATGCAGGTCAGGGAAGACGCTACGCAGTATTTAGCAGTCAAACAAACCACAACATAAACGAAAGGTAAAACAATGATAGTCCTCGAATGCAACTACAGCAAAAAGATTGGTCTGCCCAACTACAGCAGCCATCAATTCTCGGTCAGCCTTAAAACTGAACTGGCTGACATCACACAAGTAGAACAGGAAAGCGCGCGGCTGTATGAAGTTTTGCAGCAGAGCGTGGACCAGAACATCCAGCAGGTAGGTTATCTGCCTGCAACGAACGGCAACGGTCATACGAAGCCTGTTGATGATAAATGGGCGTGCTCCGATAAACAGCGGGACCTGATTCTCAAGGTCATCACCGAAGCCAAGCTCGAAAAGAATCAGGTTGAGCAGTTGGCGCAGGACAGGTTCGGCGCTGGTGTGAAGCAGTTGAACAAGCTTCAAGCATCGGGCTTGATTGAAGAACTGCTGGCTCAAACGGGTCAATCAAAACCGCGTAGCCAACGGTTTCAGAAAGCAGGTGCAAGATGAACACCGTAGCACCATCATCTGAAGCTGAGACGCTTGAGCAGTTGAAGCAGACCGTATCAGCGTCACGGTTGTCATGCTGGTCCAAGTGTCGGCTTCAGTTCTACTTCAGATACGTCCAGAAGCTCCAGAAACCGCCTACCGCAGCGTTACATTTAGGCGGCGTGGTGCATCTGGTTCTGCAAGCTTGGAATATGGCGAGATGGAAGCGTCAGCCGTTCAATGTCGAGGTTTACCGCTCCGTGTTTGATACTGGTTGGAAAGACCAGCAGACCCCGATTGATTGGCAAGGCGAGGAAGAGAGCCAGCGTAATACTGCATGGAATATGCTGGAACGCTACTTCATCGAAACGCCCATCAAGAGCAATGAACTGCCTGAAGCCGTTGAAGTCCCAGCCGAAGTTGACCTGAGCAATCACGGCTTGCCTGTGCTACGCGGTGTGTTGGACTTGGTTCGGGCTGGTAGCAGGATTGTGGACTTCAAGACATCAGCCAGGACACCTAACGCCGAGGATGCCAAACACCAGAATCAAATCCAGTTGAGCAGCTATTCCATCCTCTACCGCGAAGCGACTGGTAAACGGGAATCGGGGCGGGAGCTGCATCATCTTGTAAAACTCAAGACCCCCAAAATCATCATCACACCAGTTGAACCAATGACTGACCGTGAGCAGACCCGTTTGTTTAAGCAGATGGAGAGCTACGTCAATGGTATAGAGGGTAAAGACTTCGTGCCTAGCGTCGGGATGCACTGTTTAAGCTGCGAGTTCTTCAACGAGTGCCGGCGGTGGGGCTGAATCATAAACAATGGCTGGGCGTCTCACAGCGTCCAGCCCTATTCATCAAAGGAATTGAATGCATGAAAAGGAGATTAACAAGTTCATCTGCTACGGCGTCGGCATCGTTGTTGTTTACTACATCGTCAGCGCCTTCATCAGTTACATTATTCTGGCAGTCGTCGGCATGGTAGTATGGCGATTATACCAAGACCGCCATAAATTCTAATCATCCAGCATCATTCAACTAGCCCAGATGATGCGAAGAACCGAAGGGCTAGCACAACACCGCCCAGCCGCTTACCTCGATTATCCTATTTGGTAGGGGTAGATTGGGGTAGGCGGCTGGGCAAAATACAGGAATCAGAATCTTAGCTATTTAACTTCCTGCTTAGCTGCTTTCGTCATAACCACATCCAATTCAGACCGAAAACCTACTATCCCTCCATCCTTTAGCTTTTGAAAAAACACGCTGTAGCTTTTGGGAGACATCATGTTGAACTGATACCGTGTCGAGATTTTATCCTGTTCAAGCCACTTGTTTAGCCGCTTAAAGTGTTCAGTGGAGTATTCGTGTTTTTTTATATTATCTGCTGACGGGTCTGCAATTTCGCCATCGTCCTTAATCTCAACAACGAATATATGGTTGTCTTGTTTGATGAAGAAGTCGGGGCTGAATTCACCGCGTTTCGGTGCATTTCCTTTTCTCCATGCATATTCTATCCAATAAAATCCAATAGCAGTGTTCTTGAGCCATGCATCAATCTTCTGCGCGTTCTCTTGCTTAACCAACTCGCGAATAAACCTGCGCTCAGGTCTTGCGTCTGCAATTACAAGATTTACAGGCGTCTTAAAGTTGACAGAGTTAGATACTTCTTCGCGGCTTCCACTAAAATCTCCATCGGGGTCTTCTACTTCACGAAAAAACTCTAACTGTTCGTCTATCAGCGTGCTCTCGCATCCCGGTCCATAAAATACTGTCTTTACAGCACGGCGCAATTCAGCAGCACTACAACTCTCAACCTGTCTCGTTGATGTATTTAACGTAATAAGAGCTTTAGGTGATAGCTTGTATATAACCCGTTTAGATGCCTTACGAGACAGAGTGCCTAAAGCTTGTAAAAACCTTTGCCTATTATCATCTGTAATTCTTCCGTTCTTTATCTTTGCCCGCTTCAAAGAAAAACTAATTACCTCTTCAAGTTTATCTAGTGGATATTTCTTTGCGTAATTGGTCCAGTCCTTTGGGTCGGCTAAATCTTTTGATTCATCATCAAGTGATTTTAGCCGCTGATACATCATTTCAGCCACCTCTTCCCCCGTCCATGTCTTGTGCTGAATTGAAGTTGTAAACTTAACGTGCTCTCCACTAACTGCTCGCTCAAACCCGATAGTTACATCTTCGACTTCAGATTGAGTGGGCAAATCAACGTATCCATCCTCAAATAACTTGTATTCACCTTTTTTGGTATATGTAGAAACATCTTCATCACGAGTGTAATCAAGGTTATGTAGTTCAAAGTTGTAAAGCGATGTAGGATTAACTGTAGATGTTAATCGCCGTTCAATCTCCAAAATCTCATTTACTAGATGTTTGATACGATTAGACCATGAATCGTGATTAAATACTGTTACCACTGGTTCTTCACCTTTCCAGTTATCAGGACGCCGTAGACCACGACCCAATACCTGAGCGATTAGTAGCTTGCTGTTAAACGCGCGTTCTTCATGTGGAACTATTTGGAATACATTCTTCACATCCCAACCCTCGCTTAACATCGACACCGACACAATCCATTCAACCTTGCTTGAAGGATTATCTACTAAGCGAAGCTTGGCAACATTGAGTTGATGTTTGGGTGCCGATGTTACACAGAGCACCATAGCCGCTGCCTCCTCACCCTTTACCTCCTCCCATTCTTTAAGAAAGTTTTGCAATTCTTCAGCTACACGCTCTGCATCGGCGATGCCTTTGGTAACAACAATGGTCAGTGGGCGGATGCCACGGGATTTTAATCTTTTCTTCCAATCTTTATGCCGCTTGTAAATCAACTGCCATTTTTCTTCAGGTTTTTCCGCAGCAGGTGGAAGTTCATCTACATATTCAACTGACTTTACAAACTTTTCTTCGATAGCCTGTCTAAGTGAATACCGGTGTATAACGTCTGCAAAATATTCGTCGGCGACGTAGCATGTGCCGGAAACTCCGACTACCATTCTAAAACCATATTTATCGTCTTTAAGAAACTCTTTCCATCGCTTGGATGTTGTTCCAGATTCATTAGCAATGTGATGCGCCTCGTCGTTGAGTACTGCCACTCGCGCACCCTTCCCATCCAAACTCTTGCGGATAGATGACTTAGTATTTTCAAGAATTGCATGGTAATTCTCTACACATATTGAACCTTCCACAATACTCTCCGAGGCGTTAATAACTTTCGGCGTTTTATATATTGCGTTATTAGGCAACACATCACGGAGATTGCTGTTGCCAGCCAACTCTTTGAACTTTCTATATAAACCATCTTCAATAGTGTTCGATGGGCAAAGCACGAGCACGCGGTCAACTGCCCCCTCAGCTAACAGGATTAGGGCGAGTCCATATAGCACATAACTCTTTCCAGTTCCTGTAGCCTGGTCAATAGAGCAAGAAAGTTGTTCGGGTAACTGAAGTTGTTTTTCCATCCCAGCCCATGACCCATATCGCTCCTGTAATTCGGTATTATCTTCGTAGCATTCTTTAGCCAAAGCCTGAAGGTTAGCATACTTACCACCCAGCAAGAAGCGCAGTGTCGTGCGTATAGCATCCTTTTGATATTCTCGAAAGCCACATAACTCTTCCAGAAACGCTTCATACTTTGACTCATCCCACGTTTTTGGGTCTATATTCTCTGTTACCTTGAGTATAAGGTCTTCATTCTTAAACGTGCGTTTGTCTCCCTTGGTGCTCATGGCTTATTATTTTCTGTTTTTTCCTCCCGCTTTTTTTTCAGTATCTTGTAGATTCTTTATTCCAAACTTGCTCGCAGGGATGACTTCACGAGCCTCATTGCCATATATATCAACAAAAACTGCCATAATCTGTTTGCCAACAGCTTCAAGTGGAAAGCGAACTTCCCAGTCTGCTTTTTCAATAGACTCAGCATAAAAAACTGAATCGAGGTCAAACACATCTGATTCACTATCAAAATCATAGTCAAGCATCACCATCGAAAGCGTCTCGCGATTAGCTTTCTTGGTTGCATCACGAACTACCGCTTCACTCTTGAACGTCTTTATATGGATTACTCCTTCACTAAGCAGTTCTCCTTTACGTTTATTCGTTGTAATTGTGTATTCCAAGTCAGGTGAGCGTATAAAATCGAACCCAACCGCATCTACCGTATCATTGACTGCCGTCTCGTCTGATGGTTGTTTAAGTGCAGCGAATTCTCTTTGGTGTAATTCGTGTATAATTGAATACGGAATACGTAGTGCATAATAACGCACGCCGTCTATCGATAAGTAATCTTGTTGAAAATCAAAAACCAATGCTGGCGCAATAATAAACAATCTGCTGCCAACCTTCGACCCTAGCGCCTCGTGCATACTTTGAATGGTTTCTTCATCAATCCTTACACCAGGTTGATTCTGATGGTTATAAACCAACACGCTTGCACCTTTAAGATAACCATCAAGCTGAATGCCTCCAATCTTGTGTGTCTCGTCCCGGCATTGGAACAATTGTAGAGCAAAGAAGCGCCATGATTCCCAGGACATTTCCTTCAGCTTTGAAAAGTCATATAATCCTGCGTTATATAGGCTGAAGGGTTTTGATGTAAGAACTGGACCACTACTTCCTATATTCTTCCGTAGATTCAACATACGCTTTTGTATCGTATAGATTGATAGCTTGCCGCAATCGATACCAATCCAACGGCGTGAAAGCTTTTCTGCAACAGCGCAAGTTGTTCCAGAGCCAGCAAAAGAGTCTAGAACAATATCGTTTTCATTTGAAGATGACTTTATAACCCGCTCAAGTAATTCCTCTGGATTTTCTGTTGGGTATCTTGCGCTACGAACGTAGCCTTTTACATCCGTCCAATTTGAGTCCACAGGAGTGTCTTCTGTTTGTAAATATTCTGGCACGCCAACGTGTCTCTTCCCTATAAGGTCTGTCCATGCATCATCGTTTTCAACTCTGATTCGTCCCTCTTTTTCCATTTGGTATACTCGTTCTTGCTTAAACGTCCAATGGCGACCTCTTGGCGGCAGTAGCTTTTTACCTAAAATAATACGCTCTGGTGGATTCCTTACACCTGGCGATGACATTGGTAGCCATTGTGGTTCGGTCTCCTGCCCACAGAATGAACAGAGCCTGCCACGTAACTGTTCGTTAAACACAAATTGAGTAGATTTGCTATAAAAAAACAGTGTGTCTGTAGCTACGTTAAACCCCTTCAAACCACGAAGCTGGCGTTTGAAACGATTGATAATAATTTCATTTTGAAAAAACTGTGGACCAAAAACTTCGTCGGCAATAGCTTTTATCAGATGTCCAAAATGATAGTCGATTCGTATGTAAATACTACCGTCGTCAGCAAGAAGCTCTCGTAATAGTATTAACCGTTTACGAAGAAACTCAATAAAACGGCTCCCTTGTAATTTTGCAGAATAAGCGCGCACCTCATCTGTGATTGCATATTCATCACCCGTTCCAAACGGAGGGTCAATATAGACTAACCTAGCACCAGGCGTTCCGTCAGCGTTGCACAACTGACCTGTGCGTTTTAGTTCAAGCAGGCTCTTCATCACCTGCAAGTTATCGCCAAAGACCAGCTTATTATGCCACGCTTCTCCGTTCTTGCCGAATGTGCGGACCTTCTGAAGAGGAACAGCAAGCGTATTGGCTATAATATCTTCCTCGCGTTCTTTACCGTGATAAACCAGTTCATATTCTAGTTTCTCTGGCGGAAATAATATGCGTGCCCATTCTGTTGAAAGCTCTTCACCCTGCTGAAGACGGCGGATAATTTCTTGGCGTTGCTCTTCGTTCATGTCAGTCAATATTCTTCAGAACGAAATGCTAAAGCAAATATCAACACCCGCAAAGACCAAAGTTTCCGCGACTTCACCACAGTCGTCCGCATCGCCCGTTGCCCACGCTAGCCACCGATTGCGACCGCTGGGATGGCTACCTGTCACATGGCACGCCGCCGTCGGCGCGGGGCGGCGGAAGCTGTCCCTGCCAGCATCAGTGAGCGGCGGCGAGATTGTAGTGATTGCCTGACATGGCGTTATCGTTTCAATTGTTTCAGCATTTGGCTGGCGTCCTTCTTCCCGACAGCCGCCACCAAACTCGTTTCAAACTGCTTTTTACCAATCACTGATGCCAGCTTCGCGACCTCTTCCAAACCAAGCTTTGTGTCCAACGAATCTCGGATTCTTTTAGCATTATCCTGAAAACACATGGACTTTAGGAAGCTGACCGCGCTGACACATTCATAGGCTTTGAAATAACCAATCAACGTGCAGACATGGTGCAAATCGCGCCATTCATATTCTTCTTTAAATGACGGCTCGCTCGTATAATCAAGAAATTCCTTCTCCACGTCGCCTGCAAGTTCAGGGGAACAATACCGCGAGTATGAATGAAACCAATCCACAATATCCAGATACTTGGTTCGAGCAACTTTCTTAGCTAGTTCCTGCCGTAAACTCGCACTGTCGGAAATGAACCGCGAGACACCATGCTTGATTTGCTGCTTAATGTCATAGAACTCCAAAAAGAACGCGATAAAATCATTCAGCGGCGCGGCTACCAATTTCTCAGCCATCACACGAATCACATCTGGAAACACGAAATCACGCAGCTCATATCCTGCCGAGTCTCCGCGCATCACCGACAATATATGCGACCGTAGCGAACTGGCTGGCTCATCCTTTAGCAGTTTTGCCAGCGGTTTGGTTTTGGGTCCTGTAGATGAACCTTTTTTTGAAGGCAGGTCTTCGGGAACAATCGACAGCAATTCTTCCAGTATGAGCCAACAATATTCTGGCAGGGGGCGGTCGCCTTTAAACGCATATTTGAATGTTCTTTCGATTGAAGCCGCATCTTTGGCTGCACCATATCCGAGGCTTTCCAGCTTCTCGGTTTCGCCAGCAGCATCCTCACAGAACTGCACGAACTTGGGATAAATCGTTTTGATTTGTTGCTGAATAAAGTCGGCATCTTCAGGAGTCAGCCGCTCGCTTTGCGGGCGTCCTCGCTTACTGGTTGCAGGCTTTGCTTTGTTCATGCGTTTCGGACGGAATATCTGCCATTTAACGCCCCCCTAAACAAGCACAAGATGCCATTTGCCGTCATAGTTCAGATTTATCAACCATGATTCACTGGCAGCGTAGTTGAAAAACAAAACGTCGCGTGTGCGACAACAACTACGAAAAAATAATATGATTAACACCATAAAGACAGCAGCCTCTTCAAGTGCTGCTAGGACCCCCACCCGAAGCGTGGGCAACCTCAACCAACAACCCGTCGTCCAAGTTCAAGCCATGACTGCCGAGGAGCGTCTAGCTTTGATGGCGGAGTTGAAGCTAGCTCAGCAAGCGGACGTTGCACCTCTGGTGGCACGCAAGCAGGAATTGGAAGCTGAGCTTGCGGCACTTAACGAGACGATTCAGGCGATGAAGCCAGTCAACGATTCGCTTGCAGTATTCCGCGCCGTTCGCAAAGCCGTGAAGGGCGGGAAGAAGACTCTCGAAGATATTGCCGAAGCTGCTGGCTACAATACCGCCACGGTGGAAGCTGTCTTGACCAAGCACTTGACCAGCAAGGACGAAGATACCAGCCCGCTTTTCGCCTTGAAGAATGGTGAATACACCTTGGCACCCAAGGTCAAGAAGGCGAAGGCGTAATTCAGAAATGTCGGTTCATCCCGCTCCCTGCAAAGGGGGCGGGTTTTTTATTGCCCGAATCAGCGCGCCGCGCGCGGGGCAGACTCGTTCACCAAAGCCACCGCCGAACGCTCCAGGATGCCGTAGAAACGATTTTTACCGCCGTTGGGAGTGTCGGGTTGCAGAAGTGGTGCCGCCGTCGGGAAAACGGCACGGATTCGCGCCGGATTTGATGTTGACTGGCTAGCGGGCAGCGGCATATAAACAACCGAACACGAGACAATCAGAACAACAAAATTATGAGTGTGCGAATTGATATAAACATATTAAAGAAAACGGCTACAGTCCGTGGTGCTAACAAGGTTATAAAAACCACTATAAAAGGCTTTGCAGCCGTCGCTAATAAACTGGTTTTAGCTGAAGCCAAGCTCGAAAAGGAACTCGCAGCAAAAGCCAAGAAGCGCCGGGCTAAACGTAAAACGGCAGGAAAGAACAGTAAGTAATAAGCACTTCGTTCATAATCCACACATTGCAAAGTCGGTGACAAGACCATAATAGTAGGCACATATCGCTCTAATCTAAGTTTTGGACAAAAATCAGGGGGGTTAGCAGGTCGGCGCTAGACACCCTAAAAACGGGTGTGTTTTTTAAGAAACTCAATGTTTATAGGCAAATGGTGATGCGAGATTGTCTGCCCTGCAGACATTTGGTGTAAGCTCTGAAACTTAAAGATAAAATGCGGTAATCTAAGTTTTGCCTTTATGGGCTTGCTATCTATAGTTTTGGGCATATCGGCATAATGGCATTGTAGGTGGTTTATACTAGGCTTTAGCAGGGTATAGCTGGCGTTTACACTTCTCTATCAGCTCAATGGATAGCTTACTGTCCCCAAGCTCCTTCCACACCGTTCTAGCCAGTTCAATCTGCTCTGGTTCATCTAGGTTCTTGAATAATTCAAAAGACCTACTATTAAGTGCAAGGACATGACTTGGGATGCCATTCGCTGCTAATAAATCAATCATCTTCTTAACCTTTAATACACCATTCACCATTTCCTCGTTCCAGCTATATCGCCTCGCTGCATATTCATCAAACGTGGCAAATTCAGGCTTATACAACTGGCGGTCTATGATTTGCTTGAAGTCTTCAGCTATACTATGAACCAGCAAGAACTTGTTTCGGATAGATAGTTCAATATCAGCTAACTCTTGGATAGGCGGATTGGTAAATATTGTTATGTCATACTGCGGCTTCATAATACTCCTTGGTATTATGATAGTAGAATATAGTTACTAAGACAAGATTGTATTATCTATAACTTAAATAAGAACGCTCTAGGATTTGATTTAAGAGGCTTTCTATTTTAGCAAGACAACTTCATCATCTATCAAAAGAGCATATTTATTCTTTGCGTCTCTAATCAGGCTCGTTTCTATTGTATTACCACCAATGAGTTTGCAATTTATATTTGTTACCGTAGCTCCATTCTTATCGTGATGCCTTAGCTCAATCCGTTCAAAGATGCTGGGAATCAGGTTTCTCAAGACTCTACGCTTTTCAAGTTCTCGCATGAATACTTTATAATCCGCATACCAGTTTTCAAGACCCTTAATATAATCTGCCATCGCTTCTTCTTGTGTGTCGTGCAAAAAGTAATCATCACCTTTCAGAATATCCTTGAAACTCCCTAACGCTTTCGGCAGTTCAATTAGCCTGGAGGTTTTAGCGTTAGCGTCTTGTATAGCCTTTAAAACCACCTCTTTAGCCCTAATAGCATCCTTTAACTGTGTCTTCAGATTGTCCACCCCAGCTAATTCAATATCCCCCAACGCTATGGAATAGCGGTTGATTGAATTATCTATTTTAGCCAGCTTCTCGTTAAGCTGCATTAGCTCTAAATCAATATTGCTGTTTTCATCAGCAACTAGACTTGCTGGCTGTCTAAAGGATGAAAAGATTGCAAACTCTACCGCAGCCGTTTTTAATCTGGTTTTAATTGAACAACCTCTTTCATACATTGATTTACGACATTGCAAGTAAGTATATTTGCCGTTCCCTTTGCAGTGGACATCCATTGCGCTCCCGCATTCGCAAAACATAACGCCCCTAAATATGTTAGGGACATTATCCTTGCTACCGCCTCTAGTGTTTGAATTAAACTTTAATCTGACTTGTGCCTTTTGAAAATCTACATTACTGATTATTTGCGGATAGAAGTCATCTTTTTCAAAGCTCATTACTTTACACCAGCCAAGAACATTTCTATTATTTAATACCGACTTGATTTGACTCTGTTCCCAATTCTTAATCCTGCCATTCTTTAAGCCAGCTACATTATCTTTATTTAAGATTGTGCTTATGTGATTAGCGCTCTCCCCTTGCAAATATAGCTTGAAGATTCTTTGAACCGTTTTAACTCTAATGTCATCAACAATCCATTCCACGCCATATTTATCTTTAGTATCTTTTAGTATTTTCTCCCCTGCTCTATTCCTTACTCCTTTAATCCAAGTAGGGGATTGAATCTGAAAGTGAACAAGACCGCCAGCTTTAGCCCTAGCCAGCTTGTCGTTAAGTGTGTCCATCGTAAATCGCGACTTGCGTTTGCTCTCTCCCCTAGCCCGTTGAAACTCGTTGCTTACATAATTCCAGAGCATTGAATTATTATTCATCTGCTCTAAATCAATAATCAAGTCCATCGCCACTACGCCAATAGAGACGCCTGCTTTGATGATTTCAATAAAGCGGGTAATACAATCTGTAATGTTATCTCTCGAAAATCGGTCTAAGTTTTCAACCATCAACACGGAGCCCTGCGGGATTGCACCTTTTCTAATCTGGTCTAAAAATTTCCCTAGCGCCGTAGTGTTTGAGAAGTTTTGACCTTTGAAGCTATGCACACCCGCGTCTGTCATCCGCTGCACGATTTCAAGATTGTGCCGTTGAATGAAAGAATGAATTTCGGGAGCGTCTGTCTGTCTGGCTAGGCTCCGCCCTTTGCCCTGAATGTCAGATGACCAGCGCGAATATGAATACGTTTTGATTTTCACACCCTCGACAGTCTAGCGTTTTTTAGCTTCTAGTCAATATCAACAATACATGAACAAATATTACGCCCCGAAATAGGCCGCGGCGCGGCCGGACCATCCGCCCGCCCGTGTAGACATGAATTAATCTAGGCTTGATACGTAGCCTCCACTATTCCTTTGCACCCGTATAAATCAAACTC
>Ga0208507_1001017_pt1 | contig 16368 bp, 15 predicted proteins | sample CryBogCBH12Aug01_FD_184626 | JGI IMG/M metagenome (GOLD analysis project Ga0208507, IMG submission 184626) | Freshwater microbial communities from Crystal Bog, Wisconsin, USA - CBH12Aug09.1 (SPAdes) (version 2) | ecosystem: Environmental > Aquatic > Freshwater > Lake | place: Crystal Bog... | reverse complement strand
TCTGCAATTTCCCAATCAAACGGATTATTCAGGCGGCACGCAGCACTTTTTTCTGCCCGCATTGTCAAAAAGACTGACGAAACGATTTGACGAATGCGCCGCGCCTTGTAAATTATGCGTCCGTCTGTGTTCCAGAGTAGCTCAATGGTAGAGCACGCGGCTGTTAACCGTGTGGTTGTAGGTTCAAGTCCTACCTCTGGAGCCAATTTTCACTGGCTAATTTCAGCCGCTAAATCGTGAGCCACAAAAGCGCCCGCATCGCTGCGATGATTGAGTCCTTTCAGGGACAGAAATTAAACGCGCACTACCTAGGCTATTTCGACTGCTTTAATCGGCAGCTTTTTTATGAAGCCCATGACGTTCTAGAAGATTTGTGGTTGCCGGACCGTCAGGGTGTAAATGGAAATTTTTATAAGGGCTTAATCCAACTGGCAGGTGCATTTGTGCATCTCCAAAAAAATCGGCTGCAGCCGGCCGCAGCACTATTCAAACTTGCCAAAGTGAATCTGGAAAAATATCAGGCGCCGCATGAACAATTAGATTTGAAAGCCGTGCTGCACCTGATTGCGGAATGGCTGCGGCAATTGGAATCGAATGACTTCACAGTTAACCCGCTTTCCGCTACGAATGTGCCGCGACTGTTTTTGAATGCTTGATTTGCCATGAACTCTAAACGAATTGTTATCGCGGGCGGCAGTGGGTTTATCGGTCGCGCGCTGGCGGCGCAATTTTCTGAGCAGGATTTTGAAGTTGTCGTTCTCACCCGCACGCCCCGCGCGCGCACCGGAAATGTCCGCGAAGTCGCTTGGGACGGGAAAAATATCGGCGAGTGGATTCAAAATCTTGACGGCGCGGAAGCGGTCATCAATCTCACCGGAAAAAATATTAACTGCCCGCACACACCCGAAAATTTACAGGCAATCATCGCCTCGCGCGTCGATTCAGTGAACGTGATTGCAGCCGCTTTACGGCAGGTAAAAACTTCGCCGCGCGTCTGGGTGCAAGCCAGTGCGGTCGGTTTTTATGGTGATACTGGAAGTGCCATCGCCGATGAAAATTCTCCAGTTGGAAATGATTCGCTCGCGAAAATCTGCCAGCAATGGGAATCGGCGTTCACTGCCGCCGATACTCCGCAGACGCGTAAAGTCACATTGCGAATCGGTTTTGTTTTGGGTCGCGATGGTGGCGCGCTGCCGGTCTTAAGTAAAATCACCAAATTATTTCTCGGTGGCGCGGTTGGAAGTGGTCGGCAGTATATCAGCTGGATTCACATCGCGGATTTGGCGCAGATGTTTGTGATATCTATTAAGCAGGACAAGCTGACTGGAACTTTCAATGCCGTAGCGCCGGGGGCGACGACGAATGCTGATTTCATGCGGGAATTGCGCCGAGCGCTGCAACGTCCATGGTCTCCGCCCGCACCGGAATTTGCCGTGCGCCTTGGCTCATGGTTGATGCGTTCTGAAGCGTCGCTGGCGTTGATTAGTCAACGATGCGTTCCAAAAAAATTTCTTGAGGCGAAATTTCAGTTCCAATTTTCAAATCTGCGCGGCGCGTTGGCAGATCTTTGCCGCAAAGAATAATTTTATTCCAACGCAGCGGCGATAACCTCGGCCATGTGACGGGTGCGGACGGTGGCGAGATGTTGCACTTGCTGACGGCAACTGGTGCCGGAAAGAATTGTGGTCGTGCCAAAAGGTTGTTGCTTGAGTTGCGCCAGCAGCGGTTCGGCAATCTTCACGGAGAGTTCGTATTTGGATTCCATCATGCCGAAAGCGCCGGCCATGCCGCAACAGCCGGTGTCGAGGAGCGTCGCGGTGCGTCCAGGCAGACGCGCGGCGAGCCGTTGCATCGCAGCGGGACTGGTCAGTGCTTTGGCGTGGCAATGCACATGGATGGCGAGGCGTTCTTCCTGCGGCTTAAATTTCAGCGCGTCCGGTTCGCGTTCGAGCAATTGGCCGATAAAATCTTCAAATAGAAAACTGCGTGCAGCAATGTCCGTTGCACCGGACAAATTTAATTCCCGATAATCTTCCGCGAACATGGAGTAGCACGACGGTTCGAGAAAAATAATCGGTGTGGTTTCGCCGGTGGCGGCGAGCAATGCAAGGTTGTGTTCGCCCAGTTTTTCCGCCTCGTCCAAGTTGCCGACACTGAAAGCGGGACGTCCGCAGCACTTGCGTTTCTCCGCCAGTGTCACGGCAAAACCAGCGGCTTCGAGCACGGCAACAGCGGCCTTGCCGATGTGTGGCTCGTGAAAACGCACAAATGTATCGTCCCACAGAATCACGCTGCCGCGATTGGGGAGCGCATTGCTCTTGTGTTTAGCAAACCAGCGGTCGAAGCGTTCGTGCGTGAATTCCGACATCGGGCGTTGGTCGCTAAGCCCGAACATTTTTGCGAGAATGTGCCGCACGGAACGTGAGTTCATGAACAGATTTGTTAGCCATGGCATCGCGCAACCAATCTGGCCGACTAAATCCAGCGAACCGATGAGCCGTTGAAATTTGCTTTTGTGCGTGCGCTTCGTGCGCGCGTGCAGTAACTCGGCTTTGAGCAGCGGCAGATTGACGTTCGACGGACATTCGTTCGTGCAGGCGCGGCAGGAAAGGCAATTGCTCAATGCGTATTCCAATTCTTCAGCGCGGAGCGGGTCGGCGATTTCGCGTTGTTCCAACGCGGCGCGAATGAGATTGGCGCGCCCGCGTGTGGACATGCCTTCTTCGCCCGTCGCGAGATATGTCGGACACATCGTCGGCGCCTGTTTCGTGCAGCCACCGCAGCCGTTGCATTGTTCGAGGTTGGCGATAAACGATTCGTCGCGTGCGGCAAATGCCAGTTTCGGCTCGAACGGCAAAATCAAATTGTAATCCGCCCCTTGACGCAAGTGTTGGTCAATTTTGTAACGACCATCGCCAATGATTTTTCCGGGGTTGAACAGGTTGTTCGGGTCAAACGCCGATTTGATTTCGCGCATCACGCGGTAAAGTTCCGTGCCGACTTGCGCCTTCAAAAATTCCGTGCGCGCGATGCCAACGCCATGTTCCGCCGCGAGCGAGCCTTTGAATTGCGCGACAAGTGCGGCGACCTCATCGGCAATTTGTCGAAATTTTTTCAGGTCGCCGCCGCTATGCAAATCTAGCACCGGACGGACGTGTAGCAATCCCGCCGCCGCGTGGCCGTAGAACGAAGCCTCGACGCCAACGCGCCGCATCAATTCCTGCAAGCCCGTGACATACGCCGGCAAATCGCGCGGTTGCACCGCCGCGTCTTCGATGAAGCACGCAGGCTTCGCGTCGCCTTTGCGGCTCGTGAGCAAAGAAAGTCCCGCTTTGCGCATCGCCCAAACCAAATCGCGCTCGCGGTTCGTTTTCAAAATCAAACGCCGGCGGCCAATCTTCATTTTGGCGAGCTGCGCCAGTTTATCTTTAGCGTCCGCAAAAAATTCCACGATCAGAATTGCCTCACACGGCTGTCCGTCGAGATGCAGTAGATCGCGCACGGCTTGAAATTCCCGTTGGCCGCGTGTCTGGTCGAAGAGCGGACGGTCAACGTGCTCGATCGCCGCCGGCTGTAATGGTAAAATTTCCTGCGTGGCCGCCATCGCCTCGGTGATCGAGTCAAAGAACACCACGCCCACTCCGCGTTCGGCGGGCAGGGGAACCAGATTTAATTCTGCTGAAAAAATTCCGGCTAGCGTGCCCTCGCTGCCGCAGATTATCGGAATCAGATTACTCGGTTGTTGGACCGCGCGCGCCAGTCCGTAACCCGGCCAGCGTTTCAAAAGTCCGGCGGGAAACTGTTCGCTGATGAGCAGCTCGTTTAGCGATACCAAATCTTCCACCACCGTGCGCTGGCGGCGCAGCGTTTCCAGATGCGCGCCGATGCGGGTAATTTTGCCGTCGGCCATGACGATTTCGATTTCGCGAACGTGCTGGCCGGTCGTGCCATAAACCGGCGTGTGCGCGCCGGAAGAATCATTTGCAATCATCCCGCCAAGCGTCGCGCGCGAACTCGTCGCCACGTCCGGCCCGAAACAAAAACCGAACGGCTTCAGATACGCGTTCAGTTGGTCCAGCACCACGCCCGCGCCGACGCGCACGGTGCGGGCGTCCTTGTCAAAATCCCAGATGACGCGATTGTGCCGCGCGAAATCCACGATGAGGCCATCACCGATCGCACCACCGGAAAGTCCCGTGCCGCCGCCGCGCGGCGTTACTGAAACGCCTGCCGACAACGCGGACTGAATGACGTGCGCTGCCTCAACCGTAGTTTTCGGAAACGCCACGGCCGCGGGAACGATTTGATACGGCGAAGCGTCCGTCGCGTAAAGCTGACGCGTGCGGTTATCGAACGCGACTTCGTAGTTTGCCGCGTTCAGCGTTGCCATCTGTTGAGTGGAAAGCACGGTCAACAAGCTATCGGCGTGACAGGCGATTGACAATCGCATTAACTCATCGCCCATGAGTTCGAGTTCGCAAAAACGTTCCGAAGAATTTTTAAAGATCAGCGGCCAGTTCAAACTCGGCGCGCTCGTCACCGAATCATCGCATCCTGTCACGGCGAATCTGAGCAACGTGGCAAAAACGGATATTGCCGCTGCGCTTGGGCTGTTATTTCAAGCCGATGGTGATGTCGTGAAAAAATTTCGCGAATTCGCCGCGTCCGGTCACGCCGAGAAAATTGCTGCGGTAATTTTGGATTCGATCAAGTCCGGCGGAAAAATCTTTTTTACCGGCTGCGGTTCGACCGGACGTTTGAGCATTTTGCTGGATGCCATCTGGCGCGATTTTTGGACGAAACAAAAAAATCCAGATTATGAAAACCGCACGTTCAGCGTGATGGCGGGCGGCGATTACGCGCTCATCAAATCCGTCGAAGGCTTTGAGGATTTTACTGCGTTCGGTGGAAAACAGATTTCTGATTTAGGTGTCTCCGCCAAAGATGTCGTCTTTGCCATCACGGAGGGCGGCGAAACTTCATTCGTCATCGGCACGGCGTGGGCGGGCGTGCAGGCGGGCGCGAAAGTTTATTTCGTCTACAACAATCCCGACGACATTTTGTGCGAACATGTTCAGCGCAGTCGCGAAGTCATTCAGGACGCGCGCATCGAGAAAATAAATCTCACAACTGGACCGATGAGCATCACCGGCTCCACCCGGATGCAGGCCACATCCATTCAACTGGCCGTGATGCTGACGGTTTTGGAAATCGTCGTGCGCGAGTTGACCGGACAAAAATCTATCGGCGTTGCCAATGAATTTCTGGCGCAGCTTGAAACGCTCCACGCCAATTTGTGCGCGCCGGATTTTTTAACATCGCTGGCGAAGCTGGTTGGATTGGAAGAATCGGTTTATCGCGGTGGTGGAAAAAACAATTACTTCGCCGATCAGTTTGGCGCGGATGTTCTGACCGATACGACCGAGCGTTCGCCGACGTATTGCACGCCGCCGTTCCGCAAGTTCGATGACGCCACGGCGACGGAATCGTGGGCATATTTATTTTTGCCGAAGCCGGACGCGGCTTCCGCGTGGCGCAGCATCCTGAAACGCGAACCGCGCTGCGTGGCCTGGAACGATTCCGAAATCCGTGCGCTCGTGAGCGAAGATAAGTTTCCGCGCACCCGCGAAATCATCGGCAAGATCAGCGCCCACGAACTGCGGCGCTTCCGGATTGGTTTGGACGGCGTAAAAAATCGTCTGCTGCGGCAAGGCGATTCGGCGATTGCGGTTTTAAGCGAAACTGAAATCGCCGATTTTCAAATTTCCCAGCTTGAAGCGGCGGAACAGAGGGGTGCGCAGACGGCGTTGATTTATTTTGGTCAGGCAGAACTAAAAACTAAAAATTCAAATCTAAAAACTGTTTCCGTTCCTTTGCCACAGACGGATTTCCTTCTCAACGGCATTACGCGCGTGGCCGTGAAGCTGGTGATGAACGCGCTCTCCACCTGCACGATGGTGCGCTTGGGTCGCGTGATGGGCAATTACATGGTGTGGGTCGTGCCGAGCAATTTGAAGTTGATCGACCGCGCCACGCGTTACATCACCAAGCTGACCGGGCTGGATTACACCGCCGCGAACGCATTGCTGTTTGAGATCATCGAATACGTCGAGCCGCGCATGAAAGCGGATCAAGCATATCCGCCGGTGGTCGGCATGGCGGTGGTGCGGGTGAAAAATAATTTCACGAATGAGCAGGCCGAAGCCGCGCTCAAGGCGCAGGCTTGAAAGTCATTAATGACCAGGTGGCGGGTGAAATTAGTCCGTTTGGTAAAGATACTTCTGAAAGCCGGCAAAGATTTTGTTGATTTCCTCCGGCTTGCCGCCGAGATCGGCCACTCCATCCGTGATGGAATCGTGATATTTTAATCGGAGCAATGGATTCAGTTTATTCTGCGCCAATTCGGACACCCCTTCGGTGACGTAATGCTGCAGGACGAAATCGAGGAAGGCCTGTTGTTTGGCATTGAAGTGGGAATTGATATAGACCCGCGCCTGATCTGCGCGCACTGCGCGGGTGACCGGCGGCAACGCGTAAGCCACATTGGCCAGCACATCAAACAGGTCGCTGTTCTCGGCATCAATAATTTTTTGCATTTCCGACAGTTGTTCCGCCCCGAATCCTTTTTCAGCCAAGCCAGCCAATAACTTTGCCCGCGTGTCCGGCACACTCCAGAGGTTGCGCAACTCGGCTTCGCTGGAAAAGAAATCCGGCAACTTGCCGAACAGCATTTCCATGAATTGCTGTGCAGACATAGGGCGGCCATCCGTATGCCAGAACGTCGTCATCATCATGGATTGGATAGTGCGCTCTTTGCCGTCCGCCAGTTTCACTTTGGCTTTCTTGCGCTTGTTGCAAACGCAATTGATTTGGCCGCAGACAGGGCAAGGTTCTTTGGGGCAATTGCACGGAGATTTGCCGCAGACAGGACAGGGCTTCGGTGGGGTAGTCTCACATACGCAGGGACGCACTCCACACTTGGGGCACGGCGCTTCTTCAATCGGTTCGCCATCCCATTCCGGGTCTTGGAAGTGATGATGCGCTTTTACGAAATCGTAGATGGTGAAATAATCTTTGCCATCAAACAACCGCGTGCCGCGCCCGATGATCTGTTTGAACTCAATCATCGAGTTCACGGGCCGCATCAGCACGATGTTGCGGACGTTGCGGGCATCCACGCCCGTGGACAGCTTTTGCGACGTGGTGAGAATGGTCGGAATGGTTTTCTCGTTATCTTTGAAATCCCGCAAATGCTGTTCGCCCACTTCGCCATCTTTGGCGGTCACGCGTTCGCAGTAATGCGGGTCTTGGCTGGCCTTGATTTGATTGATGAGGTCGCGCACGACCAGCGCGTGTAATTGATTCGCGCAAAACACCAGCGTCTTTTCCTGCTGATTTATCTGCGACATGAAGATGGCTACGCGCTTTTGCTCACGCTCTTTGATCTCAATGGTCTTGTTGAAATCGCCTTCGGTGTAACGCTTGCCCGTTTCAATATCACCATCTACGACGGTATCGTCGGGCGTATAGACGTATTCATCCAGCGTGGTTTGAATCTGCTTCACGCGGAACGGCGTGAGGTAACCATCGTTGATGCCATCCTTGAGCGAGTAGATAAACACCGGTTCGCCGAAATAGCGGTAGGTGTCCACGTTATCTTTGCGCTTGGGCGTGGCGGTGAGGCCGAGCTGCACGGCGGGGGCGAAGTAATTCAGGATGTCGCGCCAATTGCTTTCATCATTCGCGCCGCCGCGATGGCACTCATCAATGATGATGAAATCAAAGAAGTCCTGGGGATATTCGCCGAAATACGGTGACGGTTTGCCATCTTTCGGCGGGCCGCTCATGAACGTCTGAAAGATCGTGAAGAAAATATTGCCGTTCTTGGGCACTTTGCCCTTCTTGCGGATTTCATCGGGGGCAATGCGGACGAGGGCATCATCCGCAAAAGCGCCAAAGGCCGTGAAATCGTTATACGCCTGATCGGCGAGCGTGTTGCGGTCGGCCAGAAATAAAATGCGTGGCTGGCGCTCCGCATTGCCGAGCAGATTCCAGCGAGTAGCAAAGAGTTTCCATGCGATTTGGAAAGCGATGGAAGTTTTGCCCGTGCCGGTGGCGAGTGTCAGCAAAACGCGTTTAGCATTATCGGCGATGCGTTCCAACACACGGTTGACGGCGATTTCCTGATAGAACCGGATTTCCCAACTGCCGCTTTTATCGGGGAACGACGATCGCGCCAGACATTGGCGGCGGCGAAAGTTTTGGCCCAGAGTTCTTCCGGTGTGGGATAGGCGCTGATTTCGCCTTCCGCACCGGTCTGCATATCAATGGCGTAGATGCCTTGGCCGTTGGTGGCGTAGGTGTAGCGGATTGCCATTTTACCCGCGTAATCTTTGGCCTGTCCGACGCCCTCGGTCAGGGCTTCATCCCACGCTTTGGCTTCCACCACCGCGAGCTTGGTATTGCGATAGACCAGCACATAATCCGCAATGTCCGCCTTGCCGCGTTTGCCGCGTCCCTGAATCCGGCCTTGGGTGATGCGATGCTCGCGGAGGATTTTGCTGCCCTCGACGACGCCCCAGCCCGCCGCTTTCAAAGCGGGATCAATATGCTCGGCTCTGGTTTCGGCTTCGTTCATGCCGGTAACGGTTTCTTTTCGTAAAAGACCACGCCCACGCGGCGGATGTGGTCAATGAGATCGGCCTGCTCAAGTTGCGAAAAAATGGAAACGTCAAAAGTGTAAGGCAACAGCCCGTCATCCAGTTCGCCGCGAATCTGGCTGGCTATTTTCGACGTCACCGCTGCGCCCATCAACGTGAGATCAACATCCGAACCCGGCTTAAAGTTTCCTTTCGCCCGCGAACCGTAGAGCACGGCTTTTTCCACTTCAGGGAAGCGCGCCAGCACCTCGTGGATTTGCGCCACCGTCTCGTTCGTCAGTCCGTGGCTGGTGTTCATGCCTCTTTGCGTTCCAGCTCCGTGAATTTCGTCTGGAACTTCTCAAATTCGGGCACATAGCTGGATGTGATTGCTTTGGCGATTTTCTCAGCCGTGGTGCAGTCGTAGGTGTGAACCGATTTGTTGCGACTATCAATCATCTCCATCCAGACGCCGCCATTCTCAATTAAGCCGTTCTTAAACGCGTGCCGCGTCGCATCTTTTGAACCACCGATATTGGGGACACCTTGATATTCCAGATAATCCTTCAACACGTTGGCCGCCAATTCGTGGGTGAATTCAAACGCCTGAATCATTCCCTGCTGCTCCAAATCGGAGAGGTCGCGCTCATGCGCCAGCTTCGCCGCGCTCGCCAATTGGTGGAAAGCTCCCTTGAAATTTTGAAAGCGTTGAATCCAGCGGATGTCTTGGTTCTTCATGGTGGATTGTTCCGGTTACGTCGCCGCCAGCATACCCTATGCTGGGTGGCGGGTAAATGGCGGTTTCATTGGGGCGCGGCGTTCACGCCGCTTCAGCGGGCGGATGGTTTGCGGTTCACGGATGTCCAAGTGCGATTCACGGTGAAGCGGCATAAATGCCGCGCTCCGGGAAATCGAAGTGGGCGCGCTCATAATTCTCCGGTGAAGGCTTGGTGCAGCAGCGACTTCTTCAACGCCTCCAGCGCGGCGTGCTTCCGCTCGTAGAGGCGGGCGAGGCGTTGGGTTTCTTCGCGGAAGGCATCTAACTTCGCGACAATCTCATTCTGCTTCGGAATTGGCGGCATCGGCACTGGAAGCTGAGAAAAGAAACCGAGGCTCAGGTTGGCTCTCGCGTTATTGACCTCATTGTCGTGCAGCACCTGTTTGAACACAGGTGAATTGAGCAAGTAGGTCAGATAGTGGTTGTTGAGCAAATGGGGCTCACAACGAATCAAGCAAACCGCTTGGTTGATGTTCGCCACGTCATCTCTATCGAACACAGCCGTTCGTCCGATGGATGCGCCTACGATGTTGGTCAGCACGTCGCCGTTTTTCAGAATGGATTTCTTGTCCTTCGCGTTGAACTTTTCTTCCACGTATTTCGGCTGCTCAAGCAAGATGTCATACTCGCCAACATTCTCGCTCGTCACGAACAAGATGCCGGGTGCATCGACGTAAGAGATGCCCTGCCATTTTGGGGACGAGCCTTTCGTGATTCGCTCGCACACTTCTTCCAGCCGCTTCTCCACCCACCCCGGGCCGCGCTGGGTGAAGACGGATTGGAGGTGGCTTTCGAAGAGGGCGCGGGCGTTTTGGAGGTTCTTTTCGGCGTTGGCTTTGGCGGTGGCGAGGCCCTCAAACGCTTCGTCCAGCAGGCCGACGATCCGCTGCTGTTCGGCCAGCGATTGCGGAAATCGAACCACAAACTTTTCGGCCAGCACCGAGCGGTTCAATTCCGTTTGTCCGCCGCAACCTTCGCCGCTCTCCTTCAATTCGTCTTCGATGTCTCGAAGCATGTAGCCAAAGAACTCTTGGAAGAATAGTCCGGGCGAAGGTCGAACAATCGTGACGTGCGAATCTACTGTCGTCGGTTCAGGTGGACTTTCTCGTAGCTGCGCGACGCGACCAAGTGTTCCCGTTCCCGTGGAGTTAACCAAGACATCGCCAGCTTGGAGCAAACGTTCGTTGCTGACGCTCTTTGCTTTTACATCGTGCCTTCTGCCGACTTCAAAGCTCACGCGATGGTCACGAACGCACCTTTGGTTGAGAACGGCGATGCCGCCTTTCTCGACATATTTCGGCGACACGCCGCGGTTTAGAAACGAACACACGTCGCCAAGATTCTTTGTCTGCCACCCCTTCTTCATAGCAGCGCCTTGATGTTGCCGAGCACTTCCGCGCTCTCGGCGTCCAGCGTGCCGCCCTTACAGGGCTTGGAACAATGTGAGGACGGTGTTCCCGGGCCTTCAGCCCGGGCTGTCGCATTGCGCCCTTTCAGGGCTGTGATTGCGGAGGGCTGAAAGCCCGCAATGTTATAGCCCAGGGTGAAGCCCTGGGTATCCGTGTCCCCAAAACATTTTCCCCCGCCCTGTAGGGGCGGAACAACATCCGCGCGCTGACCAATCCGATTAAATTCAATCCCACGCATAACGTTCGTCCAAGGGTTTCCCGTTCTTCTCGCAAAACCGACGGAACTCGGTTTGAAAATCTTCCTGCGCATGATGCTCCGGCTGCTTGCGGATATAATCGCGCACCGCCTCGACGTGCATCGGACTGACGCTGAACTCGCCGTAACCGCCCTGCCACGCAAAATCCGCATACCACGCGTGCTGCTCTTTGATCCACACGGACGATGAGGTTTTCACCTGTTCAACAATTTTTGCGGGCGCGTGGTTTTTGGATTGCGCGAACAGAATGTGAATGTGGTCGCGCACGGAATTGATTTCGATGAGAGGGGAATCGTGGTTCTTGAGAATGCCGGTGATGTAGGAGTGGAGCTGGCCGCGCTCGTCATCGCGCAAGAGTTGGCGGCGACCCTTGGTGCTGAACACAAGGTGAACGACGATGTTGGCAAGGGATTGAGACATGGTGTGACGCCCTTACAGGGCTTGAATGGTTTGTGGGGATGGCGAACCCGGGCCTTCAGCCCGGGCTATCACATGACGGGCTTTCAGCCCTTGGTTTGCTGTCTTCATTTCAGCAGCGCCTTGATGTTCCCCAGCACTTCCGCGCTCTCGGCGTCCAGCGCGGCGATTTCGTCCATGATTTCCTACGGGCTGCGGTGCGCGATCTCCTCGCCGCCGTTGGGGTTCTTCACGGACAAATCAAAGGTCTTCGGGTCGATGTCCGCCACGTCCACGCTCCAGCTTTTGGGCGAGTCGGCTTTGGTCTTTTGCAGCGCGATGAACTCGGCGAGGTCGGCGTCGTTGAGCGGATTGGTCTTGCCCATGTTGCGGCCGGGGTCGAGCTGGTAGAACCAGACTTTGCGCGTCTTCGTGCCTTTCTCAAAGAAGAGCACCACGGTCTTCACGCCCGCGCCGATGAACGTGCCGCCGGGGCAGTCGAGCACGGTGTGGAGGTTGCATTCTTCGAGGAGCTTCTGGCGCAGGCTGACGGAGGCGTTGTCGGTGTTGGAGAGGAAGGTGTTCTTGATGACGATGCCGGCGCGGCCACCGGCCTTGAGGACTTTGATGAAGTGCTGGAGGAAGAGGAACGCGGTCTCGCCGGTGCGGATGGGAAAGTTTTGCTGCACTTCCTTGCGCTCTTTGCCGCCGAAGGGCGGATTGGCGACGATGATGTTGAACCGGTCCTTTTCCTGCACGTCGGCGAGGTTCTCGGCGAGCGTGTTGGTGTGAATGATGTTGGGCGCTTCGATGCCGTGCAGGATCATGTTCATGATCGCGATGACGTAGGCGAGGGACTTCTTTTCTTTGCCGTAAAACGTTCGCTCTTGCAGGGCACGGTCCTGAGCGGTGGTGCGCTGGGGATTCTGGGCGCGGAGGTAGTCGAAGGCTTCGCACAAGAAGCCTGCTGACCCTACAGCGGGGTCGCAGATGGTTTCCCCAAGCTTGGGCGCGGTGACGGCGACGATGGCCCGGATGAGCGGTCGCGGGGTGTAGTATTCACCGCCGTTGCGCCCGGCGTTGCCCATGTTTTTGATCTTCGCCTCGTAGAGGTGCGAGAGCTCGTGCTTCTCGGTCTGGGAGGCAAAGCGGAGTTCGTCGATGTGGTCGATGATTTCGCGCAGGTTGTAGCCGCTCTGGATGCGGTTCTTAATCTCGCTGAATATCTGCCCGATCTTGTATTCGACGGTGTTGGGCTTGTCGTTGAACTTGTCTTTGAAGCCGTGCAGGTAGGGGAAGAGCCTGGCGTTGACGAAGGCGATGAGGTCGTCGCCGGAGAGGGCGGTGTTACGATCGATTTTACCATCCTCGCCCTTCGGGGCGGCCCACGTTTCCCAACGGTAGGGCCGGTCGATGATGTGGCTGTATTTCTTGCCGTCGAGGGCGGCTTCGGTGGCCTTGTCGTGCTCCAGCGCGTCGAGGTATTTCAGGAAGAGCAGCCATGAGGTCTGCTCGGTGTAATCGAGTTCGCTGGTGCAGCCGGCGTCTTTCCAGAGGACGTCGTCGATGTTTTTGAAGGCTTGTTCGAACATTTGTCGCGAAATCGTAGGGGGCAGAATATTTAAGGCAATGGCAAAACGGTCAAACCGTTCGGATATAAAGACCGGCGGGGAAAAATTCCCCGCCGGTTTTGTGTTTTCGGGAGCGGTGGCGCTAGGTAGGGACAGACCGCCGGGCTGTCCGCCGCAGCGCGGCATCCCTACCACGGTTTTGTTTTTTTGTAGCGGCGGTCTATGACCGCCGTTCCTTGCGGACGACCACCGTTCGTCGCTCATAGAGCGACGCTACAGTTACGGCACGACGATTTGCGCGGGGTCGCTGCGCTGACTTTCGCCGGCGGCGTTCACGGCGCTCACACAGATTTTCACCGTGGCTCCGTGGGCGAGGCCGGTCAGCGTCAAATCGCTGTCGGTCGGGCTGCCAGCGGCCACAAAATCCGCATCCACGCCCACAATCTGTTTCCACACGCGGTAATGGTCGGCACGACGGGCGTCCGGCCAATCCACCAGCACGGTTCCGGGCGCGCCCGCCGTGAGGATGGGGGCATCCGGCACATCGGGCGTGTTGGGGGCAGCGGGCGGATTGAACCCGAACGCATTCCAGCGCGGATCATCGTCCTGCAACAACTGGCCGAGTTCGTTGACGAGTCCACGCAGCCGTTTGCGGAGCTGGCTCGCCTGGGAGTCGCGCACGTTTTTATTTTGGCTGGCGAGGTTGATGCCGTCGTTCACCGCGCTGCGGGCGGCGGAAAGGGCGTTGGCCAGCAGCCCGGCTTGGACGGCGGTGACGTTGAGTGCGGGAACTTCGCTCGTCGGATGGGCGGTGAAGTAGTCTTTGAGTTCGTAGAGCAGGGATTGGCGTTCTTCGATGGTGTTCGGCACGGCGGTGGAGAGATTGGGAAAGCCGGTGGGGAACCAGGCATCCGACCACGCTTCGCCGAGTTGCAGGGCGAGGACTTTGCGCGCGGCGCCGAGGAAGGCTTTGCCGTTGGAATCGGCCACGGTGGCGGCGGTGGTCAAAACGGTTTTGGCGCTGCGGCTGTTCTCGTAGTCGGTGCGGGTGGCGCGGGCGCCAGTCAGGTCGAGGCGCACATCGGCTTCGAGGTTTTGTTTGACGCCGATGGTGGCTTCGTAAGTGTGGAGGCCATCGGCGGCATCTTCGGCCAGCGTAAATAACTGGTCGAGGTTGGTGGGTATTTCATTGCTTGCCATATACTATCTCGCTTTCTCTTTTGTTTTTTTGGTTGAAATTCCCCGCACCGCTTCAGCGGCGGAGGAAATTAGTGAAATTTGGTTAAAACCGCGTAACTGGCTGATATAAAATCGGTTTGGCGTGATTTTTTGCCCCAAAAAACGGTTAAAACTTAGGCTGGCACGCCAAATCGTGCGCCGTGACGGTCGTGGCGAGGGCTGGTGTTCCCAATCGCGCGCCGTGACGGTCACGGTGTGGGCTGGCGCGCCAAATTGCGCGCAATGACGGTCATGGAGGACGCTGGCAGGCCAAAACAGACGCCGTGACGGTTGTGGCGCGGGCTGGCGTTCCCAATCGTGCGCCGTGACGGTCACGGAAAGGGCTGACACGCCAAATCGGGTAAAATGACGGTCACGGAGACCGCCGGGACACCAAATCCGGAGTTTCGGTGAGCCAAAAATGGGGCGGGACGCCGGAGCTGATTTTTCGATCATCACGCCAGCGATTTTGGCAGGGGGTGTTGGACATTTACGGTCCAAGTGGAAAAATATTTTTCAGCGGGCAATTTGGGGGAATCGCAAACGCCGCTGGCGCGGACTTGGAAATTTTAATTAGACCGGCTGGATAAACGTTGTTAGTCTGCGCCCATCATGACACTCGACGATATTCTTTTGGAAGCGGAAGACAAAATGTTGAAGACCGAGACAGCGGTGGCGAATGAATTTCTCGGCGTGCGCACCGGCAAAGCCTCAGCCGGCCTCGTGGAAAATATTCAAGCGGAAGTTTACGGCTCCATGATGCGCATCCGCGAGCTGGGTAGCATCTCCACGCCGGAACCGCGCATGCTCGTCATCACGCCGTGGGATGTGGCCGCACTCCAGCCGATCGAGAAGGCCATCCAGAAGGCGAACCTCGGTCTCTCCCCGGTGATCCAAGGCAAACTGCTGCGCCTCTCGTTTCCCGAATTGAGCACGGAACGCCGTCAGGAATTTGTTAAGCTCATCAAGAAAATGGCCGAGGACGGCCGCGTCGCCATTCGCCATCATCGCCGCGAAGCGATGGACTTGTTCAAGAAACACGCGCATGACAGCGGCATCACCGAAGACGCGAAAAATCAGGCGGAAAAAGATTTGCAAAAACTGACGGATGATTACATCGGCAAAATTGACGCGCACGTGGCGCACAAGGAAAAAGAAATCATGACCGTGTGAGGAAATTTACGAATTGCAATTGGCGATTTACGAATGAAACAAAAGCCGCTCGGGAAAACCGGAGCGGCTTTTTTATTTTTGCGTCGCAATAGCGGAATTAGTTTCAAACCGAATCACCGTTTCATCCGCTTTCGCGTAACCGAGTTTTTCGCGGGCGAGCCGCGTGACGGTGGCGGGATCATTGCGGAGCGCATCAATTTCAGCGCGCAGTTGTTTGGAGATGGCGTCCTGCTTTTGCAGTTCGGTGTCGAGCCGGAGAATCTCGCGGCGCATCCGTTCGTTTTGCTGGATGGGTTTCTGGTAGGCGAGAATGATGAACACCAAAACGGCCAGCGCCACGAGGACGAGGACCGCCTGACTAAGTTTGCTCCAGATGCCGAGATCAACTTTCACGCGGCCAGTTTAACGGCGCGCGGCGCGTAAGTGAAAGCGGATTTTACTGACAATCGTAAATCGTCCGCCTAAAGTCATCGGCACATCATGATAAAGGCGTTTTTCCTGATTTTTGAGCCGAGCGTCGCGTGGACGCGCGTCGCGCAGGCGCGGCGCGGATTCGCCTTTATTCTGGGCGTGTATTTGCTGCCGATGATTCTGCTCGCGTCGGCGGTCGAAGGTTGGGGGCTGCATCGCTGGGGAAAATGGCAGCCGAAATTCGAGCGGTTCAAGCAATTTTCCGATAGCGGCGTTATCACATTTGAAATTGTGCAGGTGCTGCTGGCGTTGCTCATGATTTTTGTCAGCGCCTTGCTGCTCCTGAAAATCAGTCAGACGTTTGAGAGCCGCCACCGTTATCTCGATGCGTTCACGACGGTGGCTTACAGTTACAGCCCGCTGTTTCTCGCGCGGTTGCTGGACGCCGGCCCGACGGTGCATCCGGCGACGTCGTGGGTCATCGGCATCGTGCTCACGGTTTGGGTGTTGTATCAA